>Ga0114938_1002793_pt1 | contig 10756 bp, 6 predicted proteins | sample AshMeaBigSpring_FD_88675 | JGI IMG/M metagenome (GOLD analysis project Ga0114938, IMG submission 88675) | Groundwater microbial communities from Big Spring, Nevada to study Microbial Dark Matter (Phase II) - Ash Meadows Big Spring | ecosystem: Environmental > Aquatic > Deep subsurface >...
AGAGACGTACAAACCCAGCATCTCCTTCTCGAAAGCGAGTTTGGTGTGGGTGTCCCACTCATCGGCTGGGACTTCGAGCACAACCGGGGTAATCGACAGGTTGGCTTCCTCGAACAGGCTGAACTGGCCCATGTCCTCTGCCCGCCTCCGCTCCAAGGTCGCCTCCAGCACCTGTTCGAAAACGCCAAACAAGCCACGTCGACTGGCAGCAACTACATCGAAGGCGCCGGCCTTGATCAACGACTCCACAGTTCGGCGGTTGAGCACGTTGGGCTCCACCCGGTTGGCGAAGTCTTGGAAGTCCCGGAAAGGACCGTTCTTCTTGCGCTCCGCCAGCACGCTCTCGACCACACCGTCACCAACATTGCGAATGGCAGCCAGTCCGAACGGGATCTCTCCCTCTCGAGCCACGAAGTCAGACTCGGAATGGTTGACAGACGGGGTGAGCACCCGGATCCCCAGCGACCGGCACTCGTTGAGGTAGAGCGCGGTGCGATCCTTGTCGCGCTTGGTCGAGGTGAGGAGAGCCGCCATGTACTCGGCCGGGTGATGGGTTTTGAGCCAGGCGGTTTGGTAGGCAACCAAGGCGTAAGCGGCGGCATGGCTCTTGTTGAAACCGTACCCTGCGAAATGCACGATCAGCTCGAACAACTGGCGACCGAGTCTGGCCGAGTGGCCGTTTCTCTGGCAACCGGCCTCGAAGGCGGCCTGTTCCGCTGCCATCACTTCGGGGATTTTCTTTCCCATCGCCTTGCGTAGGGTGTCGGCATCCGCCATCGAGTAACCGGCCATCGTCTCCGCCACCTGCATCACTTGTTCTTGAAACACCATGATCCCGTAGGTCTCGCCCAGGATCGATTCCAGCGCGGGATGGGGGTAGCTCACCGCGGCACGCCCGTTCTTGCGATCGGCATACTCGGTGTGCATGCCGGCTCCCAGTGGTCCCGGCCGGTAGAGCGCAACCAGGGCGACCAGGTCAGAGAAACGATCGGGTTTCAGTTGGCGCATCAGCACCCGCATCGAGTTTCCCTCCAGCTGAAAGACCCCGATCGAGTCTCCTCGTTGCAACATGGCGTACACCGCCGGATCGTCGAGCGGCACTGAATCCAGGTCGATACGAATGCCAGTGGCTTCCTCGACCAGCTCGAGGGTCCTTTCCATAGTCGACAGGTTGCGCAGCCCAAGGAAATCCATCTTGAGCAAGCCAAGCGCCTCGATCGCCCCCATCTCGAACTGAGTAACCAGCTCGCCCTGCTCGCCTTTGCGTTGCACCGGCACGATCTCGGTTAGCGGGACCGGAGAGATCACGACTGCGGCGGCATGAATCGAGTCTTGCCGGCGCAAGCCCTCTAAGCCGCGGGCGGTCTCCACCACCCGACGCACTTCAGGATCCAGTTTGATTGCGTCCCGCAGCCCGGCCGCGCTGCGATAGAAGTCGTTGACAGCGGGGTCGGCATCCGGGCCAGGAGCTTCCAGCGACTGAGCAAGGCTCGCCTCCACCCCCAGGATAGGAGGAGGCATCAGCTTGGCGACGCGATCGCCGAGGGCGTAGGGATAGCCGAGTACGCGGGCACTGTCGCGCACTGCCTGGCGACCCTTGATGGTGGCGAAGGTGATGATCTGAGCCACTTGGTCGGTGCCGTAGCGCTCTGCGCAGTAGCGGATGACGTCACCCCGGTAGCGCTCATCGAAATCCATGTCGATGTCTGGCAACTGGCGGCGGCCGGGGTTGAGGAAGCGCTCGAAGATGAGTCCGTGATGGAGCGGATCCAGCCCGGTGATGCCAAGGCAGTAAGCAACGATCGAACCAGCCGCACTCCCCCGTCCCGGACCGGTGCGGATGCCGCGATCCTTGGCAAAGCGAATCAGATCCCACACGATCAGGAAGTAGGCGGGGAAACCCATCTCGGCGATTAACCGTAGCTCGGTGGCGACACGGGCTTCCACATCCGGCCGAGGTCGGTCTCCATAGCGTTGGCGCGCCCCGGCCTGTACCAGTTCGGCCAGATAGCTCTCTTCCGTCTTTCCGGTCGGCACCCCGAAGCGTGGCAGCAAGGTGCGACTGAAATCGATCTCGAGCTGTACTCTTTCTCCCACCTCGACTGTGTTGGAACAGGCTCCCGGAAAAGCATCGGTCGGAAACAACTCGCCCATCTCGGCCGCGGTCTTGAGGTAATAACCGCTTCCGCTGAAAGTGAAGCGTCCTGGTTCGTCACGGGTGGAGCCGGTCTGGATGCAGAGCAGCACGTCATGGGCTTCCGCCTCGTGAGGGTGGGTGTAATGCGAATCGTTGGTAGCCAGCAGGGGCGCCCCGATCTCGGTTGCGATGCGAGCAAGATCGGGGAGAATGCGGCGCTCGGCATCGATCCCGTGATCTTGAATTTCGATGAAGAAGTTGGACTTGCCGAAGATATCTTGATAAAGAGCCGCGGCTGCCTTCGCAGCTCCGAAATCGGGAGCTCCTCCTCGCATCCCTTCTTCCTTTGACGCATCCGGAGCCAGCCGCTGCGCAACTGGACCGCCCAAACAACCCGAGGTGGCAATCAGACCGGCGGAGTGAGCCGCCAGCAGCTCGTTATCCACCCGCGGCTTGTAGTAGAAGCCGTCGAGGAAGGCACGGCTCGAGAGCTGGAGGAGGTTGTGGTATCCGACCTCGTTCTCGGCCAGCAACGTCATGTGATAGCGAACGTCCTCAGCCCGGGGTGGACGGTCGAAACGGCTGCCGGGGGTGAGGTAAGCCTCCATCCCAATGATCGGGTTGAGCCCAGCCGCCTTGGCGGTCCGGTAGAAATCGACGGTTCCATACAGCACCCCGTGGTCGGTGATGGCGATCGCCGGTTGCCCGAGCTGGGCCGCCCTCTCCACCACCTGCTCCACCCGGGCTGCTCCATCCAGCAGCGAGTACTCGGTATGAAGATGGAGGTGAACAAAGTTATCGCGCCGCTCGGCCATCTGTGGCACCCTACACGGGCGGCAAAGGTACACCGATTCGAACATGATTCGAGTCGGCGGGGCAGTGTCGCAGGCGCCTCGGTGTCGCAAGGGGGCCGGCGGGGCTTCCCCGCCCGAGTGCTATCTTTCTCGGTCATTCCAAAGGGTTCCAGTGCGCACGCTTGCTCGCTCGACTATCAACAGGTTCCGCCGCACTTTGCGGGACGAGCGCTCGCGCTTGGAGGAGTTGCTGGCCGAACTGGAAGCCGAGCAAGAACGAGCGAGGGTGGCAGAAACTGCAGCCGAGCGGAGCCCAGACCCCAACTCGGCTGAGGGAGGGTCGATCGTGTTCGAGTACGAGAAGGAGTTCTCGGTGGCGAGAAACGCCCGCGACCTGCTCGCCAAAGTCCAAAACGCCGAACGTCGATTGGAGAAAGGCAAGTACGGGGTTTGTGAGGTTTGCGGAGACCCCATCCCCATGGCACGGCTGGAGGCGCTCCCCTACGTCACCACCTGCGTGCGATGCGCAAGGCGGGTGTGAACCCTCGCCGCACTGCGCTGGTTGCTGCCGGCGCGGTTCTCGTCCTCGATCAAGCGAGCAAGCAATGGGCGTTGGCTTCGCTTGGTGACGGGCCCATCCGGCTGCTTGGTAACGCCCTCCGCCTCCGCTTGGTGCGCAACTCGGGTGCCGCTTTTGGGCTGCTCCCGGGTTGGGGAGGATGGCTGGCGTTGGCGGCGGTGCTGGCGGTGGTGGGATTGGCCATCGGAAGTCGCCGAGTTCAATCCCGACCCGAGGCGATCGCGCTGGGGCTGGTGCTGGGGGGCGCGGTCGGCAACCTCTCGGATCGCTTGTTCCGAGGCACCACCATCGGCGATGGCAGGGTGGTTGATTTCATCGACCCGGCTTGGTTCTGGACCTTCAATCTGGCTGACGCCGCCATCACCACCGGAGCCTTTATCTTTCTGTTCGCCGAACTCCGAAAGTGAATACCAGTGTCGAAGTCCCCGCTGCGCTGGAAGGCGCCAGGATCGACGTCGCCCTCGCTGACCTGGCCGGAGTCAGCCGAGTAGTTGCCAGACGCTGGTTGGCGGACGGCCAGGTCCGTCTAGAAGGACTTTCCCCACCTGCTTCGCAACGGGTGCGGGCAGGTGCCCGCCTCGAATATACGCAACCCCCGCCAACCCCGGCTCTGCATCCTGAGCCGGTTGGGTTCGAGGTCGCTTTCGAAGACGACCAGCTGGCAGTCGTGGTGAAACCCTCGGGCGTCGTCACTCACCCCGGAGCTGGAGCTGACACTGGCACCCTGGCAGCCGGTTTGTTGAATCGTTGGCCAGAGTTGGCAAAGGTTGGGGAACCAGATCGGCCCGGTTTGGTGCACCGGCTTGACCGTGAGACATCCGGCCTACTCTTGATTGCCAAGACCGGTACCTCTTTTGCTGCCCTGCGCCGCCAGCTGGCGGATCGCCAGATCACCCGGGTGTACACCACACTGGCGGAAGGCCTATTCGACTTCGGAACCGGAACCATCGACGCCCCCATCGCCCGCGATGAGAAACGCCCAACCCGGTTTTCGGTGTCAGCGCTGGGTCGCCCAGCCCGCACCCACTACCGGAGGCTGTCAGCTTGGGATGCTCTCGGCCTGACTCTGCTGGAGGTGCGCCTCGAGACTGGGCGCACCCACCAGATCCGGGTGCATCTGTCTGCGATCGGCCATCCGGTGGTCGGCGATCGCGTGTACGAAGCCCAGCCAGCCTCGGAGGGTGACCCAGGACGAGTGTGGTTGCATGGCTCTCACTTGGCCTTCGCCCACCCGCGGGGAGGCCAGCGCATCCAGGTCGACTCGCCACTGCCACTCGATTTAGCCAACTCACTCGACCGCCTCGGCCCACCTAACTAAGCACCGCTGGGATGTCAATGCTCGAAGAAGACGGCGGCGGTGTCGTAGGTCTTGGAGTCGACGCTCCTCACCTGGCGGCACGCCTCTTCCAGCTCCACTGCCACCACCTCCCCCCCCCGCAGTGCCGCCATGCTGCCCCACTTCCCATCTCGCACCAGGTCGGCGGCGGCTACCCCAAACCGGGTAGCCAACACTCGGTCGCTGGCGGTTGGCGTCCCTCCCCGTTGCAGGTGCCCGAGCACGGTGACTCGACTCTCGACCCCGCTGAGGCGTTCGAGGTGGGGAGCAATCGCATAGGCCACCCCGCCTAACCGCTTGAAACCGTAGACATCCAGCTTCTCGGTTGGGGAACCGCCAGGAGGCTGGATCCCTTCGGCGACCACCACGATCGAATAGGTGCGCCCTTTCGCCAGCCGAGCCTGAATGATGGCTGCTACTTGCTCGAGGTCGTACCCACGTTCCGGGATGAGGATGGCGTCGGCCCCGGCTGCCATCCCGGCGTAAGTCGCGATCCACCCCTTGGTGCGTCCCATCACCTCCACCAGCATCACCCGCTGGTGAGCCTCGGCGGTGGTGGTGAGACGATCGATGGCTTGAGTAGCGATCTCGACTGCAGTGTTGAACCCGAAGGTGGTGTCAGTGCCCGGAATGTCGTTGTCGATGGTCTTGGGAATCCCAACCACCGGCAGCCCTTCCGCCGCCAGCTGCAGAGCAGAGGCCAGCGTCCCATCTCCTCCGATTACCACTAACCCGTCGAGTCCCAGTCGCTCGATGGTTGGCTGCAAGCTGGCCATGCCTTGACCATGAACGTAGGGGTCAAGCCGGGATGTCCCCAAGATGGTCCCTCCCCTGGCGATGATTCCTCGCACCGCGTCGCGATCGAGCAGGCGGGTGTTGTCTCGCATCAGGCCCTGCCAGCCGTTCAACACCCCGACCGTTTCAACCCCGTTGGCCAGCGAGCGAACCACTACTCCCCGGATGGCAGCGTTGAGGCCAGGGCAGTCGCCCCCCCCCGTCAGCAACCCGATCCGCATCAGGTGGACTCGGCGGCTCGGGTGTAGACGTCGACGAAGCGCCGATAGCGCTTGGCAATGTCGGCCGCCGCCTGCTCCCGGCTCATACTCGAGTTGGCCACCCCCGCCAAGCCGGGCGACCAGATCGAACGCCCGATCGCAAAACCTATGTAGCCGTCAACCGGAGCCCCCATCTCCAACCAGTGGTCGAGCCTGGCATCGCCAGAGCCGCGACCCAGCACCACCGCTTTGACTCCTTCCCGGCCATCCCGCCGGATCAGCTCGGCTAACAGTTGACAGTCGCGCCGGCGGTCGAGCCCTTCGATCTTCCAGATGTCGGGCTCCACTCCGGCGGCCTGGATCTCGGCGATGGCGGCCAGGGTGAGATAGGGGCGTACCTCGGTGTCATACGCTTCGGCATCCCCGCTCACTAGCGCCACCTGGGCAGGAGTGGCGGGGACCAACAGCTCGAACAAGAATTTCCGCTGGCGGGCATGCAGCCATTCCGTCAGTCGGGCCAGCCGCTCCCCCTGCAACTCACGTACCTGCTCCGGATCGTCCGGGTTCCAACGCACCAACACTTTGGAGAAGCTGGGATCGAATCGCTCGATGTGGGTACCGAACTCCTCGCCGTACTCGAAGTCGAAGATGTCTTGGCCCGATTTCTCGACCGGCATTGCCAGCAGCAGCCCTGCCGCCTTGGCCTCCTCGGCGACGCCCGCTCCCATCTCTTCGTCAACCAGTACGCCGGCAGCTGCGGACGGCAATCCCTCCCGCACCGCGATCTGCACCCCTTCCCACACCAACCGCTTGGCATCCACCAGCTGCTCGGTCTGGTCAGGAGAAGCTTCACCCTTCACTCCCAGCAGCTTCTTGAAGCTGCCGCGGTGGTCGAAGGCGAGAATGAACAAACTTCCTTCATAGCCAAGTTGCATGGCTGCCACGATAACCGCGGTCGGCAACCGAAATCGGAGGGCCCCCCGGTACGATGTTGCGACTGTGCCCGCCTTCCGCAAAGTTGCCGCCGACGTCTCCTTCCCCTCGCGGGAGGAGGACGTACTCGGATTCTGGGAGCGGACTAACGCCTTCGCCGAATCGATCCGGCTGCGTCCCCCTGAGCAGCCTTACACCTTCTATGACGGCCCTCCCTTTCCAACCGGAAGCCCGCATTACGGAAACCTGCTGGCAGGGGTAATCAAAGACATCGTTCCCCGCTACTGGACGATGCGCGGCTTCCGGGTGGAGCGGCGTTTCGGATGGGACACCCATGGACTGCCGATCGAGATCGAAGTACAGAAAGCCCTCGGCCTCAACGGACCTGCCGACATCGAGCGAATTGGGGTTGCCGCCTTCAACCGCGCCTGCCGGCAGGCAGTGGAAACCAACACAGCGGCCTGGGAGAGCATCACCCGCCGGATCGGGAGGTGGGTGGACTTCGAGCACGCCTACCGCACCATGGATCTCGACTTCATGGAGAGCGTGTGGTGGACTTTCCGACAGCTGTGGGATCGGGGCCTGGTATATCAGGCCAAGAAAGTGTTGCCTTATTCCTACGGCGCAACCACGCCGCTTTCCAACTTTGAAGCCAACCTTGACTACCGCGACACCGAGGATCCCGCCATCACAGTCGGATTCAGGGTGACCAAGCCGGCGGCCGGACCGGCCCGGGCGGGTGATGTACTCCCGATCTGGACCACAACCCCATGGACTCTCCCCGCCAACCTGGCGATTGCGGTCAGTCCCCAGATCACCTACTCGCGGGTACGCGCTGACTTGCGAGGCAAGCCAGCCCATGTCTGGGTAGCGGAGGAGTTACGCGAGCGCTGCTTCCCAGAGGGCGAGGTGGTGGCCAGCGCGCCCGGCCGCGACTTGCTCGGCACCGAGTACGCCCCCGCCTTCGACTTCTTCGCCGCGGCCGGTTCTGCAGCCGGCGCCTTTCGCGTGATTCCAAGCGGGGACGTCAACACTCAGGAAGGCACCGGCCTGGTACATATGGCCCCCGCCTACGGTGAAGCGGATTTCGCCGCCCTCCAGGCGGCCGGAATCACGCTGGTGCCCGACCCACTAGATGCGGAGGCCCGCTTTACCGAGGCGGCTCCCGAACTGGCTGGTTTCCACATCAAGCAGGCCGACCAGCTGATCATGGAACGGCTCAAGGCGCAGGGGATGCTGCTGCGCACCGAGCGGATCCGCCACTCCTACCCCTTCTGCTGGCGCACCGGCACCCCTCTCATCCAGCGTGCCATCCCTACCTGGTTCGTACGGGTGGAGGGTTTGCGAGACCGGATGGCCGAGCTCAACCGCGCCATCCATTGGGTGCCGGAGGTGGTGGGAGCTCGCCGCTTCGGCAACTGGTTGGAGGAAGCGAGGGACTGGGCAGTCAGCCGCAATCGGTACTGGGCTAGCTGTATCCCGGTGTGGGTGTGCCCCGCCTGCGCCAATCAAATCTGCATCGGCTCGATCGCAGAGCTCAAACAGCAGTCCGGAGTCGAACTCAGCGACCTTCACAAAGACGTAGTCGATGAGGTGGAGTTCCCATGCGCGCAGTGTTCAGGAACCATGCGCAGAGTGCCAGAGGTGTTGGACGTGTGGTTCGAATCAGGATCGATGCCGTACGCGCAAAGCCATTACCCCTTCGAGAATCAGGAGACATTCAACCGTCGTTTCCCGGCTGACTTCATCGCCGAGGGTCTTGATCAAACCCGGGGTTGGTTCTACACGCTGCTGGTGCTTTCCACCGCCCTCTTCGACCGCGAGCCTTTCCGCAACTGCGTGGTGACCGGCCTCATCCTGTCTGAAGATGGGCGCAAGATGTCAAAGAGCCTCAAGAACTACCCGGATCCATACGCGGTGATCGCCGCCTCGGGAGCAGATGCCTTGCGCGCCTACCTGATCAACTCCCCGGTGCTGCGAGCCGAGCCACTCCGATTCGTGGAGGCGGGGGTAAGGGAAGTCGTCCGCACAGTCTTGCTCCCACTGTGGAACGCCTACTCGTTCTTCACCACCTATGCGGAAGCGGATGGGATCGGGCTGGACAGCTTGGCCCAGGCCCCACCTCCCCAGCAACGAGCTGAACTGGACCGCTGGATCCTTTCGGTGCTCCAGAGTCTGGTCGACAACGTCAATCGCCAGATGCAGGCCAGCTACCTCTATTCGGTGATCCCTCCCTTGCTCGACTTCATCGACCAGCTCACCAACTGGTACATCCGGCGCTCCCGTCGCCGGTTCTGGCGCAGGCGGGAGGAGGGGGAAGCAGACAAGTTGGCTGCCTTTGCAACTCTGTACGAAGTGCTGGAGACCTTCACTCGGTTGCTGGCGCCGGTGCTGCCGTTTGTCACCGAGCAGCTATACCAGGGTTTGGTCGTCGACCAGCGGCCGCCAACTGCCGGGGCCCCAGTCAGTGTGCACCATGCCGATTATCCAGTTGCCGATGGCGCCGACATCGACCGTGGCTTGGAAGAGGCAATGGCCAGCGTGCAAGTCATCGTCAGGGCCGGGCGCAGCCTCCGCACTGCTAACCACATCCGCACTCGCCAGCCCCTTCCCACCCTGACTGTGCTGACGCGGGATCCGAGAGTGAGAGCCGCGGTGGAGGGGCATCGGGACGTGATCGCAGACGAACTCAACGTCAAACAGGTGGAGGTCAGCGATGACGAAGGCGCCCTGGTCGAGCTTTCCCTCAAGCCCAACTACCGGGTACTTGGCCCTCGGTTAGGCTCGCGGATGGGAGAAGTTGCGGGCGCCATCCAAGCGCTGCCTCCCGACCGGATCTCCCGGCTGCTGGCAGGAGAGACCATCGACTTCGCCGGCGTTCCCCTCACAGTTGACGATCTCTTGGTACAGCGCCAGCCAAGACCCGGATTGGTGGTGACCGCCGATCGCAACTGGTCAGTTGCGCTGGACTGCTCGACCACGCCGGAACTGGTCAGCGAAGGCCTGGCCCGAGAGGTGGTCAACCGGGTCCAGGCGCTACGCCGCCAACTTGGACTACAGGTCTCCGACCGGATCCGACTCGGCTTGCAGACTCAGGACCCCGACCTACTCCTCGCCATTCAAACTCATCGAGCCTTCATCGCCAATGAAGTACTGGCGATCGAAGTTGAACCGGCTGCCAATCCGCCAACCACGGTCGAGATCGAGGGCATCAAACTCGGTCTCGCGGTTGAAAAAGCTGCGCTCGGCTAGCGCACCGTCACAAATCAGGAACTGGGGCGCACCCAGGGACGCTCGCCGCGCCGACCCCGCAGATAGGCGGGTTGGGGGGGCTGGCCCTCGGCCCGCTCCCCTCCCATTAGCTCGCTGATGGGCTCGGTTTCCAGATCGATGGAAGCGCCGATGCTTTCCAGCTCGACTCTCCCGGCTTGGGCGAACTTGAGAAAGCGATCCTCCAGCTGGGCCACGGCAGTGCGGAGCTGGGCGACCCTTCGCATCAGCAGTTCCCGCTCTTTGGCGCCCTGTTCCCGGGACTGGGCGGCCTCGGAATTGGCAAGGCTGAGCACCGCTTCGGAGTTCTGTTTGGCCTTGGTCAGGATGGCTTCCGACTCCTCTTTGGCGCGGCCGAGCATCGTGTCAGACTCGGCTTTGGCATTAGCCAGCATGGCTTCGGAATCCTGCTTGGCCTTGGTCGAGAGCACCTCAGCCTCCTGGTTGGCCTGGGCAAGCAGCTGAGCCGACTTCTCGGTCGCCTCCGAGGTCATGTCCTGGGCGGTCTTCTGGGCCGCCACCAACATCCGCCGGATCGCCTCTTCCCCCTCGCGGGCATTGGCTAGCTCACGCTTTAGGTTCTCCAGCTGTTCGTGCTGTTCTCGGTTGCTCACCTCGTAATGACGGAGGCTCGAGACCACCTGATCCAGAAAGGCCTCTACCTCGTCGGTGTCGTAGCCGCGCCCGAGGCGCTCGCGGAAAGTCTTGTGC
>Ga0114938_1002796_pt1 | contig 10749 bp, 17 predicted proteins | sample AshMeaBigSpring_FD_88675 | JGI IMG/M metagenome (GOLD analysis project Ga0114938, IMG submission 88675) | Groundwater microbial communities from Big Spring, Nevada to study Microbial Dark Matter (Phase II) - Ash Meadows Big Spring | ecosystem: Environmental > Aquatic > Deep subsurface >...
CGTGGCAGACCACCGCGGTGGGCGTGCCGGCGGCCAGCGAGTCGGCCACCAGCCGATGCACCCGCTCGTCGTCGACGAAGGTCACCATCGGCGCCTGGCCGCCGACCAGGAACACCGCATCGAAGTCGGACAGGTCGAGGGTGCCCAGCGCCGGGGTGTCCTCGATGAGGGCTGCGTGGGTGGGGCTGCGCTTGAAGCCCAGGCTGATCAGGTCGTGGGCGGAGTACCCGGATGCGTCGTCGGGGTCGGAGAACCCGTCCGGGACCAGCGTGCCCCCGTCCGGGCTGGCGATGGTCACCTGGTAGCCGACCTCGGTGAACTCCCAGTAGGGGTGGGTCAGCTCGGCCCACCAGAACCCCACCGGCCAGCCAGTGGTCGGCGACACCGACGGGTTGGACGCGAGCATCAGCACCCGCTTCGGTGCTCCGTGGACGTCGATCGTGGCACTCATGTCATTCCTTTCCAGGACAGAGACGTATTGGAAGTAGCCGCACTCTAAGTCCTGGCCCCGCTGTATGCAATACAGGCTTGTAGCGGAAGTAGACGGCGCGCGGCTACCCTGGGCTCGTGAGTGCGACGTCGGTTCCGTCGATGGCCCGGCTCGGCCGACCGCGGGACGCCAGCATCGACGCCGCGGTCCTGGCGACCGCCCGACGCCAGATGGCGAACGCGGGGTTGGCCGGACTGTCGATCGCCGCCGTCGCCGACGAGGCCGGGACCACCCGGCCGACCATCTACCGGCGGTGGCCCACCAAGCTGGAGCTGGCCGTGGCCGCCGTGGCCGACCTCGCCGAGGTGGCCCCTCCCGAGCCGACCGAGGACCCGTTCGCCGACCTGGTGGCCGAACTCGAGCACTTCCGGCACTGCATCACCGACGCGGCCGCCCTGGCGCTGGCCGGCGTCATGCTCCAGGACGGGGTCGACCCGACGTTCCGCTCGGCCTACCGGGCCCACCTGGTCCGACCGCGCCGCGCACGGCTGCGCGCATGCCTGCAGCGCGGCATCGAGACCGGGGTCCTGGACGCACAGGCCGACCTCGCCGTCGCAGGCAGCCTGATGACCGGCTCTTGGTACGCCCTCGCCATCGGCGGCGCCCCGGTACCCGATGACTGGGCGTCCCGGGTCGCCGCCCTCGTGTGGCGGGCATGCGGCGGGACGCCGCCACACTGAGCGTCCTACGACGAAGCGCCGGATCGGGACGGTCGGCCGAGGCGTCGCTGCCCTCAAGCGGGCCGCCTCCTCCCACGGGGCGTCGAACCTGCACCTCTTCGGCTCCACGGCCGGCGGCGAGGAGACCCTCGACAGCGACGTCGACCTGCTGGTCGACCCCGCTCCGGGCACGGGGCCACCAGGCTGGCCGCCCTGGAGCGTGACCTCTCCGCGATCCTCGGGGCGAAGGTCGACGTGGTCCTGGCTCCTGACCTCAAGCCCGGCATCGCCCGCGAGGTGCTCGACGAAGCGGTGCCCTTGTGGCCGTCGCGACCGACAACGAATCGACCACATCGTCCACGGCACCGTCGACCACGACCTACTGGTCTCGCCGCGGCAGTCGAACGGCTCAGGAGCCACCTCACGGACCGCCCAGTGAGCCCGCCTGTGGCAACCGAGTTGCGGGCGGGCGGTCGTGACCGTCGTTCCGATGGTGGGTGCTCCACCACCACGGTGATGGTGCGACGCATCTCGGCGTCCAGGCCGCGAAGGCCGCGGTCAGCACTCCGTTGGCATCAGCACGGCGCCACGTCGCGGGCGTGGTACGACCAACGGACGAGGGAGCAGGAGGGTGGTAGGTCGGGACCTCTGGCCCACCGGCACCCCCGAGGTTCCGGTCGATACTTCGATCATGATTGAGGCTATGGGACTCGATAGGTCTGCTGCGCAGCGGGAGCAGGCCGTTGCGCTGCTGGCGGTGGTGGCCGACCCGGTCCGGTGGCGCCTGGTGGCCGAGCTGGCCGCCAGGGGCACCCGGTGCGTGTGCGACCTGGTGCCGGTCGGCGGGGTGGCGCCGAACGTCCTCTCCTACCACCTCAAGGTTCTACGCGAGGCGGGCCTGGTGTCCTCGGCCAAGCGCGGGAGGTGGGTGGACTACTGGCTCGCAGAAGATGCGCACAGCCGTATCGCCGCGGCTTTACCGACAGCACGCACACCCCTGGCCCAGGTCACGCAGTCGCCCTGGTGACATGAGCGTCCTCGAGCATGTTCCCACCCGCCGCCGGGGACAGGTCGGCACCCTTGCGGTCGCCGCGGTGGTGTGGTGGCTGCTGTACTCGCTGAACCTGCCGTTCTGGGACTGGCTGCTCTACGACGCATTCGGCATGGATCCTGAGGCTCGGCTCACCGAGACGCTGCACTTCTTCTTCTACGACACGGTCAAGATCACCCTGCTTCTGACCGGGATCATCTTCGTCGTCACCGTGCTGCGCTCCTTCATGAGCGTGGAGCGCACCCGGGCCCTGCTCGGCGGTAAGCGCGAGGGTGTCGGCAACGTGATGGCCGCCGGCCTCGGCGTGGTCACTCCGTTCTGCTCCTGTTCGGCGGTGCCGGCGTTCATCGGGTTCGTTGCTGCCGGGGTCCCGATCGGGGTGACCCTGAGCTTCCTGATCGCCTCCCCGCTGGCCAACGAGATCGCCATCGGCCTGCTCTGGTCGCTGTTCGGCTGGCGGATCGCCCTGCTCTACGTGGTCGCCGGGGTGAGCATCGCGATCGTGGCCGGGTTCCTCCTCGGCCGTCTGCACGTGGAGCGCTGGGTGGAGCCGTTCGTGTTCGAGACGAAGCTGCGCGGCCAAGCCATCGACCCCGCGGCCGGACTGACCTTCGACCAGCGCATCGTGATGGGCGTCGAGGAGGTCGGCACGATCCTGCGCAAGATCTGGCCCTACCTGCTTGTGGGCATCGGCCTCGGGGCGGTCATCCACGGCTGGGTACCCACAGAGGTCTTCACCACCTACGCCAGCTCCGACAACCCGTTCGGCGTGCTCGTGGCCGTCGGGCTCGGCATCCCGCTGTACTCCAACGCAGCGGGGATCATGCCGCTGGTCGAGGTGCTCTACGCCAAGGGGATGCCGATGGGCACCGCGCTGGCGTTCATGATGAGCGTCGTCGCGTTGAGCCTGCCCGAGATGATCTTGCTGCGCCGCGTCCTCAAGCCCAAGCTGCTGGCCCTGTTCGTCGCCGTGTTGGCCTCGGGGATCGTCACCGTCGGCTACCTCTTCAACGCCATCCTCGGCTCGGGGGGTGCGGCATGACGTTGTCGCTCAAGGTCCTCGGCGCCGGATGCGGCAACTGCGTCGTACTCGACCAGGTCACCCGCGATGCCATGACCACCCCTGCCCTGGTCAGCGACGAGCAGGTTGTCCTCGCCGGACGCGTGCCCACCCCGACCGCCCTGCGCCAGAACCTCACCACCGCCTCGACCCATCGCGCCCTCGGGCCAACCCCCATCGAAGGGAACTAACCATGATCATCAAGATTCTCGGCACCGGCTGCGCCAACTGCACGCGGCTCGAAGCCAACACCGTCGACGCCCTGGCGAGGCTCGGCGTGGACGCCACCATCGAGAAGGTCACCGACGTCGGCGACATCGCCTCCTACGGCGTCATGAGGACCCCTGGCCTCGTCGTCAACGAGCAGGTGCTGGTCTCCGGGCGCGTCCCCGACGCCGCCGAGATCTCCACGTTGCTGTCCGCGTCGGCATGATCCTGCCCTGCCCGTACGGGCCGACATGACCGTGCACCGAGGCTCAGAAGGGGAGTCCACACACACGGAGGTAGATGCCGTCGAGGCCGACGTCCTGCACCGGCTGTCCACCCTGGACCGGTTCCTGCCGTTGTGGATCCTGCTGGCCATGGCCGCGGGTCTGGTGCTCGGGTGGGCGTTCCCCGGCATCCAGGACATCCTCGATGCGGTCAAGGTCGGCGAGACGTCGCTGCCGATCGCAATCGGCCTGCTGCTGATGATGTACCCGGTGCTGGCCAAGGTCCACTACGAGGACATGAGCCGCGTCACCGGTGACAAGCCGATGCTGTGGAGCTCGCTGCTGTTGAACTGGGTGATCGGCCCCGCCCTCATGTTCACCCTCGCGTGGGTGTTCCTGGCCGACTACCCGGAGTTCCGCACCGGGTTGATCGTCATCGGGCTGGCCCGCTGCATCGCGATGGTGCTGATCTGGAACGACCTCGCGTGCGGGGACCGCGAGGCTGCCGCCCTGCTGGTCGCCATCAACTCGGTGTTCCAGGTCCTTGGATACGCCCTGCTGGGCACCTTCTACCTCGACATCCTCCCCGGCTGGCTCGGCCTGCCGACCGAGGACGTCACGTTCTCCACCTGGGACATCACCAAGTCGGTGCTGATCTTCCTGGGCATCCCCCTGGCGGCGGGGTACCTCACCCGCCGCATCCTGCGACCCCGTCGCGGTGCCGACTGGTACGACACCACGTTCCTGCCGCGTATCGGGCCCTGGGCGCTGTACGGCCTGCTGTTCACCATCGTCGTGATGTTCGCCCTGCAGGGCGATGCCATCCTCACCGACCCCTGGTCCGTGGCACTGATCGCCGTTCCGCTGCTGGCCTACTTCGCGATCATGTGGACCGTATCGTTCCTCGTCGGCCGTCGGGCACGGCTGCCTTACTCCAAGACTGCGACCCTGGCCTTCACCGCCGCCGGCAACAACTTCGAGCTCGCCATCGCGGTGAGCATCGGAGTCTGGGGCGTCACCTCCGGACAGGCGCTTGCCGGGGTGATCGGGCCACTGATCGAGGTTCCGGCACTGGTCGGGCTGGTGTACGTGTCCCTGTGGCTGCGCCGACGGCTGGCATGGCGGACGGCACCAGCATGACCGCCCCCCGCCCGCGACCGTCTCACCCGAGGTGGCGCACTGAGCATGGACACCGACGAGGGTGCGCCATGAGTGACGTCCGTTGCCTGCTGGGGTCGCACAGGTGAAAGGAATCCCGGGTCGACGGCGACCGCCCGTCCCCGATGCGTGCCTGCGGGGGCGACGATGGCGCCGCGCACCGGCAGCGCGAGCAACGCTCAGGCCCCGTGCCGGGCGGCAGGTGGGTCCCTGCGGCAGCCCAGTGGGTGCGCTGGCTGCGCACCGTGGCGGGAGCGTCGCCGGCCATCGGGTCAGCTGCTGGGGGTGTCGTACTCCAGCAGGCGCCGCTCGCCGGTGAGGGCGCGCGGCCCGGTGAGGTCCTGGGTGACCTCCAGTGTTCCGAGGTAGGTCCCCGTACCGTCGCGGACGGCGAGGTACTGGATGTGGACGAACTTGTCGTGGTGCTCGATCCAGAACGCGCACTGGCTGGCCGCGCCGGAGCGGAAGTCGGACAGGATCTGTTCGACGACTGCGACGCTGGCCGGCGGGTGGCACTGCTGCACCTTGCGCCCGACGATGGCGCGCGGACGTGGGAAGACGCGCTCGGACCCCTCGGTGAAGTAGCCGACGCGGTCGTCTGCGTCGATGAAGGTCAGGTCGACCGGCAGTGCCGCGAAGATGCCCGCGAGCTGGTCGGGGGACAACGCGCCGGAGGGGGCGGCCAGTCCCACGGGCTGCGAGGCGGCCGACGTCGGCGCCGACGGGGCACCCGCCAGGTGGGGGGCCAGCACCGGGTCGGGCAGGCCGACGCTCATCGCGGTCGCGCCTGGCCGGGGTGCCTGAGCAACGGGGCCCGGGCTCTCGACGCCCGGGGGGTCGATCCAGGCGTAGCCGAACTCCTCCTGCTGACCGCGCAGCTCCTCCCAGTCCTCGACCGCGAAGGTCTGCATCGCCATCGGCACCAGGATGTCGTTCTCCTTGGCGACCATGTCGGCCAGCGCGTGCAGGGCCGGGGCGGCGGCCTGACGCATCGCGGCGACGTCGACCGGATCGGCGGCCAGCGACTGGCCCCACGCGGCCACGAGTCCTCGTGCCTCGTCGTCCTTGGCCCACATCACCGTCGATGGGCCGGTGATGCCGTAACGCTCCAGGATCGGGAAGATCAGGTGCTCCTTGCGCTGGTAATGCACGCTCACCTGGCCGAGCAGCTCGTGGACGGCGCGCAGCTCGGCCAGCACGGCCGCGTCGGCGTGGTCGCCGGCGAGCAGGCTGCGCGCCCGCTGGATGAGGGCGAGCAGCTCGTCGTTCTCCGCGCGCAGCACCGCCGCCGGGTGGTCGTCGACCGCAACCGGGCGGGGCAGGTCGAGCAGGATCTCGCGGGCGACGTCGGCGTGCACGTCGCACATGGCCATCACCTCGGCCACCGGCATGCCCTCGTCCATGAGTTGCTGCTCCATGGCGGCGATCTCGGTGGCGTCGGTGACCCGCACCAGCTCGCGCATCTGTGCCCGCACCTGATCGGTGGGCACCCCGGCGTGGAGCTGGCGGATGATCGACGTCATCGCTGCGATCCGCTGCTGCCGGTTGTTGATCAGCTCGGCCATCCCGCCACCTCCGTGTCGTGTGGGGACGACGACAGGATCTTATACTGTGCGACTATGAGACTCGAGGTGACGCGGAAGACCGACCTTGCGGTTCGCGCGCTGTGTCGACTCGCCGAGACGGGCGAGGTCACGAAGGGTCCGACGCTGGCGGCCGCGGTCGACTCCAGCGCCGGTTTCCTCGCCCACGCCATGACACCGCTGGTGCGTGCCGGGTGGGTCAGGTCCGAGCCTGGCCCGACCGGCGGCTACCGCCTCGTGGTTGCGCTGGCATCCATCTCCGTGCTCGACGTGGTCGAGGCCGTCGAAGGGCCCACCGACTCAGGTCGCTGCGTCCTCGTCGACCGCGACTGCGGCGACACGGGCCCCTGCGCGCTGCACCCGGCCTGGTCGCGAGCCCGCGAGCGGCTCGTTGCTGACCTCGACGCACTGAGCCTCGCCGACAGCGCCCCCGTTGCTGTGGCGGTTCTCGCGCGACCATGACCCGCGATTCTGGTTAGGTTCAACTCCCGTACCGAGTAGCGCCTGGCGTCCGAGGCGTTCTGGTGCGCCTGGCGCCGTGCTGATCGAGGTGTCCCGCTGCTACCGGCTCGACGCGTTCCACCCGCTCGGCACCCCGGCGGCGGCGTTCATCGCCTGCTTCTTCGAGGGCCACGTCATGGACGCGTCGCCGATAACCGAGTGCGCTGGCGTGGCGTGGCTGTCGGCGCCGAACACTGCCAGCACTGCTTGGAGCTCCACTGAGAGGGCAACTCGTCACCGCCGCGAGTTCCTGCGCGTTGAGTGGCATGTCGTGAGCAACCCTGTCGTCGCTGACTGCACCACGTAGGCTCGTCGAGGTTGGAGGAGGACGGGGTTGGGCATGGGCGCGGAGAGCGTGGACGACCGGCAGCAGGGTCAGGCGGGGCCGTCGGAGCAGGACGCGCAAGCACTCGTGGAGCAGCTTCGTGTCGCGCCGGCCGAGGAGATCCTCACCGAGATGTTCTCGACGCTGCTGAGTACTGCGCAGGTGAAGTTGGGGCGGCGTGATGCTCGACTGTTCATCGACCTGTCTGCGGCACTGCTCGATCACGCGAAGGGCTTCCTGTCCGACGACGTGCGCGGGCAGGTGGAGGCCGCTCTTGGCCGGCTGCGGATGGGGCAGGTCGTCGCAGAGCATGAGGTCGCCACCGCCGACGAGTCCGGGCCGAACCTTCCGCCCAGGACCCCACCGCCTGCGGCGGAGGGCCACGCGCAGTCCGGCTCGTCTGGGCCGCCGGGGTCGGCGTCGGGGCTGTGGATCCCTGGCCGCTGACCGTGGTGCCGTTGCGGATGTTGCCGTTCTCCGCCGTGGGTTGCCGGTACTTCTCATGGCCGAGGTGGTCGGTCAGCTCCTCCTCCAACGCGGTCTCCAGCACCGTGGCGGTGATCGCCTTCAGCAGCCCGTCCGGGCCGGTCAGGTCCTCACCGCGAGCCCGGGCTGCCGTGACCAGCTCCCGGACCGCGGTGCGCTCGGTCTGGCCAAGCGAGACCGTCGTCTTGGCTTGCGTGGGCATCGAACTCACGCCCGTGATCTTCTCGGTCATCATCTGACCTTCCCCGCCGGCCACGGTGGCGTGTCAGGCCAGAAACACCCTTGGGCGGACAGTCCCCAGTCTTGCGGGACGCCGTGTGCGTGGGGAGCGCTGGTCCGGCCCGACGAGCCTGGTGTGGTGCTGCCGCATGCACGACGAGCTGCAGGTCAGCCCGGCAGGCGTCATTCGTAGTGGTACCGGGCCTGCAGGATGACCAGGTCGTCGCCGTCGATTAGGTAGACGAGTCGGTGCTCTTCGCTGATGCGCCGCGACCAGGTGCCCGAGAGCATGTGCCGCAGCGGCTCGGGCTTGCCGATCCCGGTCGTTGGGTCGCGCAGCGTGTCGTCGATGAGCCGGTTGATGCGATCGACGATCACCCGGTCGGTGCGCTGCCAGTGGGTGTAGTCCTCCCACCCGATCGGGGTGAAGGCCAGCCTCACCGGTGCAGCTGGTGGACTTCTCGCTGGCCGGCCAGCGCCTGCTGCAGGCTCTCCAACAGGCGGCGGGCGTTGGCCGGGGCGCGGAGCAGGTGCGCGGTCTCCTCCAGCGCGTCGTAGTCCGCCCGCGACATCAGCACAGCGTCCCCGCGGCGCGAGGTGATCTCGATCGGGGTGCGGTCGTCGTTGACCTGCTCGATGAGCGGGAACAGGTTCTTACGCGCTTCGCTGGCGGTGATGGCCATGGCAGCCTCCCGGCTAGTGGTACAAGAAACGGTACCATCTCGGGGCTACATGCAAGCCCTCATTTCGGCATGGGCGCGTCTTCGAGGAGTGATGTATACCATCGACTGTTCGTATATACTGCCGCGGTGAGCAAGCACCTGGTCGATATCGACGAAGCAGCGCTCGCCGCCGCCCGGGCCGAGCTCGGCACTGACACCATCAAGGACACCGTCAACGAGTCCCTCCGGGCCGCCGCGTCCGCTCGGGCCCCTCGCGTTCGCGAGGCACTCGACGTCCTCGCCGGGTCCGATCTGCGGGATCGCGTCGACGCATGGCGCTGACCCACCTGCTCGATACCAGCGTCCTCACTCGACTCCACCACCCCATCGTCCGATCGGCGGTGGAGCCCCTGGCCGCGACAGGACGAGCCGCCCGTGCCGGCATCAGCGACCTGGAGATCGGATTCTCCGCGCGCAACGCCACCGAGTGGGACCACCTGGCCTCAGCGCTGGCGGTGTTCGACCTGGTGGAGACCACAGCCAGGCACATCCAGCGAGCACGAACCGTCCAACGACAGCTCGCCTCCACTAGCCAGCGCGGACGCAAGATCCCCGACCTGCTCGTCGCCGCTGCAGCCGAAGAGGCCGGGCTCACCGTGCTGCACTACGACACCGACTTCGACCTCATCTCCGCGGCTACTGGGCAGGCCTGTGAGTGGGTCGCCCCACCGGGAACCATCAGTTGAGTACGCCGTCGAGCCCGCCCTCATCGGCATGAGCGAGCGTTGCCGCGTAGCTCGAACGACCACTACGGGCCCCGGAGTCATGACGCCGCCCGCGGACGCAGCATCCAAGTCCATGGTGCTGCGCGGTTCAGCCGGCGTCAGTGAGTTCGGCGTCGATGCGGGTCAGGATCGGGGGGATGTCGTGCTCCAGGGTCCGGCGCACGATGTCTGTGTCGAAGAGCAGGTAGCCGTGTGCGATGCGGTTGCGCATCCCCCACATGAGCGGCCACGCGTCGCCGAACGGTCGATCCCGGGTTGTGGTGTCCAGCCGGGCCAGGGCTTCCACTCCGGCGGCCAGCCGCAGGCAGATCGCATCGATCACCAGTCGGCTAGGTCGCCCTGAGCGTGCTGAACCATCATCGTGAAGCGGGTCTGGGCCTCCCGCAGGACGTCCTCGGGGGTCCGGGTCATAGGGCTACCGCCTCGGCGAGGACGCGATCGCGCAGGTCCGGTCGCAGGGCCGACGCGGGGATCAGGTCGACGTCCGTGCCGAGCAGCTCGGACAGGCGTCGCTCCAGCGTGCCGAGTTCCATCAGGCCCCTGGCAGTGCCCATGTCGAACAGCAGGTCGATGTCGGACCCGGCCTGCTCGGTGCCCGTGGCGACCGATCCGAACACGCGGACGTTGCTGCCTCCGGCCTGGTCGATCAGGTCACGCACCTCGCGGGTGCCGCCGCAGTCGCAGTGCCAGCGGGCCCCGGCCGTGGAAGCGCAGCAGCCGGGACACCTCGGGCTGACTGCGCCCGATCAGCTGCCCGATCTGCGCCTGGGTCAGGCCCTGCCTCGAGGCCTCGCGAACGGCGCGCACCAGCTCGGCCCGGGCGTCGCGAACCGCCGCGTCGCTGCGCCGGGCCACCTCCGCTAGGTCGACCACCACAGCAGAAAACGATCGTAGATGCTATGGACCCCCTGAAGCCCGCGTCGCCCTCCACATCGTCTCCGGCCCCGCTGAGCACCAGGCGGTTGTCGACCTCGACCACCTCGTCCGAACGCCGGCCACGGCGAGCGATAGTCGACCGCCACCGACGTGCGGTCCGGCTCGAATCCACTGGGGTGGGGTCAGGCACACGGATGCGTGAAGCGGATCGGTGGCGAAGCGGTCGTTCCGACCCAAGATCGTCGTGGGCCAAACGTGGGCTAGACGGGGGTGATCAAGGGTGCACAGGGGTCAGAACGGGTCGGGCGCGCCGACGGCGGACATGGAGAAACCCCCTGCTAGCAGGCGGTTCTCGGTGGACCGCGTGTCGGTAAAAGAACCCGCACTGTCAGCTTGGGAAGCTGATGTTCTGCCATTCAACTACACCCGCGCTGGCGCAGTTCCAGTATCCCTCACGCCCCGC
>Ga0114938_1002798_pt1 | contig 10735 bp, 8 predicted proteins | sample AshMeaBigSpring_FD_88675 | JGI IMG/M metagenome (GOLD analysis project Ga0114938, IMG submission 88675) | Groundwater microbial communities from Big Spring, Nevada to study Microbial Dark Matter (Phase II) - Ash Meadows Big Spring | ecosystem: Environmental > Aquatic > Deep subsurface >...
ATCTGGCGCAGTGCCCGGGCATGGTCTGCGGCGAGCAGCGTCTGGTGGCGGGCCAGACAACGGCGGTGACGAGCCACCTCGGTGCCCTCTGAGGTGACGACCACCTCGTCGAGGGTGACCCGCGGAAGGAGCCGCCCGAACTCGGGCTATGAGCCTCTGTTGCGCTCGGCGGAGTTCATCAGGCCGTCGGCGAACTGGCTGAAGGACTCCGTCAGGTCGGGTATGGCCTTGGTGATGAGACCCGCCAGGAGACCGGTGTACTCCTCCGTCATCGAGAACTCCGTCGCACCGTCCCGTTCGTCCAGGCGGTAGGTCCGCTCGCCTTTGAACAACCCGAGCGGCATGCCGCTCGACCAGACCATCCGGCTGGGTGCCGTCGTCTCGGTGACCTCGAGCTTGAAGGTGCGCTTCGGGTTGACCGTCGAGACGAGCGCGATGGTCTCGCCGGCGGAGATCCGCCCTTCCAGGCTGACGATCGTCGGGTTCCAGTCGCGGTAGCCGGCGGCGTCCGTGAGCAGCGCCCACACTCGGTCGGCCGGTGCGGCGATGGATCGGGAGACGTGGTAACGCTTCGCCATCACAGTGCCCGCATCCGGTTGTTGCGTGCGTTGTGCTCCACCTCGGCGAGACCGAGCACCTCGAGCACCGGCGGCACGTAGTTGCCGAACCGGCCACGCAGACCCTTCTTCAGGCCATACCAGCCACCCACCGGGTTGTCGGCGGCGCGACCCCACGCCTCGACCGTGTCCGCCGCGGCCTCTTTCTGCTCATCTGCGTTGCCCAACGGCATCCAGTCGCCCCGCATGGCGAGCATCGCATGCAGATCGTCGATGCAGCGCAGGTGATACCGAAGCTGGGTGGCGCCAACCTGGACGACCAGCGCAGGTGGGTTGGCGTCGGGGTCGCGGTACGCCTCGAACTCGGACTTGCCCGGCGGCGTGGTCAGGATCCACGGATCCTGCGGTGTCCCGCTGCCCTCGACATTGGTCATCGTCACTGCAGCTCCTCCTTGCGGATGCTGAGGCGACTCTACAAACCGAAGACTGACATCTTCTGTCATGAATTGAGAATACACTGACCCCGTGCGCGCTGGTCGACTGATCACGCTGATGCTCCTCCTGCAACGGCGAGGTCGGATGACTGCCGCCGAGCTGGCCGCCGAGCTTGAGGTGAGCGAGCGCACCGTGCTGCGGGACATCGAAGAGCTGTCGGCGGCAGGCGTGCCGGTCTACGCCACCCGTGGCCCAGGCGGGGGCTTCAAGCTGCGCGACGGCTCCACACCCGAGCCGGTCAGCTCCGCGCCATGGCAGCTCAAGGGGAGGAGACCGGGTCGCCCGCGGCGAGCCAGGGTTCGCATATCCCCGGAGGGCCGCCGACTTGCGGCCGTGCTCGGCCGACTTCAACCGTTGCGGGTGCGCCGGACGGTGCCCCCGGACGGTGCGGGCTGGCTCGAGGCGACCTTCCGCCTCGACACCATCGGAAGCGCTGTCATCGATGTGCTGTCACTCGCCCCCCACGTCGAGGTCATCGAACCCGTCGAGCTCCGCAACGAGGTCGCCGACCGAATCCACCGCACGGCATTGCTGTACCACCGGGAACCTGGCCAGCCGTGACCGGGACGATCTTGTGGCGGCGGTCGGTCGTACTCCGAGCCTCCCACGATGCGAGTTGTTGTCGAGGCGACCGGCGCCCACGCTGACCGGTCGTTCGAGGTCGCCCCTCGCCGCGGCTTGACCCCGGATAACGTCCCGGTGTTGACCCGATGACCCCGGGGCGCGATCCTCCACCGGATCGCTGGCGGCTGTCGCCCGGCAATGCGAGGGGGGTGGGGGATTGAGGGTCCACATACTGCTGGCGGCGTTGGCCGTCGCGGGCGCGGCACCGGCGCCATCGGCCGTTGCCGGCGCCGAGCTCGAGACATGCCCGGGTGTCCCAGGCGCCGTCTGTGGCTCGATCGAGCGGATGCTCGACCCGACCGACCCGACGCTTGGAACGGTGGATGTGGGGTTCGAGCTGCACCGGGCACTCGGCGAGACGGTAGGGACGATCGTGGCGGTCGAGGGCGGCCCCGGGTACAGCAGCACGGGAAGTCGGGACTACTACCTCGACCTGTTCGAGCCGCTCGCCTACGATCACGACCTGCTGCTGGTGGATGTTCGCGGGACGGGGATGTCCGACCCGATCAACTGCGCCGAGCTCCAGTCGTACGAGGGTGACTACATCGCCAACGTCGGTCTGTGCGGTGAGCAGCTCGGCGCCGCAGCCGATGTGTACGGAACGGCGTTTGCCGCCGACGACCTGGCTGCGGTCCTCGATCACCTCGGCATCGCAACGATCGATCTCTATGGCGACTCCTACGGCACCTTCTTCGCCCAGAGCTTCGCCCTGCGTCACGGTCACCGGTTGCGGACGCTCACCATGGACGCCGCCTACCCGGTCGAGGACCAGGATCCCTGGTATCGCGACCTCAACCGGGCCATGCGCGACGCCATCCGCTCGGTGTGCGCCGAGGACGCCGAGTGCTCGGTCATCGCCGGCGACCCGGTCGACCGGTTGGCGACGCTCGCCGCAGCCGTTGCCGACGAGTCGGTGAGCGGGACCGCCTACGACGGCGACGGCATCCGCCGCAAGGTCACCGTTGACGCACCCATGGTTGCGTACCTGGCGGCCGTCGCCGCCTACGGCACGACGGTGTACGAGGAGCTGGAGGCGGCTGGCTCGGCGTGGCTCGTCTACGGCGACCCGGCGCCGCTTCTGCGCATGGCAGCTGAGCAGACCTATTGGGGAGATGCCGGGCCGGTCGACGAGTTCTCCCAAGGTCTGTACAACGCCGTGATCTGCAACGACTACCCGCAGCTGTGGGACATCTTCTCCCCGATCGACACCCGACCCGCCCAGTTCGCTGCCGCCGTCGAGCAGCTCAGGGCGACGGAACCGGATGCGTTTGCGCCGTTCGAGATCGAGGACTGGCTCGCCACCGGGTGGAGCGAGGCCGACAGCTGTCTGCGCTGGCCGGTCCCGAGCCGGTGGGTGCCCCCCGAGCCGACGCCCGCCGTCTACCCGGACGTGCCCACCCTGGTGCTGGTGGGCGAGCTCGACAGCCTCACCTCGCCCGAGGGGGCAAGGATCGTCTCCGACCGGTTCCCCAACTCGACGTTCGTCGAGGTCGCCAACTCGGGACACGTGACGGCACTGGCCGACAAGCTGGGGTGTGTGGCCGGGCTCGTCGTCCGGTTCGTCGAGACGCTGTCTGCCGGCGACACCTCGTGTGTTCACACCTACCCCAGCGTGCGCACCACCGATCAGTTCCCCTCCCGGTTGCAGGACGTTGCGGTTCCAGACGGCGACGGGACGGTGTTCCAGCGCCAGGTGGCGTCGGCCGTCGTCGCCACCGTCGGTGACGTATTCCCCCGCTGGTTCGCCATGTACGGCACGGAAGGCCGTGGTCTGCGGGGCGGGTCGTTCTCCACCGTTGGTCTCGATCAGGTTCGGTTCCGGTTGGACGAGACCCGCTGGGTGAGCGACATCGCAGTGTCCGGGCAGGTCTGGTGGAACCGGCCGACCGGCGGGATCCGGGCGACGGTTGTCTTTGCCGGGGCCGCCGGGGGCCGGTTGGTCATCACATGGAACGACTGGACCCAGGATGCCCAGGCGCACCTGACCGGTCGCATCGACGGCGAGTCGGTCGACCTGGAGCTCCCCGCCCCGTGACCCGCACCCGTGGGCCACAGCAACGTGTTCCCTCGTACCTCACGCCGAGCCGCTTCATCGCGTTGCGTACGGCGGGCAGTTCGCCGAGACCCGCTGCCGGCGTGGTGCGCTGCACACCCTGTCCTTCCGTCACAGCAGACCGAGCGGACAGGGCGGGCTTACGTGGGGTGAAGAGCCATGTGTTGAATAGCTCGCCCAACTCTTGACCGGAGACACCCTCGGACAGTCGGATGAAGTCGTCGGTTGACACATTGCCGCCTGCGTGGAGCCTTGCCCACAGCCGGAGGATCTTGAAGAAGTCTGCGTCGCCAACGGCGAGACGCAGCTGGTGCAGCGTCATCGCACCGCGGACGTAGACGGCGCCGTCGAAGAGCGCATCCGGCCCAGGGTCACCGATCGTCAATGACCAGAACGGATCCCGCCTCGGGATGCCGTAGTAGAAGGCGTCGAAGTTGTCCTGCGCCGTCCCCAGACCCTCACGTTCGCTCCACAGCCATTCGGCATAGGTGGCAAACCCCTCATTGAGCCAGATGTGCTGCCAGGCGGCGATGGCCAGACTGTCGCCAAACCATTGGTGGGCCAGCTCGTGGACGACAACAAAGTCGCCGGAGAGCTGGTCGAGGAAGAACCACTTGGAGTAGATGGGTCGAGTCTGGGTTTCGAGGGCGAACCCGATGTCGGCGTGGTCGTCGACGATCCCACCAGAAGCCGAGAATGGGTACCCGCCGAAGTTGCCCCCCAGGAATTCGATGACCTCGGGCTGTCGGCCAAACGAGCTCTCCGCGGCTTCACCAAGCGGCGAGTGGGTGTCGGCCTCCGTCCCGGCTATCCAGTCGTTCGGGTTTGGTGCGCTTCCGGCCGGGGCGCCCGGCACGGTCCAACCGTCGAAGGTGTCCCCGTCGTCCTCGAACGAGGTCGTTCCTGGCCCGTTGGAGACGACGACGTCGTCGACAAAAGCACCCGCCAGCTGGAAGAGGTCGTCGCTTGCGTAGCTGATCGACACCTCGACGTCGCGACCGGCGTATGCCGACAGGTCCACCTGCCACTGCTCTGCACCGTAGCTCGTGCCGCTGACCGCCCACCAGTCCCCGGAACTGCCTTGCGCTGCGCACGTCCCATCGCCGTTGTCTGTCTGGTAGTGCTCGAGGAACGGGTGCAGTCCAAGCCAATACGGGCAAGAGAGTCCGGTGTCCTGGCCGGTGTGGCCGTTCATGTCAGGCAGCGTCGTCCAGTCCTCGTCGCCAACCGTGTGCGCCTCGACGAATACGAAATCCCAGGTTGGTTCGGTGTCGCGAGTGATCCAGAACGACAGCGTGGTGCCATCTGCGGGCACCGAGATCGTGCGGGCCAGCCTCTTGAACGACGGCTCACTTTGCTGCGAGACGGCCAGCTGCTCGCCGGTCTGCGGGTGCGCCACCGGGTCCACCAGGTCCGGATCGATGGCGTCCCAGTAACGGATGCCGTCGTCCTCGTACGCACGTAGGTCGAACTCGCCGACGTTGACGGTTGCGAGGTACGACGCCATGGGCTCGACGGCGTCCCAGATCCAGGTCGTCCATCCCCCGACTGTCCGTTGCTCGACCAGCACTCCGTTGGCGACGACCTCCAGCCCAGCCGGCACCTTGACATGGAAGGTGTACGCCGCCGTGTCCGTCGGGTGGTCGTTGGCAGGGAACCAGGTGGCGGCGACGTGGGGCTCACCGGCGATCAGCATGCCGTCGTCGGTGTGGAAGACGCCGCTGAGGCCGAACGCGTCGATGATCGGCTCAGGGACCCCTTGGTAGCGCACGACGGTCGTGAAGCTGTCGTGCTCCCGCAGACCAGCCCGAGGCGTAACGGTGAGCTCGCCGCCGTGGCGTGTCCATGCCGCCCGCCGCCCGTCGACCTCGACCGACTCCACGGTGAGCCCGACCAGGTCGAGGTTGAAGCGGGAGAGGTTCTGCGTGGCGAGGGCCTGGATGGTGGCCTCACCCTCGAGAACGTCCGTCTCGGGGTTGTAGCTCACATCCAACAGGTAGTGCTCCACTTCGTAGCCGCCGTTCCCGTCCAGCGGGTAGTACGGATCGCCGACGCCGGGTGCACCGGGTTGGAAGCCGCCGGGTCCCCCGTCATCGCTGGCGGATGCCACTCCCGTCGCCATCACAAGAGCGATCGCAACCGACATGCCGATGCGGGCCTTGCCAAACATGGCGCCCTCCCCTCTCGTTATCTTCGCCCAGCGGCGTCCCCCATCCAGCGGAGTCCCCCGAGTCCCATTGCGAGCGAGTATCCGCCACCAAATGGAGGGCGTCAATGGGTCAAGACAACAAGTAGGGGAGGGCGTCACACCCTGCGAGCCGCCGCGCTAGTCGACGGTGAACGCCACCTCGGTGAGCGTCTGGTTGCCGCTCGTCTCGATCGCCAGCACCTCGACCTTGTAGTCGCCGCCGTCGCCGAGGAACACGCCTGGGATGGCGACACGGGTGACGTCGGCCGGCAACTCAATCGAGAGCGTCCTGCTCGGCTCCTCCTCAGAGACCACCAGCACCTGATAGGCGACGATCTCGACGCCATCCGGTTGGTTCCCTGACGCCCACTCGACCACGAGACGGTCGGCACGCACGGTGCTCTCCTCCTGGGGGGACAGGATCTCGGGTCCGGCAGGGAAGTCATGGCTGAGCTGGAACGTGCTGTGCATCCGGGTCCCATCCGTCGCGGTGCCCTCGAACACGTAGACACCCTCGGGGAACAGCTTCTTGAACTCATCGAGCGGGAACTCGGTGAACGGCGGCTCGCTCGACTCCGAGAACAGCTCGGTGAGCCCATAGTCCTTGAGCACACCGAGGTTCTTCACATCGAACACGGTGCGGCCGTCGGGTGTCCGCAGGCTCAACGCCCGCCACGGCTCGTGGTCGAGGTCTATCTGCAGACCGGCGTCACCATCGGTTGCGTTGATCTCCACCCGCAGCTCGGCCCGCTTGAACTCCACGGTCGCGGGCTTGGCGGCCGCAGCCGCCGCAATCAGCAGTACGGCCAATCCCGCCAGCACCGCCGGTGCGGCCCATCCGAATCGTTTCATGATCGCTCCTTCCCGACCGATGGGGCCGGTTGCTTCAACCGGTCGCTCCGGTCTGGCGGCAACGTATCCGGGAGCAGCTGAAGCCCGCCTGAACGCAAACGTCGGCGAGACCGGAACCGGTGTCAAACGCCGGTGCCGGCCATCCAATCGCGGTTGAGGGCGGCGTAGACACCGCCGAGGGCGACGAGCTCGCCGTGGGTGCCACGCTCGACGAGGCGCCCCCTGTCGAAGACCAGCACGAGGTCGCTCGCCTCGGCGGTGGACAGACGATGGGCGACGGTGATCGATGTGCGCCCTGCGATGAGCCGGTCGAGGGCGCGGCGGATCCTCACCTCGAGCGCCGGATCGACCGCCGACGTCGCCTCGTCGAGCACGAGGACGCCGGGGGCGGCGATCCATGCCCTGGCAAGGGCGACGAGCTGGCGCTCGCCTGCGGAGAGCTGACCGCCGCGCTCGCCCACCCGTGTCGCCACCCCATCAGGGAGCGAAGCGACCCAGTCGTCGAGGCCGAGGTCGGCGAACGACTCGGCGACGTCGGCGTCGCTGGCCTGGGGCCGGCCGTAGCGGACGTTGTCGGCGACGGTGGCGTCGAAGAGAAACCCCTCCTGGGGGACGAAGACGACGTGGTCACGCAGGCTGGCGAACCGCACTCTCGGCAACGGGACGCCGCCGATCGTCACCACGCCGGCCGACGGGTCGAGGAGCCGGGTGACCAGCTTGCTGAACGTCGACTTGCCCGATCCTGTCTCACCGACCACGGCCACTCTGGCGCCGGCCGGGACGTGCACCGACACGTCGATCAGGACGTCGCCCCCCGTCGGGTAGCGGAAGCGGACACCGTCGAGACCGACGTCGAGCGCCCCTGAGGGTAGGGACACGCCGTCGACCGGGTCGGGAACATCGACAGGGGTGTCGAGCACCGCGGTGATCCGCCGTACTCCTGCGGCAGCCGACTGCGCCTGGTCGAGCGTCTCCACCAGCGTCTGCACCGGCTCGACGAGGAGGTTGACGAGAAACAGCATCGCCAGCAGTGTCCCGGCCGAGGTGCCTTCGGCCGCACCTGTCAAGACCCCGACAAGGATCACGGCGGCGGTGATGGCGCCGGCGAACACCTCGGCGCTCGAGAACAGGGCGGCGCCGACGGTGAAGGTGCGCACCTCGGTGTCGAACTCCTTCTCGATGACGGCCTCCACCTTGGTGACCGTTGCCGCCTCGCCCCCGTATGCCCGTACAACGGCGAGCCCCGAGATCGCCTCGCTGAGAGCGGCGAGGGTGTCTCCGACCCGGCGGCGCACCTGGTCGTGGAGTCGCTGCAGGATGCGCTGGAACCACACCAGCATCGCCGCATAGATCAGGACCCCGGCAAGAACCAGCAGGGCGAGCTTCCACTGGTAGACAAGCATGGCCACGATGGCGATCACCACCTGGGCGGCTCCGATCAGCATCCCGACGCCGCCCCAGTCGACGAACTCCTGGATGGCGACGATGTCAGAGGTCACCCGTGACACGAGTGAGCCGCGCCGCTCCGACTCGACGTGGAGCACGGACAGGCTGTGGAGATGAGCGAAGGTCTTCACCCTGAGGTCGGACAGCCCTTCCGCGGCCCGCACCGCCAGCCGGGAGAGCGCCGACCGCCTCACCACCATCGCCACCCCCATGGCGCCGAGAGCGATGGCGCCGAGCGTGAGCGTCCCGCCGACGTCCACCCCACCGGTAGCGAGGATCTCGTGGTCGACGATGCGCTGCACCACGATCGGGACGACGACTTGGATGGTGGTGCCGATGCCGGCCAGGGCCACCGTGAGACCAAGGCCACGGCGCAGCGCCGGTGCCTCTGCGATGACTCGGCGCAGCGCCCGCGTCGTTGGCAGACGTTGCTCGCTCACGTCTGCGCCTCGCGCTCCGCCGCCCGCACCGCGGCGTCCTCCTCGTAGGCCTCGAGGATACGGGCGTATCCGGGCACGGTGGCGAGCAGTTCGTCGTGGGTGCCATGGGCGACGACTCGCCCGTCCTCGACGTACACCACCTCGTCGGCGAGCGTGATCGACGAGCGGCGGTAGGCGACCACCACCACCGTCGAGGGCATCGCCGCCGCCTTGAGCCCTTCGAGGATGCGGGTCTCGACAGACGGGTCGACCGCAGACGTGGCGTCGTCGAGGATGAGCAGGCGGGGGCGGCGCACCAGAGCTCGGGCGAGGGCGATCCGCTGCCGCTGCCCGCCTGACAGGGTTGTGCCCCGCTCACCGAGCACGGTGTCCATCCCGGCAGGGAGCTCGTCGATGAACCCGGCGCCGGCGAGACGGGCCGCCTCCCATACCTCCTCGTCGGCGGCGTCTGTCCCGAAGGCGATGTTGCCCCGCACCGTGTCGTCGAACAGGAACGTCTCCTGAGCCACGAAGGCCACTTCGCCAGGGAGGGCGGAGCGGGCGAAGTCCCTGAGGTCTGCGCCGTCGATGGTGATGCGACCAGCCGACGGGTCCCACAACCGGGCCAGCAGCCGCGCCAGCGTCGATTTGCCTGAGGCTGTCGGTCCGACGACCGCCACCACCCGCCCGGCGGGGATTGTCAGGTCGATGTCGCTGAGGATCGGCTCGTCGTTGGCGTAGCCGAACATCACGGTGTCGCCGTGCACCTCGGCCCCTGTCGGCCAGGCGCGCGATTCGAGGCTGCCGTAGGAGACGACCTCGTCTGCCGTCATGATCTGCTGGACCCGTTCCCAACCCGCCACCGAGTGGGACATGTCCCACAGGACATAACCGATGATGCGGATCGGGATGAACAGCAGCGACATCAGGTACGCGATGCTCACCAGCTCGCCCGGGGTGACCGCCCCCGCCCTGATCCGCAGCGCCCCCGCCACCAGCAGCACGACGGTGACCACGGACAGCAGACCTTCGACGACCACACGGTACGCCGAGAAGATCAGGCCGACGTGGGCGAGACGGTCCCGCAGCGTGTGCGACGTGCGGCGGAAGCGGTCCGTCTCGTACGTCTCCCGCCCAAGCGCCTTGACGGTGAGGGCGCCATCGAAGCTCTCGTGGGCGACCCTGGCGACCTCGCCCCGCAGCGCCTGTACCTCCTGGAAGGCCTCGTACGTCTTCCACGAGCCCGTGATGTCGATGGCGAGGATCGACCCGAGCGACACGAAGGTGATCGCCGCCAGGATCGGGTCGATGAGGGTGATCATCACGACGGTGCCGACGAGCAGCAGCGACGCCCCCGTGCCGTACGGAACCGGGGCCAGGATGAACGTCGCCTGGCTGGCGTCGGCATCGCCGATGGCGAGCAGGTCGCCAACCGACTGGCGGCGGTACCAGGCCATCTCGAGACGCAGCATGCGGTCGACCAGACCAACCCTGACGTCGGCCTGGTTGCGGAACTGAAGGTATCCGGCGCCCGAGCGGCGCAGAGTGATGCCGGCCGCCTTCCACACCGAGACGCCGACGACGGCGCCGACGGCGGGCAACAACCTACCCTTGATCGGCTCGCCGCCATCGAGGACCGTGACGATGACGCTGTCGGTGGCGTTGCCGACGACGATGGCTGAGGCGACGATCGCCGCGGCAAACACGGCGGCGCCGAGCACGGCCAAGCCAAAGGCAACGAGATGGCGGCGGATGAAGTACCCGAGCAACCGCATCCCGCGGCGGAACGCTGTGCTGAGAGTGGTTGGCCCCTCGGCCATCGATGCGACCTCGCTGGACGGGCCGTCAGGCTACCTACCCAGGCTCACGCCTGGGGGCGGCTCCGCCGGTAGAACTTGTCGAGCGCCGTTCAGCTCGTGGCAAGCCCGATGGGGCAACTCACCCCGGTCCCGCCGATGCCGCAGTAGCCATTCGGGTTCTTCGCCAGGTACTGCTGGTGGTACTCCTCGGCGTAGAAGAACGGACCGACGGTGCGGACCTCTGTGGTGATCGTCCCGTACCCTGCGGCACCGAGGCGCTCCTCAAACATGTCCCTGCTCTC
>Ga0114938_1002799_pt1 | contig 10733 bp, 6 predicted proteins | sample AshMeaBigSpring_FD_88675 | JGI IMG/M metagenome (GOLD analysis project Ga0114938, IMG submission 88675) | Groundwater microbial communities from Big Spring, Nevada to study Microbial Dark Matter (Phase II) - Ash Meadows Big Spring | ecosystem: Environmental > Aquatic > Deep subsurface >...
AACGGTAATAACGGGGAAGGTACCGAGATCGGTTTCGCCTACCGTAACCAACCGATTATCCCGGTATATGATATCGCCGGTAACTATGGCGGTTCCCGCGCCCCAGGCCTGGGTAACTCCGCCAACCCGGTTGCCATCCGCCAGCGCGCCCGCGACAATCGCGGACAGCAAACCGCGGTCTTTGGTAACATTTATGCTGAACTCGATTTCCTCCGGCACTTTACCGCCAGGACCAGCATCGGTGGCCAGATGAATAATGGTAACTATTATTACTTCAGCCCTAAGACCTACGAGAATTCAGAAAACAATACCGGTAACAGCTACACGGAAGGTTTCAACCGTTTCCGCTCCTGGACCTGGACGAATACCCTGGCCTACAAGAACGTGTTTGCGGAAAAGCATGATGTGAGCGCCTTGATTGGCACGGAAGCTATTGAAGAATGGGGACGTAATATTGAAGGTACCCGTGTGGATTATTTCATCGAGGACTATAATTTCCGCGCCCTGAACGCAGGTGGCGCCGCCGGCCAGCGTGCCAACGGCGGACCCTACACTCCCACCGCATTGTGGTCAATATTTGGACAGGCCAACTATGTGTATGACGACAAATACCTGGCAAGCTTCACGATCCGTCGTGACGGTTCCTCCAGGTTCGGTCCCAACAATCCTTATGCAGTGTTCCCATCCTTCTCCCTTGGCTGGAGGATGTCTCGTGAGGCATTCATGAGCGACGTGAAATGGATTACCGACCTGAAACTTCGCGGAAGCTGGGGCCAGATGGGTAACCAGCGGATCAACCCCGCCAACTCCTTCGACCAATACCTGGGTGGTCCCGGTTCTTCCAACTATGACATCAACGGTACCAGCAACAGCACATCCCAGGGCTTCCAGCTTTCCTTCGTGGGCAACCCTGACGGAAAGTGGGAAACCAATACCACCACCAATATCGGTTTTGACGCTACCCTTTTCGGTGGCAAGACCGAGTTGATCTTCGACTGGTATAATAAAACAACTTCTGACCTCCTGTTCCAGCTGGCAGGTTTCCCCTACCAGGGTGCAGGTCCGGTTGTAAACCCGGCTTTCTATAACGTTGCCGAAATGAAGAACACCGGTATCGACCTCCTCTGGACACAACGTGCCCAGTTCGGCGGTAAGAATGGTGTAAACTTCAGCAGCACTTTCACGTTTACGACCTATAAGAATGAAATCGTGAGCCTGGCTGAAGGCATTCCTTTCTATGAAACCCGCGGTTCCAGGATTGGTAACTTCATCAGGAACCAGACCGGCCGTGCGATTTCTTCCTATTATGGATACAAGGTAGCGGGCCTGTTTGCCGATGCTGCCGATGTAGCCAAATCTCCAACACAGGATGCCGCTGCTCCTGGCCGCTTCAAATATGAAGACATCAATGGCGATGGCGCTATCACCGATGCCGACCGTACATTCCTCGGCAGCCCGAACCCCGATTTCAGCTATGGCCTCCAGTTGAATGGCGCATGGCAGGGATTCGACCTGGGACTTTTCTTCTATGGTGTTCAGGGTCGGGAAGCGATGAACTATGTGAAATGGTGGACCGATTTCTTCCCATCCTTCCAGGGCAATAAGAGCCAGGACCTGCTGTTCAATTCCTGGACCCCGACCAACACCGGAGCCAAAGTGCCCATCGCGGAGAACGCGTCGAACTTTAGCAACAACACGGTTGTTAACTCTTATTACCTGGAGGACGCCTCCTACCTGCGCCTGAAAAACCTGACCATTGGCTATACCCTGCCGAACAACCTGGTTAACAAGGCCAAGATTGACAAGGTGCGCGTATACTTCCAGGCAACCAACCTGTTCACCTGGACCAAGTACAACGGACTGGATCCTGAACTCATCGGTGCTGATGATGCGGGAGGTGTGGACGAGGGCATCTACCCAACCGTTAAACAGTTCTTGTTTGGTTTGAACATTAACTTTTAATTTGTGTAATCAGAAAACTTTTATAAAAAGATCATATGAAAAAAATAGCATTTTCCATCGTAAGCCTCGCTACACTGGGTGTGATCACCTGGTCATGTAGCAAGAGTTTCCTGGAAAGGAAACCCCTGGGTGGATTGGATGCCACAACGCTTGCCAACAAAAAAGGTGTTGAGGCCCTGCTGATCGGTGCGTATTCCGTACTGGACGGCTTCGTGAACGGGGGTGGTATCTTCCTGGGTGGCTGGCAGAGCTCCGGCACCAACTGGGTGTACGGCAGTATCGTTGGCGGAGACGCCCACAAAGGTACCGATGCCGGTGACCAGCCAGACATTAATTCGATTGAGTCCTTTACTTCAACGGCCACCAACGGATACTACGGCATAAAATACAACGTGGTATATGAGGGGGTTGCCCGTTCCAACTCTGTACTGAAGCAGCTTGCTGCAGCCACGGATATTTCGGATGCCGACCGCAAGCGTATTGAAGGGGAAGCCCGCTTCCTTCGTGGCCATTATCATTTTGAGGCCAAGAAAATGTGGAATAAGGTTCCCTTTGTGGATGAGAATGTAACGGACTATAACCTCTCCAACGATACGGATATCTGGCCCCAAATCGAGGCGGATCTCAAGTTTGCGTATGAAAACCTGCCTGCTACCATGAATGCCAAAGGCCGCGTCAACAAATGGGCTGCCGCCGCACTCTACGGAAAAGCACTGTTGTTCCAGCAGAAGTTTGGCGATGCAAAAGCTGTATTGGATGCCGTTTATACCAATGGCACCAACGCACAGGGCCAGAAATATGCCCTGCTTGCCCGGTTCTCTGACAACTTCAATGCGGATACCAAGAACAGCACGGAATCCGTTTTCGCAGTGCAATACTCTGTGAACGACGGTTCTGGGGCTGATAATGGTGGCTGGGGTGAAGTATTGAACTTCCCGTACACGGGCGGACCCGGCACCTGCTGCGGTTTCTTCCAGCCCTCCCAGGACCTCGTGAATTCTTACCAGGTTGATGCTACCACCGGCCTTCCCAATCCTGCGAATTATAACGCTACGGAAGTGAAGAACGACCAGGGCCTCCGTTCTACGGATCCCTTTACCCCTCATGCTGGTACGCTGGATGCACGCCTCGACTGGACCGTTGGTCGCCGCGGTATTCCTTACCTGGACTGGGGCAAGCACCCTGGCTTCAACTGGACCCGTGACCAAGCTTATGGAGGTCCGTACAGCCCTATCAAGAATACGTACTATAATTCCCAGACGGGCGTTCGCACTGACCGCGCATTCTGGACCAGCGGTATCACGGCCAATAACTACACCCTCATCCGCTTTGCTGACGTGATTCTCATGCTCGCAGAATGCGAAGTGGAAACCGGTGGACTGGAAAGGGCCCGTGAACTGGTGAACCTTGTCCGTGCCCGCGCAGCCAATAACGCAGGTTGGGTGAAAGATGCATCAACCCCGAGTGGTTTTGCCGCCGAATACAAAGTCGGTATTTATACGAGCCCCTGGACCAGCCAGGCCGATGCAAGGGCTGCTGTACGCTTCGAGCGCAAGCTGGAACTTGGGATGGAAGGCCATCGCTTCTTTGACCTCGTTCGTTGGGGTGTTGCGGCTACGGAAATCAACCGTATCCTGGACTACAACAGCGGCAAGTCAAATCCGGCCATCAACAACAAACGCAATTACCTGATTAACGCTGACTTTACCGCCAACAAAAATGAGTACTTCCCGATCCCGCAGAGCGCGATCGACCGTAGTACCACCACGGACGGTACCATTCGCATCAAGCAGAATCCTGGGTACTAATTACGGATTGCATACTTTAAAGAAGGGGCAGAGCATTGCGCTCTGCCTCTTTTTTTTGGTGTAAATTGCCCCCCACGATAATTGAAGAAACATGCACATGAGGTTGCTTCCGACCATTGCCCTCTGCGGGCTTTCTGCCATTCTTTTTTATTCATGTAAGAACTCAGACACGCTCTTTAAGCAGGTCAAGCCATCCGCTTCCGGCATTACTTTCAGCAATACGATCATTGAGAGTGATTCGGTGAACGTGATTGACCTGGAGAATGTGTACAATGGCGGCGGCATAGCAGCCGCGGATTTCAACCACGACGGCCTGCAGGACCTCTATTTTACTGGCAATCTTGTGTCCAATAAGTTTTACCTCAACAAAGGCGGACTGCGGTTTGAAGATGTTACCAGCGAAGCCGGGGTGGAGGGTAAAGGGCGATGGTCCCGCGGGGTTGCCACCGTGGATATTAACAATGACGGGTGGATGGATATCTATGTATGCGCCACCTTGAAAAGAAAGGCCGAGGAAAGGGCCAACCTGCTCTATGTACACCAGGGCCTTGATAAAAACGGTATACCGTTGTTCAAGGAAATGGCGATGGAGTACGGCGTTGCCGATACCGGTCATTCCACCATGGCGGCCTTCTTTGATTTCGATAATGACGGAGACCTCGACCTGTATATCGCCACAAACGAAATCGTGGACGGTGACTTCCCCAACGCATTCCGGCCGATCCTGAAAGACGGATCACACGCCAATACAGACCGTTTGTACATGAATGAGGGGTCGGACAGCCTCGGTCATCCCTACTATAGAAATGTTTCCCGGGAAGCGGGTATCCTGGAGGAAGGGTACGCCCATGGATTGAACATCGCCGACCTGAACCGCGATGGCTGGAAGGATATTTATGTTAGCAATGACTACCTGTCTGGCAACCTCATGTGGGTCAATAACGGAAACGGGCGTTTCACCAACAAAGTCCAGGAGTATTTCAAGCACGGCTCCGCGAATGCCATGGGCAACGATATCGCCGATATCAACAATGATGGCCTGTCTGACCTGGTGGAACTGGATATGAACCCGGAAGACAACTACCGGAAGAAGATGATGTTGAACCCCAACAGCTACCAAACATACCAGAATATCGACTATTTCGGGTACCCATATCAGTACGTCCGCAACTGCCTGCAGGTAAACCAGGGCTGGGGAGTATCCCGCGGTGATTCAATGCCCCATCCCGTTTACGCGGAACTGGCATTTTTTGCCGGCATTGCCGAGACCGACTGGAGCTGGACGCCTTCCCTGGCGGATTTCGACAATGACGGTTACAGGGACCTCATCGTGTCCAACGGATTTCCCAAGGATGTGACGGATCATGACTTCATTGCGTACCGGGATGAGGCTTTTATGGTGGCCGATGAAAAGCAATTGCTCAGCCAGATACCGGAAGTGAAACTCCAGAACTATGCCTTCCGCAACAACGGCAACCTGCGTTTCAGCAATGTTACCCGCGATTGGGGTATGCAGGTACCCTCTTTCTCCAACGGTGCCATATACGTGGACCTGGACAATGACGGCGACCTGGATTATGTAACCAACAATATCAATGATCCCGCCTTCCTGTTTGAGAACAGGCTTAACAGCCCCAAAGAAATTGAAAGCAACTACCTGAGGGTTGTGCTGGAAGGAGATTCCCTGAACCGGAATGGCCTGGGTGCCTGGGTGGAAATTTATTACCGGGATACCCTGCAGGTCACGGAATATTCACCCTACAGGGGCTACCTGTCCAGCGTGGACCCCGTTATCCATTTCGGCCTTGGAAAAACAAACCGGCTCGACTCCGTAGTAGTGAAATGGATGGGAGGAAGGAAGCAAACCCTCGTGGATGTACCGGCCAACCAGTTGCTCAAACTGGAAAAGGCAAAGGCAACGGGCTTTTATACCTGGGATAAACCGGTGGAGGCTCAGCATCCATATTTCGCCGAAGTCACTGAGGAGGCCGGTATTCGCTATACACAGCTGGAGAAAGACTTCGTGGACTTCAACATTCAGCGCCTGCTGCCTCATAAACTTTCACAATACGGTCCGGCCATTGCCGTGGGCGATGTGAATGCAGATGGACTGGATGATATGGTTCTCGGGGGTGCACGAAACCATAGCGCGGTGCTGATGCTCCAGGGCAGGGATGGACGATTTGTGTCGCAGACCCTGATTACCGACCGGGATGAAATCACTAAGTCGACGGAAGACATGGGACTGCTGCTCTTTGATGCCGATGGCGATGGTGACCTGGATTTATATTGTGCCAGTGGCACTTACGAAAACCTGCCGAATTCGCAGGACCACCGGGATAATTTCTTTGTGAACGATGGAAAAGGAAGGTTCACCGCAGATACATCCGTCTTTCCCCTGAACTATGCCAGCAAGGGTTGCGTCCGTGCCGCGGATTTCGACAGGGACGGTGATCTTGACCTCTTCCTAGCCGGGCGTGTACACCCTGGATCGTATCCAAAACCAGTGTCCAGTTTTGTGTACCGGAACGATTCGAAGGATGGCAGGATCAAGTTTACCGATGCCACGGCCGAGTGGGCGCCCTCCCTGAAAGATATCGGGCTGGTTTGCGATGCCCTCTGGACAGATTTCAACAATGATGGCGCCGCAGATCTGGTTCTTGCAGGTGAATGGATGCCCGTTACTTTCCTGCAGAACCGAAATGGAAAGCTGGAGAATGTAACTGCCACCACAGGAATCGCCGGGAAAAAAGGCTGGTGGTCCAGTATCGCCGCGGGCGATTTGGACAATGACGGAGACACGGACTATATCATCGGAAACCTGGGACTCAATTCATTCTACCGGGCATCGGACAGTTTTCCGGTGCGCATCTATGCCAGGGATTTCGACAATAACGGCAGCTTCGACGCGATCCCTTCGCTGTATATACCTGATGTAGTGAATGGACACAAAAAGGAATTTCCGGCCCAGACAAGAGACGACCTCACCAAGCAGATGATTGGCTTCAGACAGAAATTCCCTTCCTATAAACCGTTTGCCCAGGCAACCTTGGATCAGGTGCTGACACCGGAAGAGCGAAAAGGCGCACTGGTGCTCGAAGTCAATGAATTCCGCACGGTTGTATTGCTGAACCAGGGCGATGGGAGATTCGATATGAAGCCCCTGCCGGTGCAGGCGCAGTGGTCGCCGGTGAATGGGATGATTGTTGCTGACCTGGACGATGATGAGAACCTCGACCTGGTACTCAACGCCAATGATTTCGGCACGGAAGTGGCAGTAGGGCGATATGATGCGCTGAACGGCCTGGTCATGAAAGGCGATGGCAGGGGCGGGTTCTCGGTGATCGGTCAGAACCAGGCCGGCATCAGGATTCCGGGCGATGGCAAGGCCCTGGCCATCCTCAGGTCCGCAGACGGGAAACTAATGCTGGCAGCCAGCCAGAATAAAGGTCCTCTGAAAGTATTCAAACATAATTTCCCCGTCAAATTCCAGCCTGCGCAGACCTCAGACGACCATGCAATATTGCATCTTCGGAGCGGGAAAAAGCGGAAGACCGAACTCTATTATGGCCAGGGATTCCTGAGTCAGTCGGTCCGTCAGCTTCCCCTGGGTTCATCCGTCCTCCGGGCTGAGTTCAACAATATCAAAGCCGGGAAAAGAGCCTTGGAATAATCCTAACAACCATCGTTACATGAAACATTTTTTCGTGCTTGTTTCTTTTATCGCCCTTATGCTGTCCGTCCCTTCATGCAAGGGCCCGTCCACGCAGGCGGATGCCGCAGCATTGAATGATCCGGAATTCCTGCACCGGGGAATTAAGCGACTGAACGACGTAGTGATTTATGAAATTTTCTCCCCGCCCGTAGCATCCCGAATTTACGGTTATGCGTCCCTGTCGGCATACGAGGCGCTTCGGTGGACGGACACGAGCTATCCTTCCCTGGCCGCCCAGCTTAAAGGATTTCCGGAAATGCCGGTACCCGATCCAGGTAAGAAATATGTGTATACGGTATCGGCCATCAAGGCGCTGTTTGATATTACCCTGCGGCTTACGTTCACCAAGGACTCTTCCCGGGTAACCATGGAAGCCTTGCTCAAGGAACTGAAAGACAAGGGTATTGACGAGGAGACCTATGCCCGTTCCGTAGCCTTTGGCGAAGCCGTGGCGGATGCCATCTGGAAACGGGCAACATCGGACAATTACAAGGAAACCCGTGGCATGCCGCGCTATACACCCAGCGGGCAGCCTGGCAAATGGAAGAATACACCTCCTGATTACCTGGACGCGGTTGAACCTTTCTGGACAAAGATGAAACCCATGGTGATGGATTCATCCGCACAGTTCAGGCCCGTACCACCGCCGCCATTTGACCTCAACAAGGGCTCAGCTTTTTACAGGGAATTGCAGGAAGTAATCGACAGCACCCGAAACCTCAGCGAGGAGCAGAAAAATATCGCCCGGTTCTGGGATGATAATGCCGCCGCAGTGACCCATGTGGGACATATGATGTTCGCAAATAAGAAGCCCAGCCCGGGGGGGCACTGGATGAATATCACGGCGCTGGCCTGCCGTAAAAGCGGTGCCGACATCCTGCGCAGCGCACAGGCATACGCTATGTCTGCCATCGCCATGTACGAGGCATTTATCTCCTGCTGGGATGAAAAATACCGCAGTGAATATATCCGCCCCGTAACGGCGATTCATGAGAACCTCGACAAAAAGTGGCAGCCACTGTTACAGACGCCGCCTTTCCCTGAATACACCAGCGGCCACAGCGTGGTCTCTTCATCGGTAGCTACCGTACTTACCCGCCAGTTTGGCGATAACTTCGCTTTTACGGATGACTATGAGATGCCCTATATCGGCATACAGCGAAGCTTTCCTTCGTTCATCAAAGCTTCGGAGGAAGCCTGTATAAGCCGGTTGTACGGGGGCATCCATTTCCGCTCCGCGATCGAAAATGGCAAAACGCAGGGAAGAAGCCTGGGGGCTTTTATCCTGGAAAGAACAAGGATAAAGTAGCAGCAGTGTTGATGGGTTTAAGTTCATGGATAAGCAGGATCTGTGAATGGGGTATCCCCGCCCAACCAAGGCGGCAGGATTCCTATGAATGTTTACAGGAACCGCCCGCGCACTGTCCGGCCTTTCGGCAATGGCGATAGTTGATCAGGTGTGCTGCCACAATCAGTGAAACGGCCGGCACCAGGAAAAACAATTGATGGGCGTGAAATGCCTGCTTGAGAAAAAGCAGGATGATCCCTAGGCCAAACAACAGGGACGGTAGGAGGTTACGGTGATGTTGACGGTATCCATGCCACAGGGAGTAAAAACCAATGATCATCGCGAGAACGATCATCCCGAATTCGAAGCCGATATTATCGATGATATTTGTTCCCAGAACCGGCAGACTGGTCAATAACAATGGAAGAATCGCACAATGAATCGCGCAGGCCAGCGAAGCGGCAATACCCAGAGCGTCATAGTTAATCCTGAACATCCAGTTGATTGAACGGCAAAAGTACACCTTTTGCAACAAAGTTGCAAATCAATTTTATAAGACCCCTTTAACTGCTGCATCCTTCGTAATTTTGGACATTAATCGTTCCCATGTCTAAAAAAGCCTTGTTCTACCTGGGGTTCTTTATTTTCCTCTTGCTGGCCTTTTACTTCGTGATGATGGCCACAACGGATTTCGGAAAGGTAAAGTTGCCCGTGCTGAATACCGTGCATCCGTTCTCTTTCAGCCGGCAGGACGGGAAGACTATTTCGGAAAAGGATGTTGCCGGAAAAGTATACATCGCGGAATACTTTTTCACCACATGCAAAGGCATTTGCCCGAAGATGAATAAGAATATGAAGGCAGTATATGAAGAACTCCAGTCAGAACCAGGCTTCCTGATTCTTTCGCATACGGTGGATCCGGAAACAGATTCCATTCCTCGATTGCGCCGGTATGCGGACTCCATGGGTGCCCGGGTGGATAACTGGTGGTTCCTGACAGGCAGCAAGGAAAATCTGTATAAGTCGGCCAGGGAAAGTTATTTGCTGGATGACCCGAAAAACAGCAGTAAGAATATCGCTGACCAGTTCATCCATACGCAGTTTTTCGCACTCGTGGATAAAAAGGGACAGGTGAGGGGGATTTACGACGGGCTGAAACAGGATGAGATCAAACAACTGATTATCGATACCCGCAATACGCTTGCGGAATAATTAAGATAAAGGGAATCTATGGAGGACCAGGTTACATCCATTTTACGCCGCAACCAGCTGAGCATAACAGACAGCCGAAAGAGCATCCTGGATATTTTTATCCAGGCAGGGTCAGCACTGGCACATCACGATGTGGAATCGAGGACGGCGGGCAGTTACGACCGGGTGACGGTTTACAGGACCCTGCAAACCTTCATGGAAAAGGGCATCATCCATACCATTCCCACCACAGATAATTCCATCAAATACGCCTTGTGCAAGGACGATTGCCAGCAGGGCCACCATCACGACAACCATGTTCATTTTGTGTGCGAAAACTGCGGAACGACCACTTGCATGGATGAAATTCATATTCCCGCTATCCAGCTTCCCGAAGGCTACCAGGCGCGCCAGATCAACATGGTGGTGAATGGCATATGCAGGAACTGCTCATAAAAGAAAGCCCCGCTGTGGAAACAGCGGGACTTTGGTTAAGGCTCTGATTAGTAGCTATTTTATTCCGGTGGAAATATTCTAGTGAGGCCCAAAAATAGACCTTCGGGTATTAGCCCGCAAAAAACCAGCATACCATAAAAGTGGTATTTTTTAAAGTTTTGAGAGTTCGCTGCGAACGAGATCCATGAGTTCTTTCATGCGCGACGGGGAAAAATCAAAAGGCAAGCCTGCGGTCTTATAAAGCTCCGGCAAAGTCAATGTTCCACCTTTAGATAAGGCGTTTGTATAATTGGCAATGGCTGACTTACGGTTC
>Ga0114938_1002800_pt1 | contig 10731 bp, 13 predicted proteins | sample AshMeaBigSpring_FD_88675 | JGI IMG/M metagenome (GOLD analysis project Ga0114938, IMG submission 88675) | Groundwater microbial communities from Big Spring, Nevada to study Microbial Dark Matter (Phase II) - Ash Meadows Big Spring | ecosystem: Environmental > Aquatic > Deep subsurface >...
AAGGCCGACGACGAAGGGCGGCAGCACGATCAGCCACCACCAGCGCCGCGCCACTTTCCACAGTTGCCTCAATTCCATCGTTGGCTTCACCACCGGGCACACGGAGCACACAGAGAAAAACTCCGTGTGCTCGGTGTGCTCCGTGATTCAAATCTTCTCCGCAATGAACACACTCAGTCGCTCGACGAAAACGCTTGTGTCGAATCGCTCAGCCGATCGGCGGATCGCCTGCGCGTCGAACTTCAAATCCGCCAACCGCAGCAGCGCGGCCTTCAGCGACGCAACACTTTGCTCGCGGAAGAGCACGCCGTTGACGCCGTCGTGGACTATATCCAGCGCGCCGCCGCCGGCGTAAGCGATGACGGGCCGCCCGGCAGCCAGCGCCTGCGCCGGCGCGATGCCGAAATCTTCAAGGCCGGGGAAGATGAAACCCCGCGCCCGGGCGAAGAGTTCCGGCAGGCCGGCGTCGGGCACGCGCCCGAGGAATTTTACAGTAGGCCCGGCCAGCGCCTCCAACCGCGCCCGGTCGCGCCCCTCGCCCGCCACCCACAACGGCAGGCCCAATTCGTCGCAGGCCGCCACGGCCAAATCCACCCGCTTGTATGGGATCAGGCGACCGAGGCTGAGAAAGTAGTCCCCCGGGCCGCCCTTCACCGAGAAGCGACGCACATCCACGGGCGGGTAAATGATCTCGGACGCGCGGCCATAGAATTTGCCGATGCGGCGTTGCACTTCGGAGGAGATGGCGATGAAGTCATCAACGCCATCTGCCGCGCGCTTGTCCCACCGTTGCAGCCACGCCAGCAGCGGGCGCAGCATCAACCGCGCCGCCGCGCTCAACCCCTCACGTTCAGCGTAATCATCGAAGCCCCAGACGTAGCGCGTGGGCGTGAGGCAATAGCAGATGTGCCGCGCGCCCGCCGGTTTGCGCACGCCGTGGCAGAAGCCGCTCTTGTTCGAGAGCAGGAGGTCGTGCCCGTTCAAATCAAAACGCTCGAAGGCCAGCGGGTAGAGCGGCAGATACGGCTGGTGGCGGCGATGGATGCCGGGCAGCCGATCCATGAACGAGGTGCGGATCGGCCAGCGGCGATAGTGCGCGGGCATCAGCTCCGGCGCGTAGATGGAGGTGTAGAGCGGCGCGCCGGGGAACATGCCCACCAGCGCCTCGAGCACGTCCTCCGCGCCGCCGCGCTGGTTGAGCCAGTCGTGGATGAGGGCCAACTTCATCGCAGAGCTACCCGGTCGTGTGATAAGTGTCCTGACCCCACCGCAACGGGTTTAGCTGGATGTACTCGCGAATGCGATTTAGATCGGGTTCGCTGCGGATGATATGTTCATAGTAATTGCGCTGCCAAAAGCGTGCACCGGGTGTGCGGCGCAACCCGTTGATCTGTTTGGTTGAAACGGTTTTGAACACCCCAATCAATCTCCCGAGGGGTTTACGATTTGGGGTAGGGGCGGTTCGCGAACCGCCCCTGCGGTCATCGTCCACAACGACCAAAATCCCATGGAAATGGTTTGGCATTACCACGGAGGCGTCCAATTCCACGTACGCGTAATTCTCCGACAGCCCCGACCAGCATTCTGCAACGATCTGCCCGTACTCATTGGGTTGCATCTCGCCGTGAATGATGTTCCCCAGTAGAGGCTCGCGGTTGTGAACACACAGCGTCACGAAATACGCGCCTGCCTGCCGATAGTCATAGCCCTTGAGCCGGATCGAACGGCGATGGTGAATGAGCGGGTCATACTTCATTGGAGTTCATTCTCGACCAGCTTCGCCACCGGCTTGAAGCTCCGGCGGTGCATCTCGCTCACCCCGGCGCGTTCGAGCGCCTCGCGGTGGAGCCGCGTGCCGTAGCCTTTGTGCCGCGCGAAGCTGTAGCCCGGATAGAGCGCGTCAAGCTGAGCCATGAAAATATCGCGGCTCACCTTGGCGATGATGGAGGCGGCGGCGATGCTGAGCGAGAGCGAGTCGCCGAAGGGCATGAACTTCTGCGGCAGCGGCACAAGCGAGGAAAGGTCAACGGCGTCAATCAGCAGCGCGTCGGGCTGGGTGGGCAGGATGCTGACGGCGCGCTGCATGGCTTTGCGCGTGGCCTTGAGGATGCCGTCGCGGTCAATGAAGCGCGCGCTCACGCCGCCCATCCCCACCGCCACCGCTTTCTCCCGAATCAAGTGATAGAGGCGCTCGCGCTGCCGGGGAGTCAATTGCTTCGAATCATTCACCCCGGCGGCGGCCAGTTCCTTCAGGACCAGCGGTCTGTCCAGCGGCAGGATCACCGCCGCCGCGATGACCGGCCCGGCCCACGCGCCGCGCCCGGCCTCATCCACCCCGGCGATGAGGCGGTGGCCGTGTTTCAACAGCGCGCGTTCGAAATGGAGGTCTGGCATTGTCGGCGTGAAACGTAAAACGTGATAAGCGAAGCAACGATCACGTTTCACGCATCACGTTTCACGTACTTCCCCGCCGCCCAGTTTCGACGGATAACCAAAATATCGCGCAGCATGTTGAGCGGATCCACAAGCGGGTTGACGCGGCTTTCGGAGCGGTAATACCAATCCACCGGCACTTCGACGATTTGGTAGCCGCGTTGTTGGGCGATGAAGAGGGCTTCGACATCGAAGCTCATGCCGTCGAAGACCTGCACGCGGAAGATATCCTCGGCGGCGCGGGCGGTGAACAGCTTGAACCCGCACTGCGTGTCTTCGAAGCCGGGCAGGGCGAACCATTTGACGAGGGTGCTGAACACGCGTCCCTGAATGTGCCGGTGAGCCGGCTCGTTGAAGCGGCGCGCGCCGGGCGCCTCGCGCGAGCCGAGGGCGATATCGAACCCGTCGAGTTGCGGCGGCAGGAACTTCGCCAGTTCCTCAATCGGCATGGAGAGGTCAACATCGGCGAAGAAGCGATACTGCCCGCGCGCGGCCAGCATGCCGGTGCGCACCGCCAGCCCCTTGCCGCGCCCGTGCTCACGGATGACGCGCACCGGCGGTTGCTCGTGCTCGGCCGCAAAGGCCTCGGCCACCACCGCCGTCAAATCCTGGCTGCCGTTCTCGACGACGATGATCTCGCTGGTGTATGGCTGATGGCGAAGATAAGCATGGGCCGCGGCCAGCGAGGGCGGCAAGCGGTGCTCCTCGTTGTGCGCGGGGAAGATGAGGGAAAGAAACACGGACAAAGCGACGTGGTGACAAGGTGACTAGGTGACGGGTGACCATTTCACCCGGTCACCCCCTCACTTTGTCAGATTGGGGTGAGAATCGAAAGGAGATAATCCTCTGAAACTGTGCGAGTCGCCTGTACCGCTCGGCGCTTCGCCAGCATTTTCGGAATGCCGAGCAGGCCGGCGAGTTGGCCGCGCAGCCGCGCCCGGGCCGCCGCGCCGCGCCAGGCACGCAATGCCTCCCATGTAATGCGAAATTGCGCGGCGATGATTTTTCGCCAGTACTTCTTCCACACCCCATCCGGCACATCCTTCACCAGCAGATAAATGAAGTTGCGCCCATCATGATAACTGGCCGTTGCGCCGCCGCCGCTGGCCGAGAGCTTATGATACACGACCGCCCGCGGCGCATACACGCACTGCCAGCCGGCCAGTTGCGCCCGCCACGCCAAATCCACATCCTCACACGAGAAATAGAAGTCGTCGTCGAGCAGGCCGATCTCATCCAACATCACGCGGCGATACGCGGCGCTGCCGCCGTTGGCGGAGAAGACCGGCCCCTCGGCGAACTGGCCCTCATCCTTTTGCCACACGCCGCGATTGCCGGGCGTGCCGTCACTCTTGAAAATGTCGCCGGCGGTGTGAAAGATGTCGCGCCGGTCGAAGAGCAGCATGCGGCTGGCGATCAGCCCGGCGCGCGGGTGACGCCCGAACGCGGCGAGCAGTTCCGCCAGCCAGGTCGGGCCGGCCTCGGTATCGTTGTTGAGCAAAACCAAAATCTCGCCGCCCGCTGCCCGCATCCCCGCATTGCACGCGCCGGTGAAGCCGAAGTTGCGTTCGAGCGCGAGCACGCGCACTTCGGGATAGTCGCGTGCAAGCAATGTCCGCGACTCATCCGTCGAAGCGTTATCGGCGACGATGACTTCAAAATCGCGCACGGTCTGCGCCCGTAAGGCGTTGAGACAAGCGGGCAGATGCGGCGCGCCGTTCCAGTTGGGGATGATGACGGAGACTTTCATGACAAGGTGACGCTACAAGCGGGTGACGCGGTGACGTTCACCGTTCACCCCCTCACCGTCACCCCTTCACGCCTTTTCAAGGAATTCGGCCAGCGCCGTCTCCCATGGGCGCAGCGTGATGCCGAGCGCGGCGGCGGCGTTGTTGGCCAGCGGGGTGAACTTCGGCGGCGTCGAGGGGCGGGCGAACTCGGCCAGCGTAATCGGTTCGAGAGGGATGTGGCTGCGTCCGCTCATCCCCAGGATCTTCTTTGCGTACTCGAAGCGGGAGCAATAGCCGGCGTTCGTAAGGTGATACAGCCCATAGCGCCCGGTCGCGATGAGTTTCACGATGCCGTCCGCCAGGTCATCAACAAAGGTCGGGCAGGCGACCTCATCGGTGACGACGCGTAACTTGCCGTGCTGGTCGGCGAGCTGCTGGATACGGTGGACGAAGTTGCGGCCCGTGCGCCCGGTGACCCACGACGTGCGCACGATGTAGAACTGGCGGGTGAGGTGTTGCGTGAACCACTCGCCGGCGAGCTTGGTCGCGGCATACGGGTTGAGGGGGTTGGGCGCGTCGAATTCAAAATACGGAACGGCCTTGGCGCCATCGAAGACCTCATTCGTGCTGATGTAGACGAGTGCGGCGCCGAGGCGCGCCGCTGCCAGCGCGACGTTCTGCGTGCCCAGGCCGTTGATGCGATACGCGGCCGCCGGGTCGCGGGCCGCGCCGTCCACATCCGTCAGCGCCGCGCAGTGGATGATGACCTCGGGCCGGTGGGCGTCAATCGCGGCCTCAATCGAACTGGGCTGGGTGATATCCACTTCGGGGCGGCCGATGCCCGCCGCGCCCGGCAGCCGGGCCAGCAGGGCCTGCCCGAGTTGGCCTCTGCTCCCCGTAATCAGCACGCGCATTCAGTTCTCCCAACAAAAAAGCCCCGGCATTATAGCCGAGGCCTCCACGCTCATCGCGCCCCCTCAACCGCTCAACAACACATAGGCGAACGCGGCCAGCAGGCAACAATTCACCGCGGCCGCGACGGCCAGCACCGTGATCTGCAAACCGGTCAGGTTGCCGAAGCGGTTCTCCCGGCGCTGAAACCAACTCGGCCCTTTTGCCGGCGCGGGCGCCGTTTCGGTGGCGGCGGGCTTGATCTTCCCGGTCAGCACATCCACCGTATGATTGACGTTGATGGGTTCGCTGGGGGCTGTCTGCGGCATGTCTTCCTCGAGGAACTTTTGCATGTCCTCGACGAAGAGCATGCGCTCGACGTTTTGCACGCTGAAGTCGCGCGGCACGTTGAGCGCCGCGACCATCACTGCCTGATAGGCATTCAACCCGTGCGGGGCCAGCACGGCCCGCAACTCGGCCAGCCGGCTGCGCGCCTTGGCTGAGATCTCGGCCAGCGGCACGAGCTGCACCGCGCCCTGTATCTGATCCCAATGCACCCAGTAGTTGCCGCTCTTGACCAGGCTGGCCAGATGCAACAAATCAAAATGCCAGATGCCGGTGGGGCCGACCAGCACCATGCCGAGGTGCTCGGTCGAGTCGGGCAAAGCCACATGGCGCAGCAACACGTAGCGATCGTCGAGCGCCCGGCTCAGTTGACGAGTCACCAAATCTTCGCCGGTTTTCTCTACGCCGCCGCCGCGCAGAAATTCGGACAACCCGCTCGGAACAACATCCACGATGCGCATATCGAAAACTATAGGCGGATTGGCTTAAATTGCAACCCGGGCCCGTGAAGGCGAGGTTAAGGTTGCAGCGCCCCGGCCCAGTAGGCCTCCAGCCGATGCACGCTTTGTGCCAGCGCATTCGTTCGATACCCGTTCAACTGGTCGAAGGAGTAACGCGCAAACACCCGCTGGCGCATGGCCTCGGGCGAGGCCACCAACTGGGCAAACGGCTCCACCGCCACGCCCATCCGCTCGGCGAAGACCGCCGCCGTCCGCGCCGCCACGCCGGGGTGCAGTTGCACCGCCACCTCATCCCGCCAGTGGGCCAGGTCAGCATCGCGCACGAAAGGCAACCACCCGCGCGGGACGGCGCCCCCCAGCTCGCGGCCAACCCCGGCCGGCAGCGCCGCCAGGTCTGCCGCATCCCAAAAAGCGCGCAGGGCGTTATGCAGATAGATCCGCTCCGCGAAAGTGCCCCAGGTTTGTTCCGGCCCGAAGACGGGCTCGAAGACGTCGCGGACCCACAGCACGTCGAATTCGAGGTGGGCGAGGTAGCCAAGCAGAAAGGCAGCCTGGGCGACGGGAAGCCGCCTCGGGTCGACGAGCGTGGGGTATCGGGTGAGCATCACCTGCCACGCCGGCGGGCGGCGATTGAGCGGCACGGTGAAGAAATGGGTCGCCTCGCGCGTTTGCCCCGAAACGGTCTGAACATCCGGGGCGATGTTGCCGAGCAGGAAGGCCGGCCACTCGCGTTCGAGGGCGCGGCGCAAATCAGCGGACAGCCCGGGCCACAGGTCGCGCGCAGCCCGCAGGTGGTTGAAGGGAGTCGGCATGAAGGGAGTGCAATTGTCAGCCAGTCAACGGCCAGGTATCCATCGGCAGCGATGATGCCGGGAGTATAATCGCTTACGAGGTCCGTATGCGTCACTCGCTTTTCTCCTGGCTTCGATTGAGCTTGTTGGTCGGCTATCTTTGCTGGGTGGGCGCCGCCCAGGCTCAGAGCGCCACGGCTCACGCCTTGCTGCTTACGCTCGAAGGCCCACTCACCCCGCCCATGATCACGTACCTTGAGCGCGGGCTGGCCGAGGCGCAGAGTCGGAACGCGCCCCTCGTCATCGTTCGCCTCAATACCCCCGGCGGGCGCCTCGACTTCATGGAACGGATAGTGACCGACCTTCGCAACAGCCCGGTGCCGGTGGTTGTGTACGTTGCGCCGCGCGGGGCGATGGCCGGGAGCGCCGGCACGCTGATCACACTGGCCGGGCATGTCGCCGCGATGGCGCCCGAAACCGTCATCGGCGCGGCCAGCCCGGTGGGTGGGCAGGGCGAGGATTTGGGCGAGACGATGGAGGCCAAAGCCAAGGAAGCCACGATGGCGCTGGCACGGTCACTGGCCGAGCGGCGCGGCCCGGAGGCGGTGCAACTGGCCGAGGACACCATCGAACGCGCGACCGCCGTCACTGCCGAGGAGGCGCGCCGGGCCGGGCTGATCGAACTGGTGGCCAACGACATCCCCGATCTGATGCGGCAACTGGATGAGCGGACGGTGGAGGTGAACGGTCAAGCGCGCACCCTGCTCACCAGCGGCCTGATTGTGGATGAGGTGCCGCTGACGGCGGTCGAAACGGTTTTGAATCTGCTCGTCGATCCGAACCTGGTTTCGATTCTCTTCTCACTCGGCATGCTGATGATCATCATCGAGATCCGCACGCCGGGCGGCTGGGTGCTGGGGATTTTGGGCGGGGCGTGTTTGCTGCTGGCCTTTTACGGCCTGGGTGCGTTGCCGGTCAATTGGTTCGGCGTCATCTTCATCGTGCTGGCCTTCGTCTTACTGGTGGCGGAGATCGCCACACCGGCGACGTTTGGCGCGCTGACGGTCGCCGGTGGCATCTCGCTCGCCATCGGTCTGCTGGTTCTTTTCAACTCGCCCGGCTCGCTGCCCTTCTTCCGCGTGAATGTGCCGCTCGTCGTCGGGCTGGCCGTCACGCTCTCGGGGTTGTCGCTGGCAGTGCTGATCCATGCCCTGCGCACCATGCGTCGTCCCGTCATCACTGGCACGCAGACACTGATCGGCCAAGCGGGTGTGATGCGCACCACCGACTCAGCGCAAGTCGCCGGTGAATTGTGGACGGTGGAGCCGGACAGCGGCCCCCTTACAATCGGAGATCAAATCGAAGTGCTGGCGATCAAGGGGCTCAAACTACTGGTAAGAAAAAAGTGATCGAGTGAAAAGAAACCAATCAATCACCTAAAAAAACCTCAAAGCAACATTTCAATCGGCGGTCTCGACCCGCCACAGATTGCGCGCCAAATCCTGAACCAATTCCAAAATCCCGCCCTCCGTGCGCACGCGGAAGCGATGCTGCCGCGCCCGCCCGCGCCGGTTCTCCGTGCGGCACGCCTCAACAGCCCGCACATCGTGCTGCCGCCCGCGCCACACAAATGCGCGCGGAAAGAAGCCGTTCTGAACTGCTGAAACCGTGATCGGCTCGCGCAAATTGCGAGTGCGGCGCGGCGTCACCGAGGCCATACGACCTCAACCTGCGATTGCGCCTCGGCGTTGAAGTCAACCCCGCCGATCACGTTGAACTGGCGCGGGCCGGCCACCATCGGCATGGCGGCGGGCGGATAGAGAGCAGATTGGCCGTAGCCGGCCGGCGCCTGATATATCGGCTGCTGCGCTGGCGGGGCCATCACGACGATGCGCGACTCCGGCGCTGCGGGCGGCTCGGGTGTTTGTTGGGCGACGACGTTTAGGGCGCGCGTCGCGAACCACACGACGATGATGCTGGTCGGGATGCTTGCCGCCACCCCGGCCACGACGCCGACCATCACCGCCATCGCTTCGGCTGAGAGCCGTTGGCCGATGACGACGGCCAACGTAATCACGAAGGCCAGTCCCAAAATCATCCAAACGAATCTCGCTCTCATGCTGGCACCGCCCGGCGTGAGGTGCGTGATCGCTGCGCGACTGGGGCGCCGTTCTCAACGCCCAGCCAGAAGTGATTGATCTGCACGGTCTTGGCCGTCAGCAGCCGCACGCCCGCCGTGGCTTCCACGCCGTCGGGCAACATGTGCGGATGGATCACGCACACGGTCGGCTGCTCGCCATACTTCTGGTGATAGTAGTCAACCGCGCGCGCCACTTTTTCCTGCAAAGAGCGCCGGCCATCATCATCCTTCCACAGCATACCGATATCCATGTAGGCCTCACTTTAGAAACGAGTCGCAACCGAGTCCCAATCGCGCGGCGGCAACCAGGCCGCTTGAAAGCGAATCACCTGGCCCGACGCCACTGCGACAAAATCGCCGCGCCCGGTGAGCTTCTCGGCTCCCGTGCCCGACACACCCGCCGCCATCCGAGCATCTTCGCCGCTGGAGACCTTGCCCACCAGCCGCACCGGGAAATTCGCCTTCAGCATCCCGCCGATGGCCGCTGCCGATGGTTTCTGCACGCCGGCAATCAGATGTAGACCGGCCTCGCGCCCGCGTTGCGCGATGCGCACCAGCGCGATCTCAACTTCCTTGCCGCCCGTCATCAATAAATCGTACAGCTCATCCACGGCGATGACGATATGCGGGGACGACACACCTTCGCGATCGCGGCGTTCCATTTCGACCACCAATCGTTGCAGCAGGATCACGGCCGCGCCCGGCTCGGAGGCGATGTCGCCGAGCGCATGCGGCAGGGCCACGATCGGGCCGAAGCCGCGCCCCTTCGGGTCGATCAGCGCGATCTGCAATTTGGATTGGCGGTTATGGAGCGCGAGCGAGATCAGCATCGCCCGCATCAAGTCCGTCTTGCCCGAACCGGTTGCGCCTGCCACCAAGACGTGGGCGACTTCCGGGGAAGGAAGCCGGATGAGGAGGGGGCGACCGTCCTCGGCCAGGCCGAGGCAGGCGGTGAGGGGCGGGATGCCGCCGAGGCTTTTGAGCAGCGGCAGCAGGCGCACCGGTTCTGCATCGGGGCGCGGCATTTCCACCGCAAGTGACTCGCCTTCGCGAGCGATGCGTATATCCTGCGCCCCCAGCGCAAGCGCAAGTTCCTCTGAAAGATTTCGAACGGTTGCGATGCGGGCGCCAAGCGCCGGGGTGAGGTGAAACCTGATCCAACGCGGCGACACCGTCCCGCCGTGCACCCGAACCGGGACCCGATGCGATGCCAACACCCGCTCGATGCGATCAGATTGGAAATTCAAGTAATCGCGATTCACTGAAGTCTCCATAGTCGGCACCTTGTTGTCGAAAACGAATCGGAGTCATCCGGCGGCAAAGCGATCACCGAACGGCTGCGGGGCAATGGACGACTATGGAAGATGATCGCGGCTCAACTTGTTTGTGCCAACATTATAGAACAAAAGTTTCAGGCGCAATAGAACGCAGCCTTAAAGTTTAGATGATATGTTCTATTTGCGGATCGCCGCCTGGCCGAGGGTTGTCGTGCCCGGCCCGGGCGCGTAAGGCGATGCACGGATGGACAACCATCTGGCTGAAACCTGATCGGATTGGCGCGGCTGACTCGGTCGGTTGGCGGGGAGGCTTGAGCGTTTGAAGTGGCGGCGGAAGCTGGGTGGGCTGCTGATGGTTTGGATGCCGCGCGGCAACGCGACCTTCGCGTAGTTTGCCTGATACGTGATGCGAGTGCTCATCCCCATCTCACCTAATTGAATGATAAAATCGCCCTAACCCATCGGCACCCAAGCCGACCGCAATCGTATACCGAGGAGAAGAACGCATGAGCCGCTCGACCCTTCGCTTAGTCATTATCGTGTTGACGCTGGCGACGGTTGGCATCCACTGGTATCTGGTTCTGTTGCAAGGCATTCCAGCGGGAATCCCCTTTTTTCTGAATGGGCTGGGCTATCTCGTATTGATGGGGGCGGTGGCGTTCA
>Ga0114938_1002801_pt1 | contig 10730 bp, 5 predicted proteins | sample AshMeaBigSpring_FD_88675 | JGI IMG/M metagenome (GOLD analysis project Ga0114938, IMG submission 88675) | Groundwater microbial communities from Big Spring, Nevada to study Microbial Dark Matter (Phase II) - Ash Meadows Big Spring | ecosystem: Environmental > Aquatic > Deep subsurface >...
GATCGGCGGGCCGGACGAGACCGTGCACGTCACGCTCGACCCGCAGCGCCTGGCGGGCTACGGGCTGACGGTGAACGAACTGCTCGGTGCGCTGCAGGCGGCCAACGTCGTGCTGCACGCGGGCACGCTCGTCGCCGGCGGCGCCGCAGTGCCCGTCCAGGCAGGGACGTTCCTGGCCGACCGTGACGAGGTGGCACAGCTCGTCGTTGCCGTACACGACGGCCGGCCCGTGTACCTGCAGGATGTGGCCACCGTGAGCGCGGGTCCCGACCAGCCGGAGCAGTTCGTCGTGTTCGGCTCCGGGCCGGCTGCCGGGCAGAAGGGCGTGGACCTGCAGGGGACGGCGCCCGCGGTGACGATCGCGATCTCGAAGAAGCCCGGCGAGAACGCCATCGACGTGACGCGCGCGGTGCTGGAGCGGATCGAGCTCCTGAAGGGCACGTACATCCCGGACGGCGTCGAGATCGCCGTCACGCGCGACTACGGCGAGACCGCGAACGACAAGGCGATGAAGCTGATCCAGAAGCTCGCCTTCGCCACGGCCTCCGTCGTGCTGCTGGTCTGGCTCGCCGTCGGCTGGCGCGAGGCGTTGGTCGTCGGCGCGGCCGTGATCATCACGCTCGCGGCGACGCTGTTCGCGTCCTGGGCCTGGGGCTTCACGATCAACCGTGTCTCGCTGTTCGCGCTCATCTTCGCGATCGGCATCCTGGTGGACGACGCGATCGTCGTCGTCGAAAACATCCACCGCCACATGGCCTTTGGACACGGAGGCCTCGGCGAGATCATTCCGCGCGCGGTGGACGAGGTGGGCGGACCGACCATCCTCGCCACCTTCACGGTGATCGCCGCGCTGCTGCCCATGGCGTTCGTGTCCGGCCTCATGGGCCCGTACATGAGTCCGATCCCGATCAACGCCAGCATGGGGATGCTCATCTCGCTCGCCATCGCGCTCGTCGTCACCCCGTGGCTCTCGAAGCGGGTGCTGTCGCGCGCTCACGCGGTGCACGGCGACGCGGGCGGCGGGGGAAGGCTGCAGCAGTTCTTCGAGCGTGTCATGGCTCCGTTCCTGCGCGGTGAGGGGGCGCGCTCGAGGCGTCACCGGCTCTACTTCGGGACGCTCGCCGCGATCCTGCTCGCCGTCGCGCTCGTGGCCGTGCAGTGGGTCGTGATGAAGATGCTGCCCTTCGACAACAAGTCGGAGTTCCAGGTCGTCGTCGACATGCCGGAGGGCACGGCGCTCGAGGAGACCGGGCGTCTGCTCGACGAGCTGGCCGCCGAGATCGCCCGGCTGCCCGAGGTCACGGACTACCAGATCTATGCCGGTACCTCGGCGCCCATCAATTTCAACGGCCTGGTCCGGCAGTACTACCTGCGCTCGGGGCCGGAACTCGGCGACATCCAGGTCAATCTCGTCGACAAGCACCACCGCGACCGCAAGAGCCACGAGATCGCGGTCGCCGTCCGGCCGGCCCTCGCCGAGATCGGACGGCGATACGGTGCCTCGGTCAAGGTCGTCGAGGTGCCCCCCGGGCCACCGGTGCAGGCGCCACTGGTCGCGGAGATCTACGGACCGTTCGCCGACGTGCGGCAACAGCTCGCGCGCGCCGTACGTGCCGCGTTCGACGCGCAGCCGGACATCGTGGACGTGGACGACAGCCTCGAGTCGACGCGTCCGCGTGTCGTCGTGGCGATCGACCGGCAGAAGGCGGCACTGCTCGGCGTGGACCAGGCCGAGGCCGTGCAGGTGCTGGCCGCCGGTCTCGGCGGCACGGATGCCACTTACGTGAAGGCGGGACGCGAGACCTCGCCGATCCCGGTGCGGCTCGAGCTCGACGTCCCCGAGAAGGCCCGCGTCGAGGACGTGCTCGCACTGCAGTTGCGGTCGCGCAGTGGCGCCCGCGTCGCGCTGTCGGAGATCGCCGTCGTCGAGGAGCGGCCCTGGGACAGCGCGATCTACCACAAGGACCTGCTGCCGCTCAGCTGGGTGAGCGGCGACGCGGTCGGGGCGACGGACAGCCCGCTCTACGGAATGTTCGAGGTCGTCGGGGCGCTGCGCGACGAGCTGCCGCCGACAACCGGGCTGGAGCAACGCTTCTTCAGCCCGCCGGAGGACCCCTACCGGCTGACGCTCAAGTGGGACGGCGAGTGGCAGATCACCTTCGAGACCTTTCGCGACATGGGACTCGCCTACTCGGTGGGCCTGGTCCTGATCTACCTGCTCGTCGTCGCGCAGTTCCGTTCCTATGCAGTGCCACTCGTGATCATGGCACCGATCCCGCTCACGGTGATCGGCGTGCTGCCCGGCCATGCACTGCTGCGCGCGCAGTTCACGGCAACGTCCATGATCGGCATGATCGCACTGGCAGGGATCATCGTGCGCAACTCGATACTGCTCGTGGATTTCATCAATGTGGAGGTCGAGCGGGGCCGCAGCCTCGCCGACGCGGTGATCAGCGCCGCCGCGGTACGCGCCCGGCCGATCGCACTCACCGCAGTGGCAGCCATGACCGGTGCCTTCTTCATTCTCGACGACCCGATCTTCAACGGCCTCGCCGTCTCGTTGATCTTCGGCATCCTCGTTTCGACGGCGCTCACACTCGTGCTGATACCGATTCTCTATTTCTCTTACCGCAACAGGAAGGCGGCCGCCTGAGCGGCCAATAGGGGGCGAACATGGCAAACATAGTGGTGATGGGTGCTGGACTCGGTGGCGTCGCCTGCGCCTACGAGATGAAGAAGAAGGTGGGCGCGGGGCACCGCGTGACCCTCGTCGGCAGCAGCCCGTTCTTCGAGTTCACGCCTTCGAATCCGTGGATGATGGTCGGCTGGCGCACTGCCCCGCAGACGCGCGTCGAGCTCGAGAAGCCGCTCGCCGCGAAGAACATCGAGTGGGTGCCGCAGATGGTGCAGTCGATCGACGCGCCGGCCTCGATGCTCACGCTGGCCGACGGTTCGAAGCTCGCCTACGACTACCTCGTGATCGCCACCGGGCCCAAGCTCGCATTCGAGGAGGTGCCCGGCCTCGGGCCGAAAGGCTACACGCAGTCCGTCTGCACGCACGGCCACTCCCTGCAGGCCTGGGAGCACTACCAGAGGTTCGTCGCGGCGCCCGGGCCCGTCGTAGTCGGCGCGGCGGCCGGCGCGAGCTGCTTCGGACCCGCGTACGAGTCGGCCATGATCCTCGATACCGACCTGCGCCGGCGCAAGATCCGCGATCGGGTGCCGATGACCTTCGTCACGGCCGAGCCGTACATCGGTCACATGGGGCTCGGCGGCGTGGGCGACAGCAAGGGCCTGATGGAATCCGAGCTGCGCCAGCGGCACATCCAGTGGATCACCAACGCGAAGATCACCGGCGTCGAGGACGGCGTGATGACGGTGGCCGAGCACGGCGAGGACGGCACCGTGAAGAAAGAGCACAAGCTGCCGTTCAAGTACTCGATGGTGATCCCGGCGTTCAAGGGGGTAGATGCGGTGGCCGCGGTGCCCGAGCTCTGCAATCCGCGCGGCTTCGTGCTGATCGACGAGCACCAGCGCTCGAAGAAGTACCGGAACATCTTCTCGGCGGGCGTGTGCGTCGCCATTCCGCCGGTGGAGGCGACACCCGTCGCCACCGGCGCACCGAAGACGGGCTACATGATCGAGTCGATGGTGAGCGCGATCTGCGAGAACGTCGCGGCAGAGCTCAAGGGCAAGCCCGCCACTGCGCGCGGCACGTGGAATGCGATCTGCCTCGCCGATTTCGGGGACACCGGTGCCGCGTTCGTCGCGCTGCCGCAGATTCCGCCGCGCAACGTCACGTGGGCGAAGCAGGGCAAGTGGGTGCACGTCGCGAAGGTGGCCTTCGAGAAGTACTTCCTGCGCAAGGTGAAGACGGGATCGGTCGCGCCGCTCTACGAGAAGTACGTGTTGAGCACGATCGGTATCGAGTCGCTGAAGCAGTGACGGGGACGATGGCATGAGGCAGGCCCCCGGCATCGGTCTAGTCGCAGCACTGGGGCTCGCGCTCGCCCGGCCGGTCGGCGCGGAAACGCTCGTCGAAGCCTGGGCGCGCGCGAGCGCCCGGGACCAGGCGATTGCCGCGGTGCGCAGCCAGGCGGAGGCCGCCGAGCTCGACGCGGCCGCGGCCCGCGCCCAGCGCTGGCCTTCGCTCGCCGTGGGCGGCGGCTACACGAGGCTCGACGACGCTCCGGCGTTCGATTTCGGGTTCACCGGCCTGCCGATCCTGGCCCCCGAGCTCTTCGGCGGCGACGACTTCTGGATGGGTGCCGCGACGCTGACCGTGCCCCTGTTCACCAGCGGCCGCATTTCGTCGAGCATCGCGGCCGCAGAGGCCCGCGGTCGCGGCGCCGGCGCGCAGGTCGCCGGTGCGGAAGAGGACCTCAAGCTCGCAGTGGCCGACGCTTACGTCGGCGTGCTGCGGGCCGGGAAGGCGCTCGCGGTTGCGGAGAGCAACGTGCGGACGCTGGAGGCGCTGGTCGGCGACATCTCGGCGATGTTCGAGCGGGAGCTCGTGCCGAAGAGCGATCTGCTCGCGGTACAGGTCGCCCTCGCCGACGCGCAACAGGGCCGGCTTCGAGCGGCGAATGCCGCGGAGCTCGCTCGCGCTGCCTACAACCGGCGGCTCGGGGAGCCACTGGACCGGCCCGTCGAGATCGACGAAACGCTGCCGCAGCCCGAAGGACTCGGCTCGGATCTCCAGGCCCTGTTGCAGGAAGCCCTCGAGCGGCGGGCGGAACTGCAGGCGCTCGACGAGCAGGCCGTAGCCTACGGGCAGCTCGCGAAGTCCGAGCGGGCGAGATCGCTGCCGCAGCTGAGCCTCACTGGCGCCTACAACTACCTCGAGAACACCTTTCTCGACGACGAGGACTTCGCCTCCGTCGGCCTCGGCGTGCAGTGGTCGGTGTTCGACGGCGGGCAGACGCGCAAGCGGGCCGCGGCGCTGGATCGTTCGCGACGGGCGGCGGAGCAGCAGCGCTCGGACCTGGAGTCGCTGATCGCGCTGCAGGTGCGCCAGTCGTGGCTCGAGATCGAGGAGACGCGGGAGCGGGTACGGGTTACGGCGGACGCGGTCGAGCAGGCCGAGGAGAACCTGCGCATCGCGCGCGAGCGCTACGGGGCCGGCCTCGGCACGCAGACGCAGCTGCTCGAGGCCGAGTCGCTGCGCGTACAGGCGCGTACCAACCGGGACAATGCAGTGCTCGACGCGGGGCTTGCGAAGCTTCGCCTCGCTCGCGCCGTCGGTGCACTGTAGCTCGCCCCCCTGCGAAGACACTCGACCCGAAGCGCGCAGGCGGTGAACGGCGCGCAGCGGTTGCTAGGCGGTGCGATTCCCGTCGCACCGGCGCGCGAGGCCTGCGGTGAGGGCGCGACCGAGCTTGCGGGTGCCGAGGGCCGGAGTGAAGTCGCGCCCGTTCCACACCTGCTCGCCCGCGATGAACACCGACGTCACGACGCCGTCGGAGCGGTTGACCAGTTGCTCGTGACCGAATATGTCGCGGTGGATCATGCGGCGGCTGGCGTCGGTGTCGTAGCGCAGCAGCGCCTCGGGGTCGACGAGCACGAGGTCGGCCTGCGAGCCCGGCTCCATGCGGCCGGCGTCCACCCCGAAGAAGTCGGCTGGCTCGCGCGTGAGACGCTTCACGGCATGGGCTGCGCGCCCGACCGACTGGCGGGCCGCGAGCTGCAGCGTCAGGAGGTTGCCGTCGAAGAACGCCAGGTTGATGAGGTGCGCGCCGCTGTCGTTGAAGCCCGGCAGCAGGTGCTCGTGAAACAGCAGCTGCGCCAGGACATCGGGCCGGTCGTTGGCGACGACGAACCACCAGCGCAGGTCGCGATCGTAGCGGCGGATCAGGTGCAGCAGGAACGCGCCCTCGCGCCCGATCGGGAGCGGGAAGGATGCGAGTGCCGCGCGCTCGGCTGCGGAACGAGCGACTTCGCCTCGACCCGACTGATGGTCCAGCAGCCGACGGTAGATCGAGCCGAATGACTCGCCGCACCAGTCCTGCACCGGGCAGCGCTCGACGTGCAACGCGTCGAGGTCCCTGTTGAACGTGGATACCGCGCGGCGGTCGTGCCACTCGCGCACGAAGAGATCACCGAACGCGTCACCGGCCATGATGCGCTTTCGCGTCTCGGCATCCTCGATGTCGCAGGACATCAGCTGCCGGGACGACTGGAACTCCTCGAAAATCGGGCAGATCGCGCCCTCCGCGTACATGCGGAACGGCGTGCCGAGCACCTGGAAATGGAAGCGACCCTTCACGAGCCGCGAATTCATCAGCTCCGCGATCAGCGGGAAGAGCCGCCAGGTGCGCCGCTCGTGGGTGAGATCCACGGCCGTGAGCGCCGAGGTGCGCAGCGGGCGCCCGAACAGGCGGCCGCTCGTGAAGAAGAAACGCAGGAAGGTCGCGAGGCGATGTGCGGCGTCCGGCGTGCACTGCCAGACGCGGTCGTGCCGGCGAACGATCTCGAGCAGCGACCGGAGCTCGCCGAGCGACGCGTACTGGGTCGGAATGCGCCTGTCGGCGTGGGGCGCGTTCGCGAGGTAGTGGAACGGGATCGCGTCGGTGGAGAAGCCGGCGTAACCCTCCCTCATGGCGGTCTCGAGCAGTTGCGACATGCGGCGCAGTTCTGCCCGCGTCGGCGCGCGGCTCACCGCGGCAGCCGTGCCCATCACCTCGATGCGAAGCATCGAATGCGGTAGCAGCGGCACGACGTTGGGCCCGAGGGGCAGCGAGTCGATGTGACGCAGGTAACCGGCCGTCGAGTTCCAGTCGATGCGGTCCACCACCCTGCGGAGCACCGACTTCGGGATGTTCTCGACGCGGGCGAAACAGTCGAGGATCGGATCGTCGCCGTTGCGCCGCTGCGATCCGAAAGCCGTGCCCAGGCTGCAGTTGCCGACCACGACCGTCGTCGTTCCATGGCGCACGGACTCCGGCAGGCCGGGAGCGAGTTCCAGCTCGAGATCGAGGTGAGTGTGGATGTCCAGCAGGCCCGGCATGAGCCACTGGCCCGCGGCATCGATGACCCGGTCGGCTCGCGCGGCGGGCAGGTCCGGGCCCCGGGCCGCGACGCGCCCGTCCCGGATCGCGACGTCGTCCTTCCGCGGCAGTGCGCCCGTCCCGTCGAAGACGAGGGCCCCGCGGATCATGAGCTGCCAGTCGTCGTGCATTTCTGCAGGTCAGTGGATCCGGGGACGCACAGCCCGGCAGCTCAGGTCGCCACGCGGTCCGGCGGCGCCTCGCCGGCCAGGAATGCGATGAGGTTGGTCGACGCCCGACGCACCATTGCATGGCGCGTCGCGAGTGTCGCACTGCCGATGTGCGGCGCGAGCACCACATTGGGCAACCCGAGCAGCGCCGGGTGCACCTTGGGTTCGCCCTCGAAGACATCGAGTCCGGCGGCCGCGATGATGCCCCGCCCGAGTGCATCGGCGAGCGCAGCATCGTCGACGACGCCGCCGCGGGCGGTGTTGACGAGCACGGCCGTGCGCTTCATGAGCGAGAGTTGGTCCGGGCCGATGAGGTGGTGCGTTTCGGGCGTTGCAGGCACTTGCAGGACCACGAAATCGGACTGCGACAGGAGCCGGTCGAAGTCGGCGAAGGCAACCCCGAATCGCGCTTCCTCCGCGGGATCGAGCCGGTGGCGGTTGTGGTAGAGGATCTTCATGTCGAAGCCGGCGGCGCGCCGGGCGACGGCGCGGCCGATGCGGCCGAAGCCGACGATGCCCAGGGTGCGGTGGTGGACGTCGAGTCCCATCGCCAGCTGCGAGATCGAACTCCACTTGCCGTCGCGAACGAACCGGTCGCCCTCGGCGATTCTCCGCGCGGCGGCGAGCATGAGCGCGAAGGCGACGTCCGCAGTCGCGTCGTCCACGACGCCCGGCGTGTTCGTGACGACCACGCCGCGTCCGGCACAGGCCGCGACGTCGACGTTGTCGTAGCCCACGCCGATGTTCGCGACGATGCGCAGGCGCGGCGCCATTCCGAGGAGACCGGCATCCACGGGGTCGAACGCCGTCACCATCAGGCCATCGGCTTCGGCGAGGCGCGCAGCCAGGGTGGCGGCATCGAAGGTACTTCCGGCCTGGTTGTCGAGGACTCGCGCGTGACGGCGCAGCTCGTCGAGCACGTCGGGGAAGATCGGCCGACCGACGACGAGCGTTGGCTGGCTCACCTTCAGGCACCCACGAGCTGCGTTGCCGCCGCATCGAACGCGTCGCACAGGGTCTCGACCTGTGCTGCGCTCGTCACCGGGCTCAAGAGCATCATGTTGTGGAACGGCGCGATCAGGCATCCGCGGTTGAGGAGCGCCAGATGCATGGCGTGCTCGAGCGCCGGTGCGTGTGCCGCCTCCGCCTCCGTGCCGTTGCGCAGCGGGCCGGGTGCACAGATGAACTCCACCCGTGCGCCGACCCGCACGACGTGCCATGGCAGGCGATACGTCGTCACCGCTTCCTGAAGCGCGGCCGCCAGCCGCGCGGCCTGCTGCTCCATGTGTGCGTAGGCCTCGGACGTCATGACGTGCTCGAGCGTGGCGCGCATCGCGGCGAGCGCGAGTGCGTTGGCGGAGAGCGTCGTGCCCATCCCCGAGTGGCCCGGTGGTGTCTGTGCGCGCGCCGCATTCAACCGCTCGGCGACGTCGTCCGTGAATCCCCACACGCTCGCCGGGACGCCGCCCGCGACCGGCTTGCCCACGACGAACAGATCGGGCTCGAGGCCGTGTGCCCGCGTGTAGCCGCCCGGTCCCGTCGAGATGGTATGGGTTTCATCGATGAGGAGCAGGGCGCCCGACTCGCGCGTGAGCCGGCGCAGCCCCTCGTGGAAGCCGGGATCCGGCAGGACCATGCAGGAGTTCGTGAGCACGGGCTCGGTGATGACGCAGGCGATGTCACGGTGCTCGAGCGCGGCCTCGAGCGCCGGCAGGTCGTTGAATTCGACCACGTGCGTGAGCTCGGTGAGATCCGCCGTCTGCCCCAGCAGCCCCGGGCGATTGACGGCCCGGCCGTTCACGAGCCGCACGAAAGTCTCGTCCACGGTGCCGTGATAGCAGCCGTTGAACACGAGGATCTTCGGCCGCCCCGTGGCGGCGCGCGCGACGCGCAGCGCGAATCGGTTCGCGTCCGTCGCCGTCGTCGCGACCTGCCAGTTCGGCAGGCCGAATCGCTCGGCGAGCAGCCGGCCGACGGCGATCGCGTCCTCGGTGGGGAGCATGTAGGTCAGTCCCCGGTCGGCCTGGCGCTTGATGGCCTCGGCCACCGGCGGCGGGGAATGGCCGAACATGGAGCCCGTATCGCCGAGGCAGAAGTCCGCGTACTCGTTGCCGTCGATGTCGCGCAGTACCGCACCGTGCGCTTCCTCGACCAGGAACGGGAAGGGCATCGGCCAGTCGCGCATCCAGTGCATGGGCACGCCGTCGTAGAAGCCGGCGATGCCGTGGCCGGTGCGCTGCAGCGAGCGCGGGTGCCGCCCGACGTATTCGGCGCGCTCTGCCTCGAAGACGGCGGCGATTCGGTCGAGGGGTATGCCGCCCAGGGTGGATTTCGTCATGGAGAAGCTGCTGATGTTGCGGTTTCGGTCGTCGGGGACGTCGTCTGACTCCGCACGCCGTGCCTGGCTGGCGGAAACGGGTCCTCGACAACCGAAACCGTAACACCGGAAAGTGACCGACGCACCCTGGCCGGGAGAACGGAACCGAAACACCGGCGCCGTGCCCTTGCGCCCTGCCGAATCCTTGACGCTCTCCGGTGGCCCGTGGATACTGCGGCGCAAGATGTTCGCGCGCCCGGACAAGTCGCTCGATCGCTGCTGGTGGTGGCGCCACTCCTAGGAGTGGGGCCGGACGCGCACGACTCGTTCGCAGGATTCCAGCACCCATCTCCGCGATTCACCGGGGATGGGTTTTTTTGTGCGTCCCCGGGTCCTCGCGACAGAGGAACCGTAAGTGACGACCAGTCTGTTCGACATCGCTGCCGACCTCGACACCCCGGTCTCGGCCTACCTGAAGCTGAAGCCTTTCCGGCCGCGCTTCCTGCTCGAGAGCGTCGAGGGCGGTGAGCGGCTGGCCCGCTATTCCTTCATCGGTTTCGGCGAGTGCCTCGAGTTCCGGCTCGATGCCGCCGGTCTGCGCATCGGTGCGGACAGGATGCCGCGCCCCGAGACGCGGGCGGACCTGATGGCGGCGCTGCGCCGGGCGCTGGCAGAAGCCCCGCGCCCGGACCTGAGCACCCGAGGGTTTCCGCTCCTCGGCGGCCTGGTCGGCGTCGCGGGCTATGACCTCGTTCGCTATTTCGAACGGCTGCCGTCGCAAGCCCGAAGCATCGACGACTGCCCCGACGCGCACTACGTCGCGCCGCGCTCGCTGCTGGTCTTCGATCACCTCACGCGCCGCGCTGCGCTCCTGCACTCCGGCTCGGAACACGAGCGGCAGAGCCTGCGGCGCGAAGTCATCCGTGCCCTGCGGGGCGGCCTGCCGGGCCCGGCGTGGCAGGCGAGCTTCAGCGAACCCGAAGGAAGCCTGTCGGAGGCCGGGTACATCGACGGTGTGGCTCGCACCAAGGAATACATCGCGGCCGGCGACGTGTACCAGCTCGTCCTCTCGGTGCGATTCTCGGGCCGCTGCGACCTCGATCCCTTCGAGACCTATCGCGCCCTGAGGCTGTTGAACCCGTCACCCTACCTGTATTTCTGCGACCTGGGGGACCGGGTCGTCGTCGGCTCCTCTCC
>Ga0114938_1002802_pt1 | contig 10729 bp, 7 predicted proteins | sample AshMeaBigSpring_FD_88675 | JGI IMG/M metagenome (GOLD analysis project Ga0114938, IMG submission 88675) | Groundwater microbial communities from Big Spring, Nevada to study Microbial Dark Matter (Phase II) - Ash Meadows Big Spring | ecosystem: Environmental > Aquatic > Deep subsurface >...
CGGCCGATGCTCTGCGGGACGAGAAGATGAAAGTGCTTCGGGCGGTGCGTCATCCGGAGCGGCGCGACATCGTGCGCGGGCAGTACGCGGGTTACCGGGAAGAGGACGGGGTGGCGGCGCGCAGCGACACCGAGACCTTCGCGGCGCTGCGCTTCGAGATCGATTCCTGGCGCTGGGCGGACGTGCCGTTCTTCGTGCGCACCGGCAAGCGCCTGCCGGTGACGGCCACCGAGGTGCTTGCGACGTTCCGCCGTCCGCCGCAGCGGCTGTTCGACGAACCGCTGCCGTCTCGCGCCAACTACCTGCGCTTCCGGCTCGGCCCCGACCGTGTCGCGATCGCCCTCGGCGCGCGGGTGAAGTCGGCCGGCGAGGCGATGCGGGGACAGGAGATCGAACTCTACGCGTGCAACTCGCAGGCGGACGAGATGACGCCCTACGAGCGGCTGCTCGGCGACGCCATGCGGGGCGACGCCACGCTGTTCGCGCGCCAGGACTCCGTCGAGCTCGCATGGGAGATCGTCGACCGGCTGCTCGCGAGCGGACCGCAGGCGGAGCAGTACGCTCCGGGCACCTGGGGGCCACGTGCAGCAGAACGCATGATCGAGCGTTACGGCGGCTGGTACGACCCGCCCGCGCAGCCCGGAAACGCGCCGTGCGCCTGATCGTCGGGGAGGACCCGCGCTCTGCAGCGGAGCTCGCGGCAGCTGAGCTCGAGCGGGTCTGCCTCGCGGCCGTCGCCCGCCGCGGGCGCGCTCTCATCGCGGTCAGTGGCGGCGAGACGCCCTGGTTGATGCTCGAGGAATTCGCCCGGCTCGAGCTGCCATGGGATTCGATCCACGTCGCGCAGGTCGATGAGCGTTGCGTGCCGCGCGGCGACCCGCGCCGCAACCTCGGACGGATCGAGACGCTGCTCGTGCAGCCGGGCCGGTTGCCGGCCGCGAATCTGCTTGCGATGCCGGTGGAGAGTCCGGACCTGGCCGCCGCCGCCCTGGACTATGCATCCCGGCTCGTGGCCCTCGCCGGCCCGCCGCTGCGCATCGACATGGTGCAGCTCGGGCTCGGCACGGATGGGCACACGGCCTCGCTCGTCCCGGGAGACCCGGTGCTCGCTGTGGACGACCGGGACGTCGCGCTCAGCGGCCCATATCAGGGCCTGCGCCGCATGACGCTCACGCTGCGGGCGTTGTCGGCCGCGCGTGAGCGGCTGTGGCTCGTGACCGGTGCCGCGAAGGCGCAGCGTCTCAAGGAACTCCTCGCGGGCCGCGGCGATGCGCCGAGCGTCCGCGTCTGCCCGCAATGCACGACGGTCGTCGCGGACCGCGCGGCGGCGACACCGCCCACGTAGCGCCGCAGCGCCCGGCTATCCCTTGCGGACTGCGTGTCCGCCGAACGCCTGACGCATGCGGGCCAGGAGCCGGTTCGTAAAGTCGGCGCGCCCCTGGCTCGCGAAGCGCTCCATCAATGCCGTCGTCATTACCGGTGTCGGCACGCCGAGCTCGATCGACTCGGCCGCGGCCCAGCGTCCTTCGCCCGATTCGGCGACGAAGGGTGCGATTGTGGCGAGCCCGGAATCCTCCGCGAGGAGCTCCGCCGTCAGGTCCAGCAGCCACGAGCGGATCACGGTGCCGTCGCGCCAGGCTTCGGCGATCTTCGCGACGTCGAGCTCGAGCTCGCTCTTTGCGCGCAGCATCGCGAAGCCCTCGGCATACGCCTGCATGAGTCCGTACTCGATGCCGTTGTGCACCATCTTGGCGAAATGTCCTGCGCCCGCGGGTCCGCAGTGCACCCAGCCTCGATCGGGGCTGGGTGCGAGCACACGCAGCGCCGGCTCGATGACGTGCACCGCGTCCTCGTCGCCTCCCACCATCAGCCCGTAGCCGTTCACCAGGCCCCACACGCCGCCGGACACTCCCGCGTCCACGAACCGCAGCCCGCGCCCGGCCAGTTCCTCCGCGTGGCGCTGGCTGTCGCGGTACATCGCGTTGGCACCGTCGACGACGATGTCTCCCGCGGCCAGCAGGCCCGCGAGTTGCTGCAGAGTCTCCTCGGTTGGCGCGCCGGCCGGCAGCATCAGCCATATGACCCGAGGGGCCGGAAGCTCGGTCACGAGGGCTTCGAGCGTTGGCGTGACGCGTACCCCCGGTTCCGCCTCGACGGCCTGACGCGCCCCAGAGGCACGGTCCCAGGCGATCACGCTGACCCCGCCGCGCGCGAGGCGCCGGCTCATGTTCCCGCCCATGCGGCCGAGACCAATCATTCCAATCGTCAGGCTCATAGGTCGCGACCTCGAGGCGGAACGGTGAACCGATGGTCGCCCGAGCACGGTGAGTGCACAAGAGGGCTGCGGGACAGTCGTTGTTGCTTTCTGGTTGGCCCCGCAGAAGCTCGGTACCATCGGCCGGCCCCACGGCGTTCAACCTGTGAGGACTTCCGCGTGCATCAACGGTCAATTCTTGCTGTCTCGGCGATTCTCGCCATTGCTCTTCCGGCCCGCGCCGAGGTCCCGGCCGATCCGTACGCCTGGCTGGAGGACATCGAGGGCGCCCAGGCGCTCGACTGGGCGCGCGCCGAGAATGCGCGTTCGTTGCCGGTTCTCGAAGGCGATCCCCGCTTCGCGGCCTTTCGCGCCGAGGCACTCGACATCCTGACCTCGCCCGGGCGCATCCCGACGGGCACGATACACGCCGGTAGCGTGTACAACTTCTGGCAGGACGACGTGCACGTCCGCGGCGTCTGGCGGCGCGCCAGTGTCGAGACCTATCGCAAGGGCGCTCCGCACTGGGAGACCTTGCTCGACTTCGATGAGCTCGCCAGGCAAGAGTCGGAAAACTGGGTGGCCGGCGAATTCGTCTGCCTGTCGCCGGAATACCGTCGCTGCATGGTCGAGATCTCGCGCGGCGGCAGCGACGCGTCCACGTGGCGCGAGTTCGATACGACGCAGAAGGGCTTCGTGCGGGGCGGGTTCGTCATCCCGGAGGCGAAGTCGTCCGTTTCCTGGGTCGACGCCGATACGTTGATCGTCGGCACGGACTGGGGCGCGGGATCTCTCACGGACTCCGGGTACGCGCGAATCGTCAAGGCCTGGCGGCGCGGCAAGCCCCTTGCGGACGCCGTGACGCTCTTCGAAGGCACGCAGGACGACGTCGGCGTCTTCTCCTTCGTCGAGCAGGACGGCGCGCCGCAGCCCTTCGTGGTACGCGGCGTGTCGTTCTTCGAGGCGGAGTACTACTACGCGCCGGACCTCGCCACGCCCGCGAGAATGCCCTGGCCCTCGAACACGGACCTGCGGGGCGTGCTGCACGGACGCGCGATCGTCTCGCTGCGGGAGCCCTGGTCCTATCGCGATCGGACGTTTGCGTCGGGTTCCGTCGTCGCCTACGACCTCGCGGGCGGTGCTGCCGAGCTCGTGTTCGCGCCGAGCGAGGTCCAGTCGGTCGAGTCGGTCGCGATCGGGAAGTCAGGCCTCGTGATCCAGTATCTCGACAACGTGTCGGGTCGTGCGGCTCGAGTGTCCCGTACGGGCGAGGGTGGCTGGCGGGTGGCGGAGATCCCGTTGCCGGCCAACGGGGTCATCAAGATTGCCTCGGCCGGGGGCGGTACCGACGACGCGCTCGTGTCGTATGAAAGCCTGACGTCACCGCTTTCTCTCTATTACGTCACGCCCGACAACCGCATCGAGAAGATCTTCGAGACTCCGGCCGCGTTTGACGCCTCGGACGTCGTCGTAGAGCAGCGCTTCGCGGTCTCCCGGGACGGCGCCCGCATTCCCTATTTCGTGATGGGCCAGAAGTCCGTGCTCCAGCGCGGCAACGCGCCGACCGTCCAGTACGCCTACGGCGGGTTCCTCGCCCCGACGCTGCCGATCTACTACGAGGAACCGGCGCGGCCGCAGCACGGTGCGATCGCGGGCAGACTCTGGGTGTCGCGCGGCGGCGTGCTCGTGCTCTCCAACATCCGCGGCGGATCGGAGTTCGGGCCGCGCTGGCACCAGGCGGGCCTGCGAGAGAACCGACAGAAGGTGTTCGACGACTTCATCGCCGTCTCGGAGGACCTCATCCGCTCCGGTCTCACGACGCCGCAGAAGCTCGGAGCGATCGGCCGCTCGAACGGCGGACTGCTGATGGGTGTGATCACGAACCAGCGGCCGGACCTCTATGCGGCCATCGTCTGCGGCGTGCCCCTGCTCGACATGCAGCGGTACACGAAGCTCGGAGCCGGCGCGTCCTGGGTGGCTGAGTACGGCGATCCGGAGACCGGTGACTGGGCCTACATGTCCCGGTGGTCCCCGTACCAGAACCTGCGCGAGGGCGTCGACTATCCGCTGGTGTTCTATTACACCTCCACCCGGGACGACCGGGTGCACCCGGCGCACGCGCGCAAGGCGGCGGCGAAGATGAAGGCGCTCGGCCACGAGTACCTGTACTACGAGAACATCGAGGGCGGGCACGGCGGTACGGCGAACCAGGACCAGCTCGCCTACCGCATCGCGCTGGAGTACACGTTCTTCGCGCGGCAGCTCGTAGGGCCGGCGCAGCCGGCAGCCGCGGCCGCTTCTGCAGAGAACGCGGTTCCGGTCAGGTGACGCTCACTGCCCCGGAGCTCGATGACTAACGGTCCTTTTGCAGGCCGAATTGACCTGTTCGGGCGTCATCAGCATGACGGTGCTCGGCTTGACCGTGCCGGTGGCGTCGACGGCAAGACTGACGGCAGCGCCCGTCGTCGTGTCCGGCACGGCAGGGCAGGCGACCTTCCTGCGGGGGGACCGCCTGAGCAACGGCTCTGTTGCACGCGCAGCTCCTCTCCGGACTTGGCGCAAGGTAGGCGACAGTGATAGACGGGACGCCAACGGAGCAAGGGAGATATCTCATGAAGGCACTGGCCGAATTCACGCGGACCACACTGATCGGCGGCGTCCTCGTGCTGCTGCCGATCTATCTTGCGATCCTGCTGCTATTCAAGGCCTTCTCGGCCGTAATGGCGCTGGTCGCGCCCGTCACGGCGCAGGTGCCCGCGAGCGTCGAGTTTCGCCAGTTGATCGCCATCCTGATCATCCTGGCCGCCTGCTTCATTGCCGGTATCTTGGTGCGCACCGGGCCCGGAGGGCGGGCCGTCCGGGAGTTGCAGACCCGGCTGCTGGAGAAGATCCCGGGCTACAAGCTCCTGCGCAACGTGATTGCCCGCCTGACGGGCGACGAGACTTCGGAAGCGCTCGAACCAGCCATGGTGGAACTCGAGGACGCGCTCGTGCCGGCCCTGATCGTCGAAGAGTTGCCGGACGGGCAGTGCGTGGTCCTGGTGCCTTCGGTTCCGACGCCGGTCTCGGGCGCCCTCTACGTCCTGCCGGCGGCGCGGGTACACCGGATCGGCGTGCCGCTCACGCAGTTGATGAAGGTGTACTCGAAATGGGGCGAGGGCGCCGGAGAACTGGTCACCGCCATGCGGGCGTACCAGGGTCGAACCCCTTAGACGGACCAGCCGGGGTCGCACGAGGACTGGGCGCGTTCACTTGCGGCTGCGATCGCGGATCGCGCGGAATTCGCTGTCGGCGCGCCAGTTCGGCCAGCGGTCTGAGTTCGCGACGGCGAGACCCACGTCGTAGTACACGGCCAGGTCCATCAGGTTGCCGCGCAGGTCCCAGTCGGGCGAGTACTCGTCCGAAGGCTGGTGATAGCGGTTCGCCGTGTACTCCTCGAGCCAGCGCTTGCCGTAGTCCGCGCCTTTCTCGGGGCTGTCGACGCCGGCTTTCGTGTAGAGCATCGGTACGCCGGCCTTCGCGAGGTTGAAATGATCCGATCGGTAGTAGAAGCCCTTTTGCGGGCTCGGCTCCTGCACGAGCACGCGGTTCTGCTTCGCAGCGGCCGCGCGCAGCTCGTCGTCGAGGTCCGACTGCCCGTACCCGATCACCGTCAGGTCGCGCGTCGGGCCGACCGAGTACAGGTTGTCCATGTTGAGGCCGCCCGCCACCTGCGACAGCGGCATCGGCGGATGCGCCGCGAAATACTCGCTGCCGATCAATCCCGATTCTTCCGCCGTCACCGCGACGAACATCACTGAGCGCTTCGGACGCGGCGTCGTCGACGCAAAGGCGCGCGCCAGCTCGATCAGCGCCGCGATACCCGTGGCGTTGTCCTGCGCGCCGTTGAAGATGGCGTCGTCGCCCGGTTTCGCGTCGGCCTGCCTGCCGAGGTGGTCCCAGTGCGCCATGTAGACGAACGCCTCGTTCGGGCGACTGGCACCCGGCAGCACGCCCACGACGTTGTACGACGTCGCCTCGCGCACGTCGTTGCGCACCGACATGCCCGCAAGCAGCCCCGTGTCGCGGCCCTTGAAGCCGCGCTGGGACGACGCCTTCTTCAGCGCGGCGAAGTCGAGTCCCGCTGCAGCGAGCGCGCGCGACGCGGCGTCCTCGGTGATCCAGCCTTCCAGCATGAGGCGCTGCGACGCCGGCTCGTCGATGCGCAGGTCGAACTGCGGCCCGACGGCGCCATTCCTGGGCACGTCCCAGGGATAGCCGGCGGCTCCGGTTTCGTGGATCACGAGCAGGCCGGCGGCGCCCTGGCGGACCGCCTCGGCGTACTTGTAGGTCCAGCGGCCGTAGTAGGTCATCGCATTGCCGGTGAAGAGCTTCGGGTCCTGCGTGGCGTAGCCCGGATCGTTCACCAGCGCGAGCACGAGCTTGCCGCGCACGTCGAGACCCGCGTAATCGTTCCAGCCGTACTCCGGGGCCACGATGCCGTAGCCGGCGAAGACGACCTCGGCATCGGCGATGCTCGTGGTGGCCACGGGCCGGCGGGTCCAGACGACGACGTCGTCGAGGTTGCGCAGAGCGAGCTCGCGACCCGCGGTGCCGGTCACCCGCAGTGCCGCGTCGGCATGGGGCGTGATCTCGATCAGCGGCACGGGCTGCAGGAAGCTGGCGCCGGCGCCGGGCTGCAGGCCGGCCGCCCGGAACTCCTGCTCGATGTAGGCAAGCGTCTTCTTCTCGCCTTCCGTGCCCGGGGCGCGACCCTCGAACGCGTCCGACGCGAGCACCTCGACGTGCTTGCGGTAGGCGGATTCGGAGAAGGCCGGGGAATCCGCCGACACGGCCGACGCGCAAGCCAGGGCCGCGCTCGCCAGCAGGGCGAAACCGATGCGCTCGTGGTTGGTCCGGACCCGCAGCGCGGGGCGGTCCCATGGATGCGAATGAGTCTTCGTATGCATCGCGCGAGGCTAGCGTCTTTGGTCGTGGCTGTCAGCGGTCTGCCTGCCACTTGTACCTATTCCCCAGGCTGCCGAGCAGTGAGAGGAAGGGCCCACGGCTGACTACACCGCCGGGGGAGCACCCATGGGGCACATCGTCGCAAAGGACCTCTACGGCGCGCTGGGCGACAAGATCGACGGCCTGGCAGTCCACACGCCACAGACCGAGGCGTTCCTCGCCATGCTCCGCGCACTCTACTCGCCGGAGGAAGCCGATCTCATCGTCAGGATGCCGTTCGGGCTTGCCACCGCGGAGCGCATCGCGAAGGTCGCAGGCCGGGACACTGCGGACGTCGAGCCGATGCTGGCCAGGCTCGCCGATAAAGGGCTGGTGGTCGATCTCAATCTCGGCGGGACCTTCCACTACATGCCCGCGCCCTTCGTCATCGGCATCTTCGAGTTCACGATGATGCGCCTGCGGGGCGACGACCCGGACATCGGCCGGCTCTCGAAGCTGTTCGTCGAATACCTCGAGGACGGCGCCTTCTACGACGCCAATTTCAAGCACGGCGAACAGGTATCGGTCGCGCGGGTCATGCCGCACCTCGAGCACCTGGGCGATCACGTCGAGATTCTCGACTACGAGCGGGTCGATCGGCTGATCGAGGAGGAAGAGCATTTCTCGCTCGGCGTCTGCTCGTGCAGGCACAAGAAGCACCACGCCGGTCAGCAGGTGTGCAAGGTGCCGCTCGAGACCTGCACCAGCTTCGGCCGCGGGGCCGAATACCTCGTGCGCCACGACATGGCGCGGGAGATCTCGAAGTCGGAGATGAAGGACGTCGTGCAGCGTTCGAAGGAGCTCAGGCTCATCTTTTCGGCCGACAACGTGCAGAACCATCCTTCGTTCCTGTGCCACTGCTGCGGCTGCTGCTGCGGGATCATGGAGGGCATCAACAAGCACGGTTATCCCAACGCGATCGTCTCGTCGACGCTGGTGCCGCACGTCCTCATGGACGACTGCAACGGCTGCCAGAAGTGCGCCCGCGCCTGCCACGTCTCCGCGATCACCCTCGTTCCGGAGCCGAAGACCGCGAGCCACAAGCGGATGTTCATGCCGCAGATCGACGAGGCGGCGTGCATCGGCTGCGGCGTCTGCAGCCTCGTCTGCGAGCCCGACGCCATCGAGATGCGCAAGCGCGAGAAGCACGTGATCCACCCGGAGACGACCTTCGAGCGGGTCATCCTGCAGTGCCTGGAGCGCGGCACGCTCCAGAATCAGCTGTTCGACGACCCGGTCCGCCTGTCGCACAAGACGATGCGCGGAATCGTCGGCGGCTTCCTGCGCCTCAGCCCGGTGAAGAAAGCCCTGATGTCGGATGCACTGCGCTCGCGGTTCCTCTCGGCGATCTCGGCCGGCGCGGCGAGGTCGGGCAAGGCGGACGTGCTGACGATGTGACCGCGGGGCGGGACGCCGCGGCTCCGGCGACGCGCTCCTGCGCGCGGCCTACCACCTCCCATGCGCCCCGTGCTCCCCGCTCGACGCGTCCGACGCCGAGGCGGGGGGCGCTCCGAGCGGATGTGACCCTGGCGGCCGCACGACGAGGCGGCGCACGCGGAACTGCTCGTCCTCCACCAGCCGCAGCAGCTTCTGGCGCACGGCCGCGTCCGACTGGGTCGGGCGCGTTCGCCAGCGCAGGAAGTCGAGCCAGGTCGGGCACTCGAACCGCTCGACCCAGAGATTGACGGCGTCGATGTCCTGGCTGATGGACCACGCACGGGCGCCGTCGCGGCGCCGGATCCGGCCGATTTCGTTGATCACCGCCACGAACTCGACCGCTTTCTCGGGTGGTACCCGATACTCGATGACGACCACGATCGGACCCGAGGCGGAGTGGATCTCGACACTGGGCTGGGCGAGTTCCATGCGGGCGCGAGGATCGAGCGAACCGAGTCGCTCGACCGCAATCGGCAGCCAGCGCGCGGTCGCCAGCGAGACGAGCGCTGCCAGGCCGGCCACCGTGAATGCCTCACGGAGCCCGGCCGCGCTGGCGAACTCGCCCCATCCCCAGCTGCCGAGCGCCATGCTGGCGAACGCGATGGTCTGGTACGTGGCGAGCATCCGGCCCGTCACCCAGCGCGGCGAGGACAGCTGCACGGCGATGTTGAATGTCGCGAACGCCAGCGTCCACACGGTCCCCGCCAGCACGATGGCGAGCATCGTCAAAGCGGCCCAGCGGCTCTGGCCGATCCCGACCATCGCGACACAGGCCAGCGCAGACAGCAACTGCAGCAACGTGTCGCTCGTGAACCGGTGGCGCAGCGCGGCGCTCGACAGCGCACCGAGCATCGCGCCGACGCCGAATCCGCCCATCAGGACACCGTAGGTTGCGGCGCCGCCGCCAAGCAGGTCCCGCGCGACGACGGGCATCAGGGCCGGCACGGCGGCGATCGCGAGCGTGTACAGTGCGCAGCGCAGCAGGATTGCGAGCAGATGCGGTGAGAGTCCGACGTAGCGCAGTCCGGCGGCGATTGCAGTTCCAAGCGGCTCGGGTGGCAGGTCGCCGTGTGCCCGCTTCGGGCGCCACCAGACGAGCGTAGCGATGATGCCGAGGTACGACGCGGCGTTCGCGATGAACGCGGCTGCCGTGCCGACCACGGACACGACGATGCCGCCGATCGCCGGACCGACGCTGCGGGCCAGGTTGAATCCGACGGCGTTCGCCATGACGGCGGGCGCGATCTGCTCGCGTGGAACCTGGTCGCCGATCGACGCCTGCCAGGCTGGTGCGAACGCCGCAGCGCCACACCCGATGAGGAACGTGAACCCGAGCAGCAGCGACGGCGTGATTGCGCCTGCCAGCACGACCGCTGCGAGCGCGACGGACGCCACGAGCGCGAGGACCTGCGAAGCCAGCATGATCGTGCGCCGGTCCCTCGTGTCGGCCAGGGCACCCGCTATCAGCGAGAGGAAGAAGAACGGCAGCGAGCTCGCGGTCTGCACGAGCGCGACCATGTCGGCCGAGGGGGCGATCGTGGTCATGAGCCACGAGGCGCCGACCGTCTGGATCATGCTGCCGAACGAGGAGGCGAGCGACGCCCACCAGAAAAGTGCAAACGCGCGATGCTCGAACGGGGCGAGCGTGGCACTGCGCCAGCGTTCGAACTGCGAGGGATTGCTGCCGGCTGCCGAGGCCATGCGCCAATCTAGCAAAAAAAGGGGACGGGACCCTTTTCCGCATGAGGGGGAAAAGGGTCCCGTCCCCTTTTGTTTTGGTTACGATCTGCTCCCACACGTGAGGTCGTGGAATGACGGAAAGATGGCGGGTTCGAGGCTGCAGGGCGTCGTGTGCAGTGCCGGTCGCAAATGCAGCGATGGCCGCCTCGCAGCTGCAATGAACGAGCGCGGCGCAGACATCGTAGAGATGAGCGCGGTCGAGCTTGCATCCGCGATACGCTCGCGGCGTGTGTCGTGCCGGGAGGTCATGCAGGCGTACCTGGCGCAGATCGAGCGGCTGAACCCCAGGGTCAACGCGCTCGTGTCGCTGCA
>Ga0114938_1002803_pt1 | contig 10725 bp, 8 predicted proteins | sample AshMeaBigSpring_FD_88675 | JGI IMG/M metagenome (GOLD analysis project Ga0114938, IMG submission 88675) | Groundwater microbial communities from Big Spring, Nevada to study Microbial Dark Matter (Phase II) - Ash Meadows Big Spring | ecosystem: Environmental > Aquatic > Deep subsurface >...
AAGCGCCATCCTCATAAAGGATGGCTGCAGGGTTCGGGGTTCAGGGTTCAGGGGTTTCAAAGCCAGGACAACTTCTTTCCTGAACCCCGAACCCTGAACCCTGATTCCTCTACCTTCCTACTTGGTAATCATCTCCGTCCACTTCTGGTTGACCCAATCGCTCATCTCGCCCGTGTAAATGTCGTAGCGCGGGATGATCGGCTTGATGTCGCTCGACACCGCGGCGAAATCAGCGGCGGTGAGGCCCGTGAGTTCCTTCTTCACGGTCGGGGAGGTGCCGACCTTGAGCGAGAGTTTCTTCTGGATGTCCGGCCGGCACATGTAGTTGATGAACACGTGAGCTTCCTCGACCTTCTTGCAGGCCTTGGTCACCGCCCAGGACCCCGAGTCGAGAACGCCGCCCTCCTTCGGGAAGGTCGAGCGCACCGGATGCTCCTTGCCCGCCAGAGTGGCCACGTCATGGTAGTACTGCCCCATGGGGATCTCACCCGATTTCAAGGCCTGCTCGAACTGGGCCTCGTCGCGGTACCACAGCTTCACGTTGGGCTTGACGGCCGCGAGCTTGTCGAGGACCTTCTGGATGCCCTCCTTGGTGTCCAGCGCCTTGGTGCCGCCGAAGAAGGTGGCGGCGGCTATCTCCAGCAGAAAGGAGTTGGAGGCCAGCGCCAGCAGCCCCAGCTTGTCCTTCTTGTCCGCGCTCCACATGTCGCCCCATGATGCCGGGGCCGCCGGGAAAACCTTGGTGTTGGAGACAAGCGTGATGTACCAGGACACCGCCCCGATCCCGTCAACCTTGCCGTCCGGGTACTTGTGGACGAAGACCGGCAGCAGGTTCTTGTGGTTGGGGATCTTGGCCAGGTCGAGCGGCATCCAGAGGCTGGTCTTCTGGCCTTTCAGCATGGCGACCTGGGCCATCATGTTGACATCCGCCGGCGCCACCCCCGCCTTGGCGGCCTGCTCGAGCTGGACCAGCCAGGCTTCGCCGGTGGGCTCGGCCACGGATTCGATAGCGATCCCCGTTTCCTTGGTAAAATCCGGAAAGATGTGCTTGTCGAAGGAGTCCTTAAAATAGCCTCCGTAGACGCCGACCTTGAGCGACTTTTCGGCCGCCAGCAGCGGCTGGACCACCAGCGCGATTGCCGCGGCGCAGATGATCAAGACCAGGCCTTTTTTGTTCATCGTCATGGTGATCCTCCTCGGTTTGGGGTTTCAGGCTGAAGGACTTAAGCGAGGCCTCGAACTATGTCAAAAAGACTATACCGTGTCAAGAAACCAGGGCGGCCGGTGCAGGGCAAGAAGAGGCTCAGGTTCTGAACGGCATCGATGTTGGGAAGCGGCTTCAGCTCGGCCCGGGAAAGTAAGGCGGTCCAACCCCCCGGTGAACCCCAAGCGCGGGGATGGCCCGATAATGAATCGGCCGCGGTACAGTTGCCTGCGGACCCCGTTTGTGATAGCAGAATGCTGTTGCCGGCGCCCAGGAAATAGCGCCGCCGAGCATTGTCCGCCCATCACGCAGATTTCTGCATCCGCCGCACCCGCCCTGAGCGACGCGCTTCCGCGAAGAGGTCCTTATGGCGATCACCTTCGAGCACATTTTCAATTCCACCAGCAACGGCGTCATCGCGACCGACGCGGCCGGACGCATTGTGCTGATCAACCGCCAGGCCGAGGAGATCCTCGGGCTGCATCGCGAGCGCGTCGTCGGAACGCCCTTGATCGACGCGCTCCCTCAGACCGGGACGCACGTTGCGCGGTGCCTCGAGAGCGGCGAGCCCCAGCTCGGCCGCCACGTGCTGGGCAGAGAAGTGCAGTTCGTAGCCAACATTACCCTGATCCGCGAAAACGGCATCTCCCTGGGGGCGGTCTGCAATTTCCAGCGGCTGCAGCAGTTCGAAACCTCGGCCCGGGAGCTTGAATCTTACCAGCGACTGAACCGGCAGCTCCAGGCGATCATCGACTCCTCCTTCGACGGCATCTGGGTCTGCGACGCCGAAGGCCGTGTGATCACCATCAACGAGGCCTCCGAGCGACTCAACCAAGTCCGGGCCCAAGAGGTGGTCGGAAAAAAGATCGAGGACATGGTCAAGAGCGACATCTTCGACCGCTCGGTAACCCTCGAGGTGATGAAGTCCAAGCGCCAAGTGACCATCACCCAGAACGTGCCCCGAACCGGCAAAAAGCTCCTGGTAACGGGGACCCCGGCCTTTGATGAGCAGGGCGAGCTCCTGCTGGTGGTGACCAACGAGCGCGACCTGACCCGCCTCAACGCTATGCGCGACGAGCTCGAACAGAGCCGGATGCGTGCCGAGAAATTCAAGGAGGAGCTCGTCAAGCTCAACCTGAAAGAGCTCAAGGGCCGGGACATCGTCGCCGAAAGCGAGTCCATGCAGCAGGTGCTGCGCGTGGCGTTCAAGCTGGCGAAGCTGGAAGCCTCCAACATCCTGCTGCTCGGGGAGTCCGGGGCCGGCAAGGGGCTCCTGGCCGGCTTCATCCACACCAGCGGCCGGCGCTGCAAGAAGCCGTTCATCCAGATCAATTGCGCCGCACTGCCCGAAACACTGCTCGAGGCCGAACTTTTCGGCTACGAGAAAGGCGCCTTCACCGGCGCGCGCGAGCAGGGCAAGGTCGGGCTTTTCGAGCTGGCCCAAGGGGGAACCCTGTTCCTGGACGAGATCGGCGACATGCCGCCCCAGGTGCAGGCGAAGCTCTTGAAATACCTTGACGACCAAATGGTCCAGCGCCTGGGTGGGGTCGCGCCGAAAAAGGTGGATTGCACCGTGATCGCCGCCACCAACCGCGAGCTTGAAGCGCTGGTGAAAAGGGGAAAATTCCGGAATGACCTGTTCTTCCGGCTCAACACCTTCACGGTCAGAATCCCGCCCCTCAGGGAGCGGCCGGAGGACGTCTTCGAGCTGACGAGCCGTTTCCTGAAGCAGTTCAACCAGGAATTCGGCCTCAACCGCCGGCTTTCTGCCGAGGCCCTTCATCAGCTCAAGAGCCACGCCTTCCCGGGCAATGTGCGCGAGCTGAAGAACATGATCAAGACGGCGGTGGTCATGAGCGAGGAGGATGTCATCGCCCTCCCCATTCTGGCTCCGGCACTCTGCGAAGTCACGGGGGTCTCAGCCGCCGGTCGGCGCTTGAGGTCAGGGCTGAATTCAGAGTTGAACGCCCTGGAGCGCGAAATCCTTAAGACGGCCGCCGCCAATTGCCGCACGACCCGTGAGATGGCGGCCGTCCTGCGGGTCAATCAGTCCACGGTGGTTCGGAAGATGCGGAAGCATGGACTCGTTCCTTTTGATGCAAATACGCATCTCTAAAAAATAAATTATTGATTTTTATATATTAAATTAAATTATTTTTGATGCAGTATTAAATCAAAAAATTATAATTAAAATACAAATTGTTAAATCTTTTAAGATGCGATATTGCATCAAATAGTGGCGCCGCTGCTACCGACTTATCATCAACTATATGTAACCATTAGTAAAAATATTATATGGGGGCTGGCCTGCATATTGCTCTTTTAAACTGCTTTCCCAGCCTGACACCGGGATCAACCCCGGGCATGACTCACCAAAAAAGGAGGCAACATGAAAACCACCAAAAAGCTAGTTTGGATCGGGATTGCAGCTTTCTTTCTCCTGGGCGTAACCCAAGCAGCGTTTGCCCAGACCGTGATCAAGGTCGGCAACATCCTTCCGCTCTCCGGGCCTTCGGCCTCCGTCGGCAAGCAGAACAAGGAGGCCCAGGACATGGCCATCGCGGAGATCAACGCAGCTGGCGGCATCAAGTCCCTGGGCGGGGCGAAGTTCGAGATGCTCTATGCCGACTCCGAGTCCAAGCCGGAGAAGGGCGTAGCCGAGGCCGAGCGCTTCATCAACACCGAGAAGGTCAACATCCTCACCGGCTGCTGGAATTCGGCGGTCTCCTACCCGGTGTCGGCCGTGGCCGAGCGCTACAAAGTCCCCTTCCTCGTGCCGGTTTCGGTAGCCGACAAGATCACCGACCAGGGCTTCAAGTACGTGTTCCGGATTGCAGCCAAGGACAGCTGGTGGACCCGCGACCAGTTCGCCTTCATGAAGGACATGGAGAAAGAGTTCAACACCAAGGTCTCCACCGTGGCCTTCGTCTACGAAAACGGCGATTGGGGCAAGGGCTTCGCCGAAGGCTGGAAGAAATTGGCGCAGCAGGGCGGCTATAAGGTGGTAATGGACGAACCCTACCCGTCTACGGCGACCGACCTGAGCCCGGTGGTGCAGAAGATCCGGCGCGCGAACCCGGACGTGCTCTTCCTGACCTCCAACGCCGCCGACGCCATCCTGCTCACCAACACCATGGCCGACTACAAGGTCAAGCCCAAAGCCATCATCGCCAGCGGCGGCGGGCACGCCGACCCGTCCTTTTTGAAGGCGGCGGGCAAGAACGCCAGGTACCTCTTCGACATCGTGGAGTGGGAAACCGACGTCAACAAGCCCGGTGCCAAGGAGGCCAACGAGAAATTCAATAAACTTCACGGCTACAACCTGGCGGGCGAATCCGTGGACGCTTATGTCGGAATGTATGTCCTGGCGGACGCCCTGGAGCGGGCCAAGTCCACCGATCCCAAGGCCATCCGCGACGCCCTGGCCGCAACCAAGCTGAACAAGGGCCCGGCCATGATCGTGGGTTACGATGCCATCGAGTTCGACCAGAGCGGCCAGAACAAGCACGCCGCTCTGGTGATGGTGCAGGTCAACGACATCGGCAAGGGGATGGAGCGGATCACCGTGTGGCCGAAGGTGTCGCGCCGGGCGAACTATAAGCCGGTGTTCCCCACTCCATAGCCGAGCGGCTTCGCAACAGACTTCTAAGTGGCGTTTTATGAAGCGGTGGTGAGGCGCACGCGAGTACGCCTCACCACGCCACTCTTGCGCGCCTTGACGCAGAGGCCGGCTGCTCAGGAAACCGGCTACTATGTCTAAATGTCCTTTCCGGACAGGGGGCGGTGATGCTGTTCATTCTCGAAGACACCATCAACGGAATCCTCATGGGATCTATCTACGGACTGGCCGCTCTGGGCCTTACGGTGATCTTCGGCGTGCTCAAGGTGATCAACTTCGCCCATGGTTCGCTGCTCATGGTGGGCATGTACGTGGCCTACTGGGCCGTCGTTCTGACGGGCGTGCACCCCTATCTCTCGCTGGTCATCGTGGTGCCGGTCATGTTCTGCTTCGGGTACTTCCTCCAGGACATCGTCATCAAGCCCATCTTCAAAGCCGAGAAGCAGGTCCGCGAGCCGATCACGGTCATCATCGTGACCACGGGGGTATGGTACATCCTGGACAACCTTTCGCTGCTGGTCTTCGGCCCCCAGTACCGCAACATCCAGGACAACCCTCTGCAGGGGAAGATGCTGGAAATCGGACAGATGTTGATTTCGGTGCCCAAGCTGTGGGGCTTCGGCACCGCCATCGTGACCGCCTTGGTGGTCTACGGTTTCCTGCAAAAGACCCGCATGGGCCGTGCCGTTCGGGCGACCAGCCTCGACCGGGAGGCAGCCAGCCTGCAGGGGATCAACCAATACAAGATGTACAATGTCGCCTTCGGCATCGGCACGGCCGTGGCCGGGGTCGCCGGTGCGACCCTGGTTCCCTTTTACAATGTCTTTCCGACGGTGGGGGTTCTGTTCGACATCAAGTGCTTCATCATCGTGGTGCTGGGCGGGCTCGGAAGCATCGCCGGGGCGCTGCTGGGCGGGATGATCGTCGGGATCATCGAATCGGTCGGCCCGCAGTTCATGACGGCCACCTGGACCGAGGCTATCGTCTACGGACTTTTTCTGATTTTCCTTTTTCTTAAGCCCTCCGGCCTGTTCGGGGTGAGGTATGACTGGTGATGGCTTGGCCGATGGCAACGCTCGCCGCAAAACGCTATTTCTGAAACATATCAGAGGGTTTTTCCCATGAACCCGTTCCTGTCCCGTAAATGGCCGCTGCTGGCGGCTGCGCTGATCGCTCTGGCGGTCCCGCTGGTGGTGCGCAGCGCGACCTACCTGCACATCGTGATCCTGCTGTATCTTTATGCCTACCTGACCACGAGTTGGAATTTGGTCGGGGGCTTCGCCGGGGTGCTGCCACTGGGGCACGCCACCTTCGTAGGGATCGGGGCTTACACGTCCACCGTGCTCTCGCTGCAATACGGGATCAGTCCCTGGATCGGTATGCTGATCGGCGCCGTACTGGCATCCATCGTCGGGGTGATCATTGGGCTGCCGACGTTCAAGATGCGCGGGGCATATTTCGCCCTGGCGACCATCGCCTTTGCCGAGGGCATCCGGGTGATGGTGGAGAACATCGATTACCTGGGGCCCTTCCAGCTGAACGGCCCGCGGGGGCTTCAGATCCCACCGCTCAAGACCGGCCTTACCCACTTCATGTTCGCCGAAAAGGAGCCTTACTACTACATCATCCTGCTCATGCTGGCCGGCGTGCTGGCCATCACCTGGGCGATATCGCGCTCCAAGCTGGGCTATTACCTGATGGCCGGCGGCGAGGAGCCGGAGGCGGCCCAGGCGCTGGGCGTGAACGTGGCGCGGGCCAAGTTGACCGCCATGGCCCTGAGCTCCTTTTTAACGGCATTTGCCGGCACATTCTGGGCGCAGTTCACCTTGTACATCCACCCCAAGAGCGTCATGAGCCTGGACATCTCCTTCGAGATCGCTTTCATCGCGCTGATCGGCGGACGCGGCTCCATCGCCGGCCCGGTTCTGGGCGCACTTCTGTTGCGGCCGGTCGGCGACTTCTCGCGCATCTATTTCGGCAGCACGCTTCCCGGGCTGCACCTGATCATTTTCGGCGTCGTGCTGATCCTGGTCATGCTCTTCCAGCCGCGCGGCCTGCAGGAGCCGCTGACACGCTTATACCAGAAAGCGATGAATCGGCTTTCCGGCGCCAGGGAGGCGGCCGCATGAAGATCCTCGAGTTGCACAAGGTCCAGAAACACTTCGGCGGCATCAAGGCCGTGGAGGATTTCAGCCTGAGCGTGGAGGAAGGCGAGATTGTCGGCCTGATCGGGCCTAACGGCGCCGGCAAGTCTACCCTTTTCAATTGCGTGGCCGGGGTTTTTCCGCCGACCTCCGGTGAAATTCTGTTCCAGGGGGAAAAGGTCAACCGGCAGAAACCCTGGGACCTGTGCCGCAAGGGCCTCGCCCGCACCTTTCAGATTGTGAAGCCGTTTGCATCGCGCACGGTGCTATACAACGTCGTGGTGGGTGCGTTTGCGACAACGGACAAACGCGCCGAGGCCGAGCAGCGCGCGCTGGAGGTGCTGCGACGCTTGCACATGGAAGACAAAAAGGACTTGCGCTCCGGCAGCCTCACTATCGCCGACCGCAAGCGTCTGGAGATCGCCAAGGCCCTGGCGACGCGGCCCAAGCTGCTGCTTCTCGATGAGGTCATGGCGGGTCTGCGGCCGACCGAGGTAGACGAGATGGTGGCCATCATCAAGCGCCTGCGCGAAGGCGGGATTACCATCTTTGTGATCGAGCACATCATGCGCGCCATCATGGCGCTGTCCGATCGAATCGCGGTGCTGCATTTCGGAACGAAGATTGCCGAGGGGCCACCGCAGCAGATTGCGCACGACGAGCGGGTGATCAAAGCCTATCTGGGAGAAGAGTATGGCGCTGCTTGAAGTCCGCAACATCGACGTGTTTTACGGCGACGTTCAGGTCGTCTTCGGCCTGTCGCTCAAGGTGGAGGAAGGCGAGGTCGTGAGCATCATCGGCGGCAACGGCGCCGGCAAATCCACCCTGCTCAGAACCGTCTCGGGGCTGATGCAGCCGGCCAAGGGCGAGATTGCCTTCGAGGGCAATCCCATTCATCACTTGCCGCCCGAGGACATTGTCGAGCGCGGCATCGTTCAGGTGCCCGAAGGCCGGCGGCTGTTTACGCTCATGTCCGTCCAGGACAACCTGATCGTCGGGGCCTACAACAAACGCGCCGACGGGCAAAAGGCCGCCACGCTCAAAGAGGTATACGCGCTTTTCCCCCGCTTGAATGAGCGCCTGGCCCAGTTGGCCATGACGCTTTCGGGCGGCGAGCAGCAGATGGTGGCGATCGGCCGCGGCCTCATGGCCCGTCCCAAGCTCCTGATGCTCGACGAGCCTTCTTTAGGGCTTGCGCCCATTTTGATCAAAAATATTTTCGAAACCGTGCGCAAGATCGCCGATCTGGGTACCACCGTGCTGCTCGTGGAACAGGACGTAAAGCACTCGTTGAGCCTGAGCGACCGGGGCTATGTTCTCGAGCACGGCCGCACGGTTATGGAAGGGTCAGCCCAGGAACTGCTCGACAACCCCCACATTCGCACGGCCTATTTGGGATTGTAAAAGAGCCGGTTCATCGGTTCAGGCTTCAACGGATTTTTCATCCAGTATCCAACATCGAGCATCCAGAATCGAAAATCTTCAATTCCAGCCATCCAAGGAGTCGCCATGAGCACCACCCAGACCAACGAAGCATTGCAGCAGTTGAGGACCCAGGTCATCTCCGCGGGGGTATCGAGCGTCACCCCCGTGCATGTGGAATCCGCTCGCGGCGCCGTCGTGCGCGACGTGGAGGGCAAGGAGTACATCGACTTCGGCGGCGGCATCGGCGTCATGAACATCGGCCACTGCCACCCCAAGGTGGTGGCGGCCATCAAGGCCCAGGCCGAGAAATTCCATCACACCTGCTTCATGGTGAACCCTTACGAAGTCGCCATCAAGCTGGCCGAAAAGCTCTGCCGCGCCACGCCCGGAAGCTTTCCGAAGAAGGCCATCTTCGTCAACAGCGGCGCCGAATGCGTGGAAAACGCGGTCAAGATCGCGCGCTACTACACCAAGCGTCCGGCGGTCATCGTCTTCGAGAACGCCTACCACGGCCGCACCCTGCTCACCATGACCATGACGAGCAAGGTCAAGCCCTACAAGTTCGGCTTCGGCCCGTTCGCGCCCGAAGTCTACCGCATGCCGTTCGGCGACGTGGTCGGCCCGGAGAAACTGAAGGACTTTTTCCTGCAGCACGTGAACCCCGAGGCGGTGGCCTGCGTCGTGGCCGAGCCGGTTCAGGGGGAGGGCGGATTCATCGCCCCGCCGCCCGGCTACTTCCAGGAAATGGCGCGGATCTGCCGCGAGAACGGCATCCTGTTCGTTGCCGACGAGATCCAGAGCGGCATGGGCCGCACCGGAACCATGTTCGCGATCGAGCATTGGGCGGGGGTCGAGCCGGACCTCATCACGGTCGCCAAGAGCCTGGGCGCGGGCATGCCGATCGCTGCGGTCGTGGGCCGCAAGGAGGTCATGGATTCGGTGCATCCGTATGGGCTGGGCGGCACCTACGGCAGCAATCCCGTAGCGTCCGCCGCAGCCCTGGCGGTGCTGGAAGTCTTCGAGGAGGAAGACATGCTCGGCAAGGCCAAGGCGCTGGGCAAAAAGCTGAGCGCGCGCTTCGACGCCTTCCGCAAGAAATACCCGGTCGTGGGCGAGGTCCGCGGACTGGGCGCCATGCTGGGGCTCGCGCTCGTGAAGGGCCCCGGCCGCGGGCCCGCCGCGGACGAGGCCAAGCAGCTCGCCGCCTTCTGCCTGGAGCGGGGCCTCATCATCCTGGTCTGCGGCACCTACAGCAACGTCGTGCGCGTGCTCGCTCCCTTCGTGATCACCGACGAGCAGCTGGAGAAGGGGCTGTCGATCCTGGAGCAGGGGTTGGAGGCGATTTCATGAACGGCTTCTACGGCAGATACCTCCGGATCGACCTGACCCACAAGACGTTTGCCGTCGAATCGATCGCCGGGGAAGTTCTGACCCGCTATTTCGGCGGCAAGGGGCTGGCGGCCTGGCTGCTGACCGAGCTGAACCCGCCGGGGGTGGACCCGCTCGCGCCGGAGAACGCCCTCGTCTTCGCCACCGGTCCGCTCGGCAACAGCATGGTGTGGGGCTCCTGCCGCTACGGGGTCTACACCAAGTCGCCACTGACGGGGCTCTTCTGCGAATCCTACTGCGGCGGCAAGACGCCCGACGCCATCGACACCGCGGGCTACGACGCCGTCGTCATCCAGGGCCGGGCCGCCGAGCCGACCGTGCTCGTGGTGCATCCCGGCGGGGCCGAGTTCCGGCCCGCGGGCGACATCTGGGGCATGGAGACCTATGCCGCCGAGGAGGCCGTCCGGCAGCGCTTCAGCCGGCCGGAATACCAGCGAAAGGGGGCGGTCGTCGTCGGCCCCGCGGCCGAAAACCTGGTGCGCTTCGCCGTGGTGGAAACCGACCGCTGGCGCTCGGCCGGCCGCGCCGGGGCCGGCACGGTCATGGGGTCGAAGCGGCTCAAGGGCATCCTCTTCACCGGCGACCGCAAGCGGCCGCAGGCGAACCCGGAGGGGGTCAAGGAGTTCGCCAGGAACTTCATGAGCACGTTCAAGGACCACGCCGCGGCCAACGCCTACAAGAACCTGGGCACGCCCATGCTGGTCAAGATGACCAACACGGCCGGCGCCTTCCCCACCCGCTACTGGCAGCAGGGCACCTACGAACATTGGGAGAAGATCGGCGCCGAGGCGCTGGTCCGGCAGTGCAGCGTCAAGCCCAATGCCTGCGGCAAGTGCTTCATGGCCTGCGGCCAGCTCAGCACGGTCAAGGAGGGGCGCCACGCGGGCCTGACCATCGAGGGGCCGGAGTACGAGACCATCTACGCCTTCGGCGGGCTGTGCCTG
>Ga0114938_1002804_pt1 | contig 10722 bp, 7 predicted proteins | sample AshMeaBigSpring_FD_88675 | JGI IMG/M metagenome (GOLD analysis project Ga0114938, IMG submission 88675) | Groundwater microbial communities from Big Spring, Nevada to study Microbial Dark Matter (Phase II) - Ash Meadows Big Spring | ecosystem: Environmental > Aquatic > Deep subsurface >...
CATTATCAGGATGTATAAACGGAGATTTTTCATCATATTCTGTATTTATTATTTTTCCTAGATTGATGGGTCGTTCCCAAGCTCCATTTATATAACTAGCTTTCCATATATCGCTACCTCCATATCCTCCTGCACGTGTACTGCAGAAATAGATTGTTTTGCCATCCGATGATATGCATGGTTGTGACTCCCATGCTTTAGTATTGATTGTAGGTCCTAGGTTATAAGGCTTACTCCATTTAGTATTTTCAAATAAGGTAACATATAAATCACAGCTACCAGCACCATCGGGTGAATTACAACGGGTAAAAAATATATACTTACCATCAGCACTTACTGTCTGTGCTCCTTCATTATAATCTGTATTTACAGGCTGACCTATGTTGAAAGCATTCTCCCATAGTTCGCCCTTTTTTCGACACATAAATATATCTTCATTGATATTATCGGCTTCGCCTTCCGTAAATAATGTGCGAGCAAAGATAAGATTAGATTCATCTACTGTCAATGATGGTAAGTAATCATCAAAAATACTATTTACTGTATTGCCTAGATTTTGAGGATTAAAAGGGACTGGATTTTTTATTGCAGTTATAGCATAAGTACAATCCGCCAATCCTTTTACTATTTTTTTCATTTGCTTAGGTCCTGTAGATGTATTTTGTTGGGCTTTTTTAAAATACTGTAGGGCCTCTTCATACTGTTGATCTTTACGAAGTGCCTCGGCAAGATACACATACATATTCGCAGTACAACCGGCATCTATGGATATGGCTTTGCGGTATAGTGCAATGGAGCGATTTATATCATTGGCCTCAATTAAATTGCCTAGCATCATGAGTGCATCCACATACTCTGGAAAGTTTTTGATTGCTTTTTCGAGATTAAGGGTTGCTTCAGAAAACTGAGTACGTTGATAATACAAAATAGCATCATCAAATAAATGTTGGGCTTTTTTGGGTATCTCTTGTCGGCAGTCTTGTGCATTACTGGCGTAAGTAGAAATTATACTTATTATTATATAAATAAAATAACGCATCAATAATATAATTTATTTCAAAAAAAAATACGAAATTATACAATATATTTTTCAAAAGCTATACCAAGTTTGTATTATCTAGTGGCCTCCATTTGGGGTTTTCGTCTTGCAATAAATCAAAATAATTCCATAATGAACAATAATCATCACCCGGTCCGAAAGAGGCTCTATTGGTTTCGACTATACTATTATCCTCTAATTTACGTAATATCATTACTCCCGGCAATGCCCCGCCTTGAAGATTTTCAAAGCCTGTATCTTTTTTAAAATTTGTACCAATCGTACTAATCATCGGCATATGCCATTTACGTATGGACTTATGTTTTTTCATATCCTCTACACTATCGGGAGTCATAAGATATACTGGCACTCTACTATACAATTGAAAATAGATACCACTCAGTTCATCCCCCCATAGCGAACAGTAATTACATTTCTGTCCCATATTCTGTATTAATATAATTTCAGTCGTAGTACCAAAAAGAGTATCCCAAGTAATGATATTATTATATTCGTCATGAAATTGATAATCGCTTATTGACTTATGTTCTCTCATCATACGATAATTCCTTAATTGATGTCGTATTTCAAACATTTGTTTTTCGAGTTGCTGTATGTGATCTTCTACTTGCTCTTGTGTGATTTGGTATGACATAATAGGACTTTGTTTAATAAATTAGCAAAAATTAAATTACTGAATATAAAAATCAAAAAAAAAATAATAAATCAATTTGATCTCCTCCACAAACTTATAACAAATCCTATTACCATTACAAAACATCCTATCCATAGTAAATTGATATAAGGGAATACGATGGCTTTAAGCGTGACATAATCTGGGGCAGTCTTATGTATAGCTATTTTGATAAGCTTGCGATCAGGTATGATTTCTGTGACGGTATAATTTAATCCTAAATCACTTATAACACTAGGAATATAATTTACTTTGTTTTCTCTTATATAATATATTGGCTCTGCAACATAAGTCTTATTAGTATCACCTGAGAGTACCACTATCTTTGCCCCTATGGCTATATCTCCATCTTTGTATTGGTAATATATATGTTGAGGAGAAGGATTGATGCCATCGAAAAATATTTTGCCCCACTTAGTTTGTGCCGTATCTCCTACTGCAATCAAAATAGTATCCATTTTCTCAGGATCTATTATGTCGTCGACTGTGCGATCCGGTACTGATGTAATATGATTATAAATATCCTTGGTCAAATAATGACGGGTGTCAGGGTTGGCTATAAGTCCCATTTTGGGATTTATTTGTGCATTAGGTTTAAGTACAAATGATTCGACCAATTTATTTTTTGCTGAATCATGTTTTTCATATAGAATCTTATAATATGTATTAGGTGATGCAAGAGAGTCGCCAAGATAAGTCAATGTATATTCATCCATTCGTACCTTACTCCCTTTAAATAACAATACATTATCTCCTACATTATTTTTATCCCCTCCTCTATCTTCGACGCTGAAATCACTATTATTGGATATAACACGTTTGGTGCCTGCCGAGACTAAAATACCCAGCATGATTAAGCCAAAGCCTATATGGGCTACCGAAGCACCTGATAATCTCATATTACGTTTTAATGTATTCAGTATATAGTAGATATTGGCAGTAATAGTAAAAATACAGGCAAATAATAACACTATATTTTGCCATTTGAAAATGTGCCAAAACCATACAAATCCAAATGAGAGTATTACACTTATTACGAATGGGAATAATAATTTTTTTAAAAATTGATAGCGATCAGTGTTTTTATACTTTAAATATTGAATACTAGCCGTCAATAAAGCTATTAATATCGCCACCCATATCTGAAATCTATTATAATGACCTATTACATCTACCGGGGGAGCTAATTTGGTGCCTAATACTTTATTGATGACTTCTCTCGAAGTATCAAATCCTATTTGAAATGCAGAGACACTAAGTATCAAAGCCCCCACAAACATCCAAAATTCTCTGCTATAGGTATTTTCTTCTTTCTTTATCTCGGGAATACTTTTCCAATTATAAATTATTAAAACTATAAATAATATTAGATAAGTCAATAAATATATTAATAATTGACCACTCATACCTAGATCTGTAAAGGAATGAACTGATGAATCTCCCAATATACCGCTTCGAGTTAAAAATGTACTGTATAAAACCAATACAAATGTCACGGCTATTAATACAAATGTAATACGTAGAGAATAACCTGTGGACTTATATACTAATAAAGTATGCAATCCTGCAATAAGGGTAATCCATGGGACAAGGGATGCATTCTCTACAGGATCCCAAGCCCAAAAGCCCCCAAAAGTAAGCGCTTCATAAGCCCAAGCCCCACCCATCAATATACCTGTACCTAATATAGAACCACTAAATAGCATCCAAGGAAATACCGGCTTAATCCATGTTGTATAATTTTTTTTTAATAAAGCTGCTATAACAAAACAAAATGGTATTGTTGTACTTGCAAAACCTAAAAACAATATAGGGGGATGTATGACCATCCAATAGTTTTGTAAAAGCGGGTTGAGCCCATTACCATCTTCTATCATACTTAAGTAATTAGGCATTTTGAATATAGGAGCTTCTCCCATATAATCTCTTAATAATAAAAACGGAGAACTTCCAATATGCACCCCCAGTATATCAATCCCTAATATCATAGTAGCCAGAAAAAACTGTATCGTACAGAATATAGCCATAGTGCCACTTTCCCATTCTCTTGCCTTGAATAATAGAATAGTACCTAACACACTATGCCATACAGCCCATAAAAGAAAACTACCTTCTTGACCTTCCCAAAAACAAGCTAATAGATAATATATTGGCATTTTTGTAGAGGAATGTTGCCATACATATTGATATTCAAAAAGGTGATTAAAAATACAATAATAAAGTACCAATAATATGCCTGCAATAGCTATAACATGCACACAATAAAATATTCGTCCTAGTTTCAACCATGACTTTTTTAATATATCATCATTACTAAAAAATGAAAAAAAATAGGCTATACTACTACATGAAGACGCTACTAAAAAAAAAATAACAAATAAGTAACCAAATTGCCCAGGTAATAAATGTTCGTTTTCAAAAAATCCCGCTTCCATTTTATTACTTAATCTATATTCTTTTCACTATATTTTGAAGGACATTTTTTTAAAATTTGGTCGGCTTGAAATTTACCATCACTACCCATACTGCCTATCACCACGATACGTTCACTCTGCTCCATATCCATAGGTTTTGTGTCTTTATAAACTACCTGGCGCTCATTACCTTCTAAATCGATTAACCAAAACTCAAAATAATTGGGTTTTGTTGCTGGATCATATATCATTTCTCTATCTTTCATGAGATTGCCTACTACATGCAACTCTTCATCTGGATTTAGTGTAGCATAAGCAAAAGATTCGTATGTAGTGCTTTTGCCTACAGTGCTTACCACAGCTGCAATACATACAGCTATTACTATTAATAGAAAAATGTGTAATATTTTCATATTGCAAATTTACAACTAAAAATATTGTAAGTTATTTAATAAAAAAAAGAATTTTTTATAATTACCATCAATAATGCAATCCCATCAATTGTCTAACTTGTCTCATTGTGCTTTCAGCACTTTCATTTGCTTTGTCAGCCCCTAATTTCAAGATTTTTTGTATATAAGATTCATCATAAGATGCAAGCTTTTCTCTAAATGGTGTTATGAATTTTATCATATCATCTGCCAAGGTTTGTTTCATATCACCATAGCGTATAGTACATTCATTCCATGATAATTCATAATGATGGATTGTATCTTTAGATGATACTAGAGCCATTAAGTCAAATAAATTGGCAATAGATTCTGGCTTAGGAGCATTATGTATGGTAGGTGTATTATCGGTTATGGCTTTCATTACTTTTCTACGTATTTCTTCGTTGCTATCATCTAGGAAGATGGCATTCCCTATAGGACCACTTTTGCTCATTTTGCCGCTACCATCTAGACTTGGTACTTTGATTAAGTCTTCTCCAAAATTAAATCCAATTGGTACAGGAAATAATTCTGATCCATATCTACTATTAAATCGTTCTGCAAAATTGCGACACATCTCTATATTTTGCATTTGATCCTTACCCACTGGTACTTTGTGCGCTCTATGTATCAATATATCTACAGCCATTAATACAGGATATGTCAATAAACCAGCATTTATATTATCAGGAAATTGTCTAGCTTTTTCTTTAAAAGTTATAGTACGCTCCAATTCACCTTTGTAAGCAAGCATATTGAATAACAAGTATAATTCAGCAATACTTTTAAGTTGACTCTGAGCATAAATAGTACATTTATCGGGGACTAATCCTCCAGCGAGATAATTTGCAATGACCCCATACACATTAGGTTTCAACTGTGCAGGGTCAGGATGAGTAGTTAGGGCATGCCAGTCGGCAATAAATAAATAGCAATTAAATTCTTCTTGCATTTTTACAAAATTTTCTAATGCTCCAAAATAATTGCCAAGATGCAATCTATTGGTACTACGCATGCCACTTACTACTATTTCTTTTGCCATTATATTAATATGCTACTTTTCTACAAAAGTAAATTAAAATCAATTTGCTACCACTGTGTTTGATATAATTCTATCCCCTTTTCGTCATAAAATTGAAGTTTGAATTTCTGTTCTCCAATAGTAAGCACAGCAAAACCAATAACATCTTTTTTAAAAAAATCCTGTTCATTTTCAGGTCTATTTGTTTTTACTTTTTTACTGCCAGCTCCACTTATTATATAATGATTTGTTTTATCTTGTTTGTAACACAATAGATGCTCATGTCCACTTGCATATACTGTATTTTTATATTTCTCAATAGTATTTTTAATATTTTCTACCATGCGTCTATGGCGTGGTTGTTCTATATCCTGAGTTAAAAGCCTATTTAATCCTACTATTCCTATCAATTGTAAAGGAGTATAATTGATAAGAAATCTTGTAAATCCAGACACTCTATTTTGAGCCCCACTCGTTATCAATGGGTGATGAGCCATTATGATACATTGTCTTTGTGTATTTTGTGCATCTTTTAATAGTGAATCGAGTTTTTGATAAAAATACTTCTTTTCATCTCTTTGCGAATGCCCATTTTGTTTCCCAACTTTATGAAAAAACTGTTTCTGCAAAAACCATTGTGTATCTAAAAATATCAGACGTATAGTATGATCAATATCTACAAAACTAGGGCCTGGTAAAGCATCAGTAGGAAAAAAAGACTGTTGGCGATTTGCTATATAGGTATTTTTCAATAAATAATCTTCTACCAAGGCAGCTTCATCTTTTATAGCGCTGTAGCCATTCCATTTCTGTGCTCGCCAGTCATGATTGCCAGGTATAACATAGAAATAACCCTTATAATCATCAGCCATACGTAGCTGTACGAGCATTTTTTCTGCTTCGATTTTGCTATCTTTAGAATTATTATTTAAATATCCTTTAAAATAAATATTATCTCCCAAAAGTACACATGCTGAATATGGCGTAGTATCTAGCAATGACTTTATTGTATTATTTATTGGTGTCTCATATGCGAAATTACCTGCATCACCAAGTAATACTATTTTAAATTCCCGTGTTTGAGCTGCAAGTGCCGCAATAGAAAGTAAAAAATATATACAGAATAAAATTAACTTCATCTATCAATAATACAATATTTACGATTATATTCGATAAATGAATTTTTAACAATGATGAAAAATATTGCATTCTATAAATATCAAGGTAATGGAAATGATTTTATTTTATTTGATAATAGAAATAATTCCTTGCCTCCATATCAACAAAAAACCTATAAAAAATTATGCGATAGAAGATGGGGTATAGGAGCTGATGGTATTATAGTTTTAAAAAAACATAGTAAGTATGATTTTGAGATGCTATATTATAATGCTGATGGTAAAATAAGTAGTATGTGTGGCAATGGTGCCCGATGTATAGTGTCATTTGCCAATTTTTTAAAAATAATGAAAAACTCAGAAAATCAATATAATTTCATAGCTAGTGATGGTAAGCATACGGCTAGTATAGATGCTCATGGGATAGTCACATTGAGTATGAATGATGTAAATAAAATAAAAGTAAATAAAGCAGGCGATTATATACTCAATACAGGATCTCCTCATTATGTCAAAATTGTAACTGATATCACTAAAATAAATGTAAAAAAGGAAGGAAAGAAAATACGTGATTCTAGCATATACAGAAAAGCAGGCATCAATGTGAATTTTGTACAAATAAATGAGAAAGAAATTTCTGTAAGAACCTATGAGAGAGGTGTAGAGGACGAAACCTTATCTTGTGGTACAGGTGTAACTGCCGCCGCTATATGCAGCTTGTTTCATAGACCTTATTTTACTGAACATAATGTAATTGATGTCAAAACTACTGGGGGCGATTTTAAAGTAAGGGTAAGTTATAATGGAAAGAGTTTTACTTCCATTTATCTAATAGGCGATACGCTACAAGTATTTCAAGGTGCAATCAAATTATAACAAATTATAAAAAAATTATGTGAAGTTCCTTATTTATTTTTTTTTTTATACGTATCATAAATTCACAATTTTATGACAGTGTTGATAATATTTATGAGTTATTTTTTTTCCGCCTTTCATCGTAACATGGGCAAAAGAAATATAATACTGAATGAATAAATATAATAAACCAATTTATAAAAATTAGCATGACATCTAATAGAATGATCGGCTTTTATTACTGACATATTGATTTAGTATTAGCAGCTTTTCCTATTATCTCAATTATCATGAAAGCATTTATCTTATCTTTGCGGCTTATTTTTCAATTATTAATAAATCAAAATATTTATGCAAGATTTTCTCGCAACACTAGGCATACAAGAACTCAATAGTGGTGTATGCACAGGCCTAGATTGGTTAAAGGGTGATGCCTCTCCTATTGATTCAATATCCCCTGTGGACGGACATAAAATAGCGACCGTAAAGCAAGCTAGCAAAGAAGAATATGAAAAAGTAATGCAACAAGCTCATACCGCTTTTTTGCAATGGAGACAAGTACCTGCTCCCAAGCGTGGTGAGATAGTACGTCAAATGGGAGACCAATTACGTATCTTTAAAGAACCCCTAGGTAAACTCGTAAGTTATGAAATGGGCAAAAGCCTGCAAGAAGGATTGGGCGAAGTGCAAGAGATGATAGATATATGTGATTTTGCTGTAGGGTTGTCACGTCAGTTATATGGACTTACTATGCATAGTGAGCGACCCAATCACCGAATGTATGAGCAATGGCATCCATTAGGGGCAATAGGTGTCATCACAGCATTTAATTTTCCTGTAGCCGTATGGGCATGGAATGCTATGCTTGCGCTAGTATGCGGAGATACAGTAGTATGGAAACCTAGTAGTAAGACACCATTATGCGCTATAGCAACACACAAAATAATGGAAAAAGTACTACGAGATAATAATTTACCAGAGGGACTGATCTGCTTGATCACAGGTAATAGTAGAGATGTAGGTGATATCATGTTAAATGATCAACGCTTATCTATGATCAGTGCTACTGGCAGCACTCGTATGGGTAAAATAGTAGCTGAGGTAGTAGGTCGTCGATTTGGCAAGACAATACTAGAATTGGGAGGTAATAATGCCATTATAGTAAGTCAATATGCCAATCAAGATATGGCTATACGTGCTGTAGTTTTTGGTGCAGTGGGTACTGCTGGGCAGCGTTGCACTACTACACGTCGTCTGATAATACACGAAAGTATATATGAAGGGTTTAAAAATAAATTGGTAAAAGCTTATAGCCAATTGACTATAGGTGATCCATTGGATAGTAATAATTTAGTAGGACCATTGATAGATACTAATGCAATTGCTGATTTTCATAATGCAATCAAAAGAGCCAAAGAAGAAGGTGGTACCATATTATGTGGTGGCGAGACATTAAAAGGAGATAAATATGTATCAGGGTGCTATGTGAGTCCATGTATTGTCGAGGTACAAAAAAATTTACCCATAGTATGTGATGAGACTTTTGCACCGATACTATATATCATGCCTTATAGCCATATAGACCAAGCTATAGCACTTCAAAACGAAGTTCCACAAGGATTAAGTTCAGCTATATTTACCGATAATTTACAAGAAGCAGAATTATTTTTGTCTGCTTGGGGTAGTGACTGTGGTATAGCCAATGTCAATATAGGAACTTCAGGAGCTGAAATCGGTGGGGCCTTTGGTGGTGAAAAAGAAACGGGTGGCGGAAGAGAAAGTGGTAGTGATAGCTGGAAACAATATATGCGCCGACAGACTAATACTATTAATTATGGTAATAGTATGCCCTTGGCACAAGGGATTAAATTTGATATATAATTATATTAATTTAGTTTAAGCACATTCATAAATTTTTTAATCGTCTATGTTATCACTTATCAGCCATATCAAATCATTAGTGGGAACCCATACACACAATGAATTATTGAGAGCTGAGACATTCGGACTTTTATCACAATTAGAAAATGCTTATTTAATAATCGAAAATGATGTCATTCATTCTTTTGGAGAAATGAAAAATTTACCCGAATTTAATTTTGATATTATAATTGATGCTAAAGATAAATATATATTGCCTACTTATTGTGACTCACATACGCATTTGGTTTTTGCAGCTACAAGAGAGTCAGAATTTGCGCAGCGTATTGCTGGGATGACTTATCAAGAAATAGCCACCGCTGGCGGTGGTATAATCAACTCAGCCCAAAAACTATCTGATTGTGATGAAAGCAAACTGTACGATGCTGCTTGCATACGATTACACGAATGTATTGCAATGGGTACGGGAGCGATGGAAATAAAAAGTGGGTATGGACTTAATACCGCTGCAGAACTCAAAATGCTACGAGTAATCAAAAAGCTAAAAGAAAACTCCCCTATCCCTATACGATCTACTTTTTTAGGTGCTCATGCTTATCCCATAGCTTATAAAGAAAACCATCAAAGATATATAGACATTATTACAAATGAAATGCTACCTCAAATAGCAGAGGAAGGGCTGGCAGATTATTGTGATGCCTTTGTAGAGCGAGGATTTTTCAGTGCAGATGAAGTAGCTATTATTTTTGAAAAAGCTACAAGACTAGGAATTAAAATAAAAGTACATGCCAATCAATTATCTAATTCGGGTGGTGTACAATTAGGTATCCATTATAATGCATGTTCGGTAGATCATTTAGAGCATATAGGGCTGGATGAATTAAAATTATTATCACAATCCAATACTATAGCTACTTTATTACCTTCTGCTGCATTTTTTCTTAATGAACCCATGCCTGATGCAAGAGCATTAATTACTCACGGAGCTGCAGTGTCCCTTGCAAGTGACTACAATCCTGGCTCATCACCAAGTGGCAATATGAATTTTGTAATGTCACTAGCAGCTATAAAAATGAAAATGACTACAGCAGAGTGCATAAATGCTGCCACTCATAATGCAGCCCATGCTATGGATATAGAACATTTGATGGGGAATATACAAATAGGGAAAAAAGCAAATCTAATAATTACCGAAACTATGAATTCATTGGACTTCATTCCATATAACTTTGGCTCACCTAGTATAGAAAATATTATTATTAATGGTAG
>Ga0114938_1002805_pt1 | contig 10721 bp, 6 predicted proteins | sample AshMeaBigSpring_FD_88675 | JGI IMG/M metagenome (GOLD analysis project Ga0114938, IMG submission 88675) | Groundwater microbial communities from Big Spring, Nevada to study Microbial Dark Matter (Phase II) - Ash Meadows Big Spring | ecosystem: Environmental > Aquatic > Deep subsurface >...
AACGCATACTACAAGAATCTTTTGGGCGATAAGTGGACCTATGTCTACAATTCCAAGGGACCACATTTCCAGTTTGCCGTTTCCAAGGTAGAAGACTACATGGGCAAGATGGATACGTATTTCAAGGACAATCCCCAGGTACAGCCGATCCCGGTGGTGCCGGTAAGCGATCCGGAGTTTTTTGGTCCGATCATCAATTTCCTGTTCCCTTTGCTCATGTTTGGCCTCCTCTTCGTATTGATGATGCGTAAGGTGGGTGGTCCCGGCGGCGGTGGCGGACCTGGCGGTATTTTCAATATCGGTAAGTCGAAGGCCCAATTGTTCGATAAAGGCACCAAAGTGAATATCACTTTTGCCGATGTCGCCGGCCTGGATGAAGCAAAGCAGGAAGTGATGGAAATCGTAGACTTCCTCAAGAACCCCAAGAAATATACCGCGCTTGGCGGCAAGATCCCCAAGGGAGCTTTGCTGGTAGGTCCTCCGGGTACCGGCAAGACCCTGCTGGCGAAAGCCATGGCCGGCGAAGCCCAGGTTCCGTTCTTTTCCATGTCCGGTTCCGATTTCCTGGAACTCTTCGTGGGCGTAGGCGCCAGTCGCGTCAGGGACCTCTTTAAACAGGCCCGGGAAAAAGCGCCCTGCGTCATCTTTATCGACGAGATTGATGCGATCGGCCGCGCCCGCGGCAAGAATATGATGGTAAGCAACGACGAAAGGGAGAACACCCTCAACCAGTTGCTGGTGGAGATGGACGGTTTCGGCGGCGACAGCGGGATCATCATCCTGGCTGCCACTAACCGCCCCGATGTGCTGGATTCGGCCCTGCTCCGGCCGGGTCGTTTCGACAGGCAGATCAGCATCGACAAGCCCGACCTGAAGGGCCGCGAAGCGATTTTCCGTGTACACCTGAAACCTATCAAGACATCGGACAAGCTGAATATCTATAAGCTGGCTGAACAGACACCCGGTTTCGCCGGGGCAGATATCGCCAACGTGTGTAACGAAGCGGCCCTGATCGCCGCCCGGAAAGGCAAGGACAAAGTGGAGATGGATGATTTCCAGGATGCGATCGACCGCGTGATCGGAGGCCTGGAAAAGAAAAATAAAATCATCTCGCCGGAAGAGAAAAAAATCATCGCCTACCATGAAGCGGGACATGCCGTTTGCGGCTGGTACCTGGAGCATGCGTATCCTTTATTGAAGGTGACCATCGTACCCCGCGGCGTAGCGGCCCTTGGCTATGCGCAGTATACGCCTAAAGAACAGTACCTCTATGATACGGAGCAGCTCATGGACCAGATGTGCATGACGCTTGGCGGAAGGGCCAGCGAAGACATCTTCTTCGGCAAGATTTCCACCGGCGCACAGAACGACCTGCAGCAGGTGACCCGTCTTTCATATTCCATGGTTACCGTCTACGGTATGAACGATAAAGTGGGGAAACTCAGTTTTTACGATCCCCAGCAGGAGAATATGTTTACCAAGCCCTACAGTGAAGAAACCGGAAAACTCATCGATGATGAAGTGCGGAAACTGGTGGATTCGGCATACCTGCGAACCAAGAACCTGCTGATGGAGAAAAGGGAAAAAGTGGAGAAGCTGGCCCTTGCCCTGCTCGATCGCGAAGTCCTGCACCAACAGGATGTGGAGGATTTACTGGGTAAGCGTCCGTTTGAAGAGAAGAAAATATTCTCTGAGACCGACAGTAACCCGCAACCATCCGGCAACGGCGAATTGGACAAAAGCACGGAGCTGAATACACAGAACCCTTCTTCAGTGGAAACATCCAATAACTGACATGAGTAAGTCGTCCCGGGAGAAAATTCTGCAAAAAATACGCAAGGCACTGGTAAAACCGGTGCCTTCACCCTTTCCGGGCCAGGATCCTAACGTTTCCGTATACCCGAATCCAGGGGATGACTTGTCTGTGCTCTTCGCAGGGGAATTCACGCGGCTGCTGGGCAAGTTTGCCTACTGCGCGGATGAACAGGAACTGGCCATACAGGTAGCAGCCCTCATCCGGGAAAAATCCTGGGAGGAGGTCTATTGTGCGGAAATCGGACTGCGTGAGAAACTGTCCGCCATGGGCTCTGTCCGGTTTTCCGGGCGTTCACTGGCAGACAGCGATGCCTCTGTAACAAGCTGCGAGGCACTGGTTGCCCGGACGGGAACCATTGTGCTCAGCGCCGCGCTGCCCGAAGGGCGGACCGCAAGCGTGTATGCACCCGTGCATATCTGCGTGGCGATGACTTCCCAGCTGGTCTGGGATATTTCGGACGCACTGCTGGCCATGCAGGGGAAATACCCGCAAGGCATGCCTTCCATGGTGAGCTTCGCTACCGGTCCCAGCAGGACAGCCGATATTGAGAAAACACTGGTAGTGGGTGTACACGGGCCGAAAGAAGTGTATTGCTTCCTGGTGGAAGATCTTGCCTGAAGTCCGATATACGATCTTTGAAGTCTGAAGTACCTGAAGGCCTTCACTTCTAAAATCCAACTTCCAAAATCCAACTTCCCAGAAATCCCTTTTGTACCTTAGCATATGCATATTCCTCCCGGAAAAAAGGTTTATTTCCTCTCTGATTTCCACCTGGGCGTGCCAGACGCCAAAACCAGCCTGGAAAGGGAGAAAAAGGTAGTCCGGTTCCTGGACGAGGCCTCCCGTGATGCGGCGGTCATATTTATTGTAGGAGATCTTTTTGATTTCTGGTATGAGTACCGGAAAGTGGTTCCCAAAGGGTATGTACGCATCCTGGGTAAACTGGCTGAACTCACTGATGCCGGCATGCCGGTGCATTTCTTTGTGGGCAACCACGATATGTGGATGAACGGGTATTTTGAGCAGGAACTCAACATTCCCGTCTATTTTGAACCGAAACCTTTTGAGTTCAACGGCGTAAAGTTCCTCGTGGGACACGGGGATGGGCTTGGTCCCGGCGATCATGGATACAAGTTTCTCAAACGGGTATTCCGGAATCCTTTTTGCCATTGGTTGTTCGGCGTCATACCCCCGGCCATTGGGATGGGCATCGCCCATATTTCCAGCAGGAGCAGCCGGGCAGCCACCGGTTTAAAGGATGGTGAATTCCTCGGGGAGGACCGGGAGTGGCTCATCCAGTACTGCCGGGAAGTGATGAAATCCGCACGGTACGACTATTTTGTATTTGGCCACCGGCATTTGCCAATCGATTTCCAACTGGACGCGGAAAGCAGGTATATTAACCTGGGCGATTGGATCCGGTACGACAGTTATGCCGTATTTGACGGGAAACATCTTGAACTGAAAACCTATACCCCCTGAAAAGACTGATTATCATAGCTGCCATGCTTGTGTGGACGGGAACTAGGGCCCAGCAGGAAGCAGGTTTTCGTTTGGTCCGTACCGTTAGTGGTGAATTCAGCGGGTTCTCCGCGGACAACCTGGGTAACCTCTATGTCATCACCGGCCGGAACCAGCTGAAAAAGTTCAATCCCAAAGGGGATTCAATGGGCGTATTCAATGATGTGCGCAAATACGGCAAACTCAGCCTGATTGATCCGTCCAGCCCGCTTCGGACCATCCTGTTTTACAGGGATTTTAAAACCGTCCTCGTCCTGGACCGTTTGCTGAACCTGGTGAATACGATTGACCTGCGCAGCCAGAATATCATGCAGGTCCGGGCGGTTTGCCTGGGTTATGACAATAGCATCTGGGTTTTTGATGAACAGGAAAGCCGCCTGCGCAAGGTGGGTGAAGATGGACGCCTGCTCAGTGAAACGGCAGACCTGCGCCTGGCCCTGGATGAGGCTCCGGTGCCTGTGCGGATATTTGACCAGAGCCGGTTTGTGTACATGTATGATCCGCAGAAAGGCATGTATATTTTCGACTACTACGGCGCCCTGAAACAAAAACTGCCCATTACGGGCTGGACAGATGTGCAGGTGATCGGCAATACCATCCTGGGCAGAAAGGGTGGAAAATTACTGAAATACACCACCGGCACCCTCCAGCTGGATGAACTGGTTTTACCGGAATTCCTTCGGGATGCTGAAAACATCCTCATCATGCCCCAGGGTGTATTTGTACTGGACCTGAAGGGTGTCCATTTATACGCCTATGAATGATTTTTTACAAAACAGGGTATGGAGCAACCCCGTGGGGGATTACCTGATCGTGTTCGCTGTTATCCTGCTCGCCTACCTTTTGAAGCGATACGCCGGAAGATATGCTTCCCGGCTGTTTTTCTTTTTGATGAAGCAGTTTGGACGTGAGATTGATCAGCCGGAATTCTCCAGGCTGGTGCTTGGGCCGATTGAAAATTTCCTCTTCCTGCTGATTTCCTATATCGCGCTGGTGAACCTCAGGTTTCCGGAGCTGCTCTTCTACAAGTTTATGAAGACCGACACCCGCAGGCTGGCAGAGATGATCGGTACAAGCATCGTGATCCTCGCCTTATTCAGGACATTGTTGCACGGGATCGATTACCTCGCCCAGGTTATTGAAAAAAAGGCCAACCTCACCGAGGATCAAAGCGACAACCAATTGGTGGTCTTCTTTAAAGATTTCCTGAAAGTGCTGTTGGTGATCATTGGGTTCCTCGCCCTTCTGCAGTTCGCATTCAATTATAATATTACCAAGATCCTGGCGGGTCTGAGCCTCGCAGGCGCAGCCATCGCGTTGGCCGCGAGGGAAAGCCTGGAGAACCTGATCGCATCCTTCATCATATTCTTTGATAAGCCTTTCACCACGGGGGATATTGTAAAAGTGAATACCATCACCGGTACGGTGGAACGCATTGGCTTACGCAGCACCCGGATACGGACCACCGAAAAAACATATGTCACGGTACCCAACAAGCAAATGGTGGACACGATCGTTGACAATTTAAGCTTGCGCACACAGCGCAGGGCAGAGTTGAAACTGGAGCTGGATCTGGGGACCAGTTCCCAGCAGATAAGCAATCTTCAGGAAGATATCCGGAAACTGATGCAGAACCCCCTCGTTGTAAGCAGCAATGTGCTGCTCATTGATATCACACCGGAAGCTTTCCTGGTTCAATGCGAATACTTTACGGATGCGATTTCCATGGAGGATTTTAATACCCTCCGGCAGGAGCTGAATATGCATATTATCCGGCTCATGGAAGAAAAAGGCATTGAGATTGCAGGGGCAGGGAAGGATGTACGATTTCGGAAGTGAGATTTCGGAATGGCAAATTCCTCCGCAGATCTCTCCTAGAAATCAAGGCCCATCGCAAAATACCATATCGGCTTCCCCGAGAAGAACCCTGTCATGGGCCAGCCCGTGTCCAATCGCAGGAAATAGCCCAGCAGGGTGCTTCGGATGCCAAAACCATATCCGCCAACAAAGGGTCCCAGCCCGCCGGTTTTAATGCGTACCTGTACGGGCGGGTTGCCGTATACTTCATCCGGGCGGTCTATGTCCCTGAACTGTCCGTTCCATGCGGTCCCCAGGTCTATGAACTGCACCACCTGCAGGTTCCGCAGGAAGGCATTGTTGACTGGTTTATTAAAGAAGGTGGTAAGGATCGGCAGCCTGAATTCACTGTTGATGACCATGGCGTTGTTGCCATTGGCCGCGTTCTGTTCATGGCCGCGCAGGTTCAGGGCCAGCGACTGGTATGCGTAGGAATTGTCACTGGCGGGACGGTTTGCATTGTTGAATTTCGGGGCCACCCATCCGTCCACACCGCCTACGTAGTAGATTAGTTTCTGGTTGCCGATGGATCCGTCGAACGCGCCGCGCCCGGCCCATATGAAATTCCGGTAGATCGGGTAATAGTACCGCAGGTCGGCGCCGAAATTGAATGTATTCTTCCCTTCCACATTGCCTTGTACCAGCCGGGAAAATACCTCCGCATAAACTTTATACCGCAGCCCGTTCCATATGTTCAGGGTTGGGTTGATGGTATTGTCATGCACATATTCCAGCCTTGCAAGACCATACCTGAGCAGGCTGTCTTCATAGCTGACGGAGGCCGATACATTGGCATCAGTTTTCAACACCACCCGGTCGCTGCGGTATCCCACCATTGCCCGGATACTCCGGACTTCATCGAAGGGATACGCAATATTTCCCTGGTAAAGGTTGGAGAAAAGTTTATTGGAAATGAATGCCTTGATCGGCTCCGTATTAGGATCATAAATGGGGAAATCATTTTGTACGGATCGATAATAGGTAAGCCCCCAGTCGAAGCGCCGTTTGAAGTTCTGATAGGAAGCGAAATAGTCATTATCCCGCAGATTTGTGGAGATCCGGAAGCCACCCGTGAATTTTACATCCTCGAATACGTCGGATATGCCCATGCGGATGATACCGTTGATCAGGTCCGTGTTGGAAAGGTATACCGGGCCTGCGCCTCCGGCATAAGGCTGGAACCGATTGATCAGCACGGCATTGTTGAAACCGGATACTACATAATCTGAAGCGAATTTCAGCTTGTAGTCATACAACCTGGATTTGTTAAGTGTGCTTTCATTTCGGACCGCTTCTTTGGCTTCCGCAACCAGTTTTTCCACGCCGCTTTTCGTTTCACTTTCGAATTCGGTCTGGAACAGATCGCCCAATGTACTGGTGTCTGGTCTTTTCAGTTCCTGGCCGTGTTCATACAGGATGGGGGCTGCTTTTTCCCTTCTTTCCTGGTCCATGAGTTTTTTTACATACTCCGTTGGTCTTGCATTGACGTTGCGTCGGCGCAGTGCGTCTTCATTGATACGAAGTTTGTACAGGAATTTGAGATCGCCTTCACGCCGTACTTCACTGACCTGGTTATTGTCGCCGGCGCCCCTGCTTTCAAGCAGGCCACTTTGGTAGTTGGTAATCGGAAAGACATAGGTGCTGTCGCTTGTGATGGATATATAGCCGATTGAATCGGGCTCGGTTCGCTCCCAGGTTTTCAGCATGGAGTCAAGATCCCGCGGGGCGGGGTTGCGCACGTACTCTTCTCCGACCTTATAAATCGTATCGAGTCCCGCGCGCTTGGTGGAAAAGAAGCCGGCATAGCGGTTGCCGATGCCGTTGGCGTCGCTTACAAAGGTGAAATGGTTCACATTGTACTGAAGCGGGAAGCGCGCCTGGCCGTATTTCAGTTTGGACAGCTGCGTGATTTGCTTGAATTCACTCCTGTTCCAGTTGTCCACCAGGAAAATATTGAAATTATTCCGGGAGGCGATTACGGTATCACCGGAAGGCGCGTTCCCGGAAGGTCTGTTGGATGCGAAAATGATCCCGCTTTTGTTGGGGAAGGCCACAAAGGATGGATCGAGGTCATCGTAAGGGTCATTGGTGATCTGCTGGACCGTCTGTTCCTTTATCTTGTAGACATAAATGTCCGACTGCCCGTTTTTCACCGCGCTAAGAACAAGTGTATTATCATCGAGCATGTATTTGACATCCTGGATGATCTGGAAATCTTCGGGCAGCATCTGCTTGCTGGTCTTGAGTTTTTTCACCACATCGTATACGAACATCCGGAGCTTGCCTGCTTCCGAGTAGATGACCAGGAGTTTGGATCCTTTCGTATCCCAGGCCATCATGGGGTAATGAGGATTGATTTCGCTTTCCTTGTTAAGCATCCCGGCCTTGAGCAGGATTTTTCTCTTTTCCGATAGATCTTCGAGGATCACACAGTATATGCCTTTCTTGAATTCCACCATGGCGTAGGTGTTGTTACGCTGGATGGGGTTTGCCTGGAAGCGGTAGTAGTCGCGTCCGTTCCTGGTTTCTTCGATGGCTACCACATTGCCCCTCGGCTGGTTGCGCCTGCCGCGCAGGTCTGCCTGGTAGCGGCCAGGTTCTTTTTCCATGAATTCTGCCAGTAGCTCCTTGAATTTTTTGCGGGTAACCTTGAGGCTGGCCGAGTTCAGGCTTTTATAGATCCTGGAGAGATAAAGGAAATAGGTGACATTGTCCTTGCGGTAATTTTCAGCGATATAGTGCCAGAAAGCATGACCGGCCAGATCCGGTTCCTTGAATGCGAACTGGTAAAAGTTTTTGTAATTCCCGGAGAGCAGGGATGATTTGAGCTTGTCGTCAAGGGCGGGGCTCCAGTTTTCGGCGGCGTAAGCGATATAGCCGTCCGTCAGCCATTTGGGAAGATCGAGCAGTGCCTGGTTCCCGGCGAATTCGCCCAGGTCATCACCGAACAGGAGATTTTCCACCAGCACCCTTGCGATGCCCTGGCGCAGTTGCTTCCGCAGGTTGTTTTGATTGCCGTCGTAATAAACCAGCAGTTTGTTATTCACCAGTTTGGTGACGCCGCCGGTATTCTGCCAATCGATCCCCAGCCCGATATTTGATTGCTTCATTTCGTTGAAGCTGTTGTACAAAACAATATTCGCCCGGCGTTGCATGCCGTATTCGACGAATTCTTCCAGCAGTGGCAATTCCTCTTCGGCAACCTGGGTTACGATTTTTCCCATCGCCAGTCCGCCCTGGCTGAAATATGTATTGAAATTCCGGCTCTGGTAATAGCGCCATTTGAATTTTTTATACTGAACGCGGTTTTTGCCAAATTCTACGGAACTCACCTGGGCGTTTCCGGTAGTTATGAGGAGGAAAGAGAAAGGTAGCAGCCAAAGTAGTTTTCGCATATCGCATTTGTTCAGAAATGTTCGTACCCTTGCCGGGCCAGGATGTTGGACGGATCGGCTTTAAAATTAACACATTTAGCCTATAAATTGCTGTCTATGCTGCACGTTAAAGTTTTCTTATTTAGTCCGATCAGGGAGAATACATATATCGTCTATAATGATGAAAACCAGTGCATCATCATCGACCCCGGATGTTACTACGAGAATGAGCGGGAAGCGGTTGCCCGCTACCTCCATGATCATGGCTTAAAACCGGTGCAACTGGTGAATACCCATGGTCACCTTGACCATGTGTTTGGAAACGACTATATCGCCCGGACCTATGGGCTGGTTCCGTATATCCACCCGGATGACCAGCCCATCCTGGATCATGCACCCGCCGCAGGCCTGATGTGGAACCTGCCTTTTGATGCCTGGCAGGGAGAGGTTCGCTACCTGGTTCCCGGGGAGCAGCTGACGCTCGGTAATGATCACCTGGAAATACTATTCACGCCGGGACATTCACCCGGGAGTGTGAGTTTTTATGCCCCAAAAGAGGGATTTGTGATCGACGGGGATGTGCTCTTCCGCGAATCGGTAGGCAGGACGGATTTCCCGGGAGGCCATGCGGAGACCCTGTCCAGGAGCATCCGGGAACAACTGTATAGCCTGCCGGACAATACCCGTGTCCTGCCCGGACATGGCCCGGAAACAACCATTGCCTGGGAAAAGAAGCACAATCCTTTTGTGAAGGCCTGAGCGGACTGGCGGGGCTAGTCCCTTACGAGCCTGCCGATAAAAGGCAGACGGCTGAATTCCTTTTTTTCCACCCTCACAATAAACAGGGCGAAAGCGGCCATTTCGACAAGGGCAAACCCATGGGTCCACCAGATGCCGGGTGAAAACATGCGGAACAGCTGGTGAATGCCGAATAAGACCAGGCAAATGACGAGGTAGGCGGACATTTTTTTCCAGGCATAAGGTACCGGGTAGTGTTTTTGACCCAGGCGGTAACTGACTACCATCATGAATCCGTAACAGAGCAAGGTGGCGATGGCACAAGCCGTATATCCCCAATGTGGGATCAGGAAATAATTGACGGCGATGGTGATGGCTGCGCCACCAAGCGTAATCATCGCTCCCATGGTGTTTCGGTTGGTCAACTTATACCAGATGGAAAGGTTGTAATACACGCCCAGGAATATTTTGGCCAGCATCAGGATCGGCACCACCGACAGCCCGTTGAGGTATTCCGGATGCCTTCGGATACCCATAAAATGTTTCCAGATATCGAGGTAAAGCACCACACCCAGGAAACAAAAACAACAGGCAATCATAAAGAATTTCATCACCCGCGCGTAGGTTTTCTGGGCATTGTCCGATTGCGCCTCCCGGAAGAAAAATGGCTCAGCGCCCATCCGGAAGGCCTGGATGAAGAGTACAATCAGCAGTGCCAGTTTATAGTTGGCGCTGTAAATACCATTGGCGGATTTGGCTTCTTCCACCGTGCCGGAAAAGCGCTGTACGATCATGAAGCGGTCAATGGTTTCGTTGATCATGCCGCCGAACCCCACGATGATCAGGGGTGCCGTATACACCAGCATCTCCCTCAACAGGGCCGTATTGAACCGCGGCTGGAAACTGAACAGTTCGCGTGACAGCAGGACCAGCGTAATGGCGCTGGCAGCGAGATTGGCGAGGAAAACATACCCGATATCTATGTTCGGATTGTACAATACCGCCCAGATATTGTTCGCCCCTTTTTCATGCTGCCCCTTGCACAGCACCAGGAAGAAAACCACCAGGCCCACATTAACCAGGATATTCAGGATTTTGATGGTGGCGAATTTCCGGGGCCTGCCTTCATAGCGGAGTTTCGAAAATGGAAGTACGGCCAGTGTGTCCAGTGCAACGATCCACAATACCCATCGAACATATTCAGGATGGCCGGGCAGTTTCATTAGATTTGCCACGGCCGGCACCGGCAACATCAGCAACGCAGTAAACAACACCGTGGTAATCAGCAAGGCGAATAACCCCGTGTTGTACACATCCTTTTCCGCGTAGGTATTGTTAAACCGGAAATAGGCCGTTTCCATACCGTAGGTGAAAATGATGTTCAGGAATGCCGCGTAGGCGAAGAGGATCGAAAT
>Ga0114938_1002806_pt1 | contig 10720 bp, 7 predicted proteins | sample AshMeaBigSpring_FD_88675 | JGI IMG/M metagenome (GOLD analysis project Ga0114938, IMG submission 88675) | Groundwater microbial communities from Big Spring, Nevada to study Microbial Dark Matter (Phase II) - Ash Meadows Big Spring | ecosystem: Environmental > Aquatic > Deep subsurface >...
CAGATACATGCGCTGGTGAACCAGGTTGTCCCACAGCCGTTCGCACGCCGCCAGCAGCGTCGGGTCGTCGTACGCGTGTGCCAGATCGGCGACGCCGGACATGAGGTACATCGCCCGCACCGCGTGGCCGACGACTTTATCTTGCTCACGGATCGGTGCGTGCGCCTGGCAGTATTCGTAGGTGCGCGCCCAGAACTTGCGCGGGTCTTCGCCACGCGCCACGGCCTCCACGTCGTAGTAGTGCGGGTCGGAGGCGCCGCGCTCCTCGACCATGTACTTGGAGAGTTCGAGATAGCGGCGCTCGCCCGTGGCCTCGTAAAGGCGCACCAACGCCAGCTCGATTTCTGGGTGACCGCAGTAACCGCGTTTCTGCCCAGGATTCGGGCCGAACTCGCGGTCGATGTGGTCGGCGTAGCGCGCCAGCGCGTCGAGCAGCTTGGGGTTGCCCGTCGCCTGGAAGTGGGCGACCGCGGCCTCTATCAAGTGGCCGGCGCAGTACATCTCGTGCCAGTCGCGCAGATTCTTCCAGCGCATCTCCGGCTGCGTCACGGTGAAGTGCGTGTTGAGATAGCCGTCGGGCTGCTGCGCACTGATGATCTTGTCGGCGACCTGATCGACCAGCGCTGCCAGCGTCGGGTCTGGGTGGGTGATCAGAGAGTAGCTGGCGGCTTCGAGCCACTTGGCCGGGTCGGAGTCGCCAAAGATCAGCACGATGGACGAGGGCACGGCGCGCGCGAAATTGAGATCGAAGGCGCCGATGCGCCCGGTGTCGACCAACATCTGATACATGTGCGGAATCGAGACGCGGCGGTTGATTTCCTGGCGCGGCGCCCAGAAAGGATCGTCGAGCTTAACCTGGGTAAAGGAAACAGGTGTGAGTTGGCGTTTGGCAGATTGTGTGGTCATGGTGTGTTGGTGTCAGTTCGTGGTTGGGCAAAACTGGTTTTTCTGAGAAACCAGCTTTGTCAAGGATGCGTCAGCCCTTTAACCCGCTGAGGACGAGACCGTCCACAAAGTAGCGTTGGGCGAAAAAGAAGAGCAAAATCACCGGTAAGATCATCGCCGTGGACGCGGCCATGAGCAAATTCCATTCCGTGCGCATCACGCCGCGGAAGGTTGCCAGCCCAATCGCTACGGTGAAGTTATAGTCGGAGCGTAGATAGAGCAGCGGCCCGATGTAGTCGTTCCACGCGGCCAGGAAGGTGAAGACGGCAACGGTGGCGAGCGCCGGCTTGCAAAGTGGCATCATGATGCGCCAGTAAATGCCGAACTCGGTGCAGCCGTCGATGCGCCCGGCGTCGGCCAACTCCTCCGGCAAGGAGCGGAAGAACTGGCGGAAGAGAAAGATGTTGAACGCGCCGCCGCCAAAGAAGAAGGGGATTGTCAGCGGGTGAAACGTGTCTACCCAGCCCAGGCGGGAGAACATAATGAACTGCGGCACCATCAGCACGAAGTAAGGCACCATCAACGTTGCCAGCACCATGCTGAACCAGAAGTCACGACCGGGGAAACGGATGCGCGCAAAGCCGTAGCCACAGAACGAAGCCGAGAGCAGGATGGCGATTAGGTTCAGCGTGACGATCCGCATCGTGTTGAAGAAGTAGAGGCCGAAGGGTTTGTAGAGCAGCGCCTCCACATAGTTCTGTGGGCGGAAGGGATCGGGAATCCACTCCGGCGGGAAGATGAAGATTTTCTCTTCGAGCTTGAAGGAACTGCTCACGAGCCAGACGAAGGGCAGCGACATGATGAAGGCGCCGATAAGCAGAATCGTCAGAATCAGCCCTTTCCACAGGCGTCGCTCCCATACAAGGCGCCGCTTGTGCGAGGCGGCGGTCTGCCGCATGGAGATGGTTTGTGGTTGTGTAGTCATTATTAGCGCGCATCCTCATAGTGTACGCGACCGCCAACATACTTGAAGACGAAAAGCGTCAGCACGACAACGATGATAAAGAGCACCCAAGCCAATGCGGCGGCGTAGCCCATCTTCAAATTCTGGAACGCATTCTGATACATATAGAGCACGTAGACGAGCGTGGCGTTCTGTGGGCCGCCATTGGTGACAAGCCGGGCGATGGTGAAGACCTGAAACGAGGCAATGATGCCGATGATCAGGTTGAAGAAGATCACCGGCGAGACGAGCGGGATCGTGATGTGTCGCAACTGCGCCCAACGCCCGGCGCCGTCGATGTCTGCTGCTTCGTAAAAGACATCAGGAATGCCCTGCAGCCCGGCCAGATAGATCACCATGCCGCTGCCAAAAGCCCACAGCGCCACGATAATCAGCGCTGGCAGCGCCCACTGCGGGTCTTGCAGCCAGGCGATCTTGGGAAACCCCAGGGCGCGCAAAGCGGCATTGGCAAGACCGTATTCAGTGTTGAATATCCACGCCCACAACACGGCACTGGCGACCGCCGGCACGATGCTGGGTAAGTAGTAGACTGTGCGAAAGACGGTGATGCCACGCACCTTGGTGTTGAGCAGCAGCGCCAACATGAAACCTAGCACCAGACCGAGCGGCACCGAAACTAGCGTGTAGGTCGTCGTCACCCTGAGCGATTGCCAGAAGCGATCGTCGGCTACCATGGAGCCGAGATGTTTCAGCCCGACATATTTGGGTGGCGAAATCAGATTCCAGTCATGCACGGTCAGCCAGAGCGCCACGCCTGCCGGAATCAAGAACCAGAGCAGAAAGCCCAAGATAAACGGCGAAATGAAGATGTAGCCGACCAGCGTGCGTCGTCCAGCCAGGGTGCGGGGCGAAAGGCGGTCATACCAGTGATGGGTGGTCATGATCATTGTGTGTTTGTGTGAAAAGCCAGATGTGCGTGGGTGTGGTTTTCTTGGCGCACACTCTCGGTGCAACGTGAGTGCGGTACGGAAACCGCACCCACGTCGCGGAGAAGGTTCAGCCTTGCGCTGCTTCTTGCAGCACCTTATTTGCATCCGGGACAGCCTGCGCCATCGCCTCTTCAGCAGTGGCATCACCCACCCAGACCTTGTCCAGCGCTGGCGTGATGATCTGATCGGCTTCGGCCCAGCCCGGCGGTTGGTACAACACACTGCCGTATTGCGGCAGGAACTTGGTTGGGATGTCGACGTAGCCTTCAGGGTGGACGCCTTCAGTAAGCCATGTCGCCAGCCCTTCCTCGGTCATCAAGTCGGTCTGGCTCGGCAGCCACAGCCCAATCTTGCAGAATTGCGTCTGGTAGAAAGGCGTCGAGAGGAAGCGCACCCACTCCCACGACTCTTCGGGGTGCTTGGTGGAGGCAAAGCCCGAATGCAAGTGTGCCTGCATACTCGTGCCGCTCTTAGCGGCCAGCCCAGGCAGTACACCGGTGCCAAGCGTGGGAGCAATCTTGTACATCCACGACAGCGCCCACGACCCGTCGATTGCCATTGCCAGTTTGCCGGTTTCGAGCATTTGTGTGTTGCTCATGCCCAACGCCTGCATGGCCGTGCCCGCCGGATTCACCCGCTGCACCAACACCAAGTCAGCGATTTTCTGGATCGCCTCGGTGGCGGCCGGCTGATCCAGCGCCAGCAAACCGGTGGCAGGGTCGATCCAGTAGCCGTTGTTACCCTGGATCAAGGAATGAATCGGCAGCGACCAGTGCGGCCAATCGACGCCATAGCGCTCAATGTTGTCGGGGTCGAAACCGCTGTCGGTTGGGCGGTTGCCGTTGACATCTTTGGTCAGCGCCGTCGCCACTTCAACGAAGCGATCCCATGTCCACGCCTGTTCCGGGTCGTTGCTTGGCGGTTCGATACCTTCCTCGGCAAAGATGTCGGCGTTGTAGTAAATGTGCGGCGCCACCCAGCACGAACCGATGCCGTACCACTTGCCATCTTGGGTGCAGCGGTCGCGCTCCTGCGGTTCGATGAAGTAATTCTCAGCGCCTAGCAGCGGGTCAGCCGTCAACTTGTCGGTGATGTCGAGCAGTAATCCGTCACGGATGAAGGTGCGGTAGATGTCGGAGCCGACAAACGCAGTGTCCGGCGGCGTGCCCGCAGCGATGTCGGTCAGCAACTTTTCGAGGTAGTTTTCCGGCGTATGCAGCCAGGTGACTTTCACTGCGTCCTGTACCGACTCGAACTGAGCAATCGCCGATTTTACGCCTTCGTCTTCCTCAGTGGCGCCCCACCCCATGAAGGTGATCTCCACGCGTTCGGCGCCAGGCGCGGCAGCCTCGCCACCCGACGGCGCAGCGCTGGGGGCTGCGCCTGGCGCGCAGGCTGCCAGCAGCACCACGCCGGTGACGCCGGCGCTGGCGCGCAGAAAATCGCGGCGCGAGAGTGTGTTTCTGGGTTGCATACGAGATACTCCTCCTGTAAGTGCAAAAATGGAAAGGAAACGAGTCGCAGGCAAGCGCAACGCGTGCCTGCCCTGCATCGCACCGCAAGGCGCCGAATCAGGGCGTCATCGGTCAACGATAGAATTTTCGATTGTGGGCGCGTGATTTACTCAGTTGCATCCTACCACAACTGCACGACAGATTTGTGCCAAATTTGTGCCAGACTTTGCCGTGCGCTCACCGGTTGTGTTCGGCGTACCGCTGGCGCACCACATCAATCGAAACCGCGCGCTGGACGCCGGGACGCACTGGCGCCGGCTCGATTACAGGCGCACGTTCACCAGCCGCCACCATGCGCGCGATCAGACGTTTGCGCAGGTCATCGGCCACGGCGCGGAATGCATCGATGCCCGCCAGATTCTCCAGTTCGTACGGGTCGGCGTGCAGGTCGTAGAGCGCTTCCTCGACGTAGTGGTCGGCGTTGGCGTGCAGCCAGCCGGTGCGGTCGGGCGCATTGACGCAGTACTTCCAACGCTGCGTGCGGATGGCGCGCGCCACCTGCGATTCGCTGATTTGGACAAAGACTTCCTCCGGCCAGGCCGTGGTTTGTTTCTGCGCCAGTGGCAAAATCGATCTGCCTTCCATCGCCAGCGGGATCGGCAACCCGGCGGCGTCGAGCAACGTTGGCGGCAGATCGATGAGGCTCACAAGCTGCGACAGCTCACCGCCGCCATCGAAGCCCGGGCCGCAGATTGCCGTCGGCACCCGAATCGAGCTTTCATGACATGACCGTTTGTATTCGCTGTTGCGCGTCTTGAAGTGACAGCCATGATCCGACGTGAAGAGGACGATGGTATCGTCCAGCAGACCGAGGCTGCGCAGCGCGTCGAAGAGCCGGCCGAGCGCTTCATCCAGCCGCTTGACCATGCCGTAGTAGCCGCCGAGATGCTGCGGCGAAGAACCACCCAGCGCGGCCAGGTCGGGCGGCGTCCAGCGCCCGGTGTACATCTCCCGATAGCCCGCCGGCGGCGGATAGTCGTCCAGGTGGTTCTGGTGGTGCGGCTCCAGGTAGGAGATAAACAGGAAAAACGGATCTGCTTGATGCCCATCGATGTAGCGGATGGCGGCATCCGTCAGCGCATCGACGCGATAGCCTGGCAGCTTGACCGGCTGGCCTTCGGTGTCATAGACCAGCGTGTCGTACACATCCGAGGTGAACTCCAGCAGATTGGCGGCAAGCCAGAAATCGTACCCGGCGCGCTGCGCCATCGGCACTGGGTCGGCGTCACCAAGATGCCACTTGCCGATGTAGCCAGTGGCGTAGCCGCCCGCCCGGAAGCCCTTAGCCAATGTCTCCAGAGTTGGATCGAGCACGATGCCGTTGCGGAAGACGCCCGTGTTGGTGGCGTAACGTCCCGTCTGTAGACAGGCGCGCGCCGGCCCACAGACGGGCTGGCACGTGAACGAATAATGTACGTCCGTGCCAGTGTGCGCCATGCGGTCGAAGTTCGGCGTGAGGCCAAGCGGGTTGCCGTGGACGCCGGTTGTGTCCCAACGCTGTTGGTCGGTAAAGAAGACGATCACGTTTGGTTTGCGGTTTGTGGTCATGTTGCGGTTCTCCAGAGGGAGTAGGTTGGTTCATGACGCAAAAACGCGGGGCGGCGGAGAAAATGCAGAGAAACCGCGCAAAACTCCTCTTGCTGTTTCTCTGCGAATCTCGGCCACCCCGCGCCTCGGCGTCAGGCAATTTCAATCAAAAGTCGCTCAACTCTGCGCAAAGAGCGGGTCGGACTCCTGCTTGATGCGCGCACCGACGGTGGCGGCATCTTCCGTGCCGCTCCAGAGCAGATCCATGTTCGGTGTGTAGATGCGCTGCGTGATCTCCGGCCAGTTCACATGCACCGGGTCGCGCACGACGTACTCCTGCGCCTGGGCGAAACCTTTGGCATTCTTTGGCGGTTTGTTCGGGTCGAGGAAGGCCTCGGAAGTGACGACGGAGACGCGCGAGGGCGTCGTCGCGCCGACGGCGACTTCGTCCAATTGCGCCTGGGCGCTGGTGATGTACTTCAGGAATTCCCACGCTTCCTGCGGGTGTTTTGTTGCCGCACCGCTGGCCCAGCCGGTGCCGCCGCCGCCCGTGCCGCGGCGCTCCGCCTTGCCAATCGGGATGGTGGCCACATCCCAGGTGAACGCCTCGATAGCGCGAAACTGGTTGACGGCCGACGGGTTGGTCAACATGACGGCCACGCGTCCGGTGGAGAAGAGTTCGACGCCGCCCAACTCCGATTCGAGATCCGGGCGCGGGGAGACTTCGTGCTTGTACATCAGGTCTTGTAGGAATTGCAGCGCCTCCACCGTCGCTTCGTCCGCCATCGCCGAGTCGGTGGCAATTCCCTTGTCGTCTTTGTGCACCAGCGCGCCGCCGTTGGAGTAGACCCACGACGCCCACGGACGCTGGCCGCGATTGACCAGGAAGCCCCACTGCGTCACCCGGTCACCTTCACGCTTGACCAGACGCTGCAACATGTCGAGGAAGACCTCGAAGGTAAAGCTCGTGTCCTCCCAGTCGACTGGCGGCAGTTCGACGCCAGCCTCCTCAAAGATGTCAACGTTGTAGAAAAGATTCTGATTACCGTAGTCGCGTGGCATGGCAAAGGTCTTGCCGTCCCACTGATAGAGGTGCACGGCGTCCGGACGGAAATCGGAGAGATCATAGCTGTCGGCGGCGATGAAATCATCCAACTGTAGATGCAGCGCCTTTTCCGACACGGTGACGATGGGCGTGATCTCCTGCAAATAGCGATAGATGTCGGGTGGAGTGCCCGCCGCAAAGAGCGTCTGCACTTTGGTGTTGTAATCGGCGTTGGCTGTCGGCTGATGTTGGACAGTCACCCCTGGATTTTGCGCCGAGAAGTCGGACGCCCACTTTTCGCGTACAGCGACGTGCCCCTCGTTGATGATGTCGCAGACGAAGGTCAGGGTGACGGCTGCCGCTGCCGGCGCCGCCCCTTGCTCGCCGCTTGCACCAGGTGCAGGCTGTACTGCGGGCGCGCACGCCGCCAGCCCACCCATCACGAATGTGGCGATAGCGCTATTGCGCAAGAAGTCACGCCGGCTCAAAGTCTGATTTGCCATAAGTCTCCTCCTAGGAAATTGTGTTGAACTGGTTATGCCTTGACCCCCGTGAAGACGATGCCCTGAATGAAGTAACGTTGGGTCACGAAGAATAGAATCACCACGGGCAACATGCTCAGCAATGACGCGGCCATCAGCAGGTTCCAACTTGTGCTGGCTTCGCCCTGGAACATCCGCAAACCAAGCGCCAGGGTAAACAGGTCGGGGTTATGGAGGTAGATGAGCGGGAGCAGGAATTCGTTCCAGGTGCCGTTGAAGACAAAAATGACGACGATCAAAATCGCCGGCTTGGAAAGTGGCATGATGATGCGCCAGTACAGCCCAAAGTCGGAGCAGCCGTCGATGCGCGCCGCATCGTCCAACTCACGCGGGATCGCCAGCAGATATTGCCGCACCAGGAAAGTCAGATAGGGGCCGCCGAAAAAGGCCGGCACGATCAGCGGCAGGAAGGTGTCGATCCAGCCCCACCACTTGAACATGATGAACTGCGGGATTAGCGTGATGTGCGGCGGGAGCATCATCGTCGCCAGCATGACGAGGAACATGAAGTCGCGCCCCCACCAGCGCAGCCGCGCAAAGGCAAACGCCACCAGCGTGATCGAAATGACTTTGCCGACGATACTGATCGCCGTGATAAGGACTGTGTTCCACAAATATAAGAAGAACGGGATCGCCGTCACGGCGCGCGCATAGTTGCTCCACAGGATTTCGTTGGGTATCCAGGTTGGCGGGAAGATATAGACTTCGCCGGGCGATTTGAGCGAGGTCGAGAGCGTCCAGACCAACGGGATGAACATGAAGAAGACGCCAAAGAGCAACACGAGGTGGGTTGCTGCTTTATTCAGCCAACTGCGCTGGCGCATGGTCAGATGAGACGCCGTCCTGGTCGCCGCCGGCAATGTGTGGTTTCTCGTCGCCATTTTGCTATCCTTTGCGATCATCGCCTTCGTAGTAGACCCAGTAGCGCGAAGATCGCTGGAGCACCAGCGTCAGCACCAAGATGTAAATGAACAATACCCAGGCGAGCGCGCTGGCGTATCCCATACGGAAGTACTCGAAGGCGTTGCGATAAAGATAGAGTAGATAGAAGAGAGTGGCGTTGTTTGGGCCGCCAGAAGTCATGATGAATGCCTGTGTGAAAACTTGCAGCGCGGCAATGAAGCCCGTTACCAGCGTAAAAAAGAGCACCGGCGTCATCATCGGCAGCGTAATGTTCCAGAAGCGCACCCAACTTGACGCACCGTCCACTTCCGCCGCCTCGTACAGATCGGTGGGGATGCCTTGCAGCCCGGCCAGGTAAATGATCGTCCCGGCGCCGACGCCCCACAAACTCATCAAGATCAGCGACGGCAGCGCCCATTGTGGGTCGCCAAGCCAACTCGGTCCGCGAATCCCGATATTGGCGAGCATCGCATTGAACAGGCCGAACTCGGTCGAAAAGAGCCAGCGCCACAACAACGCCACGGCCACGCCCGACAACACCGAGGGTAAATAGAAGGCGGTGCGATAGAAACGCAAGAAGCGAATGTTGGTGTTGAGCAGCAGCGCCAACCCCAACCCAAGCGCGATCTGCAACGGGACGCTGACGACCGCATAGACCGTCGTCACCTGGAGCGATTTCCACACCAGGCTATCCGCAGCCATCATGACGAAATTCTGCGCGCCGACGAATTTTGGCTCAGTGATGAGATCCCAGTCGGTGAATGCAATCACCAACGACGCCAACATCGGCCCCACTGTCCAGAGTAAGAAACCAATGATCCAGGGCGAAGCAAAAAGCCAGCCGCTCAGGTTGCGGCGAAGCGCGCGCCGGAAGGCGCTGGAGCTACGATACGCAGTAGCGCCATTGACGACGACATCCGTAGTTGCAGCCAAACCGGCCCTCCTTCGACGCCTGCTAGTTTCCAAGCTGATTATGCATAGTAGAGGAAGTCAAAGATCGCAAAGCACAGCGCACAACGCCGGCATCGTGATCGCTGCACCGCGTGTTTGGCACGGGTGCGTGAATCGGCAATAATGTGTCATCCAAGCGTGGAGATCATGTTACATTAGCATCCAACGAAGCGCAAACACAGCTTTTTGCCCGCCAGCCCGCACATGCCGTCTTTTGCTATGTCCGACACGACCAGCTTTGATCCGGAGCCAGACGACGCCACCGCCGGTTTTCAACACGCCGTGCGCTCTGCCTTGCTGCATCTCTACGACAACGCGTTTTTGCAGAATCACCCGTTGACGACGACCTGGGCGGGCGCAACGTCCGGCGATCGGTTGACGCATGTGCAAGACCTGCGCCGCGCTCTGCTCGACAGTATCGAGCGTCTGCGCCCCCAGTCGGCGGCGCACGGCGACGCCGCGCGCGCCTACGCCGTGCTCACCTACCGCTGCGTCGATGGGCTGACGATCGAAGAGATCGAGCACAAGCTGGGCTTGAGCCGACGCCAGACCTATCGCGAACTCAACAAGGGCATCGAGGCGGTGGCGGCACAACTGCAGGACTTGCTCAGCACACGTGCGCACGACGCCGCGCCGCCCGCCCCGGCATCGCTCACACCAGCGCCGCCCACGCCGCTAGCGCGCCGTGAACTGGCCGAAGCAGAACTGGCGCGCCTCGGCAAGGAGGCGCGCTGTGAAGCCGTGCTGCTGGCTGATGTCGTGAATGGGGTCTGTCACCTGCTGGAGGCGCGGCTGCAACGGCGCTGCATGGTCGTGACGCTGGCGGGGCTGCACGACGCCCCGCCCGTGCTCGCCGACCGCACGCTGCTGCGCCAGGCGCTGCTCAACCTGCTCAGCTATGTACTGGATGTCCTGCCCAAGGGCTCCGCGCTGACGCTGACGGCGGCGACGCTGCCCGGCGCGGTCAGCCTGCACCTGCGCCAACAGACGCCCGGCACAGGCACGGGCAGCGCGCCCGCACACGGGCGGGAGGGCGTCGCCTTGACGGTGGCGCACTCGCTGCTGGCCGCACAGAACGGACGCCTGCAGTTGGATGAAACGGCGCAACACTGGGCGGCGGAAATCGTCTTACCGGCGGCACAGACGCCGACCATTTTGATCATCGACGACAATCGTGGCTTGATCGAGTTGTTTCAACGCTATCTGGCCGGTCATCGCGCCGTTGTGGTCGGGGCGGAGAGCGGCGATGCAGCGTTGGCGCTGCTGCAACAACTGACGCCGCAGGCCATCGTCCTCGACGTGATGATGCCGCATCAGGATGGGTGGGAGGTGCTGCAAAGGCTGCGCGCTGCCCCGGCGCTGGCGGCCACGCCGATCCTCGTCTGTTCTGTCCTGCGCGA
>Ga0114938_1002807_pt1 | contig 10720 bp, 7 predicted proteins | sample AshMeaBigSpring_FD_88675 | JGI IMG/M metagenome (GOLD analysis project Ga0114938, IMG submission 88675) | Groundwater microbial communities from Big Spring, Nevada to study Microbial Dark Matter (Phase II) - Ash Meadows Big Spring | ecosystem: Environmental > Aquatic > Deep subsurface >...
CGCTGGCCGAAAACAACCTGATGAGCGAGGCGCGCAAGGTGCTGCCCCAGGCACACGAGATGTGGTGCGGCGCGACCGGCGCCAACACAACGCTACTGGTCGAGAAGCTGATCGAGCACGCCATCGACGTGACGCCGGTCGAGGCGACGCTGCTGGCACTGGGCATCTACGAGGACACTGGCAACCTGACCTACGCCTCCACCACCAGTCGCGACGCCGCCGCGCTCGCCTGGCTGCTGGAGCCAGCGCGCGGCGTCAACCTCAGCGAAGTCAACGAATTCCTGCACCACCCTGTCACCGACGAACAGCGTCGCCTGCTGCAAGTGCTGATGGACGCCTGTGAGTTCTTAGAGATCGAGGGGCACAGCGTCATCATCACGATGGCGCGAGCGCCGGGCTTCAGCGACGAGCTGAGCACGCTGGCGGCGCGGCTGCGCGATTTCCACGAGCCGGATGCGCTCTTTCTGCTCGTGGATATGGGCGATATGGTGCAGGTCGTTGCACGCAGCACTACCGACGCCATCGACGTGGGCAAGGTGGCGCAGGCGTTGGGCGGCGGTGGTCACAACCGCGCCGCGGCCGCACATATCCGCGATGTCAAGCTGGAGACTGTGCGCGCACGCATCGAGCACCTGGTGCGGCTCCATGCGCGCGTCGCGCTCACCGTCGGCCAGATCATGAGCGCCGGCCGGCCGCAGATGCTTCACCCTGACATGCCGATGCGTGCAGCCGATGAACTGATGCGCCGCTTTGGACACGAAGGCTTCCCCGTTGTCGCCACCGATGCGCACGGCCAGGAGACGCTGGTCGGCGTGCTCACGCGGCGCGAGGTGGACAAGACCATCGGCCACGGTATGGGCGATCAGCCCGTGCATCGCTTCATGCGCGCCGGCCAATTCACCGTGCGCCGAGGCGACTCGATCACCGTGCTGCGCCGCCGCATGATCGAGAGCAACTGGGGGCAGATTCCTGTTGTGGACGACAGCGGCGCCATCGTCGGCATCGTCACGCGCACCGACCTGATCAAGCTTTGGGATGAGTCTGCCCTCCCCAGGCGCCGCGCCGACGAACTGGCCGCGCGCCTGCGCCGCGCCCTGAACCCGGTGCAGCTTCACCTGCTGGCGCTGATTGGGCGTGAGGTCGATGCGATGCACTTCGATGTCTACGTCGTCGGCGGCTTTGTGCGCGACCTGATGTTGGACATCGTCAGCCGCCGTGCGCTCACGCTCGATGTGGACATCGTGATCGAGGGTGACGCCATCGCCTTTGCGCGGCGGATGCAAGCCAGGTACGGCGGGCGTATCGTGGAGCACAAGCGCTTTGGCACCGCCAAGTGGATTCTGTCCGCCCACGACACACCGGCGCGCACCGACGCGCTGCTGGCCGGGTTGGACGCCGGCGACCCCGCCAACCTGCCGCCCCATCTCGATTTCGTGACCGCGCGCACCGAATTCTACTCGGCGCCGACGGTGCTGCCGACCGTGCAGCAGAGCAGCATCAAGCTCGACCTGCACCGCCGCGACTTCACGATCAACACACTGGCGCTCTGCCTCAACCCGGATCGTTGGGGCGAGTTGCTCGACGCCTGGGGTGGGCTGGCCGACTTGCGCTCCGGGCTGGTGCGCGTGCTGCACAGCCTCAGCTTTGTCGATGATCCGACGCGCATCCTGCGCGCCGTGCGCTACGAACAGCGCTTCGACTTCGCCATCGAGCCGCGCACGCTGGAACTACTGGCCGACGCGCTCGAACTGCTCGACCGCGTCACGCCAGCGCGCGTCCGCCACGAACTCGAACGCATTTTGCAGGAGGAGACGCCCGAAAAGGCGCTGCTGCGTCTCGACGCCCTCGGTGTCTTGCGCCAGATTCACCCGGCGTTGGCGATGACGCCGGCAATAGCGCAGCAATTCAGCGATCTGCGCACCTGCCGTCAAGCCGCCGATGTCGACCCACACCTGGCCGGCGCGCCGATTGAGCGGCTTTACCTGGCGATCGTCGCCTTTTCGCTCCACGCCGAAGCGACACGCGCCGTGCAAGAACGGTTGGGATTACGCGTCGAGACGCAACATTTACTGCACGATATGTCGATTCTACATCGCTATCTTGACAGGCTGGCCGACCCAGCGGCGCGCCCCAGCCAGATCGTGCAAATCCTCGACCAGGTGACGCCGATCGGACTGGCGCTGCTGCCAGTGCTCTGCCACGATCAGGTCGTGCTCGACCATCTTCGCCGCTACCGCGCCGCGTGGCAGCACATCCAGCCGGAACTGACCGGCGACGATTTGCGCCGGCTGGGCATTGCGCGCGGCGTGATCTATCGCAACATCCTGAGCGCACTGCGCATGGGTCGCATCGACGGCGAGCTTCACAGCCGCGCCCAAGAAGAAGCGATTGCCAGGTCGATGGCGGCGCTGACGTAGGACGAAATGACATTTCGTCCTACAAATCTCGCCCGGTTCGCTGAAGCGCACGCGGCTCTGCTACAATGCAATGCAATGCCGGTCACCGTGGCTGGCTGACAGGAGAAGTTCCATCATGAATCTGGCATTCTGGCGCGATCTCTCGCTCTTCTATCTGCTGACAATGCAGCTTATCGTGACAATCATCATAGTTGTGGCACTTTATTTTGTCGTGCGCGGCGTCATGATCGCCCGGCGCAAGGCCACGCAAGGCGTCAAACTCGCGCGCTACTATGTCGGCATTGGGCGCACGCAGACAGCGCGCTTTGCCGATAAAGCCGCAGCGCCGCTGGTGCGCGGGCACGGTGAGGCGGCGCGCGGCGCGGCCATCGCTGAGAGCCTGCTGCCGGGGCGCCGGCCGACTTCCTCATCAACCGAACCAACCAAGGAGTCACAAGCATGAGTCACAAAATGCGGTCGTTGTTGGTCGGCGCCGTGGCGGGCGCCATGCTGGGCGCAGCCTTTGCCTGGGTCGCCAGCGATAAAGATGGCGACGGCGAGGCAGATGCCGTCGCTGCCATCAAACAGCTTGGCCCGATGGATTACTTCTCGCTGGGGATTGCGATCCTGACGTTGGCGCGGCAATTTGGCGGTATGTTGAAAAAGGCATAACCGAGGCGTTTTATCGTCCTCGCCATCATTCTTGATCACAAAGGGGTGTAAACCATGACAGTAGAGTTGGGAAGTGCGGAGCGCCCGCTGCGCGCAGCCATTGTTGGCGCCGGGCCATCCGGCTTCTATGCGGCGGCGGCGCTGCTCAAGGAGAAGCTGTCCGTCACGGTCGATCTCTTTGACCGGCTGATTGCGCCGCACGGGCTGGTGCGGTACGGCGTCGCGCCGGATCACCAAAACATCAAGGCCGTCGCCAAAACCTACGACCGCACGGCCGCCGAAGCGACCTTTCGCTACTTTGGCAACGTCGAGATCGGCAAGGATATTTCACACGCCGAACTGAAACAGCACTACGACGTGATCTTCTACACGATCGGCGCCCAATCCGATCGGCGGTTGGGCGTGCCGGGCGAAGACCTGCCCAACAGCCTCTCCGCCACCGAATTCGTGGCGTGGTACAACGGCCATCCGGACTTCAAAGACTTGGAAGTCGATCTGAGCTGTGAGGCGGCGATTGTCGTCGGCGTCGGCAATGTGGCGATGGACGTGGCGCGCATCCTGGCGAAGTCGGTGGAAGAACTGGCCGAATCCGACATCGCCGACCACGCGCTGGCGGCGCTGGCGCAGAGCAACATCAAGGATGTCTACATCGTGGCGCGGCGCGGGCCAGCGCAGGTGAAGTTCACCAACGCTGAAATCCGCGAGATGGGGCACCTGAAAGTCGCCGATGCCATCGTGCTCGACAATGAGCTGCGGCTGGATCGCGCCAGCAGCGCCGCCATCGAGGGCGACACCGCGATGCAGAAAAACCTGGACTACATGCGCGCCTTTGCCGAGATCGGCGCCACCGGCAAGCCGCGCCGCGTCCACTTCCGCTTCCTGCTCTCGCCGGTCGAGATCATCGAGGAGAATGGCAAGATGGTTGCCGTCAAGCTGGAGCGCAATGAATTGCGCGCCTCGGTCGGCGGCGACATCAAGGCATCGGGCACCGGTCAGTACGAAACAATCCCGGCGGGGATGATCCTGCGCTCGGTCGGCTACAAGGGCAGCCCGCTGGCCGGCGTCCCCTTCGATGCGCGCAACGGCGTGATCCCGAACGAGGTCGGGCGCGTCGTCGATCTCGACACCGGGCGGGTGATGACGGGCGAATACGTGGCCGGCTGGATCAAGCGCGGTCCGACCGGCGTCATCGGCACCAACAAGCCGGACGCCATCGAGTCGGTCAACAGCATGTTCGAGGATTTGCAGAAGGGTAAGATTGCCCCGGCGCCGGCGCCCGATCCCGCCGCCATCCTAGCGCTGCTCCAGGCGCGCGGCGTCCGCTACGTGACGCAGGATGAATGGCAGCGCATCGACGCCAAAGAGGTGACCGACGGCAAGGCACGCGGCAAACCGCGCGTCAAGATCGTCGAGCGCGAAGCGATGCTGGCGGCGCTTGACTGACAATAGCAAAAAACGGTTCAATCGGAATTCAGGTGGCCGCGTCTGACGTGCCTGTGACGGGCTGCAGCGCACTCGTTCAGCCAAATACTCTGCAGCCTGTCCCCGGCGCGTAACCACACGCGATCCGGTTGAACCCCAAAAACGTATACCGATGCTCAACAGCGGATGCGATATGGCGAGGCCAGCAGGGTGCAATTCAAGTTGGGGGCGATGAGAACGTCCCCGGCACGCTGTGTAAGTGACCTGGTCATGCCGCCTCTGCTGCAGCGTGCCGGGACGTTTTCTGCCCCAGACGTGAAGTAGACCCGGGGGGCCAGCACGAAGTCGATTGACTTCCATGACGCGGCGTGCTATAATCGCCCATAACGCATTGCGTCATAAAATCACTGTCGATGGTTCGATGGCATGAGGTCAATTCAAGCCGACCGGCTATAGGAGATAGACGATGACAATCACAAAAGCTAAGCCCGAAGTAGTGCAGAGTCTTGATCGGCCAGACACACAGCGCCAGATCAACGCTCAGTTGGCGGAGGTTGGCAAGACTGGACGCCGGGTGGTGCTGGCTTACATCGGGTTGTGGGGATGTGCGTATGACCGTGCGGCTGGCATGTATGACGGTGGGGTCAGGTTGTGGCAAGATGCCGCAGCACGTGGGCAGCGGATGGAGGAAGCGCTGACGCAACGCCTCCGGCAGACACAGCAGCGGGCAACCCGACAATTTGATCGCTTGCAGAACCACGTTGGCGACAATGTGGAGCAGGTGACGCGCACGGTGACGGATACGGGCGAAACTGTTGAAGACCAAGTGGAAAAGCAGGTCGAGCGGGTGTTGGTGAATCTTGGCATCCCGACACGCGATCGACTGGAGCGGCTCAACCAGGAGATCGATCGCCTCAATGCCAAGCTGGACGAGGAGCTTGCGCGCCAGCAAGTCGTGCCGGCCTGAGTGTCGCCGCACGGTGATCTCAGGCAGTTAGGACACAGCTTGTTGTCATGTTGGAAACAGATGGAGAGCGGAGGCGCTCTCCATTTTTCGTTGACTTACACTGAGTCGCCCTCAAAAGTGGTAAGATCAGCATCGGGTCAAGGAAGGCCACCCTCTGCCAAGAGACGTTGCCGACGCTGATGTAGAGCAGCTTTTTGATGTGGTGGACAACGTGCGTGACGCCGCCATGTTTGGACGACCGGCGGATCGCCGCGTACGCGCTGGCGGCGCCGGAACGGTGGGGCGAGGTGCGCCCGCTCTTTGCGGAGATGCTCGACAGCATGACCTTGTTTGCGCCGTGACGGCTGCATACATGAAGTACAACAACCCCGCGCCCTGCGTCAACAGAGATGTTTCGAACAGGAGGTTGCGATGGAACCGGGTGGGCTTGTCCTCGGCGTGTGCATAGCGGAACGAGCGTTCACCTGTCTGCTGTGCGGGCAACATTTCAGCCGCGTCTGCTCCGACCTGATCTTGCCGGAGACGCAGGTCTGCGACGCGTGCCTGGCCGCGCTGGGACCGCGGGACGAAGTCGCGCTGCGCACCGAGATCACCCGGCGGGTTGGGGAGAGAGAGGCGGTGGCGAGCAATCCTAACGACGCGGCGTAGCCGGCATGGCTTTCACAAAGCACATAGCGCACGTTTTCAGTGTTCATCGTCTGATCCCGTGAGCATTTGCTCTTCACCCGGGATGCTTCAGCCATCTTAATGGGGCATCCCCGACCCGTCAAGTCACCCAGCCAGCAAGTTCTACGTCACGTTTGGGGGGAAGTCGCTTGCGTAGGTCATCGCCTCCGGCGTGACATGGCGCCATGTCATGCCGGAGGCGATGACCTACGCTGGCTGCCCCACCCGAATTGCACCTGCGGGCGCCGCCAGCATCCGCGCAATCCGCGCCCACAATCCGCTGACCGCGGCCCTGTACTCAAGCGGAGATCGGCAGCCTCAATATGCGTCGGCGCAGCCCCCACGTGTCGCCCCAGCGTGCGTGGTTGATCCACCCCTGCACGCTGGCGTCCAATTCAGTAAAGCTGATCTGGCGGGTGCGATAGCGCACAACGTTGTGCGCGTAGCGCCGCGTGAAGCGGACAGCGTTGCGCCGCTTGAGCAGCCGGTGCGTCGGGTAGACGACGAAACCCAGCCAAGGGATGCCCGCCGCCACCGGCTGCACCTGGGCGGCGGCTTCATGCACGGTCAGCCGCAGTTCGGCCAGATAATCGATAATCGCGGCCTTCCACGCCCACAACTGCGCCTTGCTGTCGGCAAAGAGGGCAAAATCATCCACGTAGCGCAGATAGGCCCGGCACCCCAGCCGGTGCGTGACAAACCAGTCCAGTCGATCCAGGTAGACGTTCGACCAGAACTGCGAGGTCAGGTTGCCGATAGGCAGCCCACGCGGGCGCAGCGCCGCCAGCAGATCATCGCCGGGAAAGTAGATCATGTCATACTCGGCGGCCAACACACTGGCGCCGCTGGCCAGGATCGTGTCGACCAGCCAGAGCGTGTCGGCATCCGTGATGACGCGCCCGATGGCCTGGCGCAGCACGGCATGGTCGAGTGACGGGAAGTGTTGCACGACGTCCATGCGCAGCACGTAGCAATGGCGGCGGGCAAAATGCTGCACCTGGTCGATGGCGGCGTGGGTGCCTTTGCCCTTGCGATTGGCGTAGCTGTGCGGATGAAAGCGCGCCTCGAAGCACGGTTCGATTACGTTGCACAACGCGTGATGCACGACGCGGTCACGAAAAGGCGACGCACTGATTTTTCGCCGTTTGGGTTCATGGATGGTGAAATGCACATACGGCCCCGGCTGGTACGTTTTCGCCGTCAATTCCTGGCGCAGTTCGACCAGCCGGTCGGCAACCTGGAACTCGAAGGCGGCGGCGGCGCGTGTGCTGCGTTTGCCGCGCGCCGCATTGCGCCACGCCAGCCACAAATTATCCCACGCTACGATGGAGGCAAAGATGGAAGAGATGGTCATTTTCACCAAGACGATCGAAATGCTGCAGTGGCTGCTGCCCCAGTGCGAGAAGTTTCCCCGGGCGCAGCGTTTCGTACTCACCAAACGGCTGCAGGATGCGGCGCTCGATTTTCAAGAGACGATCTATCTGGCCAACGCCCACAGCGGGCGCACGCGCCTGAATCACTTGCAGACCGCCGACGCCCACCTCAACAAGCTGCGCCTCTACCTGCGCCTGGCGCATGAATGGGCCTGGCTCACGGGCGACCAGTACGCCCACGTCAGCGACATGGTGACGGAGATCGGCAAGCTGCTGGGCGGCTGGCTGCGGCAGACGCGCGGGTGAGCGATGGCGAGGCAGGTGTAGAACACGGATGTGCGGAAATAGCGGATCAGACTGCACAGACTGATCGATCCGCCCATTCCGTCAATCCGTGTCCTATTGCGCAAAGGGGGCGGGACGCCGGCGCACCGGACGCCCCGGCTTTTGTATATGCCTGACGCGGGCGGCGCCCCCGGACCGCCCTGGCTGCGTGCAGACCAGACCACCCGGCGCCATGCTCCTCCTTCACCTCGGCGGCAGAATCGTAGAGCGAGTTGGCAACTCGCTCCACAGTCCAGGCGCATTGCTGGAGCCAAACGTAGAGCGAGTTGGTAACTCGCTCCACCGGCTAGAGAAGGGACAGAAGTATGTGGACGCCGCACAGACCACCCGGAAGCCGTTGTTGTTGTCGTTGTTGTTGTCGATGTCGTCGTCCCGGGCCGCCACGGACGCATCCGGATGACCTGGCCGCCGGTTTGCGCCGGCGGCCAGGTGAGTATAGCAGGTGTTCAGAGATGCGCCAACCAGCGGCAAAGACATCCACGATCCGTAGGTGCGGTTGAAAACCGCACTGCGCCTGAGCCAACCGGTGGCCTATGCAAGGATGTGCGGCTGCAAGCCGCACCTACCCCAAACCACAAAAAATTCGGTCGGGGGGCAAAGCCCCCCGACACCCCCCAGGCGGGCGCTGTGCGCCCGCCTCAGAAAAACAGAGAACCAGAGCGCAGAGCTCAGAGTACCAGAGGACGGAGCTATGGGGACGCCGCACAGACCACCCGGAAGCCGTAGGAGAGGTCGCTGAGGCCGTCGAAGTCGCCGCCCCGGGCCGCCACGGACGACCTTACGGCGCTCCAATAATAAGCCCCACCGCGCATTGCACGCCGATCATTACCGCCTGGACTCAGGTCGGCGGGATCCTGGTACTTGTTCAGACAGTACTCCCACACGTTGCCGCTCAGGTCGAGCACGCCGAAGGGCGAGGCGGCGTGCGGGTACATCCCGACGGGCGAGGTCTCCTGCAGGTAGTGGGGGCCTGTCTTGTCCTCGGTCTCATCGACGTTGGCGTAGCCCTCCCGGTATGCCTGCCCGCCCCACGGATAGAGGCGGTCGTCGAAGCCGCGCGCCGCCTTGACCCACTCCTGCTCGGTGGGCAAGCGGATCGACCAGCCCTTTTTGAGCAGGGGCGAAATATTGGGATCGGGCAGCAGTTCGGGGTGGCCGTGCGCCTGCGCCGTCAGCCAGCGACAGAAGGCCACGGCTTCGGGCCAGGTCACGTTCTCGCGTGGGCGGTTGGCGAGCGGCCAGCGCTGCCGCCAGCGAGTGCCATCCTTGCCAAAGTAGTCGGCCAGCCCCTTGCGCCATTCGGGGTTGCGGTAGCCGTCGGCTGCGTCCACAAAGGTCTGGAATTGGGCGTAGGTGATCGGATACTGCGCCATCCAGAAGGTGGGCAGGCCGGGGTGGGGCGTGTCGCGTTTGCCGTCGTGGTAGAGGAACTTGCGCTGGCCGCCGGGGCCGAATTCGGGAATCTCGCGCCAGGCGAGGTCGGGCAGGCCGTTGTCCGGGCGCAAGGTGACGCCAGGGCGCGGGTCGCCAAGCCGAGCCAACGCGTCGCCGGCCAGCAGCTTGATCGGCGGCGAGGCCTGTGTCAGCAACGCACGGTTGGTAAACAGACGCGTCAACTCGCCGGTCACCTTGTCGCGCAGCGCAGCTTCGTCGCCCAGCCACTCCAGACAGGCGACACCGGCCAGTTCGGCCGCGGCCAGCGGTGTGTCGGCGGCGCGGTGGCTGCCAGCGGCGTGTCCTTCCCAGACCGCCAACAGACGCAGCAGGCGGTCGGCGGTGCGCCGCGAGGTCAGGCTCAGGTAGCCGGCGGTCAGCAGCGCCGGTTCGCGCCACCAACTGTCGCCGATGGCGTGGTCGACCAGAAATTGGGCGATCTTGACTTCGTCGCGCATCACTTCGGCCAGATAGCGTGCGGCCAGAAACTCCTGAAAGGCCAGGTGTACAAAGCGGTAGCTGCCCAGCCGCTCCTCCAACAGCGCGCCGCGCAGCCGTGTGTTGTGGATCAGCGCGTCGACGTGGGCGGCGTAGTTCGGTTCTTCCGCCAGCACGCGACGCAGCGCTGGCTCGTCGATCTCGCGTCCCTGGTCGCGCCCCTGGCTGTGCATGGCAAAGGCGATGTGCTGCACCATGTCGCGGTGCAGTTCGTGGCTGCCGCCCACCAGCCCGCGCAGATGGTCGGCGGCCATCTCATCGAGGGCATATTCGGGGTAGAGCAGGTTGTCCACCGCCTTGCTGTAGAGCTCGGCGCGGTGCTGCGGCAGGCGGCGCTCGTTGAGGTGGACGATCAGCAGCAGCCGCACCATCAGCGGGCTGTCCACCAGCCGGGGCGCATCGTCACCCAGCCGGGCGCGGCGCTGCGTCTCCAGTTCCGTGATGCCGTCGAGTAATTCGCTGCGCTTATCAAGCGCCTGCGCCGCGTCATGAGCGAAATAACAGCCGTAGGCGCGCGTCACCAGCGCCGCGATGTGGTCGGCCTCCAACGGCTCGACGCGCACCTCGCGGAAGTCGGCGCCCAGGGCCGTGCGTCCCTTGTACGCGGCGACGCGGCAGGTGACGACCGCGCGCAAGGAATCCTTGCCCGCCAGCAGCGACTCGATGGCCTGGCGCACCTGGGCGCGTTCGGCTTCGTCGGGCACCTCGTCCAGCCCATCGAGCAGCAGGATCACGCCCTGCCCGCTGTTCAACAACTGTGCAAAGAAGTCGCGCGGCAATCCCGGCGCACAACTGCGCTCGATCAGGTAGTCGGCGATGAAGGTGGCAAGCGTGCGATTGTGCGGGTCGCCGTCGCTGCGGTGTGCGCGGCGGTGACGGGCGTAGGCGCTGAGCGGGATGAAGATCGGCAGCGGCAGCCCGTCGTCTTTGTTCACCTTCAGCCCGAC
>Ga0114938_1002808_pt1 | contig 10719 bp, 12 predicted proteins | sample AshMeaBigSpring_FD_88675 | JGI IMG/M metagenome (GOLD analysis project Ga0114938, IMG submission 88675) | Groundwater microbial communities from Big Spring, Nevada to study Microbial Dark Matter (Phase II) - Ash Meadows Big Spring | ecosystem: Environmental > Aquatic > Deep subsurface >...
ATCCCTCACGCGACCCCGCCTTCAAGGGCTTCCAGCGCAAGACCGCGGTCATGGGCTCCATTTCCCGCACCGGTCGCAGCGCGTTGGACGTGGAGGACTCCCCGCTCGGCCGCTACCAGGCCGCCATCAGCCGCGCCGTCGAACAGGAATGGCAGCGGAACTGCGTGCGCCACCGCGATTTCATCACGCCGGGCTTCCTCACCGTGCGGTTCTTCGTGGAACCCAGCGGCAAGGTCCGCTCCGTCCAGTTCGTGGGCGACATGGAAACCGGCGAGGTGCAGAAGGGCTTCACCCTCAACTCCATCCGCGACGCCGGGATCCCGCCAATGCCGCGGAAACTCCGCGCGGAATATGACAAGGAACCCCTGGAGCTCATCTTCCGCTTCTACTTCTAACCGACCATCATGACCGAATCCGCCAGCCTCCTCTCCGCCTACTCCGTCTCCGACGCCTTCCGGGCCTCGTGGGATTTCCTGCTCAAGGGCGGGATCTTCATGGTCCCCCTGTGCGTCACCTCCGTGGTCGGAATGACCGCCATCCTCTACAAATTCCTCTCCCTCTCCCAAACGCGGGTCATCCCGCCGGAACTCGCCCGCAAGGTCGCGGGCTTCCAAGGCCTGATCTCCACGGACCGTATCGAGCCGGTGCTCAAGGAGTTTGAAAAGGGGGAAAGCACCCTCGCCCGGCTTTCCGCCGTGGCCGTCCAGCACCGCGGCAAACCCCAGCGCGACATCATCCTCGCCGTGGAGGCCTCCGCCCGCGAGGAAACCTCAAGGCTGCATGCAGGCATCGGCGTACTCGACATCGTCATCACCGTCGCGCCACTGCTTGGCCTGCTCGGCACCGCCTCCGGCCTGGTCACCATCTTCCAAGGCCTGAGCGACGCCGCCGACCACCTCGCCATCGCGCGCGGCATCGCCGAGGCGCTCAACACCACCATCTTCGGCCTCGCCATCGCCGTGCCCTGCGTGGTCGCCCACGGGCATTTCACCCGCCGCATCGAAGTCCTCACCGCAAGGCTGGAGTCGCTGCTCGCGGACCTCGCCCATGTCTGCCAGAAAGCCGCCCCGAAAGGCTGATCCACGGCCATGCACTTCCAACGAATCCAACGCAAGCGCGCCGAGGTGCCGATCGTCCCGATGATCGACATCCTCTTCATCCTGCTGGTCTTCTTCATTGTTTCCACCACCTTCAAGAAACGCAGGGACATCCTCCGCATCGAGCTGCCCACCGTGCGCGAGGTGCCGTCCGACCAGATCTCGGACGCGCGCTCCGTCATCGCCGTGGACGCCCTGGGCAACGTCACACTCGACTCGCTGGCGGTGCCGGAGGGCCTGCTGCAATCCTACCTCGCCGCCTATCAGAAACAGAATCCCGGCCGCAAGCTCGAGCTCGAGGCCGACAAGAAGCTGCCGCTCGAACGCCTGCTCCAGGTCTGGGACGCGCTGACCAAGGCCGGCATCGAGATCAAGGACGTCCCGGCCCGCATCAAGCTGCCGGACAAGTCCGAGTGACCCACCGCCTCATTTTCCCGGCTGATAGTAAGGCGTGAGAACCTCCAGGATTTTCCCGAGCAGCTCGCCCTCCCCGATTGGTCCACGATGGCGGAAGGCGATTTTTCCACCGGGAGAGACGAGCACGGTGTAGGGCTGGATGCCGGTCCATTCCGGATCGAGCGCCTTGATGAGCGGATCCATGCCGGGCTCGGTGTAGAGGAAATGATTGGTGGAGCGGCCTTCCTTCTCCAAGCCCGGCTTGAGGTGGGGTGGGAGTCCGGCGTGGTTCCTCTTCAGGAACGCCTCCGCCTTCGCCTTGTCCTCCGGCAGGTCCGTGGAAATCGTCACCAACTCGAAGGGCCGCATGCCCATCCGGCGCGCGACGCGGACCAAGCCGGGAAACTCCGCGACGCAGGGCGCGCAGGTGGTGGACCAGATGTTGAACAGCCGGTACTTGCCCGTCGGGTTCGCGCGCAGTTTCGCCACCCCCGCGGCGTCGATCAAGTCGATGGAGACCGGCAGCGAGGCCCACTTCTCATCGTCCTTGAGCACCGCGGATTTCTTCATGCGCCATTTGGTGGAGCAACCGATGGGATTCGTGACCTCCACCGGAACGGGCCGACCCGCCAGGAGCGCGGCGACGGCATTCCGGAGATCGGGTTTCCTCACGTATTCCTCGCCGGGGAATCGGCAGTCGTCGATCCAGCCCTTGTAACGAAGCTTGCGATCCTGATCGAAGAGGAAGACATGCGGCGTCGCCAGGCAGCCGAAGGCCATGGCGGTGGCCTGCGTTTCACCATCGTAGAGAAACGGGAACGGGAAGCCCATCTCCCGGGCGTAAAGCTTCATTTCCGGGAAACTGTCGCCGTATTTCGAATAACCGAGCTCATCCGGGCGCAGGCCGTCCGGGTGGTTCGGATTGATCGCCACGACGCCGAACCCCCTGTCCTTGTATTCCTGATATAGCCGGATCAGTCGCGGCTCCGCGGCATGCGAGACCGGGCAATGGTTCGAGGTGAAAACCACGGCGAGAACCCTGGCGTCCTTGAAGTCCCCGAGCGTCCAAACCTTGTCATCAATACCGACGAGGCTGAAATCCGGTGCGGAGTCACCGATCTGGAGTTCCCGGAACCCCGGCGGATTCTGGGCGTGGGCACCCGGGAGGAACGCCAACCAAAGCCCGAGGACAAGAAGGACTCGTGGGATCATGGCGGCGAATCTAAAAAATCCCGGGCGTGGAGTCCAATTATCTTGCAAAAACCGCCTCTCCGGGCTTTCGTCCCCGCCCAACCTACCACCAAGGACGGTCCGGCTCCGCGCTGGATCCATCCCCTAAGACCATGAGCACCAACGAAATCAACCTGAAAGACTATCAACTCCACGAGGGAGACACCGGCAGCGCGCCCTACCAAGTGGCCCTGCTCACCCAGCGGATCTTCCACCTCACGGACCACCTGAACGCCCACAAGAAGGATTTCTCGTCCCGCCGCGGGCTCCTCACCCTGGTTTCCCAGCGCCGCAAGCTGTTGGACTACATCAAGAAGGGCTCCGAGGAAAAATACCAGCAGGTCATCCAAGGCCTCGGACTCCGCCACTAAACACTTTCCGCAAGGCAGCCACGGGAGAAACACCCGTGGCTGTCGCGCGAAACGGCCCGGGCATTTCAAATTCCCGCCCGGGCCGCAGGCCAAAACCCTCCGCCGCCGGATCATTCCCGCCGCGGATCCTGTCCTGAAAAAACCGAATGCCCGCCCGGCAATCCCGCCGAGCGGGCTGTCCGCACTGAAAAAGAAGAAGAAAAAAGAACGAACATGAATATCCACACACTCACGAGCGACGTCGGAACCAATCCGATCACGTTCGAAACCGGCAAACTTGCCAAACTCGCCGACGGTGCCGTCACCGTCCGCTGCGGTGACACCATCATCCTCGTCACCGCCGTGTCCGCCACCAAGGTCAAGGATGGCCAGGACTTTTTCCCGCTCTCCGTCGAGTACAAGGAAAAAGCCTCCGCAGCCGGCGTTTTCCCCGGCGGCTACTTCAAGCGCGAGGGACGCCCCACCGAAAAGGAAATCCTCACCTGCCGCATGACCGACCGCCCGCTGCGGCCGCTCTTCCCGAAGGGTTATTTCTACGACACCCAGATCATCGCCATCCTGCTTTCCGCCGATGGTGAGAACGACGCCGACGTGCTCTCGATGAACGGAGCCTCGCTCGCCCTCTGCCTTTCCGACATCCCCTTCGCCGGCCCGATCGGCGCGGTGCGCGTCGGTCGCGTGGACGGCCAGTTCGTCATCAACCCGACCCACGACCAGCGCGACAACAGCGACCTCGACCTCATCTACGTCGGCAACAAGACCGACGTCATCATGATCGAAGGCCAGGCCGACGAACTCCCGGAAGAGGATTTCATCAAGGCCCTCCATTTCGCCCAGGAAAACGTGCAGAAGCTCATCGCCGCCCAGGAGGAACTCGTCCGAATGGCCGGCGGCGGCAAGCCGAAGCGAGAATTCACCCCGATGCTCGCCAAGGAAAACCTCCTTGAGATCGCCTACGAAATCGCCGGCGACCGCATCGAGTCCGCCATCTACGCCCCCTCGAAAACCGAGCGCGCGAAGAAAGTCCGCGCCCTCCGCGACGAAGTCGAGGCCGCCATCAAGCAGCGCGCTCCGGAAGCCACCGCCTTCGAAATCGAGCAGGCCTTCGAATACCTCCAGAAAAAGGCGTTCCGCATCTCCATCATGGAGAAAGGCGTGCGCGCCGACGGCCGCACGATCGACCAGCTCCGCCCGCTCTATGCGGAGAGCAGCCCGCTGCCGCGCGTCCACGGCTCCGCCATCTTCGCCCGTGGCGAGACCCAGGCGCTGGCCATCGCCACCCTCGCTCCGGCTGACGAGAAACAATTCCTCGACAGCTATTGCGGCGGCGAGACCGAGAAGCGTTTCATCCTCCACTACAACTTCCCTCCCTTCTCCGTCGGTGAAACCGGCCGCATGGGTGGCATGAACCGCCGCGAGATCGGCCACGGCGCGCTCGCCGAGCGCTCCATCGAGCCCGTCATCCCGGACGTCGAGGATTTCCCCTACGCCATCCGCGTCTCCTCGGAAGTCACCGAGTCCAACGGTTCCACCTCCATGGCCACCGTCTGCTCCGGCACCATGTCGCTGCTCAGCGCCGGCGTGCCGCTCATCCGCCCCGTCGCCGGCATCTCCGTCGGCCTCGTCACCGAATGGGACGGCGATGCGATGAAGGAACACAAGTGCCTTCTCGACATCATCGGCTCCGAAGACTTCTACGGCGACATGGACTTCAAACTCTGCGGCACCAGCGAGGGCGTCACCGGCTATCAGCTCGACCTCAAGCTCCCCGGCCTGCCGCTCGGCATCCTCACCGAGGCCATCCACATCGCCAAGAACGCCCGCGGCACCATCCTCGACAAGATGGCCGAAGCCATCGCCGCGCCGGCCGAACTCAGCCCCCACGCCCCGCGCATCGTCAGCCTGAAGATCCCCGCCGACCGCATCGGCGAGCTCATCGGGCCCGGCGGCAAGAACATCAAGGGCATCCAGGCTGAGTCCGGTGCCGAGATCAACATCGAGGACGACGGCACCGTTCACATCTACGCCTCCAAGCAGCAAGGCCTGGACCGCGCCAAGGAGATGATCGACCGCATGTTCGCCGAGATCGAGGTGGGCAAGGTTTACACCGGCAAGATCGTTTCCATCACCGCCTTCGGCGCGTTCATGGAAGTGCTCCCCGGCAAGGACGGCCTCATCCACGTCTCCGAACTCGCCGAAGGCCGCACCGAGAAGGTCGAGGACGTCGTCAAGAAAGGCGATCTCGTCACCGCCAAGTGCCTCGGAGTCGATGAAAAGGGCCGCGTGAAAATGTCCCGCCGCGCCTGGCTCCGCGACCAGAAGGCCGCCGAAGCCGAAGCCGCCGGCGCGGTCGCTGAATAAGCTCCGCTGTTGGCAGAACCATCCAAACCGGCGTCCTCGCGAGGGGACGCCGGTTTTTTGTATCCTTGAATCTGCATTCCGCATCGTCTAGTTTCACCCCATGTCCACCAAGGAGTTGGCGATGGAAACCATCAAGGATCTTCCCGAAAATGCCTCATGGCAGGAAATCGAGGAACGCATCCGCTTTCTCGCAGCAATTGAAACTGCCCGCGAGGAGGTCCGGCGGGGTGAAGTCGTGCCCCACGAGGAAGTCCGCAACCTTCTCAACGGATGGCTTTCCGAATAATCTGGTCGGAAACCGCGCTCGCCGATCTGCGCGATCTGGTCCGCTACATCGCGCGGGATGATCGGCAGGTGGCGAGACGTTTCGGTGATTTGATCGTCACCAAAGTCCAATCCCTACAAGCCTTCCCAAGGATTGGCCGGATCGTTCCGGAATACAGGGAGGAGCGCTTGCGGGAACTCATCGTCGCCCCCTACCGGATCGTTTACGAAATTGACGATGATTCCATGGTTCTTTCCGTCCTGCGAATCTGGCACGGCGCACGCGGAGATTTTTCACGGTTTCAGGGTTGACCCATTCCGCGCGGCCTGCTGAGTTCAATGCATATGTTGCGCATTGCGGCATACCCCCAAGGTCGTCTGTGCGCGTCGTCTGTGCGCGTCGTCTGTGCGCGTCGTCTGTGCGCGTCCTGACCGACTGTTAGGCGGAGACCAGGGCAAGCGCCCGCCACCATGGCAAACCGGTAGGGCGTGGCGGCCCTACCGCGCCGTGATTCTACGTGAGGCTGAAACCGTGCAAGCGCGGCCCGCTCCGACTCTTCCCGTCTCTTTACCGCTGGCCACTCGCCACTTCATTCACATCCCACGCCGCTGGCGACAAGTGGGCGCGCCCGACGGTCACGCCCTACCGGTTGCCGCAACTCACCGTCCATCCTCGGATTTAGGATCTCCGATCACTGCTTTGCCTACGGCCATTTCCGCGTCGATTCGATTCTCGGCACTTCATTCTCTCTTCTCTGAAAACTGAACACTGAAAACTAACGAACTCATCTCCATGAACCTCCCCAAACACTCCATACTCCATGCGGCATCCCTCGCCGCGCTCACCCTGCCCGTGTCGGCGGTTGTTGCCATCGACTGGGTCACCATCGGCGATGCTGGAAATGCCTCCCAATCCGCCGCAAATCGCACGCCGCACCCGTTCTCAGGTGGCGACGGTTACGGTGCGGTCTCATATTCTTACCAAATTTCCCGCAACGAGACGACGATCGCCCAATATGCAGTTTTCCTCAACGCTGTGGCCACAACAGATCCATACGGTCTCTATAATACGAGTATGGGGTCCGATGCCAACATCGCAGGCATTCAGCGCAGCGGCAGCGACGGCAACTATGTTTACTCAGTGATCGGCGGCGGCAACCGCCCAATCACCTATGTGAACCGATTTGACGCGGCGCGATTCGCCAATTGGCTGCACAACGGTCAGCAGACCGGATCTGGTGCCGCTCTGACCGCCGAGGATGGGGCATACGCGCTCTACGGAGCGATCAGTGGGAGCCTCACCAAGAACGTCGGAGCGACAGTATGGATTCCCAGCGAGAACGAATGGTTCAAGGCAGCCTACTACGATCCCACCCACATGAGCGGTGTCGGCGGGTATTGGCTATACGCAAACCGGAGCGACACGATGACAAGCAACAATTTTGCGACACCGGGTGCCGCAAATTATCGCGATTTGGATAACCTTGCCAAGGATGAGAATGGCTTACCTACGGTTCTCTCGGATGTGGGAGCCTATGGTGCTGACTCGCAGAGCTTTTACGGGATCAACGACATGGCGGGTAATGTGAGGGAATGGAACGCCGATGCGGTGCGCGGAGGAAGCTGGGGCGACACTCAATTCGGATACTTTCCCCTGAGCTCCAGTGAGCGGATGTATGATGCGTCCAACTCTGAGTATTCTAACATGGGCTTCCGCCTCGCCGCCATCCCCGAGCCCACCACCGGCCTGCTCACGGTTCTCGGGCTATTCCCGCTGCTTTCACGGCGGCGGAGGGCGTGATTTCTCGCAAAACACAACGACACCACCACCATCCCAGAAAAAGTCATGAAATCACTGAGATTGTCATCTGTCGCCGCGCTGACGGCATTGTCACTACTCGGTTCACTGCCGCTCCATGCGGATCAGCCACAGGGCCAGGATCCTCGGTTGATCTGGACGGCGAAGAAGGATGCCAAGGTTTCCTTCAGCGTCCGGATCGACGGCGAGAACCACGCACGCGTTGTGATCTGGCGCTCATTGGAGCTCAACGACGGAAAATTCGACAAGGAACAGAAGATTTTCGAGAAGGACTTCACCAATGCCTAGGCGCATCCACGAACCACCCCCCTGGCGCTTACCGAGGAACAGGTTGCCAACAACTCGATCAAATATCGGATCGAGGTCTTCACCTCTCGAACCGAGAAGACCGAGTGGCAATCACTGAGCGGCGATGCGATGAAAGAGGAGACCGCTTCCCGCGGAGCGGGGACAACACTCAAGTTCGAAGACTGGTTTCCTTTCGGAGAAAAGAACGGCGATTTCGACGACATCATTCTCACGATCCGCGAGGATTGAGATGCACCACCGGCTACCAGTTCAACCTCAATTTCCCTGATCGCCCCGATGGAAGTCTTCGGAACGCCTCGGGATCGTCGCCTCGGCGCCAGGTTCCGCATTTCAACATTTCCGCACTTTCACGCCGCATGCGGCTGCACCTCGCGGCTGATGCGTTCACCATTCTCGCGCTCGGCGCGCATCAGTTCATAGTCCAGTTGGAGGCGGAGCCAGAAGCCGGGAGAGGTGCCGAAGTAGCGGCTGAGGCGCAGATCGTATTCCGGCGTGCAGCGGCGGCGGCTTTTTTTCATGTCCGTCAGGTGAGGCGAGGGAATGCCGGTCATGCGGGAGACTTCCGCTTGGGAGACATCCCACTCGTCGAGGGTTTCGCGAAGGGTCTCCGCGAAGAAGTTCACCAGCGGCAAGAGGTCTGTTTTTCGTTTCATGGCCATCAATGGTAGTCGGTGATTTTCACATCGGACGCCTTTCCGTCATTCCAACGGAAAACCAAGCGCCACTGCTGATTGATTCGGATGCTCTAGAAACCCTTGAGATCGCCGGATAGGGATTCCAGCCGGTTGCTGGGCGGAATCCTCAAGTCGGCAAGAAGGTCGGCCGAGTGAAGCTGCCGGAGTCTCAGGAACGCTCTTTCCTGAATTTCCCCCGGTAATTTCTTCGATCGACCGCCATTCCAGATCTTTTGGGATTTCCTTGCATGAGAAATCCCCAATCACGCGGCAGACGTTACCAATTCCGGGTATGAAGGCAACTGGGAAATCGACGCATTTGGCGGAAGGTCAGGGGCGCGCCAAGTCGATGATCGAGCGCAGTTTCCACGACATCGAAATGGGCAAGATCCATACCGGACATACCGTTTCCATCACCGTCTTCGGCGCGTTCATGGAAGTGCTCACGGGCACCTCGCGGTTCCAGTCGCCCTCCCGACCATTTGCCCCAAGCGGCGCTCTCTCCTGAAAGCCACCCGGCCGCTCAGCCGTAAGGATCGCTTCAGTCACAGGCTGTCCTGAAACCATGCGCTCATTCCCTCGATGTCTCGCCCTTGCGTGTCTACTCGTCCCCGCCACGCCCCGTGCGGCGGCGGAGCGGCTTGATGGCAAGACTCCCGCCGAGCGGGGTGCGGCCATCGTGCGATACGTGGCCTCGGTCCGGCCCGATCCGAAGAATGAAACCTATCCGAAGGCGGCCGCGCCCTGTTACGCCGCGAGGCTGGTGCTCGGCACCGATGTCCCGTACGCGCTCGAAAAGCTGGATGCCGCCGCTTCCCACCGGCTGGCCATCGCCAGGGACCGCATTGCGAAACGGGCCGAATACGACGCCGCGCCGGACAAGGCAAAGCTCAAGCGCCCCGGCCCCGCCCTCGATCCCTTCGACAAGGCGGCGCTCGTCAACACCTACTTCCTCGGCAAAAGCCGGATCCCTCAGTCCACCGCCCACAAGATCCGCGACTACGTGGCCATTTACAACGACCACAAGGCGCTCACCGGCTACGCCCGCGGAGCCTGGAACTACAAGCTGATGATGGACGCCTCAGGCTTCCTCGCCGCGGAGGAGTGGCCGGAAATCGTGGACCGCGCCGGGCACAATGCCGAACAGATCAAGACCGCCACCAAAGCGAGGTTGTTCTCCGGCTTCGACGAAATCACCAAGCGGAATTTCAGCGAATACGGAGCCACCATCTACAACGGCGTGAACCTCTCCGCCATCCGGATGCTCGTGGAGTTCGCCCGGGACCCGGAAATGCGCCAGCGCGCCACCCTCACGCTGGACGCCATGCTGCTCGACATCGCCTGCACCTGGAACCAGGGCTACAACGCCGGCACGGCATCGCGGGCGAAGTATTGGTATTCCACCGACACCGGACTGGAGAGCATGGCCTCCACCGCAGCCGCCGCGTGGGTCCACTTCGGCGCGCACCGCTCCATCAACGCCGGCGGCATCGGCTGGGGCCACTCGTTCTGGATGGCGACGCCCGGCGTCTATCAGGCGCCTGCCGCGATCGTGAGGGTCGCCAACGAGCGCTCGAAGCCCTTCCTGCACCGCTCCCACGTGGCTGGCATGGGGAAGGCGAACGTCCACCGCATGACCTGGCACACCCCGGCATACAGCCTGTGCAGCCAGTGGGACCAGCCCGGCGACCCCACCTCGGGGCTCTACAAGGAGTCACGCCGCCACATGCTCAAGTGGCTCTCGGACAAGCCGTCCTCCACCTTCGCCGTCTGCATGGAGAATCCCTACCGCCCCTACAACCTCGGGCAAAAGAAGGCCAACACGCTCGGCTACGGCGAGAACGGCTTCAGCCAATACATGCAGCACGAAGGCACCCTGTTAGGGCTCTACGCGGTGCCGGAAACCGTCAAGGTCCGCAACCATGTCTTCGATTACCCCTACCACAAACTCTACGCTCCGTTTCCCGCGACCGGCAGCATCCTGAAGCGCATCGAGAAATCCGGCTGGGTCTTCTGCCACAACGGCCCGATGCTGATGGGCTTCTTCAGCGTGAAACCCTGCAAGTGGGGGAAGAAATGGGGCAACCACGACATGCTCTGGTGCGACGCGAGGCGGAACGGCTGGATTCTCGAAACCTCCGAGCTCAAGCCCTTCGCCGGCGGCGGCGTGGATACCGAGCTGGACCGTTACGCGGATG
>Ga0114938_1002810_pt1 | contig 10717 bp, 10 predicted proteins | sample AshMeaBigSpring_FD_88675 | JGI IMG/M metagenome (GOLD analysis project Ga0114938, IMG submission 88675) | Groundwater microbial communities from Big Spring, Nevada to study Microbial Dark Matter (Phase II) - Ash Meadows Big Spring | ecosystem: Environmental > Aquatic > Deep subsurface >...
CCGGGCCACGTGCCCATGCACCTGATCAAGGAGAACATGGACCTGCAGCTCGAATACTGCAAGGAAGCCCCGTTCTACACCCTCGGCCCGCTGACCACCGACATCGCGCCCGGCTACGACCACATCACCAGCGGAATCGGCGCTGCGATGATCGGCTGGTACGGCACCGCCATGCTCTGCTACGTCACGCCCAAGGAACACTTGGGCCTGCCCGACAAGGACGACGTCAAGGAAGGCATCATCACCTACAAGCTCGCCGCCCATGCAGCCGACCTGGCCAAGGGCCATCCCGGTGCGCAGATCCGCGATAATGCACTGTCCAAGGCGCGTTACGAGTTCCGCTGGGAAGACCAGTTCAACCTCGGCCTCGACCCGGACAAGGCCAAGTCCTTCCACGACGAGACGCTACCCAAGGAATCGGCCAAGGTCGCCCACTTCTGCTCGATGTGCGGCCCGCACTTCTGCTCGATGAAGATTACGCAGGACGTGCGCGACTTCGCGGCGGCGCAGGGCATCGCAGAAGCCGAGGCTCTGGAGAAAGGCATGGAAACCAAGGCGGTCGAGTTTGTGAAGACCGGGGCCGAGATCTATCACAAGGTCTGATCTGGACTGCCGGCCCGGCTGCGGGGCGTGCTGCATTGCGCCCTCGATCACCTCCCTCGACAAACCGGCCGGCTTGCCCTGCCGGCACCTCGATGCCGATCTGCGTTGCCTGCTCTTCGGTCGGCCCGAGCGTCCCGCCTGCTGTTCCGGGCTGCAGCCTTCGCTGGAAATGTGCGGCGAATCCCGGCGGCATGCGCTGCGCTGGCTCACCGATCTGGAAGCGCTGACCCGGCTGGGATAGTAGAATGCGGCCTCCTCAACCCGGTCGCGCACCATGGACCCGATTCTCCTGCTCAAAGCCCTCGTTCTCGGTATTGTCGAAGGGCTGACCGAATTCCTGCCCATTTCGTCGACCGGCCACCTGATCATCGTGGGCAGCCTGCTTGATTACACCGACGAGCAGAGCAAGGTATTCAAGATCGTCATCCAGCTTGGCGCCATCCTTGCGGTGTGCTGGGATTTCCGCGAGCGGATCGGCAAGGCGCTCGGCGGACTGACTTCGGATCCCGTGCAGCAGCGCTTCGCAGGGCTGCTGATCGTTGGCTTCCTGCCCGCTGCTGTGCTTGGCATCCTCTTTCACAGCACGATCAAGGCCTACCTGTTCAACCCGCTGACCGTCGCCGGGGCGCTGATCGGCGGCGGCCTGCTCATCCTCTTCATCGAGCGCAAGGCGTATCATCCGCGGGTCGCCAGCATCGATGAAATGCGCTGGCCCGATGCGCTGAAGGTCGGTTTTGCCCAGGCGATGGCGATGTTCCCGGGTGTTTCGCGCTCCGGTGCGACCATCATGGGGGGGCTGGTTTTCGGACTGTCGCGCAAGACGGCGACCGAGTTCTCCTTTTTCCTCGCCATCCCGACCATGTTCGCCGCCACGATCTACGACGTGGCCAAGAACTGGAAGTTGCTCCACCTGGAGGACCTGCCCGTCTTCGCCGTCGGTTTCGTCGCCTCCTTCGTCGCCGCGATGCTCACCGTCAAGGCCTTGCTGCGCTATGTCGCGAACCACGATTTCACGGTTTTTGCCTGGTATCGCATCGTCTTCGGCATCCTTGTGCTGTTGACCGCTCAATTCGGCTGGGTCGAGTGGACCGCCCACTGATCCTTTACCTGCACGGCTTCTGTTCGTCGCCGGCTTCGCTCAAGTCGAGGCAGTTCGCAGAGGAAATGGCCCGCCGCGGGCTGGCGGAGCGTTTCGTCTGCCCGCAGCTTTCGCCCGTGCCGGACGAAGCGGTGGCCTGTGCCAGCCGGCTGATCGAGTCGGCTTCCGGGCCGGTGACGCTGGTCGGTTCGTCGCTCGGGGGCCACTATGCCAATCACCTGGCCGAGAAATTCGGGCTGAACGCCGTGCTGGTCAATCCTGCCGCGGTCGACCGGCTGGATGCGGCAAAATTCATCGGCGAGCATGCCAACTTCCATAGCGGCGAGCGCTTCTCCTTCACCGCCGCGCATGCCGCTCAGCTGGCCGCGCAGGTTGCCCGCCCGACGCCGTGCCGCTACTGGCTGCTGGCCGAGACCGGCGACGAGGTTCTGGACTGGCGCCAGGCGGCGGAGTTCTATGCCGGCTGCCGCCAGACGATCCTCGAAGGCGGCGATCACAGCTTCACCCGGTTTCCGGAGTTCATCCCGCAAATCATTGAATACGCGGGGTTATAATCCGTCGATGAATGTATTGTTCGAAGAAGATGGCAGCTTCAAGGCCGGCAGCATCATGGCCGACAACGACAGTTCGTTGCAGGTCGAGATGCCTACCGGAAAGCGCAGCAAGATCAAGGCAGCGACCGTCCTGCTGCGTTTCGACAAGCCCTCGCCGAGCGCCCTGCTCGACCAGGCCACACCGCTGGCCGAGGAAATCGAGGCGGATTTTCTCTGGGAATGCGTCAGCGACGGCGAATTCTCCTTCCTCGATTTCGCCCGCGATTACTACGGACACGAACCGGCCCCGGTAGAGGCGACGGCCGTGCTGCTCGCCGTGCATGCCGCCCCGGTCTATTTTCACCGCAAGGGCAAGGGCCGCTTCCGCAAGGCGCCTGCCGACATTCTCGCCGCTGCACTGGCCAGCCTGGAGAAGAAGCGTCAGCAGGCCCTGGTGATGGAGGGCTGGATTGCCGAGATGAGGGAATTCCGCCTGCCGCCGGAAATCGCCGCGCTGAGCGATGCGCTGCTCTATGCGCCGGATCGCAACAGGCCGGAAACCAAGGCCTTCGAGACCGCCTGCGGTGAAGCCGGCCTGTCCGCCGCGCAAATGCTGTTCAAGTGCGGCGCGCTCAAGTCGGCCTATTACCTGCACTACAAGCGCTTCCTGCACGAGCAGTTTCCGAAGGGCACCGCCTTCCCGGCGCTCGACGCGCCGCAACTGCCGAGCGACCTGCCGCGCGCCGACGTGCGGGCCTTCTCGATCGACGATGCCAACACCACCGAGATCGACGACGCGCTTTCCGTCGTCACGTTGCCGGGCATCGGTTCGCGCATCGGCATCCACATCGCAGCGCCCGGCCTGGCCATCGAACATGGCTCGCCGCTTGACGGGGTGGCCCGCGCCCGGTTGTCCACGGTGTATATGCCCGGCAACAAGATCACCATGCTGCCTGACGCGGTGGTGCAGAACTACACCCTGGCTGGCGGCGTCGATTGCCCTGCGGTGTCCCTTTACCTGACGGTCAGCGAGTCGCTGGAAATCCTCAGCCACGAATCGCGGCTGGAGATGGTGCACATCGCCGCCAACCTGCGCCACCACGAAGTCGAGCCCTGGTTCAATGCCGAGACGATCAACGGCCCGCTGCCGGACGAGCCCTTCAAGGACGAACTGGTGCACCTCTGGCAGTTCGCCAACGCCTGCGAAGGCCGGCGCGGCAAGCCGTCGGCGGTGCAGGGCATCAACGACTACAATTTCGCTATCGTCGGCGACCTGGCCGATCCGGATGCCTGCACCGTCGAAATCAGCGAACGCAAGCGCGGCAGCCCGCTCGACAAGCTGGTCGCCGAGCTGATGATCGTCGCCAACTCGACCTGGGGCGGCCTGCTTGCCGAGAAGAACATCGCCTGCCTGTACCGCGCCCAGACCCAGGGCAAGGTGCGCATGACCACCTCGCCGCTGCCGCATGAGGGACTCGGCGTGCCCCAATATGCCTGGATGACCTCGCCGCTGCGCCGCTACTGCGACATGGTCAACCAGTGGCAGCTGATCGCCTGCCTGGAAGGCGAGACGCCGGCGTTCGCCCAGAAGTCGGCCGAGCTGTTCGCCGCCATGCGCGATTTCGAGACGACCTATGCGGCCTATGCCGATTTCCAGCGACTGATGGAGCGCTACTGGTGCCTGCGCTGGCTGCAGCAGCACGAGGTCACGGAAATCGACGCCACGGTGCGCCGCGAGCAACTGGTCAAGCTCGACCACCTGCCGCTGTTGCTGCGCATACCGTCGCTGCCGGGCGACCTGGCCCCGGGACAGCGCGTCCATCTGGCGGTCGAGAGCATCGACCTGCTTGGCCCGGAGCTCGCTTGCCGTTATCTTAGCGTCATCGAGCAGGGTGAGCCGGAAACGATCGGGGAGGAAGAGGAGCAGTGAGCGTCGCGACGCTGTCATGGCAGCCGTTACCGTCGAACAATCGTCGTCTGCAGGTGGCGATCGCGGTATCGTTGGCCGTGCATGCCTTGCTGATGCTGCTGCACTTCAGTTTTCCCGAGTCCTCGAAGGCGATGCGCGAGAAGGCGCTCGACATCGTCCTGGTCAATGCGCGCTCGGCCAACAAGCCGACCGACCCGCAGGCGCTGGCCCAGGCCAACCTCGACGGCGGCGGCAACACTGACGAAAACCGGCGCATCAAGACCCCCTTGCCGCCGACCCAGCAGCAGACCACGGGCACCGAGATCGAGCGCATGCAGCGCCGGGTCCGCGAACTCGAGGTCGCCCAGCAGAAGATGCTCACCGAGGCCAAGACGGCGCGCGCCGTGGCGGCAGCGCGGAATGCCGCCGAGCAGCCGGTGCCGACGCCGACCGCCAGCGGCATCGACCTCGCCGAATCGGCGCGGGCCATGGCCCGGCTGGAAGGCGAGATCAACAAGAGCGTCGACGAGTACAACAAGCGGCCGCGCAAGAAGTTCATCGGCACGCGTACCGAGGAATACCGTTTCGCCCAGTACATCGAGAACTGGCGGCAGAAGGTCGAGCGCATCGGCACGCTCAACTACCCTGAAGCGGCGCGCGGCAAGCTGTACGGTTCGCTGGTCATGACCGTCTCGATCGACCATGATTGCGGCTTGGGGCGTATCGGCATCAACCGTTCGTCCGGCTACAAGCAGCTCTACGAGTCGGCCCGCCGCATCGTCCAGATGGCTTCGCCCTACTCGCCTTTCCCCCCCGATATCCGGCGCGACACGGATATCCTGGAGATCACCCGCACCTGGTATTTCACCCAGGGTGACCAACTTTCCGCTTCCAACCGATGACCGACCGCTACTGCGTGCTGGGCAATCCGGTCGCCCATTCCCGGTCGCCGGCCATTCATGCCATGTTTGCGGCCCAGTGCCGCCAGGACTTGAGCTACGAGGCGCTGCTCGCGCCGCTCGACGGCTTTGCCGATACGCTGCGCTGCTTCGTCGCCGGTGGCGGAAAGGGTGCCAATGTCACGGTGCCTTTCAAGGAAGAGGCCTTCCGCCTGTGTTCGTCGGTCAGCGATCGGGCTGCGCAGGCGGGGGCGGTCAATACGCTGACCTTCACCGGCGCTGAAGTCCGTGGCGACAATACCGACGGCGCCGGGTTGGTGCGCGACATCGAGTCCAACCTGAGCTTCGCGCTGGCCGGCCGGCGCATCCTCCTGCTCGGGGCCGGCGGCGCAGCACGCGGCGTGATCGCCCCGCTGCTGGCCGCCCACCCGGCCGACCTGTTCGTCGCCAACCGGACCGCGGCCCGGGCCGCGGAGCTGGTGCGGCTGTTCGGTGGCACTGCCGTGGTCGACGGCGGAGATTTTGCAAAAATCGCCGGGCGCAGCTTCGATCTGGTAGTCAACGCGACATCGGCCAGCCTGGCCGGCCAGGCGCTGCCATTGCCCGACGGCGCCTTTGCCGAGGGCGCATTGGCTTACGACATGATGTACGGCAAGGGCGAAACGCCCTTTCTGGCCCTCGCCCGCAGCCAGGGCGCCGCACGGCTGGCCGATGGCCTCGGTATGCTCGTCGAGCAGGCAGCGGAGGCCTTTTTCGTCTGGCGCGGGGTGCATCCGGCGAGCGGGCCGGTCCTCGCCGCGCTGCGCGCCCAACTGGCGGCATGAGGCGGCTCGGGCGCTGGCTCAAGTGGGGCCTGCTCGGCGTGCTCGGCCTCTTCCTGGCCTGGCAGCTCTGGCTGCTTGGCTGGGTGCTGCTCTGGAAGTGGGTCGATCCGGGCGCCACGCGTTTCATGGACATCCGCCTCACCGAACTGCGCGAGAAGAATCCGCAAGCCCGGCTCAAGCAGCAGTGGGTACCCTATGCGCGCATTTCACCGAATCTCAAGCGTGCCATCATCGCCTCCGAGGATGCCAAGTTCGTCGATCATGAAGGCTTCGACTGGGATGGCATCCAGAAGGCGCTGGAAAAGAACCAGAAGCGGGGGCGTTTCGTCGCTGGCGGATCGACCATCAGCCAGCAACTGGCCAAGAACCTGTTCCTGACGCCGACCAAATCGTATTTCCGCAAGGCCGAGGAGGCGATCATCACGCTGATGCTCGAGGCGCTGTGGAGCAAGCAGCGCATCTTCGAGGTCTACCTGAACGTGATCGAATGGGGCAACGGGGTGTTCGGCGCCGAGGCCGCTGCCCGCCATTACTATGGGGTCAGTGCCGCGCAACTCGGCCCGGAGCAGGCCGCCAGACTGGCGGGGATGGTCCCCAATCCGCGCTTCTACGATCGCAACCGCAATGCCCCCGGCCTGGGGCGCAAGACGGCGATCATTCTCGCCCGCATGCCCTCTGCCGAAGTGCCCTGATTCGGTGCATCGCTGAACGAAGCCCGGTGCTAGAATTGCAGATCGAATTCTGCACTGCACCATGAGCGAGGAAAATCAGCTTTCCGTCTCCGATACGGACGAAGATCTCCAGGAGCGCCTCGCCGAGGTGCAGACCCTGCTCGCCCGGCACAAGCTGGTCGAGGAGCTGGTGCACCGCCAGGAGGGCCCGCGCCATGACCTGGTCGAGGACATTGTCCACAAGCAGCATCTGAACGAGCTCCGCCAACGGCTGGAGCCGATGCACCCGGCGGACGTCGCCTACATCCTGGAAGCGCTGCCGCTCGACGAGCGCCTGATCGTCTGGAACCTGGTCAATTCCGAGCAGGAGGGCGAGATCCTCCTCGAAGTCTCTGATGCCGTGCGCGAGACGCTCATCGACTCGATGGAGCGCAACGAGCTGGTCGCGGCCGCCGAGACCCTCGATACCGACGAGTTGGCCGACCTGGTGCCCGACCTGCCCCACGAGGTCGTGGCCGACGTTTTCCAGTCGCTTTCGGTGGAGGAGCGCGAGCAGCTGCGTGCGGCGATGTCGTATCCGGAAGAGTCGGTCGGCTCGATCATGGATTTCGACATGGTCACCGTGCGCGAGGACGTGTCGCTCGAAGTGGTGTTGCGCTACCTGCGCCGTTTCGACGAGCTGCCCGACCATACCGACCAGCTTTTCGTGGTCGACCGCGACGACCGGCTCAAGGGCGTGCTGCCGCTGAACATCCTGTTGGTGAACGAGGTCGAGGTCGAGGTCGGGGCGCTGATGCAGACCGAGTTCGTCGAACTGGAACCCGATGACCTCGCCGAAGAGGCGGCCAAGGCCTTCGAGCGCTACGATCTCGTCTCGGCGCCGGTGGTCGATCAGGATGGCAAGCTGGTCGGGCGGGTCACGGTCAATGCCGTGGTGGACATCATCCGCGAGGAAGCGGACAGCGAACAGCTGGCCCAAGCCGGCCTGCGCGAGGAAGAAGACCTTTTCGCCTCGGTCTGGGATTCGGTGAAGAACCGCTGGGCCTGGCTGGCGATCAACCTGGTCACCGCCTTCGTCGCTTCGCGGGTGATCGGCGCCTTCGAGGACTCGATCGAAAAGCTGGTCGCGCTCGCCGCCCTGATGCCGATCGTCGCCGGCATCGGCGGCAATTCTGGGAACCAGACGATCACCATGATCGTGCGCGCCATCGCCATGGGCCAGGTCCAGCCGGACGCAGCTCAGCGCCTGCTGCGCAAGGAAGTCGGCGTGGCGCTGATCAATGGCCTGATCTGGGGCAGCCTGCTCGGCATCGCGGCCTGGTGGCTCTACGGCAATGCCGCTCTGGGCATGGTCATGACCGCGGCGATGACGCTCAACCTGCTCCTGGCGTCGACCGCCGGGGTGGTGATCCCGCTGTTGCGCGAGAAGTTCGGCGCCGATCCGGCGGTGGGCGGTTCGGTGATGATCACCGCCCTGACCGATTCGGGCGGCTTCTTCATCTTCCTCGGACTGGCGACGCTGTTCCTGATGTAACCGGGGGCGCCGCCTCCTGTCCCGATCAGTCCATGATTTCCGGGTGCTTTTCCTTGAACTCGGCGCGCTTGGTGCGCTTGATCACGTCGCCCGAGATGTAGGCGTAGCCTTGCAGCTGCCACTTGGCGAGATCGGTCATGGCGGCAGGAACCACGGTAGTCAGGTCGTAGAAGTCTTCCGGGTTGTAGCCGCGAAATTTTGCGGCATTGCGGCAGATACGGAAGGTGATGCCCTGGTCTGCGTAGGCCTTGAGCTTGTCGTAGAAGTCCGGGTACGCGGCCTTGTTCAGCCGCGAGAACATGTGCAGTTCATTGCCATGGGCCACCACCACGATGTGGGACTTCGCCGGGCTCCCGAATTCCTTGAGCCCCTGCAGGTGGTTGTTCAGGTAGCCCAGGCCTTGCTGCATATCCTCGGGCTTTTCGTAATTGAAGTGATAGACGACTTTCTGCGCCCCCAGCGGCGAGCCATCGAACTTCGATGGGTCATCGGGGCCGGCCAGGGCAGAGCTGCAGACAAGGGCAAGGGCAAAAGCGATCGCGCGCACGGTTTCCTCCAAGGGTTGATTTGGTGCAGGTCTGATCGCCTGCTCGCTGCGCAGTGTAACTGCTTCGCGGCTGATTGTGCCGTTCAGGTGGTGCCGGGGGTGGCCAGCTTGAGCCCGACGATGCCGGCGACGATGAGCCCGATGCAGAGCAGGCGGAGCACTTCGCGCGATTCGCCGAACAGGTAGATGCCGAGTATCGCCGTGCCCACTGCGCCGATGCCGGTCCACACGGCATAGGCCGTGCCCAGCGGCAGCACCTTCAGCGACCAGCCGAGCAGAACGACGCTGGCGACCATCGCGGCGACCGTCCACACGCTTGGCCACAGGCGTGAAAAACCCTCGGTATATTTCAAGCCGACGGCCCAGCCGATCTCGCAGAGGCCGGCGACGAACAGGACGATCCAGGCGAAGCCGGTGCTCATTTGAGCGTCGAGAAATAGGCGGTCGCCGCCGCGACGGTCCCGGCGATGTCCGCGTCGGAGTGCGCGGCCGAAACGAATCCGGCCTCGAAGGCCGACGGCGCGAAGTAATGTCCGGCGTCGAGCATGGCGTGGAAGAAGCGGTTGAAGGCCTCCTTGTCGCAGGCCACGACTTCGTCGTAGCTGCCCGGACAGCGTTCGGCGAAATAGAGGCCGAACATGCCGCCGACGTTCTGGGCGGCGAAGGCGACACCTTGCTCTTGGGCGGCGGCGACCAGTCCGTCGCAGAGCGCCTTCGTCTTGGCGGTCAGCGACTCGTAGAAGCCCGGTGCCTGGATCAACTTCAGCGTGGCCAGGCCGGCGGCCGTGGCGATCGGGTTGCCGGAGAGCGTGCCGGCCTGGTAGACCGGGCCGAGCGGGGCGATCTGTTCCATGATCTCGCGCCGGCCGCCGAAGGCACCGAGCGGCATGCCGCCGCCGATCACCTTGCCGAAAGTGGACAGATCCGGCGTGATGCCGAACAGGCCCTGCGCACTCTTCAGGCCGACACGGAAGCCGGTCATCACCTCGTCGAAGATCAGCACGGCGCCATGCTTCGTGCACTGCTCGCGCATCGCCTTGAGGAACTCCGGCGTCGGGGCGATCAGGTTCATGTTGCCGACGACCGGTTCGACGATCACGGCGGCGATGCGCTCACCGTGCCTGGCGAAGGCGTCGGCCAGTTCCTGCGGGTTGTTGTAGGCGAGCACCATCGTATGCTGCGCCAGATCGGCCGGGACGCCGCCCGAGGAGGGGTTGCCGAAGGTCAGAGCGCCCGAGCCGGCCTTGACCAGCAGGGAATCGGAGTGGCCGTGGTAGCAGCCTTCGAACTTGATCAGCACGTCACGCCCGGTAAATCCGCGCGCCAGGCGGATGGCGCTCATGGTCGCCTCGGTGCCGGACGAAACGAGGCGCACCATGTCCATCGACGGCACCAGTTCGCAGAGCAGGTCGGCGATCTCGACTTCCTTCTCGGTCGGGGCACCGAACGACAGGCCATCGACGACGGCGGCCTGGACGGCGGCGATGACCTCCGGGTGGGCGTGGCCGAGGATCATCGGGCCCCATGAACCGACATAGTCGACATACCACTTGCCGTCCGCATCCCGGACCCGCGGGCCGACTCCCTTTTCGAAGAAGCAAGGCGTGCCGCCGACCGAGCGGAAAGCGCGGACCGGCGAATTGACGCCGCCCGGAATGTGGCGCTGGGCGCGTTCGAACAGTTGCTGGTTGCGTGAAGTCATGGCGTGGTTCTCTCGAAAAGGCGTTGGTAGGCGGCGGCGCGCCCGGCGATGTCCGGCGCGGAGAAAAGATCGGTGATCACGGCCAGCATTCCGGCGCCGGCCGCAATCAGGGGCGGGGCGTTGTCGAGCGTGATGCCGCCGATGGCGCAACTTGCGGCGGCCAGGGAATTTTCTGCATGGATGAACAGGTCGACCGGGGCGGCGGCCGCTCCCGGCTTGGTCGGCGACGGGTAGACGGCGCCGAACGCGACGTAGTCGGCGCCGGCGGTGTCCGCTGCGCGTGCCGCAGCGAAATCGGCATAACAGGAGGCGCCGAGGATCCGCTCGGGACCGAGGATGGCCCTGGCTGCGGCCAGGTGGCCTTCGTCCTTGCCGAGGTGGAGGCCGTCGGCATCG
>Ga0114938_1002811_pt1 | contig 10713 bp, 12 predicted proteins | sample AshMeaBigSpring_FD_88675 | JGI IMG/M metagenome (GOLD analysis project Ga0114938, IMG submission 88675) | Groundwater microbial communities from Big Spring, Nevada to study Microbial Dark Matter (Phase II) - Ash Meadows Big Spring | ecosystem: Environmental > Aquatic > Deep subsurface >...
ATCATTTCGAGCTGGCTCCAGAGCCGCCTGGAGAAACGCCTCGCGCAAGCCTATGAACGTTGAGCCTGCTGCCTCGACAGCCATCGTCCGCGTCGCCAACCTGCACAAGTGGTTTGGGATGTTTCACGTGCTGCGCGGGGTTTCGCTCACGGTCGCCCCGCGCGAGGTGGTGGTGCTGATCGGGCGCAGCGGCTCGGGCAAGAGCACGTTTCTGCGCTGCCTCAACTTCCTCGAGTCGCCCTCGGCGGGCACGCTCTCGATTGACGGCTGCACAGTGGAGATCGCGCCGGGTGTGCCGCCCGCCTTGCAGGCGGTGGCCGCGTTGCGCGCGCGCACCGGCATGGTCTTTCAGGAGTTCAACCTCTTCCCGCACATGACGGCCATCGAAAACGTGATCGAAGGGCTGGTGACGGTGAAGGGCCTGCCCAAAGCGCAGGCCATCCCCATCGGCGAACGGTTTCTGGAGAAGGTCGGGCTGCTGGATAAAAAGAACGTCCACCCCATCCGCCTCTCGGGCGGGCAGAAGCAACGGGTGGCGATTGCGCGCGCGCTGGCGATGGAGCCGAAGGTGATGCTCTTCGACGAGCCGACCTCGGCCCTCGACCCGGAATTGATCGGCGAGGTGCTGGAGGTGATGAAGCAACTGGCGCGCGAAGGCACGACGATGCTCATCGTCACGCACGAGATGGCCTTCGCGCGCGAGGTCGCCGATCGCGTCATCTACATCGAAGGCGGCGTCTTTGTCGAGGAGGCCAAACCGGACGACATCTTCACCAATCCGCGTGACCCGCGCACCCAGCAGTTCCTCGACCGCGTGCTGGTCAAGGACACGCTGTTGTTGCTGCACGACAAAGTATCATGACGCTCATCACCCTCACCACCGATTTCGGCCTGCGCGACGGCGATGTGAGCGTTTGCAAGGGCGTGATCAAAACCATCGCGCCGCAGGCTGACCTCATTGACGTGACCCACCTCATCAGCCCGCAGAACGTGCGCGAGGTAGCGGTGGTGTTGAGCCGCACCTGGTCTTATTTCCCGGCGGGGACTATTCATATGTTCGTCGTGGAACCGGGCGTGGGCACAGCACGGCGCGGGCTGGCGGCGAAAATCGGTGAACACTACTGCGTGGGGCCAGATAACGGCGCGCTGACCTTGGTTCTGCAACAGGCGGAGGCTCATGGCTGGCCGCTGGAGTTCGTCGCGCTCACCGAGCAGCGCTACTGGCGGCCCGAGGTCAGCCGCATCTTTCACGGGCGTGACATCTTCGCGCCCATCTGCGCGCACCTGGCCAACGGCGTGCCGCTGTCCGCCTTCGGGCCGGCATTCGCTGATCCGGCCCGGTTGCCGATTGCGCCCGTTCAACGTACACCAAACGGGCTGCGCGGCGAGATCATCTTCACCGACCACTTTGGCAATTGTTCGTCCAACATCCGCGCCGAGGATTTGAATGGAGTCGGCGACGTGCAAGTACGGGTACGGGGCGCGACGATCAACGGGCTGTCAGCCACCTTCGGCGAGCGGCGACCCGGCGAGCTGATTGCCCTCATTAACCACGTTGGCGAGTTGGAAGTGGCCGTCGTCAACGGCAACGCGCAGCAACGCCTGGGCGTGCAGGTGGGGGATGAGATTGAAGTGACTCAAAGATAAACCCGCATCGAATTTCGCGAATTGACGCGAATTCTTTCTGCGTGAAATTCGCGCAATTCGAGGCCACTGGATCATATGACCTCCATCATCACCCTCCTCACCGACTTCGGCGGCGCCGGCGTGGCCGTCAGCGAGATGAAGGCCATCATCCTCGGCCTCGCGCCGGATGCGCAGATGGTGGATATCTCCCACACCATCGAGCCGCAGAATATCCGCGACGGCGCGCGCATCCTCAGCCGCTCGCCGTTCTACTTTCCCGACGGCACCGTGCATATCTTCGTCGTTGATCCGGGCGTGGGCACGGCCCGCCGCCCGATGGCGGCCCGCCTCGGCGCGCACACCTTCGTCGGGCCGGATAACGGCACGCTGACTCTGGCGATGCGTCGCGCTGCCGAGGAGGGCTGGCCGATGGAGTTTTTTCATCTCGACCAGCCGCGCTACTGGCGTCCGAAGATCAGCAACATCTTCCACGGGCGCGACATCTTCGCGCCGGTGGCTACACATCTGGCGCTGGGCGTGCCGATTGAGAGTGTGGGCACACATATCACCGACCCGGTGACCCTGCCGCTGCCCACCGTCCAGCGCGGCGATCAGGCCGTGCGTGGCGAGGTGGCGGTAGTAGTCAAGCACTTCGGCAACCTCATCACCAACATCCAGGCACGAGATTTGGCCGATTTGGGTGAAGTCAGTGTCCGCGTCCGCGATGTACAAATCAACGGCCTGGTGCGCACCTTCGGCGACCGGCCCGCGGGCGAACTGGTCGCCCTCATCGGCAGCGACGATGAACTGGTGATCGCGGAGGTCAACGGGCACGCCGGCAACCGCCTCGGCGCGCAGGTAGGTGATGGGGTAGAAGTCGTGCAACGCGGATGAAGCTTTTGATCGTCACTCCACTACCCGAGGAGCGCGATGGTTTCTTACGCCGCTGCCGGCAACTGGGCTTGCAAATTCACGCCGCGCAACTCGGGCGACTGCCCGTGACCGTGCTGCCCGAACTCGGCGTGACGCTGGCGGTCGGCGGGGTGGGCAAAGCGCAGTACGCGCTGCAGACTCAGCACTTGCTCGACGCGGGCGAGGGCTGGGAGGCCGTCATCTGTGCGGGCACGGCGGGCGCGCTGGCCGATGAACTCTCGGTGGGAGATGTGGTGGTGGCGACGACGACGCTGGAGCACGATTACGCCAACCGCATGGTGCAGGTGCCGCGCCCGCGATTTGATTCCGACCGCGCGCTGCTGGCCTCGCTGCGCCGCGTGCCGGTCAACGGCCACGGCTTCGACGTGCATTTCGGGTTGATCGCCAGTGGGGATGAGGACATCGCCAGCGCCGAGCGCCGCGCCGAGTTGCGGCGCGACACGCACGCCCTCGCGGCGGCGTGGGAGGGCGCGGGCGGGGCGCGGGCCTGCGCCTTTTGTCGCGTGCCCTACGTCGAGGTGCGCGGCATCTCCGACTCCGCCAACGCCGACGCGGCCAGACACTTCTTTGCGCATCTGGCTACGGCCATGCAGAACGTGGCGCAGTTGGTCGTGAATTGGCTGCCCCACTTGCGAAGAACGACGGCTTGATTCAGAATAGCTTCACCCATGCCTGAACCCGCACCGCTCATCATCGAAGGCCTGACATTTCAATACCTCGCTCGGCCCGATCCGGCGCTGCGTAACCTCTCATTGGAATTGCAGCCGGGTGAGATGCTGCTGGTGGCCGGGGCCAGCGGCAGCGGCAAGACCACGCTCATGCGCTGCATCAACGGGCTGATTCCACGCGCGTATCGCGGTGAACTGACCGGCTCGGTGCGACTGAAGGGCGAGGAAGTACGCAACTTCTCGCTGGCGAAACTGTCGCAGACCGTTGGCACGTTGCTGCAAGACCCGGAGAAGCAAATCCTCGGTGCGCACGTACGCTCGGAGGTGGCGTTTGGGCCGGAGAACCTTGGCCTGCCCATCACCGAGGTCAACGAGCGGGTAGAGGCGGCGCTGGCGCGGCTGGGCCTGCAGCACGTGCGTGACCGCGAGACACACTCACTTTCGGGCGGCGAAAAACAAAAGGTGGCGCTGGCTGGTTTGCTGGCGATGCAGCCGCCGATCCTGCTGCTCGATGAGCCGCTGGCCTCACTCGACCCGGCCTCGGCGCGCGAGGCGCTGGCCGCCTTCCGCCAACTGGCCGATGAGGGCACGACCATCGTGCTGGTGGAGCATCGCGTCGAGGATGCGCTGGCCGCGCGGCCCGATCGGGTGTTGTACTTGCAGCAAGGTCAAATTCAGTATCTCGGCGCGCCGGCGGGCCTGGCCGATGTCGTGGACTGGCGGCAGGTGAAGCTGCCCGCACCGCAGATCATGCGGCGAGTCCGTTCCACCCTCACGGCCCGTGCCGTCCCGCCTTCCCGCCCGACCCAACCCGAGGCACCGGCCAACGGCAGGCCGCTTATCCAGTTCGAGTCGGTCTCTTTCCATTACGATGACGGGCCGCCGGTCTTGCGCGACATCAACCTGAAAATCCACGCCGGCGAGCGGGTGGCCCTGCTCGGGCCGAACGGTGCGGGCAAGAGCACGCTGGTGAAACATGCCATCGGGCTGGTCAAGCCACGCTCGGGGCGTGTGCTGGTGGAAGGCCGCGACACCCGCGAACTGTCGGTGGCGCAGGTGGCGCGCACGCTGGGGTATTGCTTCCAAAGCCCCACGCAGATGCTGTTCGCGCAGACGGTGAAAGAGGAATTGGCCTTTGGCCCGCACAACCTGGGTTACAAACAGGCGGAGATCGAACAGTTCTCGGCCAATGCGCTGAAGACGGTCAACCTCACCGGGATGGAACAATACTCGCCGTTGTCGCTTTCCTTCGGGCAGCAAAAACGCGTGACCATCGCCTGTGTCATCGCCATGCGCTCCCGCATTCTGGCGCTGGATGAACCGACCGCCGGACAGGACTACGGCAATTACATCGCCTTCATGGACAGCCTGATGGAACAGGAGGGCGAGCAGGGCCGGGCGGCGGCTTCGCATTTCGACGCGCTAGTTTTCATCACCCATGACCTGGATCTCGCCATCATGTACGCCTCGCGCGTCATCCTGCTGGCCGACCGCACCATCGCCGCCGACGGCCCGCCCGAGCAGGTGTTGAAGGATTCCGATTTATTGCGTCGCTGCCGCATCGTCCCCACGACTTTGCTGGAGGAAAACTTGAGATTGCTGCCGCGAACCGGCGGCTTCCTGCGGGCCGAGGCACTGGCGGGCCTGGAGCCTGCGACATAAGCCGGGCGCAAGTCACGGCATCTTTGGCGGCGCGGCAGTGTTAATTAACACGGCTGGGGAGGCTGGAAAGGAGAGTGGGTAACCGAAGACGCTTTTGCTTTCATCCATCCGCTGTTTTTCACGCACTCAATCACTCAATCGGAGGACTTCACTATGGCAACCGCAATGTCTATGCCCAAGCGCAGTTTGTGGCAGTTTGGCACGCGCGAGATCGTGTACTCCGCGATCGGCGCGGCGCTGTACGGGGTGTTGAGTTGGGTCTTCAACAACATTCAGATCCCGGGCACGCAGTTGGTCTCCGTCCGCCCACCCGTCGCCATCCCGTTCTTTATGGGCATCGTGTTCGGCCCGCTGGTCGGTCTGTTCACCGGTGGCATCGGCAACGTGCTCGGTGACCTGCTCTCAGGCTACGGTTTCTTTTGGGCCTGGGATGTCGGCAACGGCCTGATGGGCCTGATCGCCGGACTAGTGCCGGCGCTGATGGGCAAGGATGAGAAAAACTATGTGTGGGGCGCCATCGCCGCCGTCGTCGCCTCCTTCGTCGGCATGGCCTTTCCGGCGCTGATTGCCGACCCGTTCATTGACCGCACCGCCGAGTTTGGGGCGGCGCTGGCTGGCACGTATCCGGCGGTGAGCATCACCAACGCCATCAACGGCGCCATCCTCACACCTATCCTGCTCTACGCGTGGAACGCATACCGTTCCCGCTCGGGGCGTTGACCTGTTTGCACCTCCCACTCCCCCAGGCCGGCCCTTCGGTTGAGCCTGGGGGAGCGGCCTTTGGATGTTCGCTACTTTCAAATTCCTCCCCGGCACCAGCCTGATCCACCGGCTTGACCCGCGCACGAAATTCATCGTCATCGTGCTGATCCTGTTCAGCACCATCATCCCCGATGATGTGCGCGTGCTGGTGGCGCTGGTGGCGCTGACGCAAGTGTATTACCAACTGGCGCGCCTGCCGTGGCGCGCCACCGCCAAAGCCTGGGCGGTGGTGCTGTTCTTTTCAATCGCCATCGTCGGGTTGTTCAGTGCCACATTGTTCGGCAGCCTGCCGCCGGGGATCGAGCCGAAGCACCCGATCTTCTCCTTTCCGGCGGTCCCGCTGCCCTGGGGCGGCGAGTGGCAACGGATAGTGACGTGGGAGCACGCTTTCTACGGTTTCGCTCGCATGTTACGGCCCATCGCCATTATGGGCATGGTGCTGCCGTTTACGTTCACGACCAATCCGTATTTGTACGGCGTCGCCTTCCGCCGCCTCGGCCTCTCCGATGGGGTCGCCTTCGCGCTTGATCTGTCGCTGCGTTACGTGCCCACCATTGCGCGGGATTTCTTTGTCACGATGGATGCGCAGCGCGCGCGCGGTTACGAACTGGAGGCGAAACGCGCCGGCTTCATCAACATGATCCGGCGGGCGGCCCCGCTCATCGTGCCGGTCACCATCAGCTCCATCGCCAGCGGCGAGGAAGTGGTAGAGGCGATGGAGTTGCGCGCCTTCGGCGTCGGCCCGCGCACCTGGGCGGCCTCCGCTCAGTTGCGGATGAAGGGCATTGACTACCTCGTGCTGGGCATCGCCGCCCTCATCCTGCTGACCGTCCTGCTCCTCACCAACTTCACCTCCATCGGCCCGTACTGGTTCCCCGGTGAGTGGTTTGACTAGTCGCCGGGTTTTCATCCACGTCCAAGTCAGAAAATACTCTCCTTGCCTCGCGCTCCCGAACTTTGATACAGTTGCGGCGTGAACTATTACGAATTGCTCGACGTTGCGCCGTCGGCCTCGGCGGAGGAGATTAAATCGGCCTACCGTATTCAGGCGCAGCTCCATCACCCCGACCGGCTGCATGGCGCGAACGACAAGGTGCGCCAGTACGCCGAGGAGCGGTTGAAGAAGATCAACTCCGCCTACACGGTGCTGAGCGATACGGCCAAGCGGCGCGATTACGACGCGCGGCTGCGCCAGAATGCACGGGCCGCACCCGAGGAACCGCCACCCGATTACGGCGCGCGCTCACGTCGGGGCCGCCAGCGCAGCGAGCGTGATGCCGCCGCCGAATGGATGCGGCAGGAGGCCGAGTTCCGCAAGGCCGAGGAGTTCGTGCGCCGCCAGGAGAAAGTGGCTGCCGAGGAAGCCCGCCGCCGCCGCGAGGCCGAGGAGGCCGCCTACCGCGCCGCGCGCACTCGCTTCCCGCGCACGCAACTGCAAGAGAATCGCCTGATCGTCACCCTCCAGCCGGGATTAAGGATGACTTGCCTGCGCATCCCGGCGGGCGAGTTCCGCATGGGCAGCGACCCATTGCGCGACCCGCGCGCGCTGGCCGCCGAACGCCCGCAGCACGTCATCCGTCTGAGCGAGTATTTCATCGGCCAGTTCCCCGTCACCAACGAAGGTTATCAGGCCTACCTGCAGGCCGCCCAGCCCGATCTGCACCATCGCTTCGAACTCAATCAGGCGCAACATCCGGTCGTAAATGTGTCGTGGGATGATGCGCTGGCGTTTTGCAACTGGCTCACCGGGCCGGGGTGGAAGTTCAGCCTGCCGACCGAGGCGCAATGGGAGAAGGCAGCGCGCGGCGCCGACGGGCGCGTGTACCCGTGGGGCGACGAGTGGGACATCTCGCGCGCCAATGCGGATGATCTGGCCGGCACCACCACACCGGTCGGGCTGTTCTCACCCGGCGGTGATAGTCCCTTCGGCGTGGCGGAGATGAGCGGGAACGTGTGGGAGTGGTGCGCGGATTGGTATGACGCCGCCGAGTACGCCAACCGGCAAGTGATCGCCGACCCGGTCGGCCCGCTGCAGGGCGAGGGCGCGGTGATTCGCGGCGGGGCCTTCGACTCGACGGCGAAGCACGCGCGCGGCGCGCATCGCAACTGGCATTACCCCTTCAAGCGCCGCGCCAACATCGGCTTCCGCGTGGTGGCCGTGCCCGTAGAAACGTAGAGACGCCCCGGTGGAGCGTCTCTTTTTTCGTTCTTCAATTCAACTGCGTGACCGTTACGGGATGATGAACTCCTGCCCCGGTTTGATCTTGTTCGGGTTGTCGCCGATGACGCCTTTGTTGACGTCGTAGATCTGCTGCCAGGCATTGGCCCTGCCGTAATACTTGAGCGCGATGTCGCTCAACGTCTCACCGGCGGCCACGGTGTGTTTCTTCGCGCCGGCCAGCGCCGCCTGCAGCGCATCTTCGGCCTCCTTCAACTTCTTGTTGTACTGCACCGCCATCGCATCGGCCATCGAGGCCTCGCCCTCGGCGGCGGCCTTGGCGCCGGCATCTTTCGCGGCGCGGGCTTTATCCAACGCGGCCTCTTTCTTGGCTCTGGCCTCGGCCACCTGCGCCTCGAGTTTGGCCTTGGTTTCCATGGCTTCTTTCAATGTGGACATTTAGAGTCTCCCTCGTTCAGTGTGAGCGGCGCGACGATTGCGCCGCGGGCAAGTGTATCAACTTCCGCTGAGTCGTTCAACCGACGCCGGCGGCCGGCTCAACTCAACTCATCCAGTTTGCGCCAGTGTTTGAGGATCGTCGCGCCATCGGTGGTGAGCACGCCGGGCAGGTCAATGGGCACGAAGGCGCCGAGGCCGAGCGCGATGAAGTTGTAGAAGGCCGTGAAGCCCAACACCCACACCAGCGGGGTATCCGCAAGCGCGAAGAACCGCAGCGCGGCGAGCGCCAGCAAGCCAATCAGCACATTCACCCAGAATCCACCCAGCGCGCGGCGGATGTGGACGCGGCCCGGCAGCTTCGGCTCGCGGCGTGGATACTCGGAGGTGGCCAGCACGGAGAAGAAGTTGATCCCGACCATCGGGTAGCCGGTGCGCCGCGCCGCCCAGGCATGCCCCATCTGATGCAGCCAATCGCTCACCGCCATCACCAGCGCGCAGACCGTCCCCACCAGCCAGCCAGCCACAAAACTCAAGCCCGATTGCGACGAGGCCAGCCAGGCCAGGGCGATGGCGCTCAACGCAAACGCGCCCAGGCTGACGAGGGTGATGCGCGTGGTCACGCCGTACACGGTGAAAAGCGGGCTGGGCTGCATGGGTGGGGAGCGCGGACCCGGGCGGGCTATTTGTCGGGTCGCACGCGGCGGGTCTCGGCGGTGGGGCCTTTCCATTCGCCGGGATACAGCTCCAGCGCGACGGCGGCCAGCTTCACGATCTGCGGATCTTTGTCGTACTGGCACTGTTGCACCGCGCGGTGCGCTTCGGGCGTGTGCCACTCCACCAGGCCGCCGAGGGCGACGCGGCGCGTGCGGTCGTTATTGCTCTGCACCGACTCGCCGTTCTCACCGGTGACGTAGCCGCTGCGTGGGTTCTGGAGTATCTCGATGAAGACGGCGATTGCGTGAGGGTCGTCAACATGCCGCAGCCGTTTCACGGAGTTGTGGGCGATATCCAACTCGGCCGCCCGCAGCGCGCGGATGCGGTGCAACTGAATGAAGGTGTGAGTCATGATTTCGCGCGTCAGCGGGTCGGGGTGATTGAGCGAGGCCTCGAGTTCGGCCAGCGCCTCCTCGTTGTTGATCATGCCCGGCCGGTTGGCGAACTCGATAGCCGCGGCGCGCCGGGGCCTGGGGTCCACCCCGCGCAGGTCGAACTCCTTGCCGGCGCGTTCGATCAGGCGGCCCACCGGCGTGGTCGGCGCGATGTCGCGCGCGGCCACCTGCGAGACCAGTTTGGCCAGTTCCTCCTCGGGCGCGTCCATCACAAACAGCACGCGCTCGGCCGCCTCCTGCACGAACAAATCCTCGGTGGCCTTCATCTCGGCCAGATAAGCGCGCAGGGCCGTCTCGTCGGCCTGGCGCAACGTCGCCCGCGCGCGGTCGCGCCATACGTTGACGAGATCGGCCAGCGTATGTTGCTGCTCCTGCAGGTTGGTCATCTCGCTGATGAGCTTTTCGCGCGTCTCGGGGTTGATCTCGTCGGTGATGCGGCGCGGGTACGGGCGGAGCTGCTCACTGACGGTGATGAACTCGCGCTGGTACAGGTCGGCTTTGTTGTTGAGCGTCTCCTGCAACTTGCGCAGTGATTGGGCAAACATGGCGGCTATTTTAGCAGGGGTGCGAAAGTGCCGTGGGGCCCGGGAGCCGGGGGGACGGGGAAAGGCGCCCTTGCCCCCTGCGCCCGTTCACTTCAAAATCTCGCGCGCCAGCGGCAGGGCCAGCCGCGCCCACTCGGCGTACATCGCGCCGGAGGGGTGCAGCCCGTCGGCGGCGATGAGGGCCGGGTCAGTCGCAGCCCGCCGCGAGATCGGCGTGACATCAACGTAGCGCGCGCCGGCGGCCTCGGCGGCCTCGCGATTGATCGCGTTGAAGGCATCGATCGCGGCGGCGATTTGGGCGCGCTCACGACCGTTCGCAAACGGCGTCACGCCCCAGTCGGGGATGGAGAGGACGATGACGGCGGACGGCTCCCCGCCGGCAAAGGCAATGGCGCGGGTCAACAATCCCGCGAACTCGGCGCGGTATTGCTCCGGGTCACGCCCGCGATACTGGTTGTTGACGCCGATGAGGAGCGAGACGAGGTCGAACGGGCCGCGCACGTCGGCGGCGTCAATGCCCGCGGCGAGTTCATCCGTCGTCCAGCCGGTGGCGGCGATGATGAGCGGGGCGCTTACCTCGACGCCGGCGGCGTTGAGGAGCGCAGCCAGTTGGGCCGGCCAGCGCTCTTCTGCCGCCACACTCTCGCCAATCGTATATGAATCGCCAAGCGCGAGAAATCGCATAGTACTACTTTGTCAGATTCGTAATGGTTGATGCTGAATGATCCATTCGACGGCGGCCATCTCCCGCAAGCGATCCACGATCTGGCGATGGACTTCGGCCAGGGAGC
>Ga0114938_1002812_pt1 | contig 10709 bp, 2 predicted proteins | sample AshMeaBigSpring_FD_88675 | JGI IMG/M metagenome (GOLD analysis project Ga0114938, IMG submission 88675) | Groundwater microbial communities from Big Spring, Nevada to study Microbial Dark Matter (Phase II) - Ash Meadows Big Spring | ecosystem: Environmental > Aquatic > Deep subsurface >...
AGGTCAACAGGAGTTTGGTCGATAATGCCCTTCATTTTCCGGTGTAGTTGTGCGCGGCTGATTTTCAGCTCTTTACTGATCATTTCCACGCTCAGCGCCGGATTGTCCATATTGGCTTTGATAATATCAAAAACCTTTTCCATTAGCCGATCATCGGCCGATGTGAGTACGCCGCTTTCCACTTCCCAGTTGATGGAGTTGCTGAATTTCTTTTTCAGTTTCTGGCGTTGTTCGAGCAGACTTTTTATTTGTGAACGGAGCAAACTCATATTGAAAGGCTTGGTGATGTATGCTTCCACACCCAGATCGATGCCCACAATCCGGTCTTCCATTTCCGACTTGGCTGTGAGGATAATAATGGGGATATGGCTCGACTCGATATCCGATTTCAGATGTTTACAAAGCTCAATGCCGTCCATATTGGGCATCATTACATCGGTAATAATCAGGTCGGGAGTTTTTGATTGCACTTTCTCCATAGCGGTTATACCATCCACAGCCTCAATGACTTTATAGTCAGATTTCAGTTCGACATGCAACATGGTTCGCATGTCAATATTGTCGTCGACAATAAGCACTAATGGTTTGGCGGTGGTTGAGGACTGTGCCATCCCATTATTTTCGTCACTGTCTTTTTCTGATGGTATACTAAGTTTTTGTTCGCTTGTAATCTCTTGTTTTTCAATCAATTCCAATTCAGCTGTTTCTGAGCTTCGGTTGGCATCACCCAATTGCAGGTAGAGACTAAAAGTTGATCCTTCGCCCGGTTCGCTCTTTACGCTTACAATCCCTTTATGAAGTTCCATAATATTCTTAACCAGATTCAGACCGATGCCGGAACCAACATGCTGTTTATCAACTTCGCTGTATTGATAGTAGCGGTCGAAAATTTTGCTGGTTACTTCGGCTGGCATTCCTATACCGGTGTCGGTAACATGTATAACTACAAAGTCGGTACTTTCGCGTTTTTCAAAATCGGTTGATACGGCAATATAGCCTTTTTCGGTAAATTTTACGGCATTCGAAATAATATTATAGATGCATTTATCGAGCATATCGGGGTCGAACCACACTTTTGTATCTTCAATTTTATTCTCGAAAGTGAGTTCTATGTTTTTTTGCATAGCCACATCGGTAAATGTATCCAGAATATCCTTTACAATGGTGGATACTGAAATGAATTTCGCGTGAACCTTCATTTGCCGCATGTCTAATTTCCGAAGGTCAAGTATCTGATTGATAAGGTGCAATAAACGTTCGGAGTTTTTACGAATAATGGAAAGCAACTGAATTTTTTCTTCGCTTGTTTCTTTTTGCATTAGTCGTTCCAATGGCGACGAAATCAGCGTTAGCGGTGTGCGGAACTCATGCGAAATGTTGGTGAAGAAAATTAATTTCGACAGGTAAATTTCTTCCTGTTTTTTTATTTCTAATTCTTTTAAACGCTCCCTGTCACGTTTTAAATTTTTGTTTTTCAGATATTGAAATCCGAAATAAATAGTAGCACCCAAAATCATCCAATAAATAATGGTGGCCCACCACGATTTCCAGAAAGGCGGATGAACTACAATCACTAATTTCGTTTCCCTGCTGTCCAGCGTTCCGTTTGCCTGACCGGTTTTCAGATGCAGGGTGTACTTTCCCGGGGCGAGGTTGGTGTAGGTAACTGAGCGGCTTCCGGCTGGCAGATTTCGCCATTTAGTATCAAATCCGTTCAGATACGATGAAACAATCAGCTTTTTTCCGGCAAAATACTCGGGAGTTGAGAATTCAATCGTCACGCTTTTGTCAGAATAGCTCAATTCAATTTGCTCCATATAGTTCAATGCACGGGGCAAAATAATTCTGCCATTCACCTCGCGGTTAATAAGAACCTGCTGGTCGTATAGTTTCAGGTCGGTGAGAATAATGGTGTTAACTGGTTTTGTGCCGTTGATCATTTCCGGTTTGAAAGCATTAATACCTTTCGTTCCTCCAAAAAACACTTCGCCCTGCCGGCTTAAACGATAGGAGCCGGAGTTAAATTCATCGCTTTGGAGGCCGTCCTGCTGGTTAAACGATTTTACAGTGTGACTTTCAGTGTCGAAACATGAAATTCCCTGATTGTCGCTCATCCACAAACTGCTTTTTCCGGTAAACACAAGCCCTTTTATGCGGTTGCTGGTGAGGTCGTTGTCGGTTGTGAATACCTGAATATCCCCATTATCCGGATTCAGACAGTTCAGACCGTTGTCTGTTCCAAACCAGATATTTCCTTTCCCATCGGCAGCAATCGAGTGAATCATATTGTTGCTCATCTTGTTGTTAGTCTGTGTGTTGTAATTGATAAATTTTTCGCTTTTTATCACAAAACAGCTCAAACCATACACTGTGCCAATCCACAATCGACCTTTTTTATCGAAATACAATTTGTTAACCCAGTTATTTATCAGACTGTTATGGTTGGAAGTTTGCAGGTAGTTGGTAAATAGTTTCGTTTTTTTGTCAAAACAGCTAATCCCGCCACCATGTGTGCCCATCCATATTTTTCCATCAGCCGATTGTGTAATTGTGCGTACATTGTTGCTGCGAAGTCCGCCTCCTGTGTTTTCGGTGGTATAAGTTGTGAATTTACCCGAAAATCCTTCCATGACCGCTATTCCGCCTGTGTAAGTCCCTACCCATATACTACCTTCGTTATCCACAAACACATCGAGTGTGGCATTGTCGGGCAGCGAAAACCGGTTATTAGCCTGATGCAGAAATTGTTTTTTGAAATTATTCGAACGGTTAAAAACAATCAGCCCTCCGCCATCCGAGGCCATTAAAATATTTTGGTTGTTGTCCACAAAAACACCATTTACACAATCGTGAAAAGGCGTATCGTCAAAATTTCGATATGTCTGAAAACCAGCATTACTTTGTTTAATAAGGCAAATTCCAAGCGTAGGAATACCAATCCAGATATTGTTTTGCCTGTCGGTATAGATGGAGTGAACACGGCTTTTACGTAGTTCGTAGAATCGTTCCACAAAAACAGGATGATGGTAAACGCTTTGATTTATAGTATTATAAACGAGCATTCCATCGCCATCGGTGCCAAGCAACAGGTTGTTTTGAGCATCCTGATTCAGACTGAAAATTAACTTGGAAGGAATAAATGAATTTACATTTTCAAGAACCTGAAATTTATCTGTCGTGGCATCGAATTTGACAAGTCCGATTTTCAGAATGCTACAATAAATGGTGTTGTTGGCCGATTTAATAATACGTAGCACCTGATTTGAAGGGAGTGCGCCGTTTTCGCGATTGTAATGCTTTATCGTATTCGATTGAGGATTATAAACCGAAATTCCTTTGTCGGAAGATGTAAACCAGATATTACCCAAACCATCTTCGGCAATATCGGTAACAATATTACTGCAAATAGAAAGTGAACTGTTGGGTTGAAAGTAGAAGTGTTTGTTTTTTTGCGAATTTTGTTGAATCATAATGGCTCCATGTATGGACGTTGACAGCCAGATATTATCACGGCTATCCTGAAAAATCTTCTCAATTTTAACTTCTTTCTTTTTTAAACCATCGATATTCAGATTAATCGATTGAAAAAGATTTAATTTCTCGTTGTATACCTGACAACCCTCGTAGGTTCCCACCCATATTTTTCCACTTTTGTCGCACAATAAACTCACAACACTGTTATTAATCAGTTTCGACGAGTCGGCACTATTATTTTTATATGTTTTAAATTGCAACCCATCGTATTTACTCAATCCCTCTTCGGTTCCAATCCAAATAAAACCATGTTTATCCTGTGTAATGCTGGTAACAATTGAATTACAGAGCCCATCTTCGGTAGTTTTTATAACCGAACTCGATATACGAAATACTGCAAAACTCTGGAAAACGAATATTTGAGCAACAAAAAAAAGAATCGATTTTTTCATTTTTGTAATTATTGAATTATTGCCGGAATAACTTACATACAAATGTATATATAATTTACAGGGTTGCAAAACACACAATATTCATTTTTGTATTAATCCATTCAATTTTGTAACAATGGAAGAAGATGAGACGAAATTGCAAAAACTTATCACAAAAACGAACGAGAGTTGATTTTTTATGTATCTATATTTGCCCAGCGAAAAAAAACAGAGTTATAAACATTAATAAAACAAAAACGTATGACAAAAACATGACCACACTTAATTTTAATTTTTAACAAACAAAAAAATCAACAAATTAAACGAAAGTAGTTGTGTATTGATTTTTAAAAACGCAATATACGGCTATTAATTAACCCCAAAAAAATAATTTTATGAGAAAAGCATTTTTATTGCTATTATTCATTGGGCTTTACTCTTCAGTTTTCTCTCAAACAAATGTAAAGGGAAAAGTGATTGACAAAAGCACGAACGAATCGTTGCCGGGTGCTACGGTTCAGGTAGATGGTACTACTGTAGGTACCATCACAAACGAAAAGGGCGAATTTGAACTTACTGCTCCTAAAGGTAGTCAGTCGCTCATTATTTCATTTATTGGTTATAAACCACAAAAAGTAACGGTTAAGCCGAACATGGTTGTTGAGCTTGATGCTGACAATTTAAACCTCGACGAAGTAGTGGTTGTAGGTTACGGTACCATGCGCAAAAGCGACCTCACCGGTAGTGTATCGAAAGTAAATATAGAGGACATGCGCAAGGTGACCACTATTGATGCATCAAAAGCACTTCAGGGCCGTGTGGCTGGTGTGAATGTAATATCCAACTCGGGTAGCCCGGGTGCTGGTGTGAAAGTACGCATTCGTGGTATAGGTAGTGTTAACAACTCGGATCCTATTTATGTAGTGGATGGCTTTATTATGGGCGATATCAGTCATATTGCTCCAACTGACATCGAAAGCATGGAAGTATTAAAAGATGCATCGGCTACTGCTATTTATGGCTCACGCGGGGCGAATGGTGTTATTTTGGTAAAAACAAAAATCGGCTCCAAAACAGGTAAAATGAATGTGCAGGCTAGTGTATTGACAGGTATTTCGCGTGACGCCCGCCGCCTTGAAATGGCTGATGCTACTGAATTTGCAAATGCTCGCAAACAAATTGGTAAAACCGACGATATTATCAACTATGTATTGGATCAACAAGCTGCCGGAAATTACCTGAAAGGTACCGATTGGCAGGATGAAATCTTTCGTCAAGGCTCAAACGCTCGTTACGACATCAGCGTTAATGGTGGTAATGAATTTTATTCGTACGATCATGGAATGTCGTTCTCTACCGACAAAGGAATTATCAAAGGTACTCAAATTGACAAATTCATGTTTCACTCAAACAACGACATGAAATTGACAAAAAATGTAAAAATGGGTATGAATTTCAACTACGTTCGCTACGAAAAACCAGGTGACCGCAATGATTTTTATTCAGGTACTTTAACAGGTGCTTTGCGTGCTGATCCTATTTCGGCAGCATGGGACGATTACACTAATTTCTATGGTGAGGTTTATTATTCTCCTTCATCTGTTAATCCAGCTATGTCAGTCTATTTAGCAGGTAAAAATAATTATGTTGGTAACCGCTTTACTGCAAACTCGTACCTACAGTTCGATAATTTATTGATCAAAGGTTTATCTTTCCGCACACAGTTTGGTGCTATTATGAATTTCGACGACGAAAAAAATTATAGCCCTAAATACTTTATTACGCCAACCCAAAAAAACGACGATGCCACTTTGTATCAAAAAAGATATTATGGTACAAACTGGATTAGCTCCAATTATTTTTCGTATAACAATACCTTCGGTAAATTAAATATTAATAATACTTTGGGTGTGGAATTCCAAAAATCAATCAATACAGATATTTGGGCAAAAGGTTACGATGTGCCTGAAACAGCATCCTTGCAATACTTAGGTGCACACCGCGATCAGATTAAATTTGATTTAGGTGGCGGACGTGGCGACAATAGCATGAATTCTGCATTTTACCGTGGTAATTTCTCCTGGGACAATAAATACGTGATTACCGGTACAATCCGTGCCGACGGTACTTCAAAATTCCTTGATTCGAAACGTTGGAGTTATTTCCCATCGTTTGCAGCAAGTTGGAACATGCACAACGAATCATTTTTACAACCAATAAGCAATGTTTTATCGATGTTAAAGCTACGAGCTGGTTGGGGTATGGTTGGTAATCAAGCGAGTGCTGGTAGCTTTGATTATGTGTCGTTAGTAAACTCAGGTTATGTATATGCATTGAACGGATTACCTGTGAATGGTGCAGTTCAAAAATCATTGGCTAACGAAGAAATTCAATGGGAATCGGCCAATCAATTAAACTTTGGAGTTGACTACGGTTTATTTAATAATCAGTTGACGGGAAGTATTGAATATTTTATACGTGATACAAAGGATATGTTGCTTCGTCGCCCTATCCCATTGTATGCAGGTAAAGAAAAACCAATGGTAAATGCAGGCACTGTACGCAATAGTGGTATTGAGTTTACCTTAAACTACAGTAATCGTAAACGTGATTTCAAATATGACATTGGATTGAACCTTTCGTTTATCAAAAACAATGTGGAAAGTTTAGCTGGTGGTGACCCTATTCGTAGTGGTGGTGCTGGTCGTATAGGAAATATGACAATGACTGAAGAAGGACATGAAATTGCTTACTTCTATGGTTATAAAACCGACGGAATCTTCAATACGCAAGAAGAATTAGATGCGCATGTAAAAGACGGAGTGGCTATTCAACCAAATGCTGGTTTGGGTGATGTGAAATTCTTAGATCGTAATGGTGATGGTAAAATTACCGAGTTGGATATGACACATTTGGGTAGTGCTCACCCTTTGTTTACAGGTGGTTTGAATGTGAATTTAGAATATAAAGGCTTTGATTTGGTTGCATTTTTCACAGGTTCTTATGGAAACGAGATTGTTAATGCTATGCGTCAATCGCTTTACAATTCAAAAATGTTTGAAACAAACATTAGTCGCGATATGGCTGTAAACTCATGGACGCCGGCTAATCCCACATCGAATATTCCACGTTTAGATGCTGCTGATTTGAATAAAAACACCGAGAATTTCTCCGATTTATATGTTGAAGATGGTTCCTATTTACGTTTGAAAATGCTTCAATTGGGATACAGTCTTCCTAAATCGTTTATCAAGAAAGCAGGCATTTCCAATGTACGACTTTATGTTTCGGCCGAAAATGTATTTACATTGACTAAATATACTGGTCTCGATCCGGAAGTATTTGGTTTGTATGGTAATCCATTGTATTATGGTATCGATCAAATTACATATCCACAGGCTAAATCATTTTCAGTTGGTTTAAATATTACCTTATAATAAAAGATATAGAATATGAAAAAAACAATTTATATTTTACTTTCGGCAGTTCTGACTTTCGGAATGGTTGGATGTAACGATTTCCTTGATCTCAACCCTCAAGGATCAGAGAACAGTGCAAACTTCTTCGAATTGGAAGAAAATGGCACACGTGCAATTATTGGCATTTATGATATGCTCCAACTCGATGAAGGAGCCGGGCCCGACGGACAATGGATGGGACATCATCACGATTTTATAATGGGTGATATCCGGAGCGATGATGCGGAAAAAGGCAGTAACGATGGCGATTATGGTGCAATGTGGGAAATGGTGGATTATACCATGACCCCTCAGATAGGTTTTGCAAGCGATTTCTGGATTCATGGTTTTTGGGGTGTCTCCCGTGCAAATTATGCATTGGATAATCTGCCCAATGTAGGCTGGAATCCAGCTCTTCGCGACCGCCTGATTGGTGAAGCTTCATTTCTTCGTGCTTATTTTTACTGGTACTTAGTTCGTATTTATGGTGGTGTTCCATTATTTACAAGCTCGGTAAAACCTTCAGACTTCGGAAAAGTTAAACGTGCTTCGTTAAACGAGTGCTACACTCAAATTGCTGCCGACTTAACAAAAGCGATTGAATTGTTGCCCGAAAAAAGCACAATACCAGTTGCTGAAACCGGCAGACTTAGCAAAGGCGCTGCCCGCGCTTTACTGGCTCGTATATATATGTATCAGATTGGTACCGACATTGCAAGTACAACTACCTGGCAACAGGTTTACGACCAAACAAATGCTATAATTACATCCGGCGAATATGCGTTGATGCCAAATTATGCTAAACTTTGGGAAACTGAAAATAAGAACAACGAAGAGTCGGTGTTCGAAATACAGTTTGGTGTTGGTTCAAGTGGCGATGCACCGACTTCTATTGGTACTAACTTCTACAATTTTCAGGGTAATCGTAAGGATGACTCAGGTTGGGGATTCAACAATCCAACACCTGATTTGGTGGAAGCTTACAATGTTACTGTAACCAACGATCCACGTTTGTCGTGTGTGGTGTATGGTGCAAGTTTCAACAATGGAATATTGTATGGTGCTAAAAAGAAATACGACCGCAACGAACAGGGTTCTGATTGGTTGAACCGCAAGGCTGCCTTACCAGTAAAACCAGCATTGGCAAAAGCCAGCGATCGGAATATAAAAATAATTCGTTATGCCGATGTATTGTTGATGCACGCCGAAGCTTGTTGGTATTTGAATAAGTTCGACGAAGCCAAGACACAACTGAACAAAGTTCGTAACCGTGCACGTACCAGTACTTATTGCATGGGATATGCCGAAGGTAAAATGGATTATAGCGCTGCTCCAACTTCAGTAAACCTTCCGGATATTACTTCGACAGGTAATCAGTTATTACAGGATATTTGGAAAGAACGCCGTTTGGAATTAGCTATGGAGCAAATACGTTTTTACGATTTGGTACGTACCGGACGCTACTTTACAGTTATGGATGCTGAAAAAAATACCCGTCGTGCTCCGGGACAAACCTATGGTTTGGGCGTAAAAGCCTACAAGCAATTCCCTAATCTGAAAGCAAACGGTTTGGCTAAATCAATTGATGGTCCAAATGGAAACAAAGTTCCTTTGATGCCAATTCCTCAAACCGAAGCTGAAGCATGGGGTCTTGAACAAAATCCGGGTTATTAATCAATTATAAAAAAATAATTCTATGAACAAAAATATATTTAAAATTGCATTGATTGCGGGTATTTCGCTCCTTACATACAGTTGTGTTGAGGAATCAATCTTTGGCAAAGATTACGATGTAAATTTGCCAGCCGCAACCATTACCGAAATATCTGACGAAACACCTTTTGTAGGTAAGCAGATTGTGTTGAAAGGAACAAATATGAAGTCGATTTCGAGCATAGCTGTTGGTGCGTATACTTTCAAAATTATTGGACAATACGATGACTCAATGCGAGTAGAAATACCTCGTCAGATTGAAACAGGCCCTATAACCATTGTAAATAAATACAAACGTGTATTTGTTACAACTCAGTTTATCAGACCTCAGTTTTATCCTGCCAAAATTACAACATGGCCGGTTAATATTGAAAAGGGAAAACCTTTTTTACTAAAAGGCGAAAACTTAGATTTGATAAAAGAATTAAAACTGAATGGTAAAGTTGTTGCTGTATTTGGTTCAGCTGCTGCTGATAAAGTTTCTTACTCATCGGCAGGTATCGAAATGGAAATTGGCGATAAAGTATTGATTGAAATGACTCCAAGAACGGGTGACAAACAAACTTCTCCCGAAGTTGAAGTAATCAGACCAAAAAACACCTACGTTCCAAAACAAACGTTGATGCTTTTGGACTTCGATGCTGCTTACACAGCTGTTAAAGGGGATGCTGAAGGTAAAGGTTATTCATTTACTTATAATTCAACTAAAGGATTCTTTGGCAATGCATTGGAAGTTACAGCTGCATCAGGTAATGGTTGGAATGGCATTTACCTGAAAGTTGAAAACGATAATGGTGGCAAAGGTTATGATTTATCATCATACAACAAGCCGTATATCACTATGTTGGTAAATACAAATGGTGGATTCGGCTACGTGCAGCCAATTCTTACCGCCGGTGGTACTACCAGCGACCGTCACTTTACAGGTGCTTATGGTTATGGCGACGACTACAAAATGAAAACCAATGGTTGGGAATGGCGTTCGTACGACCTTGTAAAAATGGGATTCCCTGTTGTGAAAGGTCAGTTGGACAAAATTGGTATTCAGTTCCGCGGTGGTAATGTAAATGGTACTCCATTCTATGTGGCTGTGGATCAGGTTATGATTACCGACGGACCACTTACTCCGGGTCTTATCTGGGATGCAGAAGCAGCTGCTGGTGGTGATTTGCCTATTACATTCAATGGCGGTACCGGACTTAACGGTTACTATCAGGGTGACAAATACATGACTTATAAATATACTGTTGGAAGCGACACCTGGTCATGGTTAGGAAATGTAATGAGTGTTGGTGGACTTAAATTAGACCCGATTGCTTACGCCAATGGTATTTATCTGAACTTCCTTGTAAATACAGGTGACAGCGAAGGCTATGCCGGAATTCAAATTGTTCAGGGTTCGAATAAATTAGCTAATCAGAAATTGGATCCGGCTTATGGCGACAATTATAAGTTCCGTAAAACCAATGGTAACTGGGAATGGCGCTCCATGAAGTTCGATATTAGTTCTTGGGATGTTTGGGGTGGCTCTGCAGCTGCTTTCGATATCACGAAGGACTTTACACTAAGTTTCTATGCTCGTGGTGGAAATATTGCAAGTGGTGTAAATGCGCAATTACACATGGATTATTTC
>Ga0114938_1002814_pt1 | contig 10705 bp, 12 predicted proteins | sample AshMeaBigSpring_FD_88675 | JGI IMG/M metagenome (GOLD analysis project Ga0114938, IMG submission 88675) | Groundwater microbial communities from Big Spring, Nevada to study Microbial Dark Matter (Phase II) - Ash Meadows Big Spring | ecosystem: Environmental > Aquatic > Deep subsurface >...
CATCCGAGGAGCTGCCGAAGTCGGGCAGGTCCAGGGGACGGGCCTTGGTCGTGACGGTATCGACGGTCCTGCCTGGGTCTGGCAGATCCAAGTCTGGGCCGGCGGAGGCCGCTGCGCCGACGGCGATGCCCAGCAGCAGGGTCAGGGTGCGGGCGAGATACCCGCCGATGGTTTGGGTTTTCATGCCGCGGTCAGACCATCGCCGGCGTGTGAGGTTTCCGATGGGTGATGCCGGTTGGGTGTTGGGGGTACAGTCTGCTGCCTACCCAGGTTGCATACGCAAGGAGCCACGACCATCGCGATTATCCGCCCTCCCGGCATCGGGGGGCCAGAATCCGTGTTGGTGGGATCAGGCCAGGCACCCTCCCGACCGGCAGGCCCGCCAGAGTGGCTCGAAGGCCGGCCAAGGGGATCGGTGCCTTAGTTGAGCTGGATCCTCAGGCCCCAAGGGACCTGGGACTTGCCCTTGACCAGCCAGATCACGGGATAGGGCGGCTCGGCCTTGGGGAAGGTCCCGTCTGCATCGGTGAAGTAGACGAGGAGATCCGGTCGCCGGCCGACCTGGTCCACCCAGTCGAAGACCGGCGTGAAGCTGGTTCCGCCCCCGCCCTTGATGCCCTCGGGCCGACGAAATGCATCCCAGGGCTCGAAGACCCAGGGGGCCCCCTCGCAGAGCTTGGCGTCGCAGGGGAGCAGGGTGACTCGGGCACGGACCTGGCCCTTGAGGGCGTCGATCTCGTCGATGAACTCCTCCACCTCGGCGTCCTTGATCGATCCGCTGGTGTCCACGGCCACGATCAAATCGAGCTGCTGGCTGCGCAGGCTGGGCATGATGAAATCCCCCTCCCGGCGCGAGGGGCGGCTATAGCTGTAATCGTCCCGCGCCAGTGCGCTCATGTAGCGGGCGAGCAGCATGCGCCAGGGGAGCTGTGGCTGGAGCAGGTGGTCGATCATGCGCCGCAGCTCGCCGCCGAGCTTGCCGGCCTGCATGGCCTGCTGGGCGGCCCCGGCCATGCGCTGCTGCCACTGCACCGCGAGGGTCTCACGCTCGTCCGGGGTCAGGGGCTCGGGCTCGCCGCTGGGCCCCTCGGCCCCGTCGCCGTGTTGCCCCTCGGGCTGCGGGCTGGCGAGGCCATTGCCGCGGTGGCCCGCCTCGGGCTCCGGGCGGGACTCGGATCGCTGGACGTCCCCCTCGCGCATCCCCCGATCCGCCCCCTGGGCCTGGTCCTTGCCCTCGCCCCGGCTGTCGCCCCCCTTTGGCTCCACGCCTCCCGGGGGACTCCGCCCGTCCTTGGGGTCGTAGGCGTGCCTGTCCAGGGTCTCCGCCTGGTCGTTTTCGTCCAGAAGCGGATAGATCTCCTCAGCCGTCATGCCCTTGTACAGGGGCATGTGCAGGGAGTTGGGCGGCGGCTTGAGGCCGTCGTCGATCAGGAGCGGGTTGATGGCGTAGTCGCAGGCCAGGTCCCAGCGGTGCTGCACCCGGTGCTGGCGCCTGGCGAAGTGGGACAGGGCGCAGTGCAGGGCCTCGTGCGCCAGCATGAACTGGGTCTGCTCGATGCTCAGTGAGGCGATGTACTCGGGGTTGTAATAGAAGGCCCGGGCGTCGGTGGCCGTGGTGGGGCACCAGTCGGGGCGCGCGGCCTGCATGGGCAGGCGCAGGACCAGGGCGCCCAGGAAGGGCTTGTCCAGAATCAGCCGGGTGCGGGCCGCGGCCAGCTTGGTCTCGATCCGCTCCAGGTCCACGGCGGCGCTAGTCTCCATGGCCATGGCCTACTCGTAGAGCATGACGTCGGCCACGGCCTGGGCCCAGTCGGCGAAGGCAGGGACCTCGAAGAGGGCGCCGCCGATGGCCCGGTGCAGGTCCGACACCAGCATCACCCCCATCTCGCGCTCGGGGAAGCGGCGGGCATAGGTCAGGATGTTGCCGACCACCTGGGCCCAATTGTCCCCGTCCCGGGCGCGGATGGCGCGGCCCACCAGGGCGGCGGCCACGGCGTACTGCAGGTCGATCTCCCGCGGGACCCGGACCGGCTCCCCGGCGACGATGGCGTCCAGGTCCGGCATTTGATCCAGGCTGTTGACGAAGGCGGTCAGCTCGATCCCAGCGGCGGGACCCACGCAGGCCTGCAGCGTCCCCTGCAGAAGCTCGGGGTGGTCCTCGAACTTGCGCAGGCCCCGGTGGGCGAACTCCCAGGAGCGTGGCGACGGGAAGGCCACCGGGTTGTGGGCCGGGTCGAAGTCGAACAACAGCTCTGGGCGGAAGCGCAGGAAGGCGATCACCCGCTCGTCGATGCCGTTCGCGTAGGCCCAGCTCACCCAGTCGTCCAGGTGCGTCTCAACCTCGAAGTGGGAAAATCGGTTGGCCAGGGGGGCCGGCATGGTGTAAGTCACGCCGCGGTCCCCCTGGCGGTTGCCGGCGGCGAAGATGGCCCAGTGGGGCGGGACCTGATAGTCGCCCAGGCGCCGATCCAGGATGAGCTGATAGGCCGCGGCCGAAACGGCCGGCGGGGCCGATGTGATCTCGTCCAGGAACAGGACCCCGGCCGGGCCATGTCGCTGGGCATCTGGCAGCAAGCTTGGGATCGCCCACTCCACCCGCCCCTCCACCCGGAAGGGGATGCCGCGCAGGTCGCTCGGCTCCATCTGGGACAGGCGGATGTCGATGACCGGGGCCGAATGGCGGGCCGCAACCTGAGCGACCATCTGCGACTTGCCGACCCCAGGGGGACCCCAGAGCATGACCGGGGTGTGGTGCCCCGCGGCGGTGCTGACAAACTCGCGGTCAAGGACGCGTAATAACTGTGCCGGGCGCATTGGGTGGGGTCTTCCTCGCTCCTGGGGTTGGGGCGGCCGGGTCGCCGCTCTGCCTGGGGCAGGAGGAGACCGGCTTGGGCGTTAAACCACGATAGTTGGGTTTGAGTGGTGGGGTTCGCAAGGTAGCCACCGCGCTGGTACACATAAGAGAAACGCAGTATTCTAATGCCCCTTCCCCCGGATCGGGGCCAGGTCGGCGCGGCGGGGGCAGGACGCCAGCGGCGGAGATCGCGGCGGCAGCGCCTCCTCCGGTGCCATCCCGGGTTGTCCCGAGGCCGCCAAAAACTTACAATTCTCAGGCTTTGACCCCTTCATAGCTGATGCTCGGAGACCGGAAATGAACAAGCTCTACTACGACGCCGTCACCCAGATGGAGCAGTTGGGCGTCGACGACGAATACATCCAAGGTTGGCAGTGCGGCTTCCTGCAGAATCCCAAGCGCGAGGAGCAACGGCTGACCGAGGCCTACGAGGCCGGTTACGCCGACGGCGAGGAGAAGAATACCGATAACTTCGGAGATTGGGTGAAGGGCTGACCGCGCTGTGCGGCCTGGCGAAAAGGGGCGGGCACTCCCGCCCTTTTTTGTGTCCGCGATTCCAGACCGATGCGATGAAAGTCGCACGCGGTGCACTTCAGGACCTCCCTGCAATCGCAAGCGCTGGCTCCAACGCGACCCTTTCCCCGCCGGGGGAGGGCCGGGGTGAGGGACCGATCATGGGGATGCGCACGTTTCATGATGCGGGGTGGCGTGCGTCGCCATGATCGCTAGCCAGACCAAGGCGCCGACCCGGTGACCGACCTTGCCTAGAACCCTGACCCAAGCCGCCCAAGGGCTGGCCAAGCTCCTGCGAGGCCCAGACCTTCTGGTCATGCCCTGTTGCTTCGACGCCCTCTCCGCCCGTTTGGTGGAGCGCGCCGGCTTCCCATTGACCTTCATGAGCGGCTTCGCGGTCTCCGCTGCCCGCCTGGCGGTGCCCGACGCCGGGCTCATCTCCTACGCGGAGATGCTCGACCAGGGGCGCGCCATCTGCGAGGCCGTCGCCATCCCCGTCATCGGCGACGGCGACACCGGCTACGGCAACCCGGCGAACGTCCGGCGTACCGTCTTCGGCTACGCCAGGGCCGGGTTTGCCGGCGTCATGATCGAGGACCAAGTCGCCCCCAAGCGCTGCGGACACACCCAAGGCAAGGAGGTGGTTGGGCGTGGCGAGGCACTCGCGCGGCTGCGCGCCGCGGTGGACGCCCGCGACGAGGGGGCCGGGATCTGCATCGTCGCCCGCACCGATGCCCGCGCGACCCGGGGGCTGGACGAGGCGATCTGGCGCATGCGTGCCTTTGCGGACCTGGGGGCCGACGTCCTCTTCCTGGAGGCCCCGCGCAGCGAGGCGGAGATGGCCGCCTTCTGCGCCCAGGTCCCCGGCGTGCGCATGGCCAACATGCTGGAGGAGGGTGATACGCCAATCCTGCCGCCGGAACGCCTCGCCGCCCTCGGCTACCGTATTGCGGCCTATCCCTTGACCCTGCTCAACAGCGCCGTCTATGCGATGCAGCAGGCCCTGGCCGACCTCAAGACCGGGCGCATCCCAAGCCGGCGGGTCGATTTTGCGGCGATCCGCGACTTGGTCGGCTTCGCGGACTATGATGCAATCCTGGCGCGCTACGACTCGGGTCCAGGCGCCGACCCCAATGCCGGTGTGCCTCCACCTTACCGGGGGGCCTGAAGGTCGAACCTGAGCAGTGGACCAGGCCATGAGCGACAACAGCTACCTGAAGGACTTCATCCTTCTGCGCAATGACCCGTCCAAGGTCGGCGTGGTGCGCGAGGCGGCCCAGCGCGGCGAGGTCGATGCGCAGTACACCCTCGGGCTCATCTATGCCGAGGGCCGGGGGGTGCAGATCGACCTGGCCCTGGCCCATTATTGGCTGTCCCTGGCGGTCGCTCAGGGCGACCGCGATGCCGAGCAGTTGCGCAACGTCGTCGGCAGCCAGATGACCGACGCGGAATACGAGATCTCCAAACGACTGCGCGCCGGGGGGGTCATACCTGGCCAGTTCGTGATCCACTGAGGGGTCCGCTTCGATCCGGATCGGGCCCCCCGTCCCTGGGACCCGCGCCGGACAGCCAACATAAAGCCCCGGAGATTGCATCCATGCGTACGCCCCGCCTCCTGCCCCTGCTCCTGATTGCCGGCTGCTCCTCGACCTACGGGCCCATCTCCGCCCCGCCGATACCTGCCACCCGCAATCCGGTCAATGTGACCCTCCATCGTGTCGAGTCCATCGAGGGGGCGGTCGTCCCCCTGGTCTTCACCATCGACGGGACCGAGATCTACGGGCTGCGCAACGGCGAGACCTATCGCCTCAAGCTCGACCCGGGCCAATACGTCTTTGGCTCGCGCTTCGGACTCAACACCTGCAATCAGGTCGTGTGGCTGCGTCCGGGCCGCGACATCAGGCTCGACCTGTCCGCCGACTGCAACATTCCGCCTGAACCCTAGGGGGCTGTCCGTGATCCTGGAGCTGCATCACGCGAGCGTGCTTGTCGCGGATACCGGGCGCGCCCTGGGCTTCTATCGGGACCTGCTGGGGCTGGCGGTGGACGGCAGCCGTCCGGATCTGGGCTATCCGGGGGCCTGGCTCCAGGTCGGGACGCGCCAGATTCACCTCTTGGAGCTGCCCAACCCGGACCCAGTGGATGGACGCCCCGCGCACGGGGGACGCGATCGCCACCTGGCACTCCTGGTCGCTGACCTGGATGGGATGGCCAGGCGTCTGGAGGGGGCCGGCGTACCCTATACGCGCAGCCGCTCCGGTCGTGCTGCCCTGTTCTGCCGGGACCCGGACGGCAACGCCCTGGAGCTGATCGATTCGGTTGCGGGTTAGCCTCGCCTCGCCCCTGGCAGCTGGCGACCTGGGGCAAGGCAGTCGTCAGCTCCTGGCGAGGGTCGGGTAGTTACCCGTCTTGCGTGTGGCCGCCAAGTGCGGTCAGCGTCGATGGGCCCCCGAACCCCGTTCGGCGATGCGGGCCAGGCCCCTTATCCCGGCCGGGTTTGCGGGGCGGTTAGGGGCCGTTGAGGGCCTCGTCCGGCCAGAAGCGCATGCCGATCAGGCCGGCAGAGACCTTGAACCCCTGACCGGTGAGCTTGTAAACGACCAGGCCCTCGCGGAATTCCTTGGCCAGGGAGTCGGTCTGGTCCCCGACCATGGTGGCCGCTTCGGCACGGCCCTCGATCCCCTCCGCCAGGAAGCGGCGATAGGTTGCCTCGTCCTCAAACAGCATCACGAGCTGAAAGGCGAAGCCACCAACCCCCAGGCTGTACCCGGCCCCACCGGTCGCCACCTGCATATAGGTCGGGATCTTGCTCTCCCGCTCCCGGGCCACGCCGTAGCCATAGCCCGCAGTCACGCCAAAGGAGACCTGCCGCAGCTCAAAGACCGCGTAACCGAAACAACGGTCGAACAACCCATGGGCCTCTGGGTCATCAACGAAGAGCCGATCCATGGCTTGATAGGCAAGGGCGTCGCTCTCGGCCCTCTGGGCCTCCGGCGTGCCCTCGCGCTGGAAGTGCTCCTTGGTGTCGCTGACGAATGCCTCCCCCTTTGCGGCTGCCTTGCCCGCGACGTCCTTGGTCACGTCCACGGCCTCCCCCGCGAAGTCCTTGGTTGCCCGCACGGCCCCTCCTGCGGCCGCCTTACCCTTCTCGACGGCCTCGGTGGCACCCTGCCTCAGGTCATCCCAAAGGCCGCCGTGGGCCTGAGGCCAGGCCAGGAGCAGGAGGGCGAACGGGAAGGCGCGGCAGGCGGGCGACATGGCAGACCTCGGGATGGCTGGGCAACGGCGCGAATATAGCTGGGTTGCACCATCGTCACAGCGCGCTGACCGGCCTGAGACAGAAGGCAGGCCCTGGTAAAGGCTGACTTTCACCGCTACCTGTGCCAATCTTGCCGGTGCCTCGGCGATTCAGCCCTGGCCGGAGGCGATTAGTTGACGAGATGCCACAATGGTCCGCCAAAACCCCGAGCCCGCTATGAGTCCTTGCCGTAACCAGGACAAGCCCAGATTCGCCCGCCGGATGTTCACTCTCACGGGTGCCACGACGCTTCTGAGCGCTTGCGCTTTGGAGCCCTACCCGCCGCTGCCTATCCCGCCGGAGCCCCGGGCCGTGACCTACGACGGCTATTCCGCCTTGCCGATGCCCCCGGAGCCGCAGGGGCCTGCACCGACATTCGCGCCAGACCCTGAGCGTCAGGGGGAGGTCGATGTCGGTGCCCAACCGGCACCGGTGTCAGAGCCCCAGGCCGCCTCGATTACCGGTGCGCCGCCTGGCTCGGCGGGCGGCTCCCAGGCCGGCCGCCAGACTTCTGACAGGACCCCGGTCCAGCCCGAGGCCTGGCGGGGTGACCCTGCCGCCTTCATTGGTCCGCCCAGGCCTGGACAACGCAAACTGACCGTTCGCTTAAAGAAGCAGAGGTTCGAGTACAGCGAGGGCGATGCGGTGGTACACACCGGAGAGATCACCTCCGGCAGCCCCGGCCACCCCACGCCGAAGGGCAGCTACAGCGTCCTGAGCAAGGACCCGAACAAGCGTTCGGGCAGCTACACAAACTACTTCGACCTGCCGACCCCGATGCCCTACGCCCTCCAGTTCAGGGGTCCCTACTACGTCCACGAGGGCTGGATCGCCGGCAGTCCTGAGTCCCACGGCTGCGTGCGACTGCGCTACGAGGATGCGCGCTTTGTCTTCGAGCGCATGCGCGTCGGCGATCGCATCGCAGTAGTGGACTGATGAAGAGCTTGACGTCGCGCCCTAACCTCAGGGGTTATTACCAGCCGACGCTTCGGCCTTGGCGAGCTGCGATTCCTGCGCGATCAGGCCATTTACAACGGCCATCAACTGCTCATTGCCCCCGGTTTGGGTTGCGCTGGTGCGGTACTTACCATTGACGACGATGGCGGGCACGCCGTCCACCCCAAAGCTCTGACCCAGCTCGACGGCCTTACGCACCTGCATGTCGACGAAGAAGGAGCCATAGGCCTCCTTGAAGGCGTCCGGGTCCATTCCGAGGGTGGCGACGAACTTCGCCAGGGCATCGGCGTCCGCGAGGCGTTGCTTCTTGACCTGAACCGCCAGGAACAGTGGCTCGTGAATCTCCTCGGCCTTGCCCATGAGCTCGGCGGCGAAGTAGGCGCGGGCCAGGGGCTCCCAACTCGGACCCAGGATGGCCGGGGAGCGGCGAAACGCGACGTTGGCGGGCATGGTGGCCTTCCACTGTTTCAGCACCGGCTCCAGATGCCAGCAATGGGGGCAGCCATACCAGAACAGCTCCAAGACCTCGATCTTGCCTTCTGTCTCCGTGGGTTGGGGCTTGGGGACCTTGGTGTAGTCGATGCCTTCGTCGATGGCATTGGCCTGAAACGGAGTCAGGCCAAACATGAGGGCGATCAGAAGAAACCTTGCGAACATTGGCATTCACTCCCGGAAAAGATGAGGTCGAACTGGAAACGCGGCTGGTGGAGCGACATCCCGGTCATGGCGTTGGACCAGGAGTCGCCCCGGTTTTCTGCATTGCTCGGGCGCCAAGCTGGCGGATGGACCAAGCGGTCAGCCGTTGACGGCGTAGTCTAGGGCAAGCCCCGCGAAGATCGCCATCCCGTAGTAGTTGTTGTTGAGAAATGCCTGGAAACAGGCGGCGGGCAAGCGGTTGCTGACCAGGTACTGCTGGTAGATGGCCATGGCCGCGGCACCGGCCAGTCCTGCGAAGTACAAGCCCCCTCGCCCGGCCATGATGCCTACGGCGATTAGCATACCCAACATGATCACTTGCAGGCCGGCGATGACCACGAGATCCGCCCGACCAAACAGGATGGCGGTGGACTTGATGCCGACCTTCAGGTCGTCATCCCGATCCACCATGGCGTACTGGGTGTCGTAGATCAGCGCCCAAATGAGGGTGGTGGCGAACAAGGTCCATGCCAAGGGCGGCAGCGCCGCGGTGACCGCCATGAAGGCCATAGGCACGGCCCAGCCGAAGGCGGCCCCCAGGAAGAGCTGGGGGAAATGGGTGAAGCGCTTCATGAACGGATAGATGATCACCAAGGCCAGGGCCACAAACGAAAGGGCGACGGTCTGCCAGTTGAGCAACAGGACCAGGGCGAAGGCGGTCAGACTCAACACCGCGAAGACCCCCAGTGCCTCGCGGGGGCTGACGCGGCCTGTGGCCAATGGGCGCCCCCGGGTGCGGGCGACATGGCCGTCGAAGCCGCGATCCGCGAAGTCATTGATGGCGCAGCCCGCCGAGCGCATCAGCACCACCCCGGCAATGAAGATCAACACGATGCCCAGGGGCGGATGGCCCTCACCTGCCAGCCACAGGGCCCAGAGCGCCGGCCACATCAGGAGAAAGATCCCGATGGGGCGCTCAAGGCGCACCAGCGTCATGTAGGCAGCCAAGCGCCCGCGCCAGTCGAGCCTGCGCGGGGCTTCGATCTTGATTTCGGGAAAGGTCATGTGGATGTCCTGCCATTGAGCGCCGGAGACGCCGTTGGACCTTGCGCCCCCGCCCCAGTCCTCCTGGCGGGCCAGTGGATCGAGATTCAGGTCCGGAGGCATCGCGGGCGGATTCCGAGCCAGGCGACGACGCCTTACGGCATCCGGTAGCAGCCAGGGGCTGGATTCCAGCGCGCACGATGCGCAGGTTTCGTGGCCGCGGGATTATCGCACAGGGTGCCGAAGGGCGGCAGGGGCAGGGGCTCGATACAGGCAGGACAGGGAGAAGGCGGGACGCGCCCAGGCCTGGGGCGCTGGGCAGCCCCATTCGATCGAACCCAAGACGACAGAGTTGGTCTGAGCAGGGCGCGAAAAGCGCGCTCCCGCCGCGGGGTGGCGCGCATGCCCCCTGACCGGCGTGTCAGGGGACGCTGTTGTGCAACCCGGGCACATACACCCAGCGCTTGGTCCGGAGGTCCAGGACATAGCTCAGGTGCTCTCTGCGGTTCTCCCCCTGACCGGGCGGCCTCAGGGCGATGTGGACCCAGCCGGCGTTGGGACCACGGCGCGGGTCGACGCACTCGCAGATGATCTGGTCATAATCGGCAAGGTGCTCGGCCGCCCATAGGGCCAGGGCCAGGGTGGACTTGCCCGGGATCTCCAGGTCGCAGGCGCAGCCCCTGGTGTGGTCGCTGGTGCTGATCCAGTCCTTGGGCCGTTTCTTTAGGACCCGTTCCAGCTCCTGGCTGCGGTAGACGCTGTTGGGGGAGAAGCGGCCGAAGCCCTTGCGGATGGGCTGCATGACCTCGCGGGCCAGGTGCACCGCGGCCCGCAGAACGTCGTCGCTGGGCAGGCGGTTGTCCATGGCCAGCCGGTCGGCGATCTCGGAGCGGCAAAGCTCATAGACGCGAAAGTTGGGGGCGACCTTGTCCTGAGGGTCCAGGTCGGCAAGGTGCAGGTCCGCAAGCGGGGTGGCTTGACGATCGGTGGCCATGGCGATCTCCTCCCCTCGATGTCAGAGGGCCCGCCGAATAGCGGCGAGGGCGGCGGACACGGGCGCGGGCAGCAGATGGCCCAGGGCGATGAGGAAGTCCAGGTCATCCAGGACGCCCGCCACCTCCCCGGGGCTGGCCCCCCGCCGGAATGCCGCGCGGTAGATGTCGGCGATACGCTCGGCGGTGCCCGGGGCGATGCCCTGACCTTCTCCCAAGGTCAGCAGGAGGGCGGTTTCGTTGTCGGCCTCGGCGATGGCATGCCTGAAGCTCGGGTGGTCGGCATTGAGCGCGGCGGCGCGCTCGATCATTTGCCGACAGGTATCCGCGAGATCTGCCGGCAAGGCCCCTGTGTCCCTCGGGTCGAGGCGCGCGGCAAAGACTTTGGCGGCCAGCCAGTTGGGGAAGCGC
>Ga0114938_1002815_pt1 | contig 10704 bp, 7 predicted proteins | sample AshMeaBigSpring_FD_88675 | JGI IMG/M metagenome (GOLD analysis project Ga0114938, IMG submission 88675) | Groundwater microbial communities from Big Spring, Nevada to study Microbial Dark Matter (Phase II) - Ash Meadows Big Spring | ecosystem: Environmental > Aquatic > Deep subsurface >...
CGGCTGCCGTCGATGACGCGCACCTTGAAGTCCGTCAGGCGCATGGTGTCCAGGTCCGGAAAGAACCGGCCCAGGGCCTTGCGCAGGGCATTGTCCAGCGCGCTGACCGGGCCGTAGCCTTCGGCGGCGGTGATTTCGCTTTTTCCGGCCACGCGGATCTTCACCGTGGCGTGGGACTGGCAGGGCTGGTCCTGGTCCTTCTCAATGGTGACGCGGAAGGACTCGAGCTCGAAGAGCGGCTGGAAGCTGTCGGTCAGCTTTTCGATGAGGACCTTGAACGAGCCGTCGGCGACATCGAACTGGTAGCCGCTCAGCTCCAGCTGCTTGATCTCGGATACGATGCGGCGGCTGTCGATCCCGCCGCCCGCCAGCTCGATGCCCAGCTCGCGGGCCTTGTACTCCACGTTGCTCTTGCCCGACAGGTCGGAGACCAGCACGCGGCGCTGATTGCCGACCAGTTCGGGGTCCATGTGCTCGTAGGCCTCCGGCGTTTTCATAATGGCGCTGACGTGTACACCGCCCTTGTGGGCAAAGGCGCTGCGGCCTATGAACGGCCGGCTGTGCATCGGCACCACATTGGCGGTTTCCCCCACGAAGCGCGAAAGCGATTTGAGCTTTTTGAGATTCTCCGCCGACAGGCAGGGCCGTCCCATTTTCAGGCACAGGATCGGGGCGATGGCCGTGAGATCCGCGTTGCCGCAGCGCTCGCCATAGCCGTTGATGGTGCCGTGCACCATCGTGGCGCCGGCCGCCACCGCGGCCACGGAGTTGGCCACCGCCAGGCCGCAGTCGTTGTGCGTATGGATGCCGAGGCGCACGCCGACGATCCGGTTGCGCACCTCGTCAAAGACGGGCCCGATGTCGAAAGGCAGGGTGCCGCCGTTGGTGTCGCACAGCACGATCACATCCGCTCCGCCCTCGGCGGCCGCGCGGATGGTGGCGAGGGCGTAGTCGCGGTTGCGGCGGAAGCCGTCGAAAAAATGCTCGGCGTCGTAGACGACCTCGCGGCCGTTCTGCCGCAGGAAGGCCACGGTGTCGCGGATCATGGCCAGGTTTTCTTCCAGGCGGGTTTCGATCACCTGGGTGACGTGCAGGTCCCAGCTCTTGCCGAAAACGGCGGCGACGGCGGCCCCGCTGTCGAGGAGAGCCTTCAGGTGATGGTCGTCTCCGGGTCGGCGGCCGGGCTTGCGCGTGCAGCCGAAGGCCGCCAGGCGGGCGTGCTTGAAGGGGTGGCGCCGCGCCAGCTCGAAGAACTGCAGGTCCTTGGGGTTCGAGCCGGGCCATCCGCCCTCGATGTAATGGATGCCGAGGTCGTCCAAGCGCAGAGCGATCTTCAGCTTTTCCTCGGCGCTGAAGGAGATGTTCTCGCCCTGGGTCCCGTCGCGCAGGGTGGTGTCGTAGAGCAGAATGGGTTCCATCGTGCCTACTTTCTGTTCTCCGGCCGCAGGGAGCGCACGGCGGCGCCCGCCCGCCACATCTCCGAGTCGTGCATGGCGGCAAGCTCCCGGTCGAGCTTCTGGCGGTAGTCGGGCGTGCTGTTGGCCTGCAGCACGCGGCGCGTTTCCTCGCCGCTCTTGACCCGCTGATAGAGCTGGTCGAACACCGGCGCCACCGCGTCGCGGAAGCGCGGCGCCCAGTCGAGCGCCCCGCGCTGGGCGGTGGTGGAGCAGTTGGCGAACATCCAGTCCATGCCCTTTTCGGCCACTAGACGGATGAGGCTCTGGGTGAGCTCCTCGACCGTTTCGTTGAAGGCCTCGCTCGGGCTGTGGCCGTGCCTGCGCAGCAGGGCGTACTGGGCTTCCATGACGCCGGCGAGGGCGCCCATGAGGATCCCGCGCTCGCCGGTGAGGTCGCTCAAGACCTCGCGCTCGAACGTGGTGGGAAAAAGATATCCGGAACCGATGGCGATCCCGAGCGCCAAGGTTTTCTCCCGCGCCCGTCCGCTGTGGTCCTGGTGGACGGCGAAGCTCGCGTTGATGCCGCTGCCGTCGAGAAAGTTGGTGCGCACCGTGCGCCCGGAGCCCTTCGGCGCCACCAGGACGACATCCACATTCGGCGGTGGAACGATGCCGGTCTGGTCCCGGTAGACGATGCCGAAGCCGTGGGAGAAGTAGAGCGTGTCGTTATCCTTGAGACAGGGTTTGATCTTGGGCCACATGGCCACCTGGCCGGCGTCGGAGAGCAGGTACTGAACCACCGTGGCGCGTTCGGCCGCCTCTTCCGGCGCAAACAGGGAGTCGCCGGCGACGAAACCGTCGGCCAGGGCCCGCTCCCAGGAGCCCCCGCCGCGGCGCTGGCCCACGATCACGCGGATGCCGTTGTCGCGCAGGTTGAGCGCCTGTCCAGGCCCCTGCACGCCGTAGCCGACGACCGCCACCACCTCGTCCTTGAGCACCTCGCGGGCCTTCTGCAGGGGGAATTCGTCTTCCGTCACCACTTCTTCCATCACTCCGCCGAAATCGAGTTGGGCCATTTTGACTCGCTCCTTCTTCGTTTGTAGTTGAAAAGCTGGACTGAAACATTTCAGGTATCAGGGTTCAGAGTTCAGGGTTCGGGTCAAATGCTGTTTTTCACCTGGCGTTGGCAGGCGGCTTTCCTGAACCCTGAACGCTGAACCCTGGTCCCCGTTTATTTGGGTTCGCGGATCAGGCCGATCGGCCCCGTGCGCGTCAGCTTCTTGATGCCGTAAGGCTCCAGGAGGTTGATGGCGGTCTGCACCTCCTCCTGCTCGCCCGAAACCTCCACGATCAGGTGGTTGAGCCCCGCGTCGGCGATCTTGCCGTCGAAGAGCTCCACGAGCTTCAACACCTCGGCGCGCTGTTCGGCTTTGATCTGGATGCAGGCCAGGGCCAGCTCCCTCCGCACGCAGGACGGTCCGTTCAGGCCGCGCAGCTTGATGACGTTGACAAGCTTGCGCAGCTGTTTTTCGATCTGCTCGACCACCGGCGCGTTGGCCTGGGTGACGATCGTGATCCGGGACACCCTCGGGTCGTGGGTCGGACTGGCGCAGATGCTCTCGATGTTGAATCCCTTGCCGCTGAAAAGCCCGGCCACGCGGGACACCACCCCCGGCTCGTTGTCCACCAGCATGGTCATGACGTGTTTTTCTTCCTGCATACGGGTCCTTTTTTAAACCAGCAGCATTTCGGTGATCGGGGCGCCGGCGGGTACCATCGGGTAGACGCTCTCCTCGGCGTCCACCACGAAATCCATGATGACCGGACGCTTGACGGCCAATCCCTCGGTGAGCACCGGGATGACCTCCTCCGGCCGTTCGGCTCGCAGCCCCACGGCGCCATAGGCCTCGGCCAGCTTGACGAAGTCGGGCGCGTGATCGATGCGGGTGGCGCTGTAGCGCCGGCCGTAGAAGAGCTCCTGCCACTGGCGCACCATTCCGAGATAGCCGTTGTTGAGTATGGCGATTTTGATCGGCAGTCCGTACTGCACCGCCGTGGCCATCTCCTGGATGTTCATCTGGATGCTGCCGTCGCCGGCGATGTCGACCACCGTTTTTTCCGGACAGGCGATCTGGGCGCCGATCGCCGCCGGCAGCCCGAAGCCCATGGTCCCCAGCCCTCCCGACGAAATGAAGTGGTTCGGGCGGTTGAAGCGGTAGTACTGGGCCGCCCACATCTGGTTCTGGCCCACTTCCGTGGTGATGATCGCCTCGCCCGCGGTCAGCGCGCAGACCTGCTCGACCACGTACTGGGGCTTGATGGCCGGCCCCTGCTGGTAGGCAAGCGGCCGGGCTTCCTTCCAGGCCGCGATGCAGTCCAGCCATTCACGGCGTTTGGCGGCCACCCCCGCCTCCGGTGCGCCGGTGGTCATGGCGTTCAACTGTTCCAGGCTGGCGCGGCAGTCGCCCACCAGGGGAACGCTGACCGGGACGTTTTTGCGGATCGAGGTGGGGTCGATGTCGATGTGCACAATCTGGGCCTGGGACGCGAAGGCCTCGGTCTTGCCGGTGACGCGGTCGTCGAAGCGCACGCCGATGCCGAGCAGCAGGTCGCAGGCGCCCGTGCTCATGTTGGCCGCGTAGGTGCCGTGCATGCCGAGCATGCCGAGAAAGAGGGGATCGCCGCCGGGAAACCCGCCGAGGCCCATCAGCGAGGTCGTGACCGGGATCCGGTGGTTCCGGGCAAGCCGGGTCAACTCGGCGCCGGCGCCGGAGAGGATCACACCGCCGCCGGCGAAAATCACCGGGCGCTCGGCGGCCTCGACGAGCCGGGCCACCTGCCGCAGCTGTTTGACGTTGGGCTGATAGGTGGGGTTGTAGGCACGCATCCGGACCGGCCCCAGCGGCTGGTAGGGCGCACGGCCGTTGGCGACGTTCTTGGGAATGTCCACCAGCACGGGGCCGGGTCGGCCCGAGCGCGCGAGATAAAACGCCTCCTTGAGGGCCCGGGCGAGCTCCGCGGTCGATTTCACCAGATAGTTGTGCTTGGTGCAGGGCCGGGTGATGCCGACGATGTCGACCTCCTGAAACGCGTCGTTGCCGATGAGGTGGGTGGGCACCTGACCGGTGATGACCACCAGGGGGATCGAATCGGCATGGGCCGTCGCGATGCCGGTGACCGTGTTGGTGGCCCCCGGCCCCGAAGTGACCAGGCACACCCCCACCCGGCCGCCGGCCCGCGCGTAGCCGTCGGCGGCGTGGACCGCCCCCTGTTCGTGCCGGACGAGAACGTGGCGGATGTCGGTCCTGGCGAGCTCGTCGTAGATGTCGATGACCGCACCCCCCGGAAACCCGAAGATCGTATCAACGCCTTCCTCCACCAGAACCTGCATCAAGATCTGAGCACCCGTCATTTCCATGGTTTCATCTCCCGTGGGAACCGTCCCAAAAAAAATCCGTTACCGCCTGGGGGCTGGTAACGGATTTTCTTGCTTTACTTTTTGGGGGTCGCTTAGGCCATTACCAACCCTTTTCCATCATCGCCGACGATGACGCCGGCGATAATAATGAGGCTAAGGAGGAGGATTATGGCGAACAGCTGAATCATACGGTTACCTGCATTTTTGGGGAGGCTAACAGCCGGGATCAGCGAAGTCAAGCTTTTTTATTCCCAACCACCGCGAACCGCGCCTGCGATTACTCGACGCGTTCTTTGAAGCCGCAATCGGGGTTCTGGCAGGAGTGCAGGGTGCCCTGCTTCTTGGTGACGCGCTCCAACAGAAAGCCGGCCCCGCAGGCCGGGCACGGGCGGGCGACCGGTTTGTCCCAAGTCGCAAAGCTGCAGTCCGGATAACGGCTGCAGCCGTAAAACACCTTGCCGCGCTTGGAGGTCTTCTCCAGCACCTCGCCGCTGCAGCCGTTCTGCGGGCACTGGACGCCGATGCTTTTTCCCGAGCCGTTGGGCGAGAGCGATTGGGTGTTGCGGCATTCGGGAAACCCGCTGCAGGCCAGGAAATCACCGTACCGGCCGTGCTTGAGGGTCATCGGCTTGCCGCATTTCTCGCAGACCTTGTCGGTCGTTTCGGTGGGGGCCGGGGCCACGGCCTGGATTTGTCCCTTTTCGTCGCGGGTGTAGTCGCTGGAGTATTTGCATGCGGGATAACCGCTGCAGGCGAGGAAATGGCCGTTCTTTCCGATTTTGATGTGCACAGGCTTGCCGCACTCCGGGCAGGCGAGGCCGGTGGCGACACCGACGCCTTTGATGCTCACCATCTTCTCGGCGGCGGCATCGAGGTCCTGGCGAAACGGCTGGTAGAAACGGCTCAGGAGCTCCAGGGAATTGGCCTTGTCGGACTCCACCCGGTCGAGGTTTTCCTCCAGGCGCGCGGTGAACTCGACATCGAAGATGTCTGGAAAGCTCATGACGAGCAGGTCGTTCACGATGAGCCCCAGCTCGCTGGGGCGGAAGTAGCCCCGCAGCAGCTCCACATAGCCCTTGTCGCGGATGGTGGAGAGAATGGCGGCGTAGGTGCTGGGCCGGCCGATGCCGTTTTCCTCCAGCTCCTTCACGAGCGACGCCTCGGAGAACCGCGGCGGCGGCTGGGTGAAATGCTGCTTGGGATCGAGCCGCTGCAGGCCGAGCCGGTCGCCCGCCGCCAAGGCCGGCAGCTGCTCCTTGTTCTTTTCGCCGTTCGCGTCGCCTTCCTCTTCGTCGACGCGGTAGAGGGCCATGAACCCTGGAAATTTCACGGATGAGCCGCTGGCCGCGAACCCGTAGGGCCCGGCGGCGATGCTGGCGGAGACCTGGTCGATCAGGGCCTCCTGCATCTGGGAGGCGATGAAGCGCTGCCAGATCAGCTGGTAGAGCGCCTGCTGGTCCTTGCTCAGATAGGCAGCGACCTTTTCGGGCGCATGGAAGGACGAGGTCGGCCGGATGGCTTCGTGGGCATCCTGGGACTGCTTGGAGTTGCGGAACTGCCGCGGCTTCGAAAGCGTGTAGTCGGAGCCGAACCGCTCCAGGATGAGCTCGCGCGCTTCGGCGGCGGCCACGTCCGCGATGCGTGTCGAATCCGTGCGCATGTAGGTGATCAGGCCGACTGGCTCGCCCGGCCCCAGGTCGATGCCCTCGTAGAGCTGCTGGGCGACCATCATGGTCTTCTTGGCGGTGAACCGCAGCCGGCGGATGGCCTCCTGCTGCAGCTTGCTGGTCGTGAAGGGCGGCGGCGGGTTCTTGTGGACCGTTTTCTTCTGGACTTTTGCCACGATGAAGGCCCGGCCGTCCAGCTCGACGAGGATGCGGCGGGCGGCGGTTTCGTCCGGGATGGTGAGCTTCTCCTTGCCCTTCCGGACGAGCTTGGCCGCAAACGGCGGTGCATCGCCGGCGGTGAGATGGGCGGTGATCGACCAGTACTCCTGGGGCACGAAGCCCTGGATCGCGCGCTCGCGCTCGCAGATGATCCGCAGGGCCACGGTCTGCACCCGACCGGCGCTCAGCCCGCCCTTGACCTTGCGCCAGAGCAAAGGGGACACCTGGTAGCCCACCAGCCGGTCGAGGATCCGGCGGGCCTGCTGGGCCTCGTACTTGTTCCGGTCGAGTGCCTCCGGCGCGGCAATGGCCTTCTGGATGCCGTCCTTGGTAAGCTCGTGGAAGAGGACGCGATGGAACCGGCGGCCTTTCTTCTTGAGCACCTCGGCCGTATGCCAGGCGATGGCCTCGCCTTCTCGGTCCGGGTCGGGAGCGAGGTAGATGTCTTCGGCGGAACCGGCGGCCTTCTTGAGCTGCTGGATCACCGTCTGCTTGCCGGCGATGGTGGTGTACTCCGGGGTGAACCCGTTATCCACATCGATGCCCATTTCGCGGCGGGGCAGGTCCTTGATGTGGCCCACGGTGGCGGCTACGTTGTAGTCCTTGCCCAGATATTTTTTGATCGTCCGGACTTTGGCCGGCGATTCGACTATCACCAACGGTTTGGACATAACACCTCTTTACCCCTGATGCCGTTGCAACGGATGGGCGAAGCCCATCTTTCCCATTCGAACAAGCCGGAGTCAAATCCGCAATCCGAAGCACGAAACTCGAAAAAAAGGCTACGGCCCGGCATCATAAGTTGCCTGAAACAACTTCCCGGGCAGCTGCTGGGCCGCGCCCTTCAGCTCCAGCTGCAGGAGGATGCCGGAGAGTTTGCCGGCATCGATCGCCAGGCGGCGCACCAGCTCGTCGATGTGCAGCGGGTAGGGGCCCAGCGCGCGGAAGACCCGCGCCTCTTCGACGCTGAGCCCGCAACGCGCTTCGATGCGGGCCGACCCGCCCCGCGGGCCGTCGGGAGCCGCCGCGCCCCCCAGGAACTGGCCCAGCTCGCAGAGGATGTCCTGGGCGTTTTCCACCAGTTTGGCGCCCTGCTTGATCAGGGTGTGGGTGCCCATGCTCTTGAACGACTGGACGCTGCCCGGGACGGCGAAGACTTCCCGGTTCTGCTCGGCCGCCAGCCGTGCGGTGATCAGCGAACCGCTCTGGCGCGAGGCCTCCACCACCACGGTGCCGCCGCACATGCCGCTGATGATGCGGTTGCGCACCGGAAAATGGTGCGCCTCGGGGCCGTTGTCCAGGGCGAACTCGGAGACCACCGCGCCGCTGGCCGCGATCCGTTCGGAGAGCCTGCGGTTTTCCGGCGGATAGATCCGGTTCAGGCCGCTGCCCAGCACCGCCACCGTCCGTCCGCGCACGCCGAGCGCCCCCTCGTGGGCGGCCGTGTCGATGCCGAGCGCCATGCCGCTCACCACGGTCAGGCCGAGCTGCGCCAGCTCCGCGCAGAGCTGGCGGGCGGCGGTGATCCCGTAACCGGTGGCGTTGCGCGAGCCGACGACGGCGACGCAGCGTTCGCCGGGCTGCAGCGCACCGCGGACGTAGAGCAGCGGCGGCGGGTCGGGGATTTCCCGCAGCAGCGCCGGGTACTCCGCATCGTTGAGCACGAGGATGCGGTACCCCCGGCTCAGCGCCGACTCAATCTCGGCGGCAGCCTGCGGCGGCAGGCTCTGCGCCCGCAGGGCCGCCACCACGCGCGGGTTGACGCCTTCGACCGCCAGGAGCTCATCGGAAGCCGCCTCCAGGGCGGCCTGCGGGGAGCCGAATCGTTCGATCAGGCGCTTGAAGAGGTGATTTCCGATCCCCGGAACGCTTTTAAGATGAAACCAGGGCCGCAGCGTTTCCACGTTGACGTCTCGCCATTCAAAACAGCCCGAATAAATCGAAGCCCCCCTTTCGGGAGGAAAGGGGGGCGAACAAATCCGCTGGCGGCATTTCTGCCGACCGGGCGGTCACTTTTTCTTGGCGCGCTCCTCCCAGGTGAGCACGATCGGGCTGGCCACATAAATCGAGGAGTAAGTGCCAACGACGAACCCCACCAGGAGCGCCAGTGCGAAATCGTGGATGATGTCGCCGCCCAAAACGAAAAGCGAAACGACCATGACCAAGGTAAGACCCTGGGTCATGATGGTCCGGCTCAGGGTTTCGTTGACGCTGCGGTTGATGATCATGCCGAGGGAAGCCTTGGTCAGCTTGCGGATATTCTCTCGGATGCGGTCATAGACGATGATCGTGTCGTTGAGAGAATAGCCGATGATGGTCAGCAGCGCCGCGACCACGGTGATGGTGAACTCCTTGTCAAGAATCGAGAGCACACCGGCGGAAATGGTCACATCGTGGATCAGGGCCACGATGGCGCCCAAGGCGTATTTCAGTCCGAACACCCAGAACAGCACCAGCGTGACCGCCAGGGCCGCGGGGATGATGTAATACATGGGCACATTGATGGTGAACAACGCGTAAACCGCGCCGCCGAGAACCGCGGCGATGATCGAGCTCTGATACCACTTGAATTCGAAGCGGCCCGAAATGTAGATGGCCGTCAGCAGCAGCGAGAACAGAATCGCCAGCAGCGCCTTCTCCCGCAGGTCCATTCCGACCTGGGGCCCCACCATCTCGAGGCGCCGGACTTCCACGCCGGCGCCGGTGGCGGAGGCGAGGTTCTGGTTCAGCCGGGTGGTGAAGTCCTGGCCGGTTTCCATGGTGTCGGTGCGGATCAGGAATTCATGGTCCCGGGCGTCCCCCATGCTCTGCACGGAGACCGCTTCCACGTTCATTGCCCGCAGCCCGTCCTTGACTTTTTCGATAGCCACGCTCGACGCGAACTTGACCTGAACAATGGAACCGCCGGCGAAATCGACTCCGTATTTGGGGCCGCGCGCGACGAGCGAAAGGATGCTCAGCAGCAGCAGGATGCCCGAAAACGAGTACGCCCACTTCCGCTTGCCCACAAAATCGAGGTTGATGTTGGATTTGATGATTTCAATCGACATGCAAGCCGTCCCTTGGTTCAGATGCTGATGGTTTTGACCTTCTGCGTGTTCAGGATGTAGTCGAACACCAGACGCGATACGACCACGGCGGTGAAGATGCTCGCCACGACGCCCAGGCTGAGTGTCACGGCAAAACCGCGCACCGGTCCGGTTCCGAACTGGTAGAGGACGGCCGCGGCGATCAGGGTGGTGACGTTGGCGTCGAGGATTGTCAGCGTGGCGCGGTCGAAGCCCGCATCCACAGCGCCGCGCGGCGTCTTGCCGAGGCGCAGCTCCTCGCGGATGCGTTCGTAGATCAGGATGTTGTTGTCGAGCGCCATGCCCACCGATAGGATCGACCCGGCGATGCCCGGCAAGGTGAGCGTCGCGCCGAAGGCCGCCAGCCCGGCCGCGGTAAGGACGATGTTGAGCAGGACTTCGAAGTCCGCCAGGACCCCGGACAGTTTGTAGTAAATCGCCATGAAGAGCAGCAGCAGCGCGCCGCCCACTGCCATGGCGAACATGCCCTGGCGGATCGAGTCCGAGCCGAGGGAGGGGCCCACGGTGCGCTCCTCCAACACCTTCACCGGCGCGGGCAGCGCGCCGGCGCGCAGCGCGATGGCCAGGTCGCGGGCCTCTTCCATGGTAAAGCGGCCGGTGATGCGGGCCTTGCCGCCGCCGATTTTCTCCTGGATCGTCGGCGCCGAGTAGACCTTGTTGTCGAGCACGATCGCCAGACGCTTGCCGACGTTTTCGCCGGTGACGCGCTCGAATGCGCGCGCCCCCTTGCGGTCGAATTCGATGGAAACATAGGGTTCGCCGTACTGCGAGTCGATCTGGACGCGCGCGTCGGTCAGGGAGTCTCCCGTGAGCAGCGTCGCCTTTTTGAGCAGGAAGGGGGTGCGTGCGGTGCGATGGGTGGCCGGGTCTTCGTCAACCTTGTAAAGCACCTCGCTGCCCGGCGGCACGTTGCC
>Ga0114938_1002817_pt1 | contig 10700 bp, 9 predicted proteins | sample AshMeaBigSpring_FD_88675 | JGI IMG/M metagenome (GOLD analysis project Ga0114938, IMG submission 88675) | Groundwater microbial communities from Big Spring, Nevada to study Microbial Dark Matter (Phase II) - Ash Meadows Big Spring | ecosystem: Environmental > Aquatic > Deep subsurface >...
GGCTAATGCCAAGATCATGGCAATGCAGCTGGAGGCCAGGAAGGCCGAGAATGGTATTTATGGCGCCGCAGATACCTACACCTGGACAGGTGGCACGGCAGACGCGAAGGCGGCAGCGCTGCTGCCAGCATTCAATACGGATAAGGGCAATACGAAAATGAATTATTCTCTGCAGATCACCGGAGTCGGCCTTACATATACAATCACGGTCGTTGACCCGAATATCAGTGGGGCGCCCACCGCGTATCAAACAGACCAGACCGGGGCCGAGTTGGCAAGGCTCCAGTAGCGCTTGCCAGGGCCGACCGGGGGGGCTGACGCTCCGGCATCCAGGCAGACCTTATGCCCGGTCCCGACCGCTGTCTGCAATGCCCAGTCCGAATAGTGCAAGCCCGGCACAGATGCTGAAGACAAGCAGTATTCGTCCTGGTGTCGGAGGGGGGGGGGGAAAGGGGACTTCTTCGGGAATGTTCTGCGTGGTTTTGAGTTTTCGGCCACTCGGCAAGCGGGTGATATTGGGGTCATCTGCAAGGATTTTCCCGGCGATGTGCTGGCCCCCTTGGGGGGCGGGTTTGCCAAGGGCTTCTTTTGCACAGTAGTGCGGCAATACCCATGGGATCAGATCTCGCTTCCATGGATTGGGGACTTCAGCGCTGCTCAGCGTAATTGCCAGTACGACGCCCATCAAACCGAAGACGATAGTCACAAATGCATTGCCAATTCGGTCTGCGACCCACACGAAAAAAGCGAGGGCGGGCAAGCTCCCTACCCAGACCCAGGCCAATAGGTGTACTAAGGGGAGAGCGTGAAAAGGCCCCTGCAGCGCCGGGTTGAGCGCAGCCCAGATGGAGCGCTCAACGAAGAGGCCAAGAAAGACTAGGCCGAGTGAGACCGCAATGAGCAGGCAGGACCATAGGGCCTTTGACACATAGATCAGCCTTCTTGAGATCGGAGCCAAGTAAAGCCTTCGCCAGGATTTAGTTTGGTGTTCTGTTCGAAAAACAAGTGCAGGTATCAGGGCCAATAAAAGGGGGTGGAATAGGTCCGTCCAGAGGTTTGCAGTGAGGTCAAGCGGGGCTCTGGCATACACATCCCTAAAGCCTGGAGGGAATGATGGAATAGCTATCAGGGATCTTTCGAGGAAGCACACCAGCAGAACAAAGGAAAGAGGCAACAGCCAAACCAGCCGTCTGGCAGCGGATCGTCTCAGTTTGAGCCACTCGGTGGCCAATAAGGCAATCAAGCTATGCAGGGAGCTCCGCGTCATAGGGAAGGTTTCCGGAAACGGGCAAAGTCCAAAATGGAGAGATAGGCAATGAACAGCGCAGATAGAATGCTGCCTGGGAACAAGGCCCAGGGGAAATGACGTTGCCAGCGCTCGAACAGGACAAGGCCGTAGCTTGCCATCCCCCAGGGTAGGACTTGAATTAAAACACGATTGCTGACAAGTGCTGTGCCAATCCAGATAAAGCCAACGGCAACCAGAATGGCGAGCCATAGTCCAGGGAAGCGCATGGAAAGCCAGGTATGAAAGACGATAATGGGCAGTGATGCCAGCAATGAGAATGCTGAAAACTTGCCCAGGAGTGCCCAGGGTATGCTGCCCCAATGGGCAGCGATGTTTTTATTGAGGAACATGCTGCCGATGAGCAGGAGGAAAACGAGCAGAAGTTGCGAAAGGAATGCAAGGGTGGTGTGGGCCAAGAGCTTGGAAATGTAGTGCATTCTTCGGGGAATCGGTTGTATGAGAAGATGGTTCCAGGTCTTTGAGTTTGATTCCAGATCCCATGAGAACTCTGTCAGGAGTGCGACCAAGACCGGCAAGAACAAGAGATTCCAGGCGAGATAGCTGAGTTCGATCCAGAAATGAGCCCCCGGCCTGAATCGGAAGACGACACCTTCGGAAAACCAGAAGAGCATGCCGAGAAGGGTGGTTTGGCAGAAGGGGGCCAGTACTGAGACGACGATGGTCCAGTGCTTCCTGTGCTTGATGATTTCCGAAAGATAGCACCGAAGGAAAACGCTCATGCTTCATCCAAGAGGGCAAGGAAGCGGGCCTCCAGGTCAGGTGTGGCTGGAGAAAGCTCATAAAGATCCAACCCAGAGTTGACCATAAGGTTGGCCAAGTGGGGGGCCTTTTGTGGGGGTGCCTGGACCCAAAGGGTCCCAGCCCGCTCATGCACCAAGAAGCCCTGTTCAGCCAGGCGTTGGGTGCCCCTGGTCGGGTCGTTCACCCTGATTAGCAGGCCTTCCTCGTGGGCATTGCCTCCCATGCTCTCCAAGGGGCCCTGGTAACGGAGGCGCCCGCGATGGATGACCACCACATCCTGGGCAACCTTGCCAACCTCCGCGAGGACATGACTGGAGAGAAAGATGGTTGCTCCGGTGTCCTGGGGCAGATGCCGGATGAGTTCCCGTATCTCCTGGATTCCGGCAGGGTCAAGGCCGTTCGTGGGTTCATCCAGGATGAGCAGGTTCGGTTGCCCCAAGAGGGCAAGGCCAATGCCCAGACGCTGTCGCATTCCCAGGGAATACGTGCGGACAGGGCGCTTGGCATCGTTCTGCAGGCCCACCACGGCAAGCACCCGGTCAACTTCGGTGCGCGGGTTGCCGCGCATGAGGCGGGTGATTTCCAGGTTCTCCCGGCCCGTCAGGTGTTCATAGAGCGAGGGGGACTCCACCATCGCCCCCAGCTGTGACAGGGCCTGGGGGTGCCCAGGAGGGAAGCCAAGGACTTCACAGGTCCCCGAATGGGCCTTGAGCAGGCCCAGCAAGAGGCTTATGGTGGTGGTCTTGCCGGCGCCGTTCGGCCCGAGGAAGGCGGTTATGCTGCCCCTGCGGACCGCTAGGTCCAAGCCCTCCACAGCGGTCACCTTCCCAAAACGCCGGGTCAGGCCTTCTGTCCGGATTGCAAGCCCCATGTTCGCTCCTGTTGGGTGCATTTTCCCACACCTGGGTCGGCTTTGTGGAAAAGCAAACGGCGGGGCCGGTGGCCCCGCCGTTCGTGTCAGCCCCTCTGGGGCGTGCTACTCGATGTTGCTGATCTTCAGCAGCACGTTGGTGTTCGTGGTTCCGTCGGCCTCCTTGAACTGGTTCTTGAGGTAGACAGCCGTCACGATCAGGCCGGGCGTCGCGACACCGGCAGGCAGGTAGCCCATCTTGACCTGGCCTTGGGCGGTGGCAGTCGCACCAGCCTTGGTGGCGGTGCCAACCGTGGCGGTCTCAGTGATGACAGTCGTATCGTAACCCTCGGTGGCTCCCGTGGTGGCCCAGGGGTTCTTGGACTGCCAGACCGTGGGAACCTTCGAAGTGGCCGCATCGGTTCCGATGATGTTGGCCTGGAAATTGGCCACGCTATCGACGGCCGTGCCAGCCTCCTTGGCCTTGTCATACTGGGCAATCAGATCCGCGACGATCCCGACGCAGTTCTGGGACGCGGACTTATCGCGCGCGCGATCCCGCTGGCCGAGCAGGGCGGGGATGGCGATGGCGGAGATGATGCCGATGATGGCGAGCACCAGCAGCAGCTCGATGAGGGTGAAGCCGGACTGCTTCTTCATGGTTTCCTCCAGATGGAATGATGTCCGCCATGCCTCAAGCGTAATCCGTGCCAAGTGCCGGGAATGCGCATGGTCATCCCTGGGCTTTGGAAATGGGGACGTCCGACCCTGGAAGGGGCCTTCACATTGACGCATTGCGTCATGTCGAAGACGCTGGGGGGCACTTCGGGACCCAGGGACACTCGCACTCAGTGGCCCGTCAGTCCCCTGAAGTAGGCGATGGTCTCTTTGAGGCCCTCTTCCAGGGGGGTCCGGGGTTCCCAGCCCAGGGCCTTGGCCTTGCTGATGTCGGGCTGGCGCTGGCGGGGATCGTCGGCGGGCAGGGCCTCGAAGCGCAGGCGGGACCTGGACCCCGTGAGGCGGAGCACCTCCTCGGCCAGCTCCAGCATGGTGATCTCGCAGGGGTTGCCGAAGTTGATGGGCCCCGGCGTGCCCTCCTGCTCCATCATGAGGACCATGCCACGGATCAGGTCGTCCACATAGCAGAAGGAGCGGGTCTGGGTGCCATCGCCGTAGAGGGTGATGTCCGCCCCCTGGAGGGCCTGCATGATGAAGTTGCTGACCACCCGGCCGTCGTGGGGGTGCATGCGGGGGCCGTAGGTGTTGAAGATCCGCATGACCCGGATGGGGACCCGGTGCTGGCGCTGGTAGGAGAAGAAGAGGCTCTCAGCGCAGCGCTTCCCCTCGTCGTAGCAACTGCGCTCCCCCAGGGGGTTCACGTTTCCCCAGTAGTCCTCGGTCTGGGGGTGGACGGACGGATCGCCGTAGACCTCCGAGGTGGAGGCCTGGAGGATGCGGGCGCCCGTGCGCTTGGCGAGGCCCAGCATGTTGATGGCCCCATGGACACAGGTCTTGATGGTCTGGGTGGGGTCCTTCTGATAGTGGATGGGCGAGGCCGGGCAGGCCAGGTTGTAGATCTGGTCCACCTCCACGTAGAGGGGGAAGGTGATGTCGTGGCGGAGGAACTCGAAGTTGGCCCGCCCCATCAGGTGGGCGATGTTGTGCTTCGAGCCCGTGAAGTAGTTGTCCGCGCAGAGCACATCCTGGCCCCGGGCCACCAGGGCATCGCAGAGGTGGGAGCCCAGGAAGCCAGCGCCCCCGGTGATCAGTATTTTTGGTTGCATGGTGTCCTCTCCGGAAGCATAGCGCGGCCGTCGCCGGTACGATCCGGTAAATGGTTCGGGGGCTGAGGGGCCACCCGCCTCCCGTCCTGTCGTAGACTTCAGGTGAGTTATCTGTCCGGAGCCCTGCCGTGCAACCGAACCCCCAGCGCCTGGACCCCTCGGGCCACCTCCCCGGCAGGGACTTGGGGGCCGTCGTGGCCCACCTGGGCCCTCTCTGGGAGGAACTCCGGGGGGCCCGTCTTCTGATCACCGGCGGAACCGGCTTCTTCGGGGCCTGGCTGCTGGAGAGCCTGTGCCGGGCCGAGGATGCGTTCGGGCTGGGCCTCGGGGCCTGGGTGCTGAGCCGGGACCCGGAAGGGTACGGCGGGCGCATGCCCCACGTGGCCGGGCATCCCGCGATCACCTTGATCCAGGGAGATGTGCGGGACTTCGAGCTGCCGTCCGTACCCTTCACCCATGTGGTCCATGCGGCGACCTCAACCGATGCCGCCCTCCATGCGGACCGCCCCTGGGAGGTGCTGGATACGATCCTCGGGGGGACCCGGCACCTGCTGGAGAGCCTGAACCCCGGAGGCCTGCGCCGCCTTCTCATGGTCAGCTCCGGTGCCGTGTATGGCGAGCAGCCCTCGGATCTGGGGGGTGTGCCGGAAACCCATTCCGGGGGGCCTGACCCCCTGGAGCCCTCCAGTGCCTACGCCGAGGGCAAGCGGGCCGCGGAGCTGCTCTGCGCCCAGTGGAGCCGCCGGACATCGGTGCCTGTGACCTACGCCCGGGGCTTCGCCTTTGTGGGGCCCCATCTGCCACTGGACGCCCACTTCGCCATCGGGAACTTCCTGAGAGACGCCCTGAATGGGCAGCCCATCGTAGTCCAAGGGGACGGCACGCCCATGCGCTCCTATCTCTACGGTTCGGATCTGGCGGTGTGGCTCTGGACGATCCTTCTGAGGGGGCGGCCCGGCGCGGCCTACAATGTCGGCTCTGATGAGGCCGTCTCCATCGCCGAGCTGGCTCGCGAGATCGCCACCCTGGCGGGTGTCCCCGTGGAGATCCGGGGTACCCCAACCCCGGGCATGCACCCGAAGCGGTACGTACCGTCCATCGATCGGGCCAGGTCCGAGCTGGGTCTCGAGGTCACGGTTCCCCGCAGGGAGGCTATCTGCCGGACGCTGGAGTGGCATCGACCAGGCTTTGCCCCATCGGGGTGGGGGCTGACTCCCTGAGGGGGCTGGGCAGGGGAGCTTCAGGGGCTTTTGGCGAGGTGCCCCTCGAGGGTCCGGACCACATGGTCCAGCCGGGCCTCGTCCAGGCCCGGGTAGACCCCGACCCAGAAGGTGTCGCGCATGACGCGGTCCGCGCCCGCGAGCTCACCCACAACGCGGTGGGGGATGCCCTGGTAGGCGGGCTGCCGCAGCAGGTTCCCCCCGAAGAGCAGGCGGGTGCCGATGCGGGCGCCCTCCAGGGCCTGGATGACCCCGTTCCGGCAGAGCCCCTCCCGCACCGTGAGCAGGAAGCCGAACCAGCTCGGATCGCTGTGGGGGGTGGCCTCAGGCAGGATCAGGTGCTCCTCCAGGGGCTTGAGGCGCTCCCGCAGGTAGGTGTAGTTGGCCTTCCGCGCCTCGATGAAGCCCGGGAGCTTGTCGAGCTGGCTGAGTCCCACCGCCGCCTGCATGTCCGTGAGCTTCAGGTTGTACCCGATGTGGCTGTAGGTGTACTTGTGGTCGTAGCCCCGGGGCAGCTCCCCCAGCTGCCAGTCGAAGCGGCAGCCGCAGGTGTTGTCGCAGCCCGGCTCGCACCAGCAGTCGCGGCCCCAGTCCCGGAAGCTCTCCACCAGCTTCTTCAGCTTCGGATCCGAGGTGAGCACCGCCCCGCCTTCGCCCATGGTCAGGTGGTGGGCCGGGTAGAAGCTCACGGTGGCCAGGTGTCCGAAGGTGCCCACCATGCGGCCCCGGTACCGGGCCCCCACGGCGTCGCAGCAGTCCTCGATGACCCAGAGGTCGTGCCGTCGCGCCACCTCCATGACCGCGTCCAGATCGAAGGGGTTGCCCAGGGTGTGGGCCACCATGATGGCCCGGGTGCGCGGCCCCACGGCCTCCTCGAGCCGGGAGACGTCCAGGTTGTAGGTGGGGATGTCGACGTCCAGGAAGACCGGCACCAGCTGGTGCTGGAGGATGGGGTTCACCGTCGTGGGGAAGCCCGCCGCGCAGGTGATGACCTCGTCGCCCGGCTTGAGGCGCCGCTCGCCCAGGGTGGGGGAGGTGAGGGCGGCCAGGGCCACCAGGTTGGCGCTGGAACCCGAGTTCACCAGGGAGCAGTGCTTCTGCTCCATATAGGCGGCGAAGCGGGGCTCGAAGTCCCGGGCGAAGCGCCCGGTGGTGAGCCAGAAGTCCAGGCTCGCATCCACCAGGTTGCGCACATCGGCCCCATCGAAGACCTTGCCGCTGACGGGCACGGGGCTCAGGCCGGGGGTGAAGGGGTTCCCGGGCCACTGGGCCCGGGCGTACTCCTCCACCAGGGCCAGGATCTGTTCGCGGAGTTCGGCCGGCTTCATGGGCGCTGCTCCAGGTGGGCGCGGTACCAGGCGACGGTCCGCTCCAGTCCCTCCCTCAGGCCGAAGCGGCAGGACCAGCCCAGGACGCGCCGGGCCTTGGAGGCGTCGAGGTACTGATCCCGGATCTCGCCCCGGGCGGTGTTCCGGATGATGGGCTCCAGGTCGCTGCGGCCCAGGACATCCAGCAGCATCCGCGTGATCTCCAGGACGCTCATCTGGCGCTCCGGGCTGAAGTTGAAGGCCTCCCCCCGCACCTCCTCCCGGTCCGCGGCCTCCGCCAGGGCCAGGTAGGCGTCCACCACGTCCTCCACGTAGAGGTAGTCGCGGGTGAAGGTGCCGTCGGAGCGCAGGACGGGGGCCTGGCCCTCCAGGGCCCCGCGGATGGTCCCCGGGACGATGCGGCTCCAGTTCAGGTCGCCCCCGCCGAAGATGTTGCCGCAGCGGGCCACGGCCACCGGTAGCCCGTAGGTGGCGGCGTAGGTGTGGGCCAGGAGGTCCGTGCAGCTCTTGGAGACATCGTAGGGGTGGCAGCCCTTGGCGGGCATGTCCTCGGTGTAGGGCAGCGTCTCGGCCTCGCCGTAGGCCTTGTCGGAGGAGGCCACCACGACGCGCTTCACCAGGGCGGCGTGCACGCGGCAGGCCTCCAGGAGGTTGTAGCTCCCCCGGATGTTGCTCTCGAAGGTCCGCAGTGGGCTGCGCTGGGCCGTGCCCACGATGGCCTGGGCGCCCAGGTGGAAGACGGTGTCCGTCTCGTGCTCGCTGATGGCCCGCTCCAGGTCACCGTAGTCCTCCAGGCGACCCGAGACCACGCTGCAGCGGCTGATGTCGCCGCTGCGGAGCAGCTCGCTCTGGGGATCCCAGTCCCGGACCAGGACCACGACCCCGGCGCCCTCCGCCAGCAGCCGCTTTACCAGCCAGGAGCCCACCAGCCCGGTGGCTCCGGTCACCAGGACCCTGCGCTCCGACCAGATTCCCATCACCACACCTTCCAGGGGGCGCGCCCCGAATGCCAGAGTTCGTCCAGGAGCTGCTTCTCGCGGAGGGTATCCATGGGCTGCCAGAAGCCCTCATGCCGGTAGGCCATCAGCTGGCCCTCGTGGGTGAGGCGCTCGAGGGCGACGGCTTCCCAGGAGGTGTCGTCGTTGTCGATGAAATCGAGGACTTCCCGGTTCAGGATGAAGAAGCCGCCATTGATCCAGCCTTCACCGGTCTGGGGTTTCTCAGCAAAGCGGCTGACGGTGTCCCCATCCAGCCGGATGCCGCCGAAGCGTGCGGGGGGACGGACGGCGGTCACGGTTGCCAGCTTCCCGTGGGCCCGATGGAAGCGCAGGAGTGCCGGCAGGTCCACATCCGCGACGCCATCGCCGTACGTCATCATGAAGAGCGGGTCCTCGCCGATCCACTCCTTCAGGCGGAGGAGGCGACCGCCGGTCTGGGTGGCGGCACCTGTATCCACCAGATGGACGCGCCAGTCAGGGCGCTCGCTGGCGTGGACGGTGGTCTCCCCCCTCGCCAGATCGATGGTCAGGTCGGAGGTCAGGGCGCTGTAGCGGAGGAAGTAATCCTTGATGAGGGAACCCTTGTAGCCCAGGGCGAGGATGAACTCATTAAAGCCGTGGTGGGCGTAGATGTTGAGGATGTGCCACAGGATCGGGTGCCCCCCGATCTCCACCATGGGCTTGGGCTTGACCGTGGTCTCCTCCGCCAATCGGGTCCCCAGGCCGCCTGCCAGGATGATGGTCTTGAGAGAGTCGGCCAATCGTGCCCCCATTGGGTTCGGAATATCGCCCTCAAGCATAGGTGTTCGGCCAGGGTGCGGGCAACAGGTCGTGCTGAGCGGGTTCAGCCGTTGAGCTCCTCCTGGAGCCGCTTCGCCCCCTTGTGGCCGGGGTCGAGCTTCAGGGCTCTGGCGGCGGCGGTCCTGGCTTCGTCGTTCCGGCCGAGCTTCTGCAGGATCTGGCCCTTCCTCCACCAGGCGGCGGCGTGGCCGCCGGTGCCGCCCTCGAGGGGCTCCCGGAGCACCTGGTCGAGGTAGGCCAGGCCTTCCTGCTGGTGGATGTGGGCTCTGGCGGCGATCTTTCCGAGGGTGAAGCGCACGAGGCTCGGGGAGTCGGTCCTGGGGAGGGCGGCCTTGGCGATGTTCCAGGCCTCCTCGCCCTGCCGGCCGTCGAGGAGAGCGGAGCAGACGGCTTCCACACCCCTGGCCCGGCCACGGACGGGGGGCAGGAGGCGGCGGGCTTCGCTGGCCTGGCGGCGCCGCTGCTCGGGTTCGCCCAGGGCCTTGCGGGTCTCCCGGCTCCCCAGGGCGTCCAGGTAGCCGAAGACGATCTCCGCGTCCCAGGGCGCCAGGGCCAGGGCCCGACCGAAGTAGGGCTCCGCCTCGGACCAGCGGCCGTCCATGGAGAGGATGATCCCCTGGAGAAGGTCTCCGCGGGGGCCATTGAGACGCCGCAGGCTCTCGGCGCACTGAAGGGCCTTTTTCGTGGAGCCACCCAGGAGACCCGGCAGCTGCTGATAGGCCAGGCCCAGGACCATCCACCCGTTCGCGAGGGAGGGATCGGCGGCCACGGCGGCGCGGAGGTCGTCCAGGGCGGCGCTGACGCCCTTGAGGCTGCTGAGGTTCCGCTGCTGGATGGCGATGCCGGCCCGGGCCATACCCCGGGCCAGGAAGCCGTCGGCCAGTCCCGGCTGAAGGGTCAGGGCCCTGTCGGCACAGGCCTGGGCCTCCCAGACCCGGACCAGGGAGGCCAGGGCCTGGGACTTGGCGGCCCAGGCCAGGGCATGGCCGGGGTTGGCCTTCAGCTGCGCCTCGGCGTCCCAGAGGGCCTTCAGGTAACGGCCGTTGTCGAGATCCGCCCGGGGGTTGTACGCGCTGGCAGGTGCGGCCAGGAGGACGGGGATCAGGAGGGCGGGGGCCAGGGTAGCCATGACGGCATTATAGAGGCACGGAAGGAGTGGTAGGTTGAGGCCCCACCCTTCAGCTGCGCTGGGGGGTGTTTTTTTAAGATTGACTCATTGAAATAGCTGGCCAAGGCACCTGCTTGTGTGAAAATGATTGCATAATTAATCATTCGTCGCGAGGTGCCTATGAGCCTTCCCGATTCCGCCCTCTCCAGACTGTCCTCCCGGCTCCCCGACCTGACGGACCTCTTCGGCGTGCTCCTCTCCCAGGCCACCCGGCAGATCGAGATCCACTTCGCCGAGGGCAGCGGCATCCCCGAGGGCCGCTTCCTGGTCCACCGCATCCAGGGCCATGAGGCGATCAACGAGGGGTTTGTCTATCAAGCCTGGCTCCTCTCCGAGGACGCCCACCTGCCCCTCAAGACCCTCCAGGGCGTCCCCGTCCAGCTGGGCCTCCTCACGGACAGCGGGGGCCGCCGCCTCATCTGCGGCGTCGTCACCGAGGTCCACAGCGAGGGCTCGGATGGCGGACTCGCGACCTTCCGCATCGTGGTGGAGCCCGTCACC
>Ga0114938_1002819_pt1 | contig 10696 bp, 4 predicted proteins | sample AshMeaBigSpring_FD_88675 | JGI IMG/M metagenome (GOLD analysis project Ga0114938, IMG submission 88675) | Groundwater microbial communities from Big Spring, Nevada to study Microbial Dark Matter (Phase II) - Ash Meadows Big Spring | ecosystem: Environmental > Aquatic > Deep subsurface >...
ATTATCCGCGCTGAGGAAACGCCCAAGCTGTGCGTCATACCAGCGTGCATTGTAGTAGCTCAACCCCTCGCCGCCCGGCAGGCTGGATTCGTGATACTGTCCCGTGAAGCGTTTCGTGGTCAACATGCTGAACCCTGCGCCGCCCCGGTTGCCGCCGAAGGGATAGAAGTAGTTGCGGCTGTTGACCGTCCCATTCTGGTTGACGATCACGCTGCTCGACTTGAGGTGATCCTGCAACAGGTAGAAGACGCCGTTGTCGCCGGCATACCCTGTCCGGCGCATGGCGCTGCCTTCATAGTAGAGCGTGGTCGCCCCGTTCTGCCACTCGTAGACGCCGGCGATGTAGACCGTCGTCACGCCGTTGACGGTGCCCTTGACCCGGTTGCCATTTGCATCGTAGACGAAACTGGCCGTCACGCTGCCACCGGCGATGGCCGTCAGGCGATTCTCGTAATCGTAGGCAAAGGTGTAGGGCACGCCGCCGATCGTCCGGCTGGTCTGGTTCCCGTTGGCGTCGTAGGCGTAGCTGTTGCCAAAGGCCGCGGTCACGGCGTGCGGCTGGCTGCCGTAGGTGTACGCATTGCCGGCGTAGCTGGTGATGTTGCCGATGGCGTTGTACTGGTAGGTGTGGCTGTATTGCCCCACGCCCACGCCGTCGGTTGCGGCCGAAGTCAACCGATCCAGCCAGTCGTAGCCAAGGCTCTGCACCTGGTTGCTGTTGTTCGCATCGGTCACGCTCGTGACATTGCCGGCCGCGTCGTAGGTGTAGCTCAGGGCTTGCAGATTCTCAAACAGGCCGGTCACACCGGCGCGAATCGTGCTCAGCCGCAGGGTGGCGGGGTCGTAGACCCATTGGCGGGTGAGGCCGTTGGCGCCGTTGCCGGCTTCGTTCACCAGTTGCGTCATCCGTCCCTGGGCATCGTAGGCGGCGTTGCTCATGTACTGGACGCCGCCCAGCCCGGACACGCTCACCAACTGCCCCACCGCGTCGTAGCCATAGCTGACCACTTCGCCAGGCTGCCCAGCCGCGCCGCCGGGATAGGTCAGGCTGATCTTCTGGTTCGCGGCGTTGTACGCGCCTTCCACGCGGAAGACGCCGCCACCGGTTCCCGGCACGCTCCACTGTTGGAGCAGGGGACGGTTGCGACTGTCATAGCTGACCGGCTGCACCTCCACCACGCCGTCCGCCGTGTACGCCCGGCTGCTCGCCAGCCCCAGTTGTCCGGGCGCGTCGTAGAGGAACTCGGCGACCAACGCGCCTGTGGCCGGATCATCCTGCCGCTTGATCACCAGCCGGTCGAGGTCGTCATAGGCGAGATACAGCCAGCGGTTGCGCGCGTCGCGCTGTGCGGTCAGGTTGCCCACGGCATCGTATTGATAGAGCCACTGCCCCATGTCGGGGTCGTTCATCGCCGTCTTGCGCCCCAGCATGTCATAACTCAGGCTGGTCGTGTTGCCCAGGGCGTCCGCCACCTGCGTCAGGTTGCCCGCGACATCGTAGCCGTAGGTCGTGGTGTAGGTCGCGCCGCCGCTATTGTATTCAGTGACCTGGATCAGGTTGCCAAAGGCATCAATTGCCCTATCCTTGCGCCGCCCGTTGGCGTCGTAGTGCTGCTGCTGCCAGCCGTCGTAGAGCGTGCTCGTCGTCCAGAGCACGCTGCTCTGCGCCAGCGTCTCATCGAGCGTCAGCGCGCCCAATGCATCGTAGCTCAGCCGGTGATAGTTAGCGACCGTGTTCCACACCGGCGGTGCATAGCCGCTGCCCGCCGCGCCGCTCAGCAGATACGCCGCGCTCTGATGTAACACATGACCCAGGGCGTCGTACTGCTGGCTGCTGACGATCCGCTGGCTGGGCGTCGCCGCCGGGGTCTGGCGCTGCAACTCGCGGCCAAAGCCGTCGACATGCTGCCACGCCTCCAGATAGGTTGCGGTGGCGGCGTCCTGCAATCGCTGGCTCTTGACCCATGCCGGACGCGCGGCCGGCGCATAGGTGAACGCGTAGCTGGCCGGCCCGCCGGTCGGTTCGGTGGGCAGCCACACCTGCGCCAGGCGGCCATAGCTGTCATAGCTCAGCGTTGTGGCATGCCCGTTGGCGTCCGTCTGCTGCGTCAACACGCCAAAGCCGGGGTCGTACACATTGGTGACGGTGTGTCCCAGGTAGTTGGTCACGCTGGTCGCATAACCGTAGAACGGATGGTAGGCCGTCGTCTGGTTGCCGCGACCGTCGGTCAGCACGGTCGGTCGTCCGAATGCGTCATAGGCGACGACGGTTTCGACAAACTGGGCGGTGGGTGCGATCTGCGCATAGGCGCGGGTGTGGTGCGTGTCCATCGCCGGCGCGTAGACCGGGTAGCAATCCGTGCCCAGGCGGATGGAAAAGCTGCGATTGAAGGTGCATGCGTGCGATTGGCCATAGGTGACGTCCACCACCCCGCCAAGTTCGGTCACAATCTGCTGGAGGCGCGGCAACGCGTAGGTGATGTAGTCTTCAGCGCCATTGTCGAGCAAAACGTATGCATAGCTGGCGCTGGGCAGGCCAGGCAATGGGCTGCTCGGAACAAATCGCAGCCAATCCAAATCCATGTAGCGGTCGCGAAAGACGACATAGAGATCGTGGATGCCGCTGGCGCCGCTGACTGTCACCGTGGCGTTTTTCCAGGTGGACCAGGTCGCCTGGCTAGGAATGGCGGCAACAGTCGGCCCAGTAGTGCTGTCCAGTCGAAAGTCGATGCCATAGAGTGTAGAAGTGTCAATCGAATAGCGCGCGAGCAGTTGCCCGGCGCCGCTGCCAAAATCCACATCGCGAAATACCAGGTAGGTGTTTGCAGTGTTGGAGCGCATATACGGGGTGCGCCCCCAGTGCTCGCCGCTGAGACGGCGACTGCTTTCCGTCTCCTGCGCCAGCCCTGTCGAAGCCGTGTCGTAATGCTCTGCTTCGATTTGGCTGTACGCGCTGCGCTGAAAGGCGCCGCCAGGACGCTGCACGATCTCGGTAAGCACCAACGTCTGACTGGTCGCAGGTTGTCCCTGAAATGCGTGCGCCAGATCGTAGATCGCAACCGTGCGCCATTGCGTAGTGTTCGGGTCAAAGACCTGAGTTTGGATGGTGTCGAGACGCCGTTCACTCCAGTAGGTCGGCGTGGTCTGCCCGTAATTGAGATCGGTCGGTGCATCGGGAAAGTCTTCAGTGCTGTTGCATTCTGTTGCCACCAGATTGTTATTGCAGCGGAGTTCCGAATTGAACAGCACGCGCGCATGTGGCTGCGCCGCCTGCCCAACGCGTTTTGTATACTCGATGCGGACAAGATGGGTGGCGCGGGTATAGCTGACCTGGCTGCCGCTTGTATTTGTGTAGCGTCCCAACTCCCCATCGTAGAAGTAGCTGGTCAGATTGCCGTTGGCATCTTCATGCCGCGCCAACCAGTAGGTAGTGGATTGGCTGTCGGTAAAGCCCTCGTAGGCGCCGGTTTCTGGCGCCAGATACCGGCCAAAACGCAGCCGGGCGCCATCGGGCCGCACGACCCACCAGTTGGCGCCATCCTGGGTAATCTGCCAATAGGGATCATTCTCCAGGCGATAGGACGACCCCGACTTGTATACCAGGCGCGCATTGACGCCGTTGAGATTCAAGGTGTATACGACGGAAGGACATCCGGTGCAGCGGTTCGGGCTTTTTGTGATGTAGCCGTAGTTCAACTGCCAGCCCAACCCCGCCGTGCCACCTTGCGGATTTCTGACGTTGTGCATGGCATCGACATTGCTGCTGTTGTAAGTCAACGCCAGGTCAGGTGTAGCCCCGGCTGTCGCCGGTGGCAGCGGAATCGGGTAAGTTGTCGCAAATGCACCGCTGAAAAGCGTCACGGCGTAGTCGTCCAGCAGGTTCATCTGCGCAGCGCGATAATCGCCGGTCGGTCCATACGCGTCGCTCGCCAACACGTAGATCACATCGCTTGCACCGGTTCCTGTTCCCGCCACAAAGGGCAGATAGAGTGAGGTTGCGACATCCGGCGCCTGTACTGTTTGGGTCTGCGTGGCGCCGTCACGGAGCAGCGGTAGATACGATAACGCATTGGCGACAGCCTCTTCTTGCGCAACACCGACAGGGAGTGCGGGGAGAGTTACCGTCAAACGCCCCGCAGTCAGGTCATTGGTAGCTGGCAGTGCCTCCCAGGTTGTGCATGAAGTAGGATCGGGACTCCCTGACGCCGCTTGCTGCACATCCAACCGGCAGCCGCTGGCGCGTATGAGGCGCAGTCGGCTGCGCACGGCGCCGCCGAAGGGCAGAGGAATCGCACCGTAGTTGAGCGTCAGTTCCAACGGCTGCGTCAATGCCGCGCGTCTCTGAACACTTTGGCTCACGTCAAGCTCGGCAGCGTTGAGTTGCACGGTAAATGCAAAACCAAAGGGTGAAAGCTGCACCGCCGAAGACGCCGGTAGCGTTGCTACATGCGCCATGACCGTTGTCATTGGTGCATCGGCTGGCAAAGCCAGCGCCAACGGTAGTCCGACGCCGGCCGCCGTCTGGACTCCGGCGCCTAGACGAATATCGACACTGCCGCTTGGAATTTGCGCTGCCGCCATCGATTCATCGACCGAAGGCTGACTCGGAGCCTCTGCTGCGAATCCTTCCGGGGCAAGCGCTTGCCATGGATCGATGGGGAAGGCGTCAGGCAGGGAGTCTGGCGGCGTTGGTTCTATCCTTCCATCCTGTGCTGGCGTCGGCGTGGGAACAGCTTGACGCATATCGACCGTAAGCGCACCTGAGTTGGTTGTCAGGTTGGGATATCCGCCAGCTATGACGCCATGCGACGGGGAAGGCAAAACCATAGCAACCATCAACAATGCAGCGCCCAGCGCCGTGAAATCGAAGTCAGATGAATGGGCGACACGAGGGAACTCCTTTCAATTAGCGGCGCATCAGTTAGCAAAGTGCGCCGGTTACGGGTGCACGTACGCCCAGAGTGAAGCGTATGACGCGGGTTAGCTGAAGAAATGGTAATACACGTTATTGCAAAGCGCAAAAGTCTGCGCATAACCATAATACTGCGTGCCGCGCGATGCGACGGCGCAGCACAAGGTGAGCAAGAACAGTGTGCCTAGACATGCGGGAACCCTTTCCGCCACCGGCGGAACCACCAGTCTTGCCGCGTCAGGGTGTGTCAGCGCGGAGGGCAATCAATCTCTGCGGCGCAGCAGGGCGGCGACAAGCATGACGCCCATCCCCACAAAGCCAAACAGCGCCGGGCCTGGCATCTGCCAAAACAAGGATAGACCAACACTTTGCAGGAACCAAACCGCACCGTAGACAAAGAGCAGCGGCGCCACCGGCGGGATCGGCGGGCGCGCCAGCCACGTCAGCAGCATCGACGCCAGCAGCCAGCCCGCAAAGTTGACAAGCGGAATGCCGAAGTAGAGACCCGGCGTCTCCCACACCCAGTAACCCCACGCCACCATCTGCGGGTCGAGAAAAAGGTCCCAGGCGGTGAAGGCAAGCCCGCTGAACAGCACGAAGCGCCAGCCGCGCACCGCGCCGGTGATGGCGTAGGCGACCGCCCACGCCGGCGGCAGCATCATCAGCCACGCCAGCGGGATCACGGCGGGCACGCCGCCGATCAGCGGCGCCAGCGCCTCGGTGTAGTAGTAGGGGCCGAAGGGGACGCCCGTCGTGCTGCCGATGCGCTCGATCAGCCAGGAAAGCGGGATGACGATGGCGGCGATACGGAGCACCGTGCGCGCCCCCCACGCCTGCACGCTGATCGCCAGCACGGCGGCGGCTTGCAAGATCACGCCAGCAATGACGCCGTAGTGCAGCACGCTGTCGCCGATCACCCAGCGTAGAATCGGGATCGAGATCATGGTGAGCAACCACGCCGCCGCCAGGATCGTGGCCGGCTGCAGGAGGCGACGCGGCTGGGCGTAGGCGGTCAAGTGCTGCAGCGTGCTGTGAACAGTCGATGTCATGGGAAGCGCTCGTGAAGGTGTGGTGCGGTAGGGTGCGCACTATGTGTCGTCGCCGCAATCTGTGCGGCGAACGCGTGCAAGACGGTGGTGACGACCGGCCAATCCGGCGCCACCCCGCGCACCAGGTCATGCTCGCCGTCGATTTCGAGATAGCCGGCCAGGTTGGGCAGTTGTTGCGCCAGCCGCTGCGTCAGGCGCGGCTTGACCAGCGGGTCACGGCGCCCCTGAAAGATGAGGACGGGCGCAGTCACACCGCGGGCGGCCAGGTAGCCGACTTGCCCGGCGCGGCGCACCTGACCGAGCACACGCGTCGGCAGCGTCAACTGGCGGACGCCGGCCTGTACTGCCGGGTCGTCGAAGTCGGCGGCGGGTAGGAAGTGCCCCAGTTCGGTGCGCAGGCGCGGGTCGGCGAAGTCGGCGCGGGCAAAGGGGCGGATGTGCGGGAAAGCGCGCGTCGCCACGGGCAGGAGCCGCTCCAGCCAACTATCGACGCGCCAGAAGGGGGCAAAGAGCACGACGCCATCGACGGGGTGGGCGGACGCCGCGCGCAGCGCCAGCGCGCCGCCAAAGGAGTTGCCGGCGATCACGACGCGCGTGTAGTGCTGGCGCAGGTCGGTCAGCGCGGCGGCGATGGCGGCGTCCCAGTCTGTGTGTTGCTGCTGGCCTAGCGTGGGGAACTCTGCGCCAAAGCCGGGCAGCAGCAGCCCGCGCACACTCCATCCCGCATCGGCAAAGATGCGTCCCACGGCGCGCATCTCGGCGGGCGTGCCGGGGAAGCCATGCACCAGCAGCACAGCGTGCGGCCCGTGACGCCACTCGAAGGGTGCGTGCTCGGGTGTGCGATAGGCGTCAAGTTGAACATCGTCCAGCGAGTTGGTCATCATGTTCTGTAATTGTCCACATTTTGTCGCGTTTTACCGTGAGACTTTTTCCGATTGGAGGCTGATGCCAGAAACGCGGGCAGCGCCTGGGCTGGCGGAGCAGCACGCCGCAGATGGACACAAGGTCAGATCCATGCTGCAGCGTGCCAGGGGCGGTGTTTGATTCTGCTACCGCATCCGCCCCCCAATCATCGTGACGCCGCCCTCGACGGTGAAGGTCGCGTACTCCGTGCCCGGCGTGTAGACGCCGCCCTCCGCCAGCTCGTCGGTGGCGATGCCGGTCGAACTGCCACCGCTGTAGACGGTGTGGGTCTCACCGGTGACCAGCGCCGGCGACGAGAAGGCCGGCGACTGGTATTTCTTCGTGGGTGCAAAGGTGAGGATGGCGTTGCTCCCGCTGTCCTGGATGTGGATCAGCGCCCCCCGAGTGTGGCGTCCTCCTCGTTGTCGGCCTTCAAGCTGTCGCCCCCGGTGGTGACGGCCAGTGCGCCATCCTTCACCACCAGGTAATCCTTGCCGCCGATGCCGTCGTCCACAGCGTTCACCGTGATTGCGCCGCTTGCAATGACCAGCCCGTCCTTGCTGGCGATGCCGTCGATGTAGTTTCCCATCACTGTCAGCGCGCCGTTGCCGGTGATGGTCAGGTTGGCCTTGCTGAAGATCGCGGCGTTGGTCTCCGAATTGTTGTGTATCCGATCGTGCCTTGCGTTGCGCAAAGCGTGTCACATCGACACGATCTAGGATTGACGACGATTCTGGAGGAAGTGTGTACAGTGGGTTGAAAGCTGGTAAAGCATGGCTGTGGCGTTCCTCCAGGAAGCAATTTAGCTTTCTAAAAGATTAGCTGTGAGGTAGGTTGGCGTCATCCGCATGCACCTACCAGCCCAAGATGAGAAACTAACCTCACCCCAGAATATCCGCCACCACATCCTGCACGAAGTAGTGAACCTGCCCTTGACGCGAGAGGCGGCGCACGCCATCCAGGTGATTGCCCAGCGTAACAATGGCCGGTTCCTCGACCACCTCGCCCTGAATCTCCTTGACCTGGCCGAGACCGACGCAGGCCAGCAGCCCGTTGCAGAGACAGCGCCGTTCGTCAGTGTTGCGCTCGACGCCACGATTCTTGACGAAATTCTCGATGGGGCCGGCGGGGCAGCGTTGAAAGAGCACGCGTTCGCCGTGTTCGTCGGGCTTGTGGAAGCCGCGCTGCTGCAACATGCCGATGTCGCAGACGCGCCGCCGGCTGGCGTAGACCGCGTCATCGGCCAGCGTCTCCTCGATCTGCACCACCTTGAAGGAGAAGCCGGTCGGCGAGAAGACAGTCGTGCGCACCAGGTCGTCGTCGGCTACACCCTCTTTTAACGCCGTCAAGATCGCCGCGCGATATTCGGGTTTCATGCCCGACTCCTCGGCGAGGGCGAAGACGGTGCCCGCTTGCACGCCGTTGGCGCCAGCCGCCAACGCTTTCTGAAGGCCGGCGCGACTCCCGTAGCCGCCCGCCAGCCAAAAAGGAATGCCGAGATTGCGAATGGCGGCAAGGTCCGCCTCGTCGCGGTCGCTGTAGATCGGCTGCCCCAGCGCATCGCGGAGCAGCGGGCCGACAGGATTGGCGTTGTGGCCGCCGGCGGTGTGATGCTCGATGATGAAGCCATCCGGTGGCGCGCTTGTGCTGGCCGCCAGTGCTTTTGCCAGGTCTTCAAGCGAGACGATCGCCAGGAACGCTGGCGTGGTCAAGGGCTGCGCGGCAAAACGTCCACCGGAGACTTGCTTGGGGTCGAAGGCAAGCGCGAACTCCTCGCCCGCCTCGCGGTAGAGCACCGAGATTTCGTGGGCGACGGCTTCATGCTGCGCCAGTTGCCGCGATAGAGCAGGCAGCCCCTCTGGGTTGCCCGCGCCGACGATGACGCCATCGACGCCCGCCAGCATCGCGCCGTAGAGTACATAGATCAGCGGCAGCTCGATTTTGTTCAGAAAATTGATAAAGACCTTGCCGGTGTGTCCTTCCTTCGCCAGCCAGACCTCGGCAAAGCCGGTGGCGATCAGCAGTTCGATAATCTCGTCGTCCAGCTTGAGCGGCACGGTGACGGGCGCGCCGTTGGGGAGCGGGAAGGTGCGCCGGCCATCGTGGGTGTGGACGATGTGCATCGGTGCGCTCCGGAAGCGTGCGTCTGGCGCTTTGCCGCCTTCAATAAAATACCGGTCACAGATCGTGCGACCGGTATCGACGCCAAAGGTGGCGTCGAGCGCACGCAATGCGCGGCGGGCATGGCCGCCGGGATCGCCTAGCTGCAGCAGGCGCACATAGACGACATCGAGTGCTGTGCCGGAGACAGTGCCGACAGTGACGCCGGGGCGCTGCGCTGCGACGGCTTTGGCCAGCCGCCAGTTGGAGACATGGACACCCATGCCGCCTTGAATAAGTTTGATCTGTTCGAGAAATTTCATGAAATGATAAGCCTTTTGGCGTCTGGCCAGGAAACCGTTGCGACAGTTTCAGCAAAAAATGGAGACGATGAGCGTGCAAGCCAGTAGACACAAGAGGAAGATGGAGATCGCTAATCTGGTTCTGGCTAATTACTACACAATGCAGTATAGCAGTCGATGATTGCAGCGCCTAATCAGACGTGGTGAGTCCAGGATTCGTTCCCGCTGGGTTGCGACAGTGTCACGTGTGCAATCAGCGCGCTGCTTTACGCCGGCGCCACCAGGCTGTCGCACCTGCACCCGCCGCACCGACGAGTAGCAACAGCGCAAGTACAAGCGTGGAGTTGATACCAGAATCCGCCGGCGGGGGCAGCGGCTCCAGCGGCGCCGCCCCCGCCGGGTTCAGTGTGAGCGGCGCTGCCGTCGGTGCAGCGTTGGCGCCGACACGTGGGGTTGGGCTGCGCAGTTCTTCGACAGAGATGCGCCCGGCGACGACCTCCTGCGCAATCGTCTGCGGCTGCTGACCGGGCAGGAGCAGATAGCCCGCCAGCCAGTCAAGGTCGGTCACCGGCTCGACGGCGACAAGCTGCGCCAGCACGTCGGCGGGCAGCGTCAGCAGCGCCGTGCGCTTGTCAGCAGGCAGCGCCAGCAGCTTCTGTGCGCCGCTTTCCTCAAGCGTAACGAGCGCGTCAAAGGTTAGCGGGGTGAACTCCGCCGGCGCCGCCTGGCGATGAATTCCCCAACCCGCCACCACGCTGAGTTGGTCACCCGCCAGCGCCCGCCAGGCAAGGGTCGTTGCGGTGCTGTGGCTCTCGCGCAGCACGATCAGCGCGGCGTCGGGCATGGCCAGCAACTGCGTCAGCGTACCGTCGGCCAGGGCGCGGTCGAGTTCGGTGCGCCCCAATTCGCGCATGTAGAAGTTGACCAGCGCTGCGACGCTCGCCATATCGTCAAGTGTGACCTCCTGCAGCAGCCGGTGGAAGCTGTCGTTCTCCTCAGCGACGGCGCAGACGTAATCGTACGCACCGCAGAAGCCCTGCCACTGCTCACTCAGGCTCACGGCCGTCTCCAGCGCAATGAGCGACGCCTGTTCGGGCAGATCGTCCTTCACGGCGGTGGCGATCTCCTCCTGAATCTTCTGCTTAACCTCCTGGCTTTGCAGCCCCTCCTGAATCTGTGGCAGCGCGCCTTGACCGCCTTCCCACAAGTCGTAGACGATCATGCCAATGCCGATCACCCAGCCTGCAATCGGGATGAAGGAGGAGCCGGCCTTGCCCAGGACGCGCCCAACGACCTTGCCCGCCACGCGTTGGGCGATCTTCTGGCTTAGCTTCTGGCTCAGGCGATAGACAAGCTGCGTCGTCAGGATCGTCCCGACGCCAGCCAGGGCGAGTTGATGGTCGGTCAGCCCGTTGATCTGCGGCGCGGCC
>Ga0114938_1002822_pt1 | contig 10689 bp, 9 predicted proteins | sample AshMeaBigSpring_FD_88675 | JGI IMG/M metagenome (GOLD analysis project Ga0114938, IMG submission 88675) | Groundwater microbial communities from Big Spring, Nevada to study Microbial Dark Matter (Phase II) - Ash Meadows Big Spring | ecosystem: Environmental > Aquatic > Deep subsurface >...
ATAATATTGTATCTGGAGAGGATTATTATATTTTGCCAAGCGCCAACTTATCAGGCGCAGATACCGTCTTATTAACATTTGATGTAGCTTATGCTCGTTATAATAGTGATTATTCTGATGCTTTAGGTTTTGAGGTTAGTACAGATTGTGGAGCTACATGGACTCAGCTATTTTTAAAAGGAGGTACTTATTTAGCTACTGCACCAGATAATACTAGTGCTTTCACCGCTACTGCAGCACAATGGCGCAATGATTCCGTTAATCTATTTACTGTTGTAGGACAGAGTAATGTACAGATGCGTTTTGTAGGATATTCTGGTTATGGAAATAATCTGTATTTAGATAATATCAATCTGGCGATTAGTCTTGCTAGTAGTATAGAAGAGTCAGCTATTTCTACATTGACTACTATATATCCCAATCCAGCTAATGATGTGTTAGTGATAAATACACCAGCTACATTTATTTCTTATGAAGTGATAGATGCAACAGGTAAGGTAGTATTGGCTCATGATAATCCAAGTACTACTACTATTAATATTGCAGCATTAAGCAATGGGTCTTATATCATTAAAATCAATACGAGCGAAGGTATCGCTGTAAAGCGCTTCAATGTAGTAAAATAATATAAATAAATGTTTTAAATCATGAAAAGCTGCTTTTACTTAAGGCAGCTTTTTTTTATCAATATTTTGTGTTTATATTAATTAATTTTGCTTGGAAATGAACTATTGGTTATGCAAATCAGAGCCTGAAACATACTCATGGCAGGATTTGGTCAATGACGGATCTACAATATGGGATGGGGTACGAAATTATGCGGCTCGTAATAACCTCAGAGCAATGCAGGTAGGCGATAGAATATTATTTTACCATAGTAACTATGGACGTGAGATTGTAGGTATAGCTGAGGTGAGTGTTTCAGCATTTCCCGATCCTAGTGATGATACAGGTACTTGGAGTAGTATCATAATAAAACCTCTCCGAGCATTTAAGAGACCCGTCAGTCTTGATATTATCAAAGCAGATGTTTTTTTCTTAGAAATGATTTTGATAAAAAATTCTCGACTCAGTGTACAGCCGGTGACTAAAAAAGAGTATGATAAAATCATCCAAATGGGTGGATAATTTTAATCAATACTATTAAGGCACTCGAGTATATTTGCAAAACATTATTAAATTTATAAATAATGAGTGATAACACCCATCATCAAGTAGTAATAATAGGATCAGGACCTGCAGGATATACAGCTGCTATTTATGCTTCTCGTGCCAATCTCAAGCCTACAATGTTTACCGGTATAGAGATAGGAGGACAATTGACACAGACTACTGAGGTCGAAAATTATCCTGGCTATCCTGATGGCATTCAAGGACTGCAGATGATGGAAGATTTTCGTAAACAAGCTGAACGTATGGGTACAGATATACGCTATGAATGGGTGAGTGGTGTAGATTTTAGCTCACGACCATTTAAAATAATTGTAGATGAACGTACAACTCATACGGCTGATTCAGTAATTATTGCTACAGGTGCTAGTGCCAAATGGCTCGGACTAGATTCTGAGAAGCGACTCAACGGATACGGTGTAAGTGCTTGTGCAGTATGTGATGGTTTTTTTTATAGAAATACTGAAGTAGCTCTCGTAGGAGCAGGTGATACAGCTTGCGAAGAAGCACTCTATTTATCCAAATTAAGCACTTTAGTACATATGTTTATACGCAGTGATAAAATGCGAGCTAGCAAAGTGATGCAAGATCGAGTACTGAAAGCTGCTAATATCAAAGTATATTGGAATACAACTACTCAAGAAATATTAGGTGAGAAACGTGTAGAGGCCGTACGCATACTCAATAGCATTACTAATGAACTTACTGATATACCAATTAAGGGCTTTTTTGTGGCAATAGGACACCAGCCTAATTCTAGTTATTTCAAAGAGTATATCACTATGGATACACAAGGCTATATACTCACTACACCAGGATCTAGTCGTACTAATATAGAAGGCGTATTTGCCTGTGGAGATGTACAAGACAATAAGTATAGACAAGCCGTAACAGCAGCCGGTAGTGGATGTATGGCGGCTTTGGACTGTGAGCGATGGCTAGCCGAGCAAGAAAGCTAAACACCTTTAATTTATTATGCTGTACTCAGGATATATGATTTGGGTTAATTTCTTATGTTTTCATTATATTTTTGCCAATCATAAATTTAATTTTATACCATGCGTCAAATAAGAATGCGTGATGCTCTGCGTGAAGCAATGTCTGAGGAAATGAGACTAGACCCAAGAGTATTTCTTATGGGGGAAGAAGTAGCTGAGTATAACGGTGCTTATAAAGTTAGCCAAGGTATGCTCGATGGGTTTGGTGCTAGACGAGTTATAGATACGCCTATAGCAGAGTTGGGATTTGCAGCGATAGCTGTAGGAGCTGCAATGAATGGTACTAAGCCTATAGTAGAGTTTATGACATGGAATTTTGCCTTGTTAGCCATAGACCAGATTGTAAACTCCGCAGCCAAGATGTTATCTATGAGTGGCGGACAGTTTGGTTGTGATATAGTATTTCGTGGTGCATCGGGCAATGCAGGTCAGCTAGCAGCCCAGCATTCACAGGTCTTTGAGAGCTGGTATGCCAATGTTCCTGGCCTCAAAGTAATATCTCCAAGTAATCCCTATGATGCCAAGGGGCTATTAAAGTCGGCTATAAGAGATAGCAATCCTATTGTATTTATGGAATCCGAACTCATGTATAGTGAGCTAGGCGAGGTACCCGAGGAGGAATACCTCATACCTATAGGCAAAGCAGATATCAAACGTGCTGGTACTGATATCACTATAGTTTCTTTTAATAAAATGATGAAAGTAGCACTAGCAGGAGCAGAGGCATTGGAGCATGATCATATTTCGGCTGAAGTTATTGATCTACGCACGATACGCCCCTTAGACTATGATACGATAATACAATCTGTGAAAAAAACTAATCGTCTGATAATAATAGATGAAAGCTGGCCTCTAGGCAATATCTCTACCGAGGTTACATACAAGGTACAAAAAGATGCCTTTGATTACCTCGATGCGCCTATCCGACGTATATGTGGTGCCGATGTACCTATGGCTTATGCACCCAATCTTGTAGAAGCCTACCTGCCACAAATAAAACATGTAGTACAGACTACCAAAGAATTAATGTATAAATAAGTCCTATTTCGATTTATTGATACTATTATTTATCATACTCTTAATGACTATTTCTAATGAAGTCATTTTCTCATCAATCTCGTTTATTGATTATTTACTTTGTTTCAATCCGTTTTCGATTCTAATAAAAGGATGCCCATTTGCCTATATATATGTAAATAGTGTTACAGATAAAGTTAAATTCAATATTATGTATACATTTCTAGTTTATTTATTATATTATTTCATGTATTAATAATCATACTATCTTTTTCTTATGTCTATTCCATTTATACCATCCATATATAGCGATGAGTAGATAGAGTAAATATAATCCTGCTTGACTCCAAAGCAGATGTTGCCAATGTAGCAAAGTCTCAGCTCTTGCAATATATAAATAGATATAACCGATATTGGCGATGATCCACAATAAGTAATGTTGTATGATTTTTTTTGATTGCAAATATTGTGCTACAAGACAGAGCATCATGAGTATAGCATCGGTATAAGGCATACTTGCATGAAATATTTTTTTCATAATATATCCCAATAAAAAACCAAATATTACGACCAATGATAAATAGATAGTTCCTTGTATAAGGGATATACTATAGGTATGATAAGCAGATTGCTCTATTACTTGGATAGCATTCCACTTATATAATGCATATAATATGAGTACTAAGTATATCCATTGTAATACAAAATCTGAGTATAACTGTGTATGATAGCATATAAAAGCTGTCGTCAATACATTGATAACACCCGCAGGTATCCATACGATGTGCTGTCGGCTAGTGAGCCATACCGAAATGATACCACTGATAATGGATAATATATTGATTAATTCTATTATTGACATATTATTGTGGTAGCGGATAATATTCCAGTAAGATACTGTGTATTGAGTCTAGTTCATGCTCGGTGATGGTATAGCTATGGTCTCTACAATACCGATCTATTCTGGACATCATTTTATACAATTTACTCTCATTGGGTGCTAGTAATATAAACTGCCACGCATCATAAAACTCTGAATCTAAACGACCACTGCCATCGCTCCATGCTGGAGTAGCCCGCATACCAAACAACAATAATTGTGCATATTGATGACATAAGGATAGAGCTGCTTTACTGCGTTCATGATCTGGATATCTCATTATATAATCTTCCCAAGTGCGTATGCGGTGAGTGAGTATTTTGGGTGATACCAGCAGTCCATTATTATACATAAGTAACTGCTGACTGAAAGTATAAGCGATCTCATTAAATTCTTTCATGGCTGGACTGCATCGGCGACCCATTCTGTAAATAGCATCTTCTAGTCTTGCCATAGGTAAATACAATCCTTCATTATAGGTTAATATCATACCCTTATGCCATAGTGAGTCTGTATATCGCCTCGAAATATTAGTGGATAGATTTTGTATTAAATGGAGGTATTTGGTGGTATCCATTTTAAAAAACAAAAAAAAGGTATCGGATATATAATTTAGTTTTTCTAATGTTTTTTGCATATCAGGTTGTAATGCTTTCATAGTGATACTATCTCTATACAGTAGGCGCCCTGTCTGTATCGAATTCAGAACTGCCAATCGGCCGTATTGTAGAAACATAGAGTCCGCCTCTACTTCGGTAAGACTATCTTGCTTTTCAACTAGCAGATCCATGAGACGTCGATATTCTGTATGCTCAGAGGTGTCAGCATTTTTTATTTCATTCATCATATAGTTGTATGCAGTTGAATGAGACAGCTTATCTCTTTTAGTATTTTTACAAGAAAAAAAAATAATAAAAACGATTACCCCAAACCAAGATCTGAAGAAATATTTTGTAGAAAAAAACATAAGTAAATTACGAAATTAAATAATACTAATTATATTCTGAAGCTAAATCTGGATTATGATAAAATAACTTTATTTGTCAATTTACCAATATGGTACTTAAGATAGAGTCTGGGTGTGTATATTTAATAATATCTAAATGTTATAGGGTAATGGTCAATATGGTGAAGTATAAATATATATTATGCATTCCCTTCACTATACTTCCTCTAGTCTGCGAGTACAAGAATAGGTATTGAGCATATAATCATCATAATAGTCTGCCTTTTGCAATAATGTACGGTATGTTTCTGTGCCATAGTCAATATTGAGGTCATGGTCATATATGACACAGGATAATATTATATCTTGATTGATTACACTGAGTGACATACTTGTGAGTTCAAAGTTTTGAATTAATAAATACTCGTATAAAGGACCGATATTTTGTTTGGGAATTTGACAGAGATAAGCATCAGCTGTAATAAAATAATTATTTTGATTATAAGATATCAAGATTTTAGCTGATCCTTCTTCTACCTCCCAATTATTAGCACCTTTGCGAGCTAATTTTACATCTTTACCCAACTTTATTAAGATGTCTTCTATCACTTTAGCAGCACCGGTCAATACGATCTCATTATCTAATTGAGGTATAATCACTTCTGCTCCACATGAAGGGCAATATTTTTCTGCATCTAGTGTGGCACTAGTGACCATAGACATACAGGAGCTGCATCTTACAGCTACTTGATTCATCATAGGTTGATATTCATTGAGTGCATCTATGAGATAGTTTGAAGCTAATGCAAAACCTAAATTATCTCCATCTCTTATGATCATAGTATTGACACCTATCACACATCCCTCTTCATTCATAAGAGGACCACCACTATTGCCAGGATTGATAGCCGCATCAGTTTGTATATAATGTAATCCATTCATTACACGATCACGATTCGATACTACACCGCTAGTAGAAGTATAATTCAATCCATATGGATGTCCTATTGCAGTGACCTTATCTCCGTCACGCACATCGGCATATTCTGCAATACACAATTCTGAAAAATTTAATCCTTTGGGTGCTTGCAGAAATGCAAGATCATGCTTTTTATCAGTAAACAATACTGGAGTAAGTGTTTTTTGAAAAAGTTTGCCTTGTATTGTTACTTCTGCTGCTCCTTCTACCACATGATTGTTAGTCACTATCACCTTATATTTATTGACATAAAAGCCTGTTCCAGTAGCGTTTTGAGTAGCTATTTGTATGATATTAGGTTTAAAAGTTTCAATGAGTTGTTGTGTGTCCATATAGATAATTTAGATTTTTTTTTCGTGTCAAAAATTATTTACCGAAATTTAAATAGGAAACTTCTTCGCTAAAGCTAATGGCAAAATTCAATAAGCTATCCGTCTTAATATTCTCAATGGCGAAATCAATATTAGGATATTTAGCTTTTTCCTGATCAATAACTGTTCTCACATATCGCAATATGGACTCTCTATCAAATAGCTTGGTACTTGTATTATAAAACTCCCTATCCAGCCCTAGCGTTTTGTAAAAATCGGTATGTAATACATTCATAAATACATCATATAATTCGTTTACTATTTGAGGAAGACTATAGAAATATCTGCAGTAAGAAAAACCATATTCCGCACATTGAATCGCTGTATCTGGAAAATTATTTTTATGATACCAATCATGATTTTTATTACTATTGATTATACTGTCTGCGCATGTCTGGAATCCTACGGGGTTTACAAAAGAAAATGTACTACGAGATGGATATACATCTTTGCTAAATTCGTCAAAGCTCAAAAGTTGTAATTTACGCAACTCATCCATAATGATTTTATTTTTTTCAGGATACGTTTTTTGATCATTAGCAAAGTATGCTTGAGTCGTTTTTTCCAAATACTCTAAGGTTTTGCCTTCGGGGCTTATAAAATAATCAATACGAAATACCATTGACATAATAGCATAAGAAATAGCACCATTATCTTTTTCCATATCTAGGGCATCAATCCTTATAAACAAATCTTTTAAGGCTTGTTGCAACCAGTCATATTTTTTCTGTAATATATCTTGCGGATATGGTTCTATATGTTGTGTGTCTAATGATACTAATGTGCTAAATTCATTACTTAAAATATCATCTTGCCTATCACAACGTGTAGCGACTTCCTTCAGGGTATAATATAATTTGGATGCATTCATACCTTTATTCTCACAATCGGCTATCACACATAAGATGCGATCACTATCCATTGCATACCGTGTATAATTTAATGTGAAATTAGCATTTAGTAATTTACGCATCACGGCTATATTATTAATATTCATACGAGCAATATTTCCTCTGGCATGCAGTCGCTCCTCATTACAGGTGCCTCGTATGATTTTACTCCCTTGATAGATTTCAAATTGTATCTCACTACTAGTATCTTGTATTGTAATATTATTAATTTTTTCATCCTTTAAGTACTTGAAAAAAATACGATAAGCATCCATATATTTTTTTTCTTCAAATGCTTTAGTTGCTTCATCCCACCATGTCAATTGTTGTACCGACTTATTATTATCGGAATAGCGACCAAGCATTAGGATTTTGCTTTGCGTATGGTTAGATATATTTTTATCTTTTGTGGACTTTTCTTCTTTTGTCCAACCAAATAACTTTTCAAACATGATTGTAGCATTATTTTTTTTAATGTTGTGAAAATAAGAAATTTTTACTTGTTATGGTAATTTTTTTGTTTTAATATTTACAATAATAATTGATTATTTTCAAGTATATTTACTATAAATTATTTTGACTTTATAAATATACCTTGTATTTTCGCTAAGTTTATTATCTCATGAATTTCATTCTCAATCAATTGCCTAATCGTACATCAAAGCCACGCAGTAATGGGATCACCATGGTTATGGACAAAGGACTCAGCCTCCGTGAGAGTGAAGATTTTTTAAGTATGAGCGATGGTATAGTGGACTTTGTAAAATTAGGATTTGGCACTTCGTATCTCACACCCAATTTACCTGCTAAAATAAAATTATATAAGGAGGCTGGAATGAAATTGTATATGGGAGGCACATTTTTTGAAGCCTTTTATGTACGCAATCAATTAGAAGAATACATAGCAGCTTGCATGGAGTATGGATTTGAGTATGTAGAAATATCAGATGGAAGTATTGATATACCTCGTAAACGTAAATGCGAGCTCATCACACAATTAGCACAAAATTTTACGGTGCTTTCTGAAATTGGTTCCAAAGATGGAGAGAAAATTTATCCTCCTTACAAATGGATTGAATTCATGCAACAAGAATTAGATGCTGGAGCTATGTACTTGATCGCTGAAGCTCGTGAAGCCGGCAATGTAGGTATTTATCGTACTAGTGGCGAAGTGAGAGAAGGCTTAATAGAAGAAATTTTAACTAAAATAAATCAAGATAAAATAATATTTGAAGCCCCACAAAAGTCACAACAAGTATGGTTTATCAATAAAATGGGAAGCAATGTCAATTTAGGTAATATAGCACCATATGATGCAATACCTTTAGAAACATTACGACTTGGCTTGCGTGCCGATACTTTTACTACTTTTCTTAATGGGGAGGCTTGGTTATATGTTTGATTACTTCCAAAGTTTTTTTGATTTTTTTTTAAATCTTGACGACCACTTAGCCGAATTTGTAATGCAATATGGCTCAGGTACATATTTTATTTTGTTTGCGATAGTATTTGTGGAAACCGGTCTAGTCATCATGCCCTTTTTGCCCGGTGATAGCTTATTGTTTGCAGCAGGTGCAATAGCTGCGATTACAGAGCTTAGATTTATTGTATTGTATTTTGGGTTTATTGGCGCAGCCTTATTAGGGGATAATATTAATTATTTTTTTGGCAGATATCTAGGTCAGAAAGTTTATGATATGGATAGTCGCTGGATCAAACGAAAATATCTTGATGAAGCGACTGTTTTTTATAAAAAGTATGGACCTTTTGCCATTATATTGGCTCGATTTATGCCATTTGTTAGGACATTTGCGCCTTTTGTAGCTGGTGTTGCCAAAATGCAATATATCAAATATCTAATTTTTAGTTTTTTAGGTGCTGTGGGTTGGGTTAGTATATTTTTGACATTAGGATTTTTTTTTGGTAATATAAATTGGATCAAAAATAATTTTGCTTTTGTATCTCTTGGTATTATAGCCATATCCATATTGCCTATGATATATAAATATATAAATAAGCGCATGTTAAAAGGAAATATTGTATAAAAGTATTTGCCATTTTCTCAAATGATAAATTCAATAATCTCAATGCATTGATCAATTTTTTACGATATTTGTAACAATTTTTTAAACGTATTTTTATAAAAAAAATTATTTTGTTTTAATACTATTTTATTTCGGTACATATATTATTACACAATGAAAAAAGACTTTTCTTATACTTCAAATGCTCATCCTGAATTCATTGAGCAATTATATAAGCAGTATAAAAAACATAATGACAGCACTGTTATTGATCCAGAATGGAGCAAATTTTTCGCAGGATTTGATTTTGCAATGGATAGAACAATGGACGACAACGCAGATATCTCACCTAAGGAGTTTTATGTAATGAATCTAATAGATTCCTATCGACAACGAGCACATTTGGTAAGTACCACCAATCCTATACGGGATAGAAAAGACCGTGGCGCAAGACTAGATTTAAAAATACACGGATTAAGTGAAGAAGATTTGAATCAAGAATTTTTAGCTTGTGAAATTATTGGGTTAAAAAAAGCATCTTTATATTCAATAATCGAAAAGCTGAAAAAAATATATTGCGGCAATATTGGTTTTGAATATGATTATATTTTAGATATAGATCAAAAAAAATGGTTGCAAGAAAAAATCGAAAAAGGAGGCATAGATGCACAAATAAATATAGTTGTCAAGAAACGAATATTGGAGAAATTAAACGAAACCGTTGTATTTGAGAAATTTTTATCAACTAAATATATTGGGCAAAAAAGATTTTCGCTAGAAGGAGGCGAGAGTACTATACCCGCTCTTGATGCCCTCATTAATAAAGCCGTATTGATGGGGGCAGAAGAGATTGTAATAGGTATGGCACATCGGGGACGATTAAATGTACTAGCAAATATTCTGAACAAAACATACGAACAGATTTTTAATGAATTTGAAGGCAGTAATCTGATCAATGATGCAGCCGATGGTGGTGATGTGAAGTACCATTTGGGGTATTCTAGCGAAGTAATAACATCTAGTGGTAAAAAAGTAAATTTAAAGCTTACACCCAATCCATCTCATCTCGAAGCAATAGCACCCGTAGTACTGGGTTATGCTAGAGCCAAAGCCGACCAAATATACAAGAATGATTATAAAAAAATCGTCCCTATACTATTACATGGTGATGCAGCTATTGCAGGGCAGGGATCAAGTTATGAAGTAGTGCAAATGAGCCAATTGCAAGGATATACTACTGGTGGTACCATTCATTTCGTGATCAATAATCAAATAGGTTTTACTACAGATTTTGAGGATGCCCGATCATCTAATTATTCCACTTCATTGGCATCGGTTATCAATGCTCCGGTATTTCATGTCAATGGAGATGACCCTGAGGCAGTTGTATATTGTTGTAAATTGGCAATGGAAT
>Ga0114938_1002824_pt1 | contig 10682 bp, 8 predicted proteins | sample AshMeaBigSpring_FD_88675 | JGI IMG/M metagenome (GOLD analysis project Ga0114938, IMG submission 88675) | Groundwater microbial communities from Big Spring, Nevada to study Microbial Dark Matter (Phase II) - Ash Meadows Big Spring | ecosystem: Environmental > Aquatic > Deep subsurface >...
CCCTAGATGAATTGGGGGGTTATGCATCGGTAACCCCGATGGGGTTGAAAGACAAGACTAGTTTCTACATCGCCTTGATGAAAGAGAAGGGAAAAGCATTGTTTACCTAAATGGGGTGCTGATTTGTAGCATTTCAACATTTCTAGATAAATCTGGGGGTTATGTATAGTTAACCCCGATGGGGTTGAAAGACATGTATGGTTACTACATCCCACAGATGACTCTGAGGTAAAGCATAGTTAACCTTGATAGGGTTGCTGATTAGCAGCATTTCTATATTCCCTAGATGAATTGGGGGGTTATGCATCGGTAACCCCGATGGGGTTGAAAGACAAGACTGGTTTCTACATCGCCTTGGTGAAAGAGAAGGGAAAAGCATTATTTACCTAGATGGGGTTGGATAGATTTGATGTATACTATGCTATGCTAAGTAGAAAATTGGTAGTTAGGTTAAAAAAATGAGTGTGGTAACTTGATTTAGCCGTTTAGCTGAAGAGGTTGTCGTTTTCGATTTGTTTTGCGATTTTGTTGAGACCGAGTTTCATAAAAGCATCTTTGACGAATTGAATATCAGCCTCATGTTTTTTTGATACTCGTTCTGCTGGATCTTTAATTGGATTTTGAGCAAGCTTATATATATTATTGTAACTTTTACTTGTAAGGAGTTGGATAAAGCGGGCTACTTCGGCTTTGTTGCGTGAAAACACTTCTTTGTCGACAGCATCGAGCAGGTAATAGATTGCCATGAACTGACGATTGAGGAATATGTCTTTTTCGTTGAGGGAGGTGGTATTTTCATTTTGGTCTGAACTGTTAGATTCCCTGGAACTATCATTTTGTGCTTTCAACTCAATTATTTCCAACAGCTTATTACATTTGGCAACAAATTGTTCTTCATCATTTGAATTTGTTATTTCATTTATTAAACAAAATTCTTTTGCTTCAACAATTTGTCGGAGCACGATTTCGCGTTGTTCAATAAAACTCAAACTAGAAATTCGACTTATTACTTTTTTAATATTAAAAACATATTGAAAATTGGGTGTGCAAAGATTGAAATCTTTATGTAACACCAAAAGGTGTTCGTGTAGTTTGTTTACATAACCAACTAATGCAACCCATTTTCCAGAATCAATTTGTAGAAAGACATTTCGATATTCATTTAATTTGCGCTCCCATTCGTTTACGTTTTGGCTATCAAAGAATATAAATGATTTCTCGTATGATTCAGACATCGTAGTTTTCCGAATATTATTAGAAATATCGGAATTAATTGAAGCCTGACCTTCATGATATATAATGTCGGTGTGATAATAGTAGTTTGTATTTATCAATTCAGCCAAATCAACATCAGTACAGGATTTGCTTAAATAGATTTTTTCAAATATATTCATCACTTTAATCATCGCTTTGTTGTATTCATTGTATTCAGCTATGGTTTCGGCAATTAGCTTGTGAATTGCTGGCTCGTAATTACCTAAATCTAAAAAAGAACCGCCATTTTGTTTGTTTTTTTCTATTACAGTGTTGTTTGACATGTTGTAGTGGTTTTTTTGATACTTGTTTGTTGCTTATCATGTTGAATTTGAAAATTGAAACGTCACTATGGGTTAAAAAAAACATCTAATACATAGGCAACTCTTACAAACCAGTGAGAATGTTTTTCCCCTTCATGAGGCTGTCTCATAAGTTTATTTTCTGAACAACCTACTTACAATTTGTAAGAGATATTTCTTAACGCAACGACACAAAGGCGCAACGACACAAAGAAAATACTTTTGTGGCTCCACGATAAATCGGGATATTCCATTTGTGCCGTAGCGTCTTAGCGTTCAAAATTGAATTATTCATCGCCTTTAGTATAAAAGTATTTGTACTTTTTGTTTTCCATGGTTATTCAATCGCATAAATTTGTGCAAATATAAATAATAGTTAACTATTAACGATTATATATGTTGACAAATAATATTGGCCGTATGCAGATAAAGGGTGCAGTTGCTACGCATGGCGACTTTATCATACATTAATCCCTGTTTTCGCTGGGGGGTTATGTACAATAAAATCTTACAAAGTTTAAAGAATGAAAGGCTGATAGAAAAATCAACCGAATAGGTAAACATATAGAGCCCATACAAGGTTTATTTACTTTGTCAGCCTCTTAATCATTCCACTAAATATTAATCCATGAAAGGGCAATACGGCATACCAATAGAGGCGTCCGTAGAGGCCAAGGGGGCGGAAGGTGGCTGTTTGGATGAGTTTATTTCCTAGTATTCGGAACTCGAGCCAGGCTTCGCCGGGGAGTTTCATTTCGGCAAAGAGGAGCAGGCGACCTTCGGATTTGTTGGCGTAGAGTACGCGCCAAAAGTCGAGCGCATCGCCTGTAGTGAGTGAGGTTTCGGAGGTTCGACCGCGCCGTACGCCTACCCCACCATAAATTTTATCGATAAAGCCACGTAGCTCCCAGAGCCAGTTGGCATACCATCCGTTTTCGCCTCCTATGCTCCAAATAGCATCGACACAACGCTCCCGATTATTATAGGTATGTGTGCGTTTATCGGTAAAACAACCAAAGGTAGGTATTTGTATGTATTCGGATATATCACTTTCGAAACTACTGCTACTGAAAGAATCTTTCCAGCTTGAGAGTACTTCGTTGCGTTCAATTTTCAGGAATGCGCGTTCGAGCGATTGGGTATAGTTAATTGGCTGTATAGCGAGCAGTTTGTTAATATCGTTGTTGCGACAAACGACCTCAACTTTCATACTATTGACCAATGCAATGGCTAGCCTGTAGGAGGTTGATGTTACGAAAAAGAGCCAATAGGACGACAACTTGGGTGTCATTACTGGAATGGTGTAGATGTAGCGCTTCAAATTACGCACGCGACCAAACTCAAGTAACATTTCTTTGTAGGTTAACACATCAGGGCCGCCTATGTCGTAGTTTTTATTGAAAGTTGGCGTATTGAAAATGGTTTTAGTAAGTATTTGCAATACATCGGAAATGGCTATGGGTTGACATTTGGTATTGAGCCAGCGTGGAGTTACCATGATGGGTAGTTTTTCGACTAAATCGCGCATAATTTCAAAGGAGGCACTCCCCGACCCTACAATTATACCAGCTCGTAAGGTTGTGAGGTGATAGTTGCCATTAGCCAAAATGGTTTCGACATTTTTGCGTGAAGTAAGGTGCTCAGATAGTATGGTTTCGTTGACAATACCACTTAAATATACTACATGGTTTACTTTTGTATTGTCCATAGCATCGCGAAAATTGCGTGCCGACTCTTGCTCCAAAAACTGATACTCGGACGACGATGACATGGAGTGCACCAAATAAAAAGCACCGTTGATATCTTTGGGTATAACTTGAAGGGATTCGGCATTGAGCAAATCGGCTTGCACCACACTTACATGCGACTTAACAGCGTCGGGTGGCGAAAAGCGTTTGGGGTCGCGAACACAACATACCACCTCATGCCCTGCATCGACCAATAGTGGCAGAAGCCGTTTACCGATATATCCTGTTGCGCCTGTAAGTAAAATTTTCATACCTCTATTATACCTTACTCCCTACCCTTTGCAACAAAGGATGGGGAGTGAATTGTTATTTGTATAGAAAACTATAACACATTATCGCTTGATAAAGATTTTGGATTCGTCGCGATAGCCTGTTTTTAACATATACCAATCCATGTAATTGTAACCTCTACTATTGGCCCAGGCATTAAACATTAAATGTGTTTTGGTAATATCTTGCTTTTCGGCAGGATAAGCAAACTGCGTGGGTAGGTTAATAGCCCAAGGCAAATACTTATCGGACATGTAATACTTTTTAGTTGCTAAATCGGTATTATCGTCACCTGTACCAAAGAGTGAAGTGTTTGCTAAGCTTGTAGGCGCTCCACCAGGCAGGTGAATTTCCTTGGAACGATCGGCATTGACAACCATAAATGGGTTGTAAGGAGGCGTACCAAAGCTACTCAAGGCGATGGGCGTATTGAAAACCACCTTTACATTCAGTGTTTGTGGAGCAGCATAAGCACCACCATTTACTGTATTTACTATTGAACCAGCATATTTTAGCACCCCAAACGAATCGTCGAAAATGGGTACAACAGCTTTGGCTTGACTGGCTTCGGTTAAATTTGAATTGAGTGTAAAAATGGATTTAGTAAGTTGCTGACCAGAAATAGATTTCACATTATCGGGCGTGGTATTGAGTTCGATTGCAAAAGCATTGCGAAAGGAAGCGCCAATGGCACGTACGGTAAGAGCTGCATTTATTTCGACAATACTATTCTGAGCATTGGCAACGTGATTAAAATTGTAATCGACAACCAGGTCGTTGAAATCATAATCGCCTTTGTGCGGCCACATGTCTTCGAAAGCTAAGGTTCCAATTTGATTTTTGGCTGGATAATAATTATTAAACGCTCTATCTTTATCGTTTGGATACTCGTCGCGGGTATCGCCCACACCATCGCCATCGGTATCCACATTGGTATCGATGGGTTTTACATCGTCTACTTTAACGGCTGTATAAGGACTTACAGTAGTGTAAAATACGACATCGTTGAAGTCGTCGTCGGATTTACTATCGCGATACAAATCTTCGAAACCAATCAATAATAGCTTGCGCGCATCATCTTTTAACAATACATTGTGTTTCCGATTTTCGACAGTAGGCTCTGGATTGAAACGCACATCGGAATAATACTTTCCTCTACCAGCTGATATGGTTACATCGTTTACAAAACCAGCTGTTACGATAAACCACGCCACGGTAGTGCCAGCAGGAAACACGGTACTGTATTGATTGGTAGTGGGATTAAGATAAAGTAATTGCACTTTATTGCCCGATTTTAAAGTACCACCCGAAATATCGTAGGATGCATTTGGAAAAATAACAGTTGGGTCGGTAATGGCTTGCGCAGTGGCAGGTGCATTGTCGTTAGGATGCGTATAATATCCAAACACGTTTTTGAAACCAGTACCTTCGTGTACAAAAGTCACCCACACTTCGGCATCCTCTATCAATTCAAGGCTTCCGTCGTCCTGTGTAGTTAAATATTCAGGATGCGACACAGGAAGTTTAACACGTTCGGGCAATGATGCATTGACATCGGCTTTGAAGGCAGCCGAAATGACATCACTTGTAACAAGGTAATTAGGTGCGCCCGCTGCCGACCAATTGCCAAGCACGTAATAGCCACTAATTTTGGTTGGGGCAGGCAAAACAGCTGACACTGCTTGCACTTTTTGTGGCCCGTTTTGAGCTGACGATCCACCAATACGTATTGCTAAACCATTGCTTAATTTGGCACTTACCATGCTTGGCAGACCTATGTAATTGACTAATACATGTACCGAATCGACATAGGTAGCTGTGGTCAGGGTACAATTTAATTTACCATCGGCAAGGGTGATTCCTTTGTACACTAAATAATCGGACGCGTTGCTGATAAGTGTGCCGCTTTCGGTTAGTGGATTTTGCGAATAAAATTCCAAATAAACACCTGATAATGCTTGATTATTGTCGGTAAGTGTAGTTACCGACATGGAGAAATCGCGGGTAGTTTTAAAATCAAAATTACTGTAATTAAGCGTTTCGTTTACTTCGTTGTATTTATCGTTCATACATGAACTAAGTGCTAAAACGAATAAAACCAGGATAAATAATTGCTGCTGAATTGATTTCATAAGTTGATTATTAAAAATTACAAATACAATTAATCAAAAGCTGTACCACAACACTAATCAACAATATATCAATCAATTAAACTATTTTACACATCAGAAAACTATTTAAATAAAGAATAGGACTCTTCGATTTCGAATAAAAAAGAATACTTACTTGTGAGGTACTCCAAAAGCCCTCGCTGTCATTTCGCTAATGTCGACTATCCATACTTTCACGTTTCGGATTGCTGGTGCCGAATACCGAAACTCTTTGGGCGTGTACTGTTTCATTAGCTTATTAAGTTCCACTACTTTTTGTTCGTCCGACTCCACAAACCGAACTCGACCTTTGCATACCACACTTTTGGAGCGCATGCGGTAGCTACAAGCCACTTCTTTGTGCTGATATACCAACTCGTCGCCCACACAAAACACCACCGACACCGCATTATTTGAGGCTAAACAGCGTAAATGTGAACCCTCGGGACCTGAATGTAGAATGATTCGACCCGACTCGTAGGCAAAGTTCATCGGGAAGCTATAAGGCATCCCATCGGGCTGCACCACACTCACTACACAGTACGCACATTGTTGGATAATTTGTTCTATTTCGCTTTGGTCAGTAATCTGAATTGTTTTCATGTGTTTATAATTGACCCCCTAACCCCCGAAGGGGGAATAAAGAGAGGTTTGTGAAATTTTTTTATTTTATCTGGGTTGATTTTTAATTCAATCGTTTATTATTGACCCCCTAGCCCCCGAAGGGGGAATAAAGAGAGGTTTGTGAAATTTTTAATTTTTAACTGGGTTGATTTTTAATTACCTCGTTTATTATTGATTTTTTAGTTGTTCTAGCCAATGATAATTATCTTTTTGCGTGAGCTATTGCTTATGGCTTGTTTTTGTATATCAACCTTTATTACACTGACAAAAATATTAAAATTTATTTGATAATCAACATAAACAGCACAAACATGCGATTTTTGTATATCTTTGTTTTAACAAAACAGTCGACTGCATGTTTGCAGTCTGCTAACAATGAACCAATAAAATTCAAAAAAATGAAGAAAATAATCGGGTTATTCATGTTTCTATTACTTGCTACCACAACTTTTGCACAAACCGATAAAATGCTAGGCAAGTGGAAAACCATTGACGATGCTGATGGATCGGTAAAATCGATTGTGCATTTGTTTAAAGCTACTAATGGCAAAATTTATGGTAAAGTGGAGAAACTAATGAAAAATCCACATCGCAAATGTACGGAGTGTACTGGTGCCAACAAAGACAAACCCATCGAAGGGATGCTTATTATTAATGGTATGATGGAAAAAGAGGGTACGCTTACTGGTGGAACGATACTTGACCCTGCCAATGGAAAGATTTATATTTGCACCATCAGCTACAATGCCAAAGATGATAAACTTGAAGTGCGTGGTTCGCTCGACAAAAAAGGCTGGATAGGACGTACGCAGACTTGGATACGGGAGTGATTAGTGATTAGTGGTGAGTGGTGAGGGATGAGGGATTAGTGGTGAGGGATTAGTGGTGAGGGATTAGTGGTGAGTGGTACAAATTCACCTAAACTACTCATCAGACAATACTTGCGAATTTAAAATATTCCTTTTATCTTTACAACCGAAAACCGACAAGATCATTAATTCGTTTGTTACTATGCATTTATCCAAAATAACACACCGACACGAGCTTCGTATACGGGTCGACTTTCCGTACAACCCTCAAACAATAGCTCAGTTGCGCCAACTAACAGATGCTCGCTGGAGCAAAACACTGAAAGCATGGCATGTACCTTATAATAAGGAGGCTTTTGAACAACTAAAAGAATTATTTCCGGACTTTGAATATAGTACACAGTCGAACGCTAACAGCACGACACCAACCGAAATAACACAGCATGACCTACAAGCTAGCAAATTGCTTATTCGGCCGACTACAGAAATACAGCTTTCAAAGCCCAAAACGCCAGTAACTTCTGACCTACAGGACACTACCGTTATAGCTGAGACAAACGCAACCATCAAATCAAAATCGGCTATTTGCATTAGTGTTTACCCCCGAATTATTGAAATAAAAATGCCGAAAGACGAAGCCGACATTCAGTTTGTTCGGTCGTTTAAATACGCCAAATGGAATAGCGGTCTGTATTGCTGGAATATACCTAACTTTGGTAGAAATGTGGATTTAATAAAATCGTATTTTGCATCAAAAAATGCCGAAATAATTTATGTAGGTACGCAGCACGACATGCCCACCCCTCCCCCACTACCACACACGTGGAATTTTAAAACACAACAGACATCAATTGACGGAACTCAACCCACTGCAACGGTACCTGAATATACTAAAACAGATTTTTTAGTTATAAACAACTCGAATAAAACACTTCGAGTATATTTTAGTTTTAATTCGGAAATAAGCAAACAACTGAAACAAATACCGATGTGTAGCTGGAACGGCGATCGACGATGCTGGGAAATACCTTATTCCGAAAAATTTGTAACCGAACTAAAACAAATAGCAGCACACTATGCGCTAAACTACCTATACCACGAAGAAAAAAAGTTAAAAATTCAACCTCGAAGATCGAAATATGACATTGAGAATTATCGCACATGTCCAAAAAACTATTTAGATAAATTAGTCGAGTTACGCTATAGCAAAAACACCACGGATGTATACACCGATATGTTTGAGGAATTAATTAATTATTACGAAGACACTGAAATTGACGACATAACAGAGCCCATGATAATGGACTTTTTGCTATATTTAGTTAACACCCGACATGTTTCCACATCGTATCAAAACCAATCGATCAATGCGATTAAATTTTACTATGAACGTGTAAAAGGAGGTAAACGAAAGATATATAATATAACCCGACCCCGTGAAGAAAAGTACCTACCCGAGGTATTAAGTTTGGAAGAGGTATCAAAAATTTTAAATGCAACCGAAAATTTGAAGCATAAAGCCATATTAATGACTATTTACTCGGCCGGATTGCGTGTAAGCGAAGCTGTAAATTTAAAAATAAAGGACATTGACAGCGATAGGATGCAAATAAAAGTAAGTCAGGCCAAAGGGAATAAAGACAGATACACGCTGCTAAGCCCCAAAACACTTGAAGTACTTCGAAAATATGTTACAGAATATAAGCCTAAAGAATGGTTGTTTCAAGGGCAAGATGGTGAGGAATACTCCAGGCGCACAATTACAGAGATATTACGAAAATCGGTAGCAAGTGCTAAAATAAAAAAGCACATAACGGTACACACTTTACGTCATTCGTTTGCCACACACTTACTCGAAGCGGGCACTGATTTGCGTTACATACAGAGCCTATTAGGCCATGCAAACAGCAAAACAACAGAGATTTACACACACATCACCACCAAAGGATTTGATTCAATTAAAAGCCCCTTAGATAACTTAGATATTAAATAACACACTGCTATTGTTTTTATCAAAATATATTTCTACTTTTGACATGTTTTTTGGTATCATGTATTATTTTAGCACACTAACAAACTATCGTTAAATACTGTATGTGCAATGTCATGCAAATTCACAAAAAAACACAAACAACTCAATACTAACAAATTGGCATCTGAAATTAAAAATCTAAATTTTATATATGTGCAATACAACTTCACATACAGAACTTGGGTGCACATATGTTAGTGTTATGCCCCATTCTAAAAAAAAGAAAAAACAACAAAAATCGACTCAATATGAAACATTTAAACATTTTTCTCAGTCTTGCTTTTATGACAATTTGTTTATTGACAATTGAAGCACAAACACCGATTGTAATAGACCCCGATAATTACAAAACAAAATCAACCCCTTACTTAATACCAGATTTACCTTCGACTGCGGAATATTATGTAACGGTTAAGGGTGGTGAACCTATATATATTACATTGACTGGAATAGTAAAAGGTTCAGCCTCATACTATGTAAGCAATAAAAGCTTAACGATTACAGAAGACACTGTTAAAATGGATGGTTATGTTGGTAATATATTAGTCAATTTCAGGAAAAATTTTGATGAAAATGTTATTCATTTATATTATCATTATCAAGCTGATATTTACGATCGTACAATAGGTTCAGCAACTTATGGAAAAAGACCTGATTTCATTTGGATTAACACAGGAACAAGTGCCAACATAAGTGGAAGCCCAAGATTCAGTTATTACAAATGGAAAAGCATTAACGATGCTTCGTTTGTCGGTGATTTAGCAGATAGTACCCGCATATACAATCAGGGCACTTATATTTGTAGACTTAATGACAACTCTTTGCTTATTGACAATTGGAGTAACGATACTATTTTTGTCTTAGAGAAACCCACATTAAGTAATACCTCCAAAACACTTGCTTTTTCTTCAACAACAGCAGGAATAACATATAAACTGCTGAAAGCAATTGTAATTAACGGAACAGACACTACATGGACTGAATCCGAAAATTTTGTAGGAGACGGAAACTCAAAAAATATAATGCTTACTGACGGTAAATATAAATTGACAACCACATTTGGTATTCATACAGCTGTTTATCCGTACGGTTATTTTGTGGTTAATACAACTACAGCGGCTGAAAAGACAAAAGAAGATAATTTAAATTATCGACTAACTGACAACAATTTACTGTTTGACAACGAAGTGAATTTGAAATTCTACTCTCTGCAAGGACAACTTTTACAACAAGAAAACGGAAGTTCGTTTAAACTTGTCAGAGAAACAGGCATTTTTACAGCGACAGATAAAAACGGTAACACACTGACAGCGAAAATTCTTCTGAAATAAATGACAGTCGAACGACAAAACGGTAAAAGAACGAGGGCATAACACACGCCTATGTTCACAGGCTGGCTGACGTGCACTTAGCGGGTTTTGCGCCCGCATTCACTTTGTCGCTGTGCGACAGCGAATACGCCCGCAAACCGCCCGTGCCCATAGCCTCGGTCG
>Ga0114938_1002825_pt1 | contig 10678 bp, 10 predicted proteins | sample AshMeaBigSpring_FD_88675 | JGI IMG/M metagenome (GOLD analysis project Ga0114938, IMG submission 88675) | Groundwater microbial communities from Big Spring, Nevada to study Microbial Dark Matter (Phase II) - Ash Meadows Big Spring | ecosystem: Environmental > Aquatic > Deep subsurface >...
CGAGCCAGACGGCCGCCACCTGGTGATTCACAAACGTCGCGAGGAACAGTCCCAGGGGCGCCGCGGTATAGAGCAGCGCACCCGCCTCGACCCGTTTCTCTTCCGGTACGACCTCCGCCACCATCGAGGCGCCGGCCGCCCACTCTCCCCCGATGCCGAGGCTCGCGAGGATGCGGAAGAACGCCAGCGCCCAGATGTTCGGGGCCGCGGCGCAGGCGGCGGTCCCGAGCGCGTACAGGAGCATGGTCAACATCAGGGTCCGCGTGCGGCCGATGCGGTCGGCCACCATCCCGAACAGCACGCCGCCCGCGGCCCAGCCGAGCAGGAGAAGCGAGGTCAGGACCCCCGTCCAGTAGAGCGTCGCCTGCTTCGCCTCCGGGGTCCCGATCTCGAGACCGAGCAGGGTGGGGACGCAGTTCGGCGCGACGTAGTTGAACAGGAACGCGTCGAAGACGTCGAAGCCCCAGCCGAGCCAGGCGGCGAGGAGCACCGTCCACTGGTAGCGCGTCAGACTGAGCATGAGCCCCCGCTGAGAAGAAACCGGCCCGTCGCGTGGTGCATCGTCAGTCGAGCACGGCCACGATGCTGTCGGCGATGCGATCCACGTTCGCCTCGCTCACGCCGGCCACGTTCATGCGGCCATCCGGCGGCACGTACACGTGGTGACGGTTCCGCAGCTCGGCGATCGCAGCCGCCGCGAGCCCGAGCTGCGAGAACATGCCGCGGTGACGCGTGATCCACGTGAAGTCGCGTTCCGGCCGTCTTGCCGAAAGCCGCTCTGCAAGCAGGCTGCGCAGTGACTTCATGCGCGCGACCATCCCGGCCAGCTCTCTCTCCCAGAGCAGCCGCAGGCGCGGATCGGCAAGCACCCGGGCCGCGGTGGCCGCACCGTGGTCCGGCGGCATCGAGTACATGCGACGTGCGGTGCGCGCCTGGTGGGTCGCGACGGCCGCCGCCGCGGCCGGCGTGGCGGCAACGACGGCCAGCGCGCCGGCGCGCTCGCGGTAGAGCCCGAAATTCTTCGAACAGGAGATGGCGAGCAGAAACTGGGGAACTCGCCGCGCAATCAGGCGCAGTCCGAACACGTCGGAGTCCAGATCGTCCGCGAATCCCTGGTAGGCGAGGTCGACGAACGGCAGCAAGCGACGCTTCTCGATCACTTCGACCAGCGTCGTCCACTCGTCCGGCCCGAGGTCCGCCCCCGTCGGATTGTGGCAACAGGCGTGCAGCAGGACGACGGATCCGGCGGGCAGGCGGGCAAAGTGCTCGACCATCCGGCCGAAGGAGACGCCGCGCGTGACCGGGTCGTAATAGGGATACCGCAAGAGCGACAGGCCCGAACTGCCGACCAGCGGTTCGTGGTTCGCCCAGGTCGGGTCGCTCACGTACACCGCCGCGTCCGGCCGGGACGCCCGGATCAGCTCGGCGCCCAGCCTCAGCGCCCCACAGCCGCCGACCGTCTGGATGGTCGCGGTCCGGTCGCTCAACTCCGCCGCCGCTGCTCCGAGGGCAAGCCGGACGATCTCGGCGTTGAATTCCAGGTTCCCGGCCGGTCCCACGTAGGTCTTGGTGGACTGGCCGGCGAGCAACTCGCGCTCGGCCTCGCGCACCGCCGCCGGCACCGGCGTGTTGCCCAGGTCGTCGCGGTACACGCCGACGCCGAGGTCGATTTTCCCCGGCGATGGATCAGCCCGGAATGCGGCGGTGACCCCGAGAATCGGGTCCGGTGGCAGCGTCTCGAGGTTGGCGAACATCATGGGCGCCGGATTCTCGCACGGCACTCACCTCGCCTGCACGACGCGCTGGTCGATCGCGCCGAAGATCGACCGTCCGGCTCGATCGAACATCTCGACGCGCACGCTGTCGCCGAAACGCAGGAAGGGCGTCACCGTCCTGCCGCCCTCGAGCAGCTCGAGCATGCGCCGCTCGGCGATGCAGGCCGATCCCCGCGAGCGGTCGTAGTTCGAAACGGTTCCCGACCCGACGATGGAGCCGGCGCGCAAGCGCCGCGTCCGCGTCACGTGCTCGATGAGGCGCGGGAAGTCGAACGTCATGTCCACCCCGGCTTCGGGAGAGCCGAGAAGCTGCCCGTTCACGTGCGAGACGAGCGGCAGCGTCACTTTTCCGCCGTCCCAGTCGGTGCCGAGCTCGTCGGGCGTCACGGCGACTGGAGAAAAGGCCGTCGCAGGCTTCGACTGGTAGAAGCCGAAACCCTTGGCCAGTTCATGCGGAATCAGATCGCGCAGCGACCAGTCGTTTACGAGCATCACCAGACGTATGTGCGCTCGCGCCGTTTCGGCCGTCGTTCCCATGGCCACGTCGTCGGTGACGACGGCCACCTCCGCCTCGAGGTCGATGCCGAGTTCCTCGCTCGGCACGGGCACGTCCGCCACGGGCGCGAGGAAATCGTCCGAGCCGCCCTGGTACACCAACGGGTCGGTCCAGAAACCGGGAGGCATTTCCGCGCCGCGCGCCTTGCGCACGAGTTCGACGTGATTGACGTAGGCCGAGCCGTCCACCCAGTGGTAGGCCCTTGGCAGCGGTGCGAGAACGGCCGAAGCCCGGAACGGGAAACTGCCCCGTGCTCGCCCGGCCTCGAGTTCATCGGCAGCCTCGACCAGCCCGGGCTCGAGCTGCGACCACGCGTCGAGCGCGGCCTGCAGCGTCGGCGCGACCTGCGGCACCGGGACGGCACGCGTGAGGTCACGGCTGACGACCAGCAGTCGCCCGTCGCGCGAGCCGTCGTTCAGGCTGGCGAGCTTCACGGGCCGCTGCCCTTCCAGCTGTCGACGTACTCCCCCCACTCGACCGACGCTGCGGCGGGCATCACCTCGAGCGGGTCGCGAGTGTCGATCATCACGGCGTACTCGTCCGTACCCGGCTTCGTCTGCCTGAACATGCGCGACAGCGCCTTTGGATGCGGACCGTGCGTGAAGCCGCCCGGATGCAGAGTCATCATCCCCGGGTGGATGTTGTCGCGACTGAAGAAATCGCCCGCGTGATAGAAGAGGACCTCGTCGTAGTCGTCGTTGTTGTGGAAGAACGGCACTTTCAGCGCACCTGGGTCGGTCTCGAACGGCCGCGGCACGAAGCTGCAGACGACGAAGCGATTGGACAGGAACGTCGTGTGCGCCGATGGCGGCACGTGATAACGGTGACTCATGATCGGCCGGATGTCGCGCACGTTGATCCGGACGACCGACAGCTCGCCGTGCCAGCCGACCACGTCGAGCGGGTTGAACGGATAGCTGATGAGCGAGACCTGGTTGCGCCGCTTGACCTCGACCTGCCAGGGCTGGCAGTCGCTCTGCTGCGAGACGAATGCGGCGTCGATCCTCGGAGTGTCGAGCATGGCCGGGTCGAAGATCGCGTGGTTGCCGAGCAGCGCCTTGTCCGGGAGCATGTAGCTCGCATTCGTGGCCTCGACGAGCAACGCGTCGATCGTCGTGCCGCACTCGATGCGCCACATCGTGCCGCGCGGCATGACCACGTAGTCTCCCGCTTCGATCGGCAGGCGGCCGAAGTCGCAGAAGAGCTCGCCCCGGCCCGCGTGCAGGAAAAGCAGCTCATCGCCGTCCGCGTTGCGAGCCAGCCTCGGCATGGACGCGGCGAGCTGCCAGTGGCGGATCCTGCAGTGCGCGTTCGCGAGCACGTCGGACGCCGACCAGGGGCTCGCCGCAGGCGCATCGAGGCGCGCCAGGTCGAATGCCCGCGGCTGGAGCGGCCCGGTGAAATCGGTCCATGCCGTAGGAGGGTGCCGGTGGTGGAAGAACGCCGCGGGCCCGAAGAAGCCCTCCTTGCTCATCTCGCGCTCGAAAGTGCCCTCCGGAAGGTCGCAGTGTGCCTGTCGCGATGCCGTGCCTTCGATGCGCGAAACCGGGATGTATCTCTTCACGTCGGGGCCTCTCCGCCTGCCCGGGCCTGCTCAGATGACTCCGCGCCGCTCCTGGTCGAGCTCGATCGACTCGAACAGGGCGCGGAAGTTGCCTTCGCCGAACCCTTCGTTGCCCTTGCGCTGGATGATCTCGAAGAAGATCGGCCCGATCACGTTCCGGGTGAAGATCTGCAGCAGGATGCCATCCCGGCGGCTGCCATCGATCAGGATGCGGCGACGGGCCAGCTCGGCGAGCGACTCCTCGTGACCCTGCACACGCGCGTCCACGCCCTCGTAGTACGTATCGGGCGTGTCCTGGAACTCGATGCCGTTGTGCCGCAGCTGGTCCACCGTGGCATAGATGTCGTCCGTCGCGAGCGCGATGTGCTGAATGCCCTCGCCGCGGTACTCGCGCAGGTACTCCTCGATCTGCGACTTGTCGTCCTGCGACTCGTTGATCGGGATGCGGATCTTCCCGCAGGCGCTGGTCATCGCCCGGCTGAGGAGGCCCGTCTTCTTCCCTTCGATGTCGAAGTAGCGGATCTGGCGGAAGTTGAACAGCCGCTCGTAGAACCCCGCCCAGCGGTCCATGTGGCCCCGCTGCACGTTGTGCGTGAGGTGGTCGATGACCGTGAGTCCCGCGGCCTGGCGGTTCGCGACCGGCGAGACGGGCACGAAATCGACGTCGTAGATCGTGTGATCGCCATAACGGTCCACCAGGTACACGAGGCTGCCCCCGATACCCTCGATCGCCGGGATGTTGATCTCCATCGGACCGACCGGCGTCGCGACCGGCGTCGCTCCGAGTTCGACCGCACGGCGGAACGCCTGCGCGGCGTCCCGGACGCGGAACGCCATTGCGCAGGCCGAGGGCCCGTGCCGCTGGGCGAACCTCTGGCCGAAACTCCCGGGCTCGGCGTTGATCACGAAATTGACGTCGCCTTGCCGGTGCAGCGTGACGTTCTTGCTGCGATGCCGGGCGGTGACGGGAAAGCCCATCCGCTCGAACAGCGTGCGCAGCAGGTCCGGGTCGGGCGCCGTGTACTCGACGAACTCGAATCCGTCGGTGCCCATCGGGTTGTCGAACAGGTCCGGCATTGCCGCACTCCGGGCGCAGGCCAATGGTTTCAATTGAAACTAATGGCGCGATTCTAGCCGAGACGCGCCGCAGCAATCCAACGACGCCACGACCGGTTCCGCAGGATCACGAGCGACACGGCGACCCGCCGCATGCTCGAGAAGGATCAGGAGACGTTCGGGTTGCCGGCCCCCAGCACCGCGAGCTGCTTGCCGGAGTTCTCCTCCAGCACCGGGGCATCCGTGACGAGCAGCGTCGTCCCCGGCACGAGCAGCGGGTAGAGGTTTCGCGCAAAGTCCTGCGGCATGCGGACCCGCGTGCCGACCACGTGCGCGAGATCCCCGCCCTGGGCGTCCGCATAGCCGGGCATCGACACTGAGATCCAGTCACGCGCCGCGGCCCCCTTGACGAGCACGCTCTCGCCCTGCCCCGATCCCGCCTTCACGATGAAAGCGTGCGTGCCGAGCGGCTTGCCCGGATCCGCGACGGCCAGCCGCGCCCGCCCGATCTCGACGCCGTTGCGCAGCACGATGATGCGCTGGTCTGCGCCGCTGATGAGCAGGGACACGGGGCCTTCCGGCGACCTGTCGGGCTGCCACCGAGCGGACTCGCCTGCCTGCAGGCGTGCCTCGAGATCGTCGGCGCCCGTCGTCGCGTCGACCGGTGCGAGCGCTGCCGGATGCACGACGTCGAACGGCGCCGTCTTGTCATTCACGATGACGACGGTCATGCCGAGGTGGGTCGTACCGAAGAGTTCCTCCGAGAACTTCGAAGGCAGGTGAACGCAGCCGTGCGACTCGGGATAGCCCGGCAAGCCGCCGGCGTGCAGCGCGACCCCGTCCCACGTGAGCCGCTCCTGGTATGGCATCGGGGCATTGTTGTACTTCGACGAGTGATGGTCCTTGTCCTTCTGCAGGATCGTAAAGACGCCGGTCGGTGTCTCGTGGCCGGGCTTGCCCGTGCTCACGGTGGTGTACCCGATCTCGACGCCGTTTCGATAGACGTAGGCCCGCTGCTCCGTCAGGCTCACGACGACCACGATCGGGCCTTCCGGTGCGACGCCCGGATTCCAGACGAACTCGCCCGGTTTCAGCGATGCAGGCGGCGTGTCGGCCGGACTCGACTCTTTCGCTCCCCAGAAAGGGACTGCGTAGACAGCGCCCGCGGCGAGCGCGAGCATGGAAACCACCACCAAAAACCGAGTGCGCATCGAGATCTCCCTTGATTGATTCCTGCGCGCCGACACGTTCCGGTCCGAGACGAGTGGTGGGCCGTGCTGGAATCGAACCAGCGACCAACTGGTTAAAAGCCAGCTGCTCTACCGACTGAGCTAACGGCCCGCCGTCCCGCCCCGGCGCCTCGCGGCGCGCATGATAACAGGATGCACTCGGGCCTCGCGGCGTCCCGCGCGCTAGTGCTGGTACCGGGTCGGATCGGGCACGCCCGCCGCGGAGAACCCCTCGCGACGAAGCCGGCACGAGTCGCAACGTCCGCAGGCTCTGCCTTCGGCGTCCGCCTGGTAGCAGGAGACCGTTGCGGCGAAGTCGACGCCGAGCTCGAGCCCCTTCCGAATGATCTGCGCCTTGCTCAACGCAATGAGAGGCGTCCGGATCCGCACCTGGGTCGCGCCCTCTACTGCGGCGCGAGTGGCGAGGTTGGCCACTTTCTCGAACGCCGCGATGAACTCCGGCCGGCAGTCCGGGTAGCCGGAGTAGTCGACCGCGTTTACGCCGATGAAAATGTCCTCCGCTCCGAGGACCTCGGCCCACGCGAGCGCCAGGGCAAGGAACACCGTATTGCGTGCAGGGACGTAGGTGACGGGTATGCCGCTCGACCCCGATTGCGACTCCGGAACGGCGATGCCTCGATCCGTGAGCGCGGAGCCGCCGAGCGAGGCCAGGTCGATGTGCATCACCCGGTGCTGGACGGCACCGAGCGAGCGGGAGATACGCTCGGCGGCCGCGAGTTCGGTTGCGTGGCGCTGCCCGTAGGCGAAGCTGAGCGCGTAGCAGCGATGACCTTCCGTGCGCGCGATCGCGAGGCAGGTCGCGGAGTCGAGTCCACCCGAGACCAGCACGACAGCCGCGGAGTCGCCCGTTCTGCGATCGGCCCCGATGTAACCCCGGCTCATCGGCCCGGCTCGTTGCCCCACAGGACCTTGTGGAGCTGAAGCTGCAGGCGCACGTCCAGCCGGTCCGCCAGGATCCACTCGGCCAGGTCGCGCGCCTCGACCTGTCCCCAGCTCGGCGAGAACAGCACCTGGCACGCGATCTCGCCTCTGCGGGCGACGATCAGCTCGCGCGCCCACTCGTAGTCTGCGCGTGAGCAGATCACGACCTTGAGCTGGTCGCGTGCATCGAGCCTGGGCAAGTTCTCCAGCCGATTGCGCAACGCCTCTCCCGAGCCGGGCGTCTTGATGTCCACGACCCGACTGACGCGCGAATCGACCGGCACCACGTCCATCGCGCCGCTCGTCTCCAGCGATACCTCGAATGCGGCATCGCAAAGCGCGGCGAGCAGGTCCAGGCACCCGCGCTGCGCCAGTGGTTCGCCGCCGGTGACGCAGACGTGCCGGGTGCTGCTGCTACGGGCAGCTTCGACCAGTGCGTCTACGTCACGCCACTCACCGCCGTGAAAGGCGTACTGGGTGTCGCAGTAGACGCAACGGAGCGGGCAGCCGGTGAGCCGGATGAAGAACGTGGGCCAACCGGCCGCATCGGCCTCGCCCTGGATCGAGACGAAGGTTTCCGTGACCTTCAGGCGGCTCACCGGCCCTCGGCATCCATCTTCGCCAGCCGCTGCTCGGCCTGGCGGGCGACCTCAGTGCCCGGATACGCGTCCCTGACCTTCTCGAGGGTTGCACGTGCGTTGCGGAAGGCCTTGAGCTCGTACTGGCAGTAACCGACCTTGAGCAGTGCGTCTCCGGCCTTACGCGAGTCCGGGAACCTGCTCACCGCTTCCTGGAACGACTTGAGCGCGGCCGTGTAGTCCCTCTGGACGAAATGTGCCTCGCCGAGCCAGTAGGTTGCATTGTCCGCCCGCGGCCCATCCGGGTATTTCGTGAGATAGAGCTGGAAGCCCTGGATCGCCTCGCCGTACCGGCCATCCTTGAGCGCCGCGAAGGAATCCCCGTAGATCGTGGTCTCGTCTGCCGCGACGATGTCGGCTTCGCTCGGCATCGCGGCGTTGCCCACCCCGCCCGATCCCTTGGCGGAGATGACCCCCGCAGCGTTTTCCAGCACGAGCAGGCGGCGGTCGAGATCGCTGTAGAGGTCGCGCTGCTGCTGCCGCGTCTGCTCGAGCTCGTGGCGCGTCTCCTCGATCTGCCCGCGCAGGGTCCGCAGCTCCTGTCGTGCCGACTCGATCTGCTGCTGCAGCTGCACGAGCGTCTGATTCGCGCGCTCCACCGCACGAAGCCGCGCGTCCATCTGGTCGGCACGCTGCTCGAGTTCCTTGTTGCTGGCCGTGGCGTGCACGACCGGGCCCCAGAGCAGCAGCATTGCTGCCGCAACGGGCAGCGACTGGCGCGTCATGGTGAACTCACTGCGAGTACACGAACTCGACGCGGCGATTCTGCGCGAACGCCGCCTCGTCGCCGCCCTGAACCGCCGGACGCTCCTCGCCGTAGCTGACGGTCGTGATCTGCGCGTCGGCCACTCCCTGGGCGAGCAACGCACGGCGCACCGTCTGTGCGCGGCGCTCGCCGAGGCCGATGTTGTATTCGGGCGAGCCTCGCTCGTCGGTGTTGCCCTCGAGGCGCACGCGTGCGGTCGGGTACTTCACGAGGTAGCCGGCGTTCGCGGAGACCACGTTCAGATACTCGGGCGGGATCTCGCTGCTGTCGTAGTCGAAATAGACGATGTTCTTCTGCTTGAGCTGCGCCAGCGCCTGCTGCTGTGCGGTGAGCGCGCCAGCCCCGGCGCCGGCTCCGGCACCTTCTCCCAGCCCGCTGGTCGTCGCGCCGGAGCCCTCGGTCGTGGCCGCGGGGGACTCGGCCGGCTTCGTCTGCTTGGGCTTCTGGCAAGCGGCGACACCGAGCGCGAGCACGGCGACGACGAAAACGTGGGTGAACTTCATGGCAGACGGACTCCTTCGCGATCAGGCAGAAACTTCGGACAGAGGGCGCGGAATGAAGAGTGCGCGCCTTTTACCACAACCGCACGGACGCTTCATCAGCGCGCCGGGTACGGCGACCAGACGGGCTCGCGCACGTCGCCGCGCTCCGCACTCAGGCGCTGCTGGAATCGGCCGTCCGTGGATACCATGGCGAGGTCGCGACGGCCGCCGTCCTGCGATCCGTAGATGACAGTTGCGCCGTTCGGCGCGAAACCCGGAGACTCGTCCTGGGTTCCCTTGGTCAGGACCCTGAGGTTTCGCGACTTCAGGTCGAGGACGGCGATCCGGTATCCGCCACGGTCGAGCGTCACCATGGCGAGACCGGCCCCGTCCGGCGACATGCGCGGTCGGGCGTTGTAGCCATTGGCGTAAGTAATGCGCTGCGCGTCCTTCGCATCACCCAGGTCGACGCGATAGATCTGGGCGCTGCCGGCGCGGTCAGATGTGAAGTACAGGCTGCGTCCGTCGAGCGACCACTCGGCCTCGGTGTCGATCGCGTCGTTGGACGTCACCCGCGACAGAGACTGCGTGGCGAGTTCGAGAACGTAGATATCGAGGTTCCCGTCGCGGGACAGCGTGAGCGCCAGTCGCCGCCCGTCCGGCGAGAACGCGGGTGCACCGTTGATTCCCGCGCGCGCCGATACACGCCGGCGCTCCCCCGTGGAGAGCCGCTGCACGTAGATCGCGGAGACCCTGCTCTCGAACGACACGTAGGCGAGGCTCTCTCCGTCGGGCGACCACGCTGGCGACATGATCGGTTCGGCCGACTCGGCCACCGTTCGCGGGTCGAAGCCATCGGCGTCGGCAACGACGAGCCGGAAACGCCGCGATGGCGGTCGACCGTCCACGGTCACGTAAGCGATGCGGGTGGAGAATGCGCCACGGACGCCGGTCAGCCGCTCGTACACGAGGTCGGAAACGCGGTGCGCAGTTGCCCGCAGCCCCTGGCCGGCGACTGGAACGCTTTGCGCGAGCAGGGGCTGCCCGGTCTGCACGTTGAAGAGTTCGAACACGACGGCCTGGCCGCCCGCGCCGGGCTCGACCCGTCCGACCACGATGAAGTCGGACTTGAGGAGCCGCCAGTCCTGGAAGCGGATTTCCTGGCCGGAGGTCGGGCGGGCGACCATGTCCTGGCGCTCCAGTGGCGCGAAGCGGCCGCTCAGCCGCAGGTCGTTCGCGACGATCGTCGCGACGTCCGTGGCTGCGCCTTCCTGCTGGCCTCCGAAAGGGACGACGGCGATCGGGACGGCGTCGCGCACACCTTCCGTGATGTCGAGTCGGAGCTGGGCCTGTCCCGGCGCAGCCGCGACCAGTATCACGAGCGCCAGCGCCGCGAGCATGCCCGCGGAAGGCCCGCCACTTTGCTTTCGGGACTGCATCAATTCATCACTCCGTCGGCTTGAAGACGATCTCGAGCCTGCGCTGGAACGCTCGAGGGTCCCGCGGCGCAGGCAGGGGCGACGCACGATACACGGCATTGGTGATGGACTCACGCACCGCCTCGTCGCCGTTGCACGAACCGAGCCTGACGTCGACCACCGTACCGCCGGTCGCCTGGGTGACGTACAACGTGCACTCGAGCCCGGCGCGGGCCGAAGGCGGCCGGATCC
>Ga0114938_1002829_pt1 | contig 10669 bp, 5 predicted proteins | sample AshMeaBigSpring_FD_88675 | JGI IMG/M metagenome (GOLD analysis project Ga0114938, IMG submission 88675) | Groundwater microbial communities from Big Spring, Nevada to study Microbial Dark Matter (Phase II) - Ash Meadows Big Spring | ecosystem: Environmental > Aquatic > Deep subsurface >...
CGGCGTGGCGATCTATCGGAGCCAATCGGACGCAGTTCATGCACAGATCGAGAGCGACCTGGCAAGCGTGGCGCAGCTCAAGACGGCGCAGCTTGTCGAGTGGCGTCACGAACGCCTCGAAGAGGGCGCCGAGGTGATGGCGCGCCCGCTGCTGCGTGCGCTGCTGCTGCAGATGCTGGCTGAACCCGCTCGCGCTGCGGATGAGACCCTTCGCGCGGAGTTGGGCGCAATTCAGGATCATTCCGACTATCTGGATGTACTGCTGGTCGACGCGGCGGGCGCCATCCGCTACAGCCTGAGCGGCAGCCAGAAGCAGATCGACATGCATGACGAACTGGCGCATGCGATCCGGAACGGCGCACCCGTCATGACTGATTTGCACAGCGGGACATACACCACCACGCCGCACATCAGCGTATTTGCTCCCATCCTCGATCAAAGTCAGACCGCGCAAGGCGCGCTGGTGTTGGTCACGGATGCGCGCCATTTTCTCTATCCGCTCATCCAATCGTGGCCGGCGTCCAGCGACACCGCCGAGACGCTGCTTGTCCGGCGTGACGGCGACGATGTGCTCTACCTGAACGATCTGCGCCACCAGTCGGGAACCGCGCTGGCGCTGCGCATCCCCCTCACCGCCGACGAAGTGCCGGGCGTGATGGCTGTGCAGGGGCAGGAAGGCGTGGTCACGGGACGGGATTACCGCGGCGTCGAAGTGTTGGCCGCGTTGCGCACTGTGCCCGATTCGCCCTGGAGCCTCGTCGCCAAGATGGATACATCCGAAGCGCTGGCAGGCTGGCACGAACGCTCCGCTGTGCTTGTGTTGTTGCTGATCGGCGCAGCAGCGCTATTGGGGGCGTTCGTGCTGATTCTGTGGCAGTACAAGCGGCGTCAGCAGGCGCTGCAACTGATTGCGGCGGAGCGGGCGCAGCGCACCAGCGAGCTGCGCTATGCCGTCACCCTGCACAGCATCGGCGAGGGGGTGATCGCCACCGACGCCCAAGGGCGCGTCACGATGCTCAATGCTGCGGCGGAAGCACTCACCGGCTGGACGGACGCTGCAGCGCATGGCCGGCCGCTGGCCGAAGTTTTTGCGACTGTCGATGAGGAGATTTCGACAGCGGTCGCCAACCCTGTTGAAGTCGTGCTACGCGAAGGCGCCGTGGTGGGATTGGGCAACCACACCCTGCTGCGCGACCGGCGCGACCACCTGCGTCCCATCGCCAATGCCGCCGCGCCGATTCGCAACGACGACGGCGATATTCTGGGGGTGGTGTTAGTCTTCCGCGACCAGAGCACCGAACGCGCCGCCAAACGCGCCCTGGAGCAGAGCGAAGGTCGGCTCGCCGCCATGCTCGCCGCCATTCCCGATCTCATCTTTCGGATTGACCGTGACTACCGATTTCTGGACTGCCAGGTGTCCGATCCCAACCTCCTCCTGTTCCCACGCGAGCAATTCTTGGGAAAACGCATCTTCGACGTGCTGCCCGCGGAGGTGGCCGAAGGCGGCGCCCAGGCCATTGCGCGCGCCCTCAGTAGTGGCATGATGCAAGTCTTCGAGTACACGCTTGACGTGCCGAGCGGTCGCGCCTGGTACGAACAGCGCATCGCGCCGATTTCACCCACCGAGGTGATTGCCATCACGCGCGATGTGAGCGACACCCGCCGCAATGAGGTCGTGATGCAGACGCGCCTCCGCCTGCTCGAATTCGCCAATGATCATCCGCTGGGCGAATTGTTGACGAAAACGTTGGACGAGGTGGGCGCGCTGGTCAACAGCCCCGTCGGCTTCTATCACTTTGTTGAAGCTAACCAGCAGACAATATCGCTGCAAGCCTGGTCGACCCGCACCATGGTGGAGTTCTGTACGGCGGATGGGCATAGCTTTCACTACCCGGTCACAAGCGCTGGGGTGTGGGCGGACGCCGTGCGCCAACACCAGCCGGTCATCCACAACGACTACGCCTCCCTGCCAAACCGCCGCGGGATGCCAGCCGGCCATGCAACGCTGCTGCGCGAACTCGTGGTGCCGATTCTGCGCCAGGATCGGGTTGTGGCGATTCTGGGGTTGGGCAACAAACCAACTGACTACACCGACACTGATATGCGGCTGGTTTGCTACCTGGCCGACGTGGCCTGGGAGATCGTGCAGCGCAAGCGTGTCGAGGCGGAGCAAGCATCGCTGCAGCAGCAACTGGCGCAAGCGCAAAAGCTGGAGACGATCGGACAATTGGCCGGCGGCATTGCTCACGATTTCAACAACATGCTGGCCGTGATCTTGATGCGCAGCGAAATGGCGTTGCAGCAAGTAGACCCCGCATCGCCGCTGCATCACTACCTCACCGAAATCTACAACACCGGCCAGCGCTCCGCCGACCTGACGCGCAAACTGCTGGGCTTTGCGCGCAAGCAGATGATCGCCCCGCGTGTGCTCGATCTGAACGATGCGATCAGCGGGATGATGCAGATGCTGCAGCGGCTGATCGGCGAAAATCTCGATCTACAGTGGTGCCCCATCACGCCGTTATGGCCGGTCAAGATGGATCGATCGCAGATCGATCAGATTTTGGTCAATTTGTGTGTCAACGCGCGCGACGCCAATGCTAGCAGCATCAAAATCCAGACGGAAAATGCCTGGATTGATGATGCATACGCCGCACTACATCCACCGCTGCACCCAGGCCAGTATGTCATGCTGACCGTCACCGACGACGGCAGCGGGATGACGCAGGCGGTGCTTGACCACGTCTTTGAGCCGTTCTTCACCACCAAGGAGGTTGGCAAAGGCACGGGGCTGGGGTTGGCCACGATCTACGGCATTGTCCAGCAGAATCGCGGGCATATCTTGGTCTACAGCGAGTATGGCATCGGCACTTCCTTCAAGCTCTTTTTTCCCTGCGATGAAGCGTCGATGCCTGCACAGTCGGAGCGCCCGGTGCTTACCACGCCGCACAGTCGTGGCGAGACCATACTGCTGGTGGAGGATGAACTACCCGTGCTTGAAATGGGCGCCGAAACGCTGCGCGCGTTGGGCTACGCTGTCTACACTGCGGCGACGCCCGCAGTCGCGCTGGCGATCTCTGCAACGCATCGGGGCGAGTTTGACTTGCTGCTCACCGACGTGATCATGCCCGAGTTGAATGGTCGCGAACTGGCGCAGCGGATCGTGCCGCTGCAACCTGGGATCAAGTATCTCTTCATGTCGGGCTATCCGGCGTACTTTGTCTCGCAGCGCGGGGTGCTCGATGCGGACGTTCAATTCATCTCGAAGCCTTTCACGTTGCACCAACTGGCGGTCGCCGTGCGGCAGGCGCTGGACGGCGCGTAACGCCTGCCGCACGGCGTCAACGTGCGCCCGGCGCCCACGTCTCGATCTGGGCGCGAATGGCGTCGCGTACGGCGCGCACCTGCACCATCTTTTCTTCATCGCTGCCTTGCGCCTGGGATGGGTCGGGAAAGCCCCAGTGCAGCCGCTTGCTTACGCCAGGGAAGATCGGGCAGCGTTCAGCCGCCTCCGGGTCGCACACCGTCACCACGTAGCTGTAGAGTTTGCCCGCCTTGTAGAGATCGAAAACGCTCTTGGTCGCCGCGCCGGAGATGTCGATGCCGATCTCCTGCATCGCACGCACCACATACGGATTGAGCACGCCCGGCTCCAGGCCGGCGCTCATCGCCTCGAAGCGGTCGCCATAGAGCGTGTTCAGAAATGCCTCCGCCATCTGGCTGCGCGCACTGTTGTGTATGCAGACAAAGAGAACCTTCGCCTTGCTCATTGTTTGCCTCCTTACATTTGTTCCAACCTGGATAAAATGAAAGCCTGTCGAGTTAGCAACGCCGCTGCACCATTCTACACCTCTGGCGATGGCGGGTGCAGCGTGTCGAGGGGCGCCGTTTCCGCCGATGGGGCAAGCCCTGGCGCTGGCGTCGCCAATGGCGTGCGCAGCCACTGGTAGACCGCAGCGCCAAGCGCGGCTCCCACGACTGGCCCTACGACGTAAATCCATTGATCCTGCCAAACGCCAGCCACAAGCGCCGGCCCCAGCGACCGCGCCGGATTCATCGATGCGCCGCTGATTGGCCCACCCCACAGGGCGTTGGCGCCCACCGTGAAGCCAATTGCCAGCGCCGCCAACTCACCCACCGCCCGCGTGTCGGTGGCGACGGCGATGATCACAAACATGAGCGCAGCCGTGAGTAGGGTTTCCAGCGCCAGCGATTGCAACGCCGCGCCGGCCGGCTGCGTTGCACCCAGATTCGCCGTTGGCCCCAAGATCGCCAGCAGCGCCAGCGCCCCACTGATTGCCCCGCCCATCTGCCCCGCCAGATACGCGGGCGCCTCACGCCAGGGAAAGTGGCGCGTCAAGGCAAACGCCAGCGTCACCGCCGGGTTGAGGTGCGCCCCCGACAGGTGTCCTGTCGCCGCCACCATCACGGTTACGACCAGCGCAAAAGTCAGCGCCACGCCGACGTGTCCAAGCGCGCCGGTCTGGCTGTTGACGACGATGGCGCCGCACCCCGCGACGACGAGAGCGAATGTGCCAAAAAACTCTGCCAGTGTACGTCGCACTAAATTGGGCTGTTCCATGTCAACCTCGTTGCTGCAAGTTGGGCAATCTCATCAATGACAATCCCACGCCGTGCGCGCTCAAGCCGTCCTCCTTATTTCCTGCTCGACTAGCGCCAACAGGTGTCGCAGCCGCGTGGCAAGCAGGCGGGCAGCGTCGGTAAATGCTTGCTGCTGCACCGCCTCAGCCCCGCTCACACTGGCCGGGTCGGCGATGCTCCAGTGCAATTGCCTCGCGCCCGGAAAGACTGGGCAGGCCTCGCGCATCCGGTCACACACGGTAATGACATAATCGAAGTGCTGGTCGGCAAACTCATCAACTTGCTTGGAGCGCAGCCCCGCATTGTCGATCCCCAAGTCGCCCAACGTTGCCAACGCCAGCGGATGCACCGTCGTTGCCACCGCGCCAGCGCTGTACACCGTCACGTGTGCGCCGCCAAGCTGCCGCAGCAGCGCCTCCGCCATCTGGCTGCGCGCACTGTTGTGGGTGCATAGAAAGAGCACGCGCACCTGCCAGTCGCCAAGCGATGCTGGCGTGGGGTGCAGCGCTGGATGCAGCGCCGCACCTGCCTCGCGATAGAGTGTGTGGAGCCGTTCCAGGTCGAGGCTGTAATAGACGTCGCGCGCATCGCCGCTGCTGCGTCGCTCCGTCACCAGTGCCCCGCGCCGCAACTGCGCCAGATGATACGAAACCAGATTCAGCGGGCGGCCTAACTGCGTCGCCAACTCCTGTACGCGCAAATCTGTCTGCGCCAGCAGGCGCAGCAAGCTCCACCGCAGTTCATGCGCCAGAAGCTTCAATAGGTCAGGTGGTTGCGCCAGCAGTGTCGATTCCATCACCTATTCCTACTCTCACTAAATGCGTCAATTGCAATTGAATCAAAAAAGATTGTATTTTTGGATGATAACGCATAACTATCGCCGACGCAAATTGGCGCTGGCATGGGAGTCGCTTCATATCTGGCGCGGCGTAACTTTGTAGGCCATCGCTTCTGGGGTGACAGGGGGTGGTCAGAGTAACTCTGTAGATCATCGCCGCTAACGTGACAAGGGCTGGCGCAGAGTAATTCTGTAGGTCATAGCCTCCAGCGCGACAAGGGCTTTGGGCAAATCCGCCACACGGAGGCGATGACCTACTGGATCACGATCTCCGCCAGCGCGGCCTCCTCGCCGATGGGGGCGCTGGCGGGTGCGGTCATCTCCAGCCGGGCGCCGGTGGCAGGATTGTACATCCCGCTGATCAGCGTGTAGCTCCCCGGCGCGGCGTCGGGCGCAATCGGGATCGCGTAGGGGTCGGCGATGATGTCGCCGGCGAACCACTGCCCGGTCGGGTTGCGATCGCACACCGGCATCCCGTCCACTTGACCCGCTTTGGCAGTCGTGGCGCGGTCGATCACCTGGTTGAAGACGGTGTAGGCGTTCTGCATCGGGCGCAGCGCCCGCCAATAGAGGGTGAGGTTGAGCGTGTCGCCCGGCGCAACCGAGGTGGCGTCCAGGTCGTAGCCCAGCAATTCGATCTCGTCGCCGAGGCGGTAATCGAGCCGGTGTTGGATCACCGGATCGACCACGCGCCCGCGCCGCGCCACGAAAGCCGGGTCGGTCAGATCGCGATCGAAGCGAGAGGCGAAGGCAGCCAGATCGAGGTTTTCGACTTCGTACATTCCTGGCTGGTCGAAAAGGTGGAGCTTCGATTGCTCCTGCACCATCACGATTTGGCGCAGGCTGAATTCGTTGGCGACGTTGGCGACTAGTTCTTGTGCAGCGGCGTTGGCCTGTGGCTCGGTGCGGCTGGCGACGATGTAGTAGCGATTCCCGCGCGGACACGCCCCCGCGCCGCGCGTGTACCAATCCACCACCTCCGGCTTCTCGTTGGTGAGAAAGTTGCCCGCTAGTACACCGTCAGCGTACTGCACACCGATCACCTTCCAGCCGCTGTTGTGTGGAAAGCCAAAGATCGCCACCTCCGGCGGCATGGCGAAGGGCATCCAGTAGCCGGGCGGGCGCTGTTCCGGCCACAGCCGCAGCACCTCGACCTCGGTGTGGACAAAGAGCCGCTGTAGATAGAAGCCGAAGACCAGCGTCAGCGCCACGCCCACGGCGAGACCGCTTGCCCGCGCCGTGCGTGGGGATGATCGCACCGCCAGCCAGCCCGCCGCGCGTGCCAGCACCATGCCAGCCAGCAGCACCCACGGTGCAAAAAAGGTGTAAACGTGCGAGTTGGGGCGCTGTACGACAAAGAGCGCCAGCACCATCAGCGGGCCAAACCACCACCAGACGAGCCGTTCGGCAGGCGTCACACGCGGCGCCGCCAGCGGGAAGGCCAGCGCCAGCGCAAAGAAGAGCCACGTGTGATCGACGCCGCCGATGACCAGCCACGCTGGCTGCACCAGGGTCAGCAGCAGCCCGCCGCCGGTTAGCAGCGCCAGCAGCCACGCCGCCAGCTCCGGCAGCGCACGCCGATAGACGCCCACTAGGGCTATGAACGCCAAAAACGCCAGCAACAAGATATAGTAGGCAGTATTGTAGAGCGACGCACGCTGGAAGAAATCGACCAGATTGTTGTAGGGGAAGCCGCCCGCATCGACGCGATAGCCGACGGCGTAGGCATAGGCTGCGGTGAAGGTCGGGTCTTGCACGAAAGGCGCGACGAAGAGCAGCACCGGCGCAGCGAAAGTCAGCAGCGGCAGCGGCAGCGCGCGCAGCAATGTCGTCACCTTGACCCCGTCGCGCCACAGCCGCCACACGATGAACAACACCGGCGCCAGGATGCCCGCCGCTTCGTAGTGCGCTAGCACGCCCAACGCCAGCAGCAGCGCCGCCACCGTGAGATAGCGCCAGAGTTCGCGCCGCGCCGCCAGCATCCGCCACAGCACCAGCATCGCCAGCACGACGGTGAGCAGCACCAGGCTCTGGTACTGCACGATGCGCGCAAAGGCCACGAAGTAGCCGGTGAGCGCCGCCAACAAGCCCGCACTGACGCCTGCCACCGGCCCGAACAGCCGCGCGCCTAGCAGCATCACGCCGACGAGCGCGGCCAACCCAGCCACCGTGAAGGGCAGCCGCGCCGCAGTCTCGTCCATCTGCCGCGTCACGGCGTAGACGGCGGTCTCGACCAGAATTTCGCCGGGCATCTTCTGATGCGCAAAGAGGGCGTTTTCGTAGCCCTCGATTACCTCGCTGGCGCGCAGCATCACGCGCGCTTCGTCGCCCTGAAACTCGCTGTAGCCGAGATTGGGCAGCCGCAGCAGCCCACCCACGACGAGCACGAGCATCACACTGACCCAGAAACTGCGCCGGTCGGACCAGGGGAAGTGCCCATCTTCCGGGAAGCTCTGAGCTTCCCGGAAGGTGGCGGCTCGCCGCCACAGCGCCGCCGCCGCCACGACCATCACGACGTTGGGCGGCAGCATGATCTGCCACGCTGTCACGCCGCCGGGCAGGAAGCTCACCGCCAGCGCTGTCGTGACCAGCAGCGTGAAGCCGGCGCCCAGCCCGTAGAGCAGCTTCTCCAGCCGCGCGGCGTCGTCATCGCCATCGCGTGCGCCCAACAACCACTCCACCAACAGCGCGCCCGGCGCCATTACCACCGCTGTCAGCAGCAGCGCCACGCGCAGGGCGAGCGGCAGCGCGTCGACCCAGAGCAGCAGTTGCGCAGCAAGGCTTGTCGCTGTCAGGATCAGCACCAGCCGGCGCGTGTAAACCAGATTCACGGCGTCACCTCCACCGTGCCGGTGCTGGCGTAATCGCGCGGCGCGCCCGCCTGCGTCGTCGTCAGCCGCTGCCAGTTCTGCGGCGAGTAGACGCCGACCAGCAGATCGTAGCGGGCCGGCAGTGTGTTTTCGGGAATTTGCAGCGTGACGCGCTGCGCGATTACGTCGCCCGGCTCCAGCCCACGCAGCGCCGTCGGCCAGCCGTCGGCTTCGGCCACCTTGTGCGCCGGGTCGCCGTCGACGAGATGCACGAAGGTCGAGAGCGGTGCGCCGCGCGTGGGCGCGGGCTGTGGCATCGGCGCTGCACCGACCTGCCAGAAGATCGTCAGCGTCAGCGGGGCGCCGGGCTGTGCCGACTCTGTTTCCTTCGTATAGCCAAGTAAAGTCAGCACACCGTCGAAGTCGGCGTTCACAGCCTGAAACGCGGCATCCTCGGTGGCGGTGAAGCTAGTGCCTTTTGGGAAGATCGCCGCGTCGGGCGTCGCCAGCCACTTAACCTGAGCGCGGCGCTCCGGTGCAATTTCCAGCGCCGCCGGCGTGAGCGTCCAGATCGGCGCATCGAGCACGGTGGGGCGGACGACTTCGGTTTCAGGCGGGTAAGTCAGGTTGTATAGATAGATCGAGTAGCCGGCGCGCGCGTCCGGTTCCAGGTCGCGGAAGACTTTGTAGAGATCGACCGTCTCCGGCGTCATCAGCCCGGTGCGCAGAGCGGTGGCGCTGATGGCGTACCAGCCCGGCTCCGGTGTAAACGGGTTGTAGGCGGCGATCTCGCGACCCTCCACGAAGCGCAGGTAGGAGGGCAGCGGCCGGTAACGCACGCCGTAGGCTTCGGGCGCGGCCTTGCCAAAGTAGGCAAGATTCACCGTGTCGATGCCGCGGGCATCCATCACCTGGCGCAGCTCGATCAAGTCCTGCCCCCAGTCCAGGTTGGAATCGACCAGGAGATTGCTCCAGTTTTGCCACGCCCCGGCGAGTTGGTTGAAGAAGGACTCGTAGTGTGGCGCGATGCGGGCGACATCGAACACCAGCCAGACGGTCAGCAGCGCGGTGGCAATGGCAGCGCGTTGCGGCCGCGCCGTGAGCCAGGCGACGCGTTCCGCCACGTTGGCGCCGAGCAGCAGCAGAAAGGGGATCGCCGGCAGCATGTGGCGAAAGCCGATGTTGAGCACCTGCGTCGTCCCGAGCAGCAGCAGCAGCGCCGGCGGCAGCCACAACACGCTCAGCCGGCGCAGGCTGCGGTCGCGCACCAACAGAGCGAAGCCGGTCAGCGCCAACAGCAGCACAGGCAGCGACAGCTTGACGCCGGCCGCCACGAAGAAGTAGTGCCACCAGTACCGGTTCGAGGCCTCGCCCATGAAAAAGTCTACGCGCGCACCCTGCAGGTCGATGATGCGCACGACCGTGTTCCAGAACCACTGCCAGTAGTGCGGCGCCGGCAGCGGCAGCCAGCCGGGCAGAAAATCCAACGGCCCGAGCGTGAAGCGATAGAGCGCCCACAGCACGGCAATCGCCACCACCGCCGCTGTCGCCAGACCCGCCAGCCGTTGGCGCCAAGTCGCACCAGCCGAGGTGACAGGCTGAATCAGCGTCGCCACCCCGATGATCGCCCAGACCAGCGCACCGTTGTACTTCACCCCCATCGCCAGCCCGGCAAAGAGTCCGGCCAGGAGCACGGCGCGCCAGCGCGCCTGCACCAGCCAGCGCCACCACCACCAGATCGCCAGAAAAATGAAGAGTGTGAGCGGCAGGTCGGTGGTGACGAAGCGGCTGTGCGCGATCAGGTTTGGCTCGAAGATTGCCAGCAGCAACGCCAGCCAACCCGCGCTGGCGCCTAGCATCTGGCGTGCGGCAAAGAAGATGCTTGCCACCAGCGCCACGCCGAGCAGCGTCATCACGGCGCGGGCACGCAGCAACATCGCCTGCGCATCGTTGCCGCTTTCCCACAAAAAGATGTCGGAGAAGAGGAAGCGGTCGCCGTTTTGCCAGCTTGGGTGGTCGGTGGGCAAGGTGATGGCGACGTCGCCCAGCAGCGGCAGACTCGCCAGCCAGCCGGCCAGCGGCGGGTGGTTGGTGGCGAGGCGGAAGTCGCCAGTGCGCAGGTAACTGTACCCGGCGGCCAGGTGATATTGCTCGTCGAAGGCAGCGGATTTGTGCGTCGAACTCCAGCCGGCTTGCACAGCAAAGATGAGCAGACCCGCCGCCAGCAGCAGCCACTGGCGCCACGTCAGGCGCGGCGCCGCAGTCACGGATAGCTCCGCACTTCGACGGCGGCGTTGGCGGTGGGCAGCGTCGTCGCCGTCACCGGGAGGCGGGCGCCGGTTGCCGGGTCGTACAGCCCGACCAGCACGCGCACCGGGTGTTGGGCGCCGGCCAGGTCGAGATCGATCCGGTAGTTGTC
>Ga0114938_1002830_pt1 | contig 10666 bp, 7 predicted proteins | sample AshMeaBigSpring_FD_88675 | JGI IMG/M metagenome (GOLD analysis project Ga0114938, IMG submission 88675) | Groundwater microbial communities from Big Spring, Nevada to study Microbial Dark Matter (Phase II) - Ash Meadows Big Spring | ecosystem: Environmental > Aquatic > Deep subsurface >...
CACCAACACCAACCTGTTCACGAGCGGAGCCGACTGGACCACGATCGGTGGCAGCGGCGGGACGGGCGCGGCCTTCGCGAACGGCACCGACTACACCCTGCGCTACTCGATCCTGCGCACCGACGCCACGCACACGCAGCTCACCGCCGCGCTCACGGGCGGCGCGTTGCCCCCGACCTACACGCGCAGCGTGACCGAGACGAGCGACAGGTCGCCGCGCCGGCGGTCCTTCACCTGCCGCAGCACCCGCAGCCGCTCGAGTCGCGCGCGCTTCGCGCCGCCCGCGGGCTTGCCGACGTCCGCGAGGAACATGCCGCGCGACAGGCGTGCGAGCGCATCCGCCGGCAGCGCGCCCTGCACCGCCACGCGGTACTCCTTGGCGGCGCCGTGGCTCGGGTGCGCGAGCCGGTGCGCGAGCTCGCCGTCGTTGGTGAGGAGCACGAGCCCGGTCGAGTCGGCATCCAGGCGCCCCACCGGGTACACCCGCTCGTCGCGCGGCACTGCGGACGCGACCATGGCGACGACATTCGGGCGCCCGCCCGGATCGCGCGCGGTCGAGATCACGCCGCGCGGCTTGTTGAGCATCAGGTACAGCCGTCCGCGCGAGCGGCCCGCGCCGCGCCGCGCGGTGTCCACGACCTCGCCGTCGAACTCGATGAGATCCTGCGCCGCATCCACGAGGCAGGGCAGTGCGTGTACGGGGCGGCCGTTGACGCGCACGCGCCCGGCGCGGATCGCGAACTCGCAGTCGCGCCGCGAGGCGACGCCGGCATCGGCCAGCACCTTCTCGAGACGGCTACCCGTTTCGCGCCTTGGCGCGGCCGGCTGTCGGTTCGGGAAACGCGGGTCTCTCACGGGCTCGGAATTCCTGTCGGCTTTTCTTACGCTTTCAACATAAGCGGCTTAAAAGGGGACGCACCCCAATTACTAAGCCATTGATCTTAAAGAACCCTCGAGAGGTTGGCACGCAAGTTGTCTCTTTTCGCGCCAGACGGGGATGCTGGACGCCGGGCGAACCGGGGCGCAACCAGCCGCGGCACGGACAGCGGACGCGGCACCCCAGCGATCCTGCCGCCCCACGGGGCGGCAATGGTGAAGGGAAGGAAAGGTGGGCATGGCCACCAGAGGGGGAGTGACGTCGCCGGGAGTGGCTCGATAGCAGACCTGGTGAATACCAAGAAAACGCCGGACCACCGGCCCGACGACGAACCAAGAGGGACCTGACCCCGCCGAAAGGCGGGGTTTCTTTTGGCGTCATCGGTCAGTGCGAAGCCGGTGCGGCCGCCGTCAGTTCGCCGGTGCCCGAGGCACCCCAGTCTGCCGGGTCCGTTCGAGGGCTGGCGGCAGCCAGCACCGACGAGGCCAGTGTCGCGACGCCGCGCTGAATGCGGACTGAATGGCGGAGACTCAGGCGCCCTTGGTCACCCAGACCTTGCACCAGCCCGCTGCCTTGACGGTCTTGTTCGGGAAGATCTTGCACTCGCCCGCGCCGCCGGCCCCCGCGGTGTACTGGAAGCAGTTCGCGCAGGTCTGCCCGGGCTTGTAGGTCGGGTTGGTCGCCGCATCGACGCGCTTCGCGTCGGCGACGTAGCCGAGCGACTTGGCCGTCGGATCCGACTCCGACAGCGGTTCCGCGGCACCTGCATTGCGCGCGACCAGCGTGGCCGCCGGCACCGCGGCGAGGCCCGCGAGCGCGCCCTGCAGCAGCCGGCGCCGGGAAAACTTCTCATCGATCATCGTGCTGGCTCCTTCGGGAAGGACGAGGGGTGCAGTCCGTGCAACGGCGGATATTTTCGCAATTCCGCCGCCCGCCTGCGTCAATTGAGAACGATTCCCGACTGGCTGGGCCCGGCCGGGTGGGGTCGTTTTGCTAGACTCCGGCCGGGCCTGTAGCTCAGTGGTGAGAGCAGGGGACTCATCTTTCGCAAAGGTGCCCCGTTCCCGAAAGGGTCCGGGTGGACGGGACGAATTCAGGGAAACCTTCCAGCGCACGGGCGGCTGATGGCGATCCTGAGCCAAGCCGGCGGTGCACCGCCGGACGGTGCAGAGACTACCTGGGGGCTTGCAGTGCCCTTGATGACAGGCATGAGCGTCCCGCACCCCACCGGCCGGGCCGGCCGCGGGTGAAGAGATAGTCCGCGCCCGCCGGAAACGGCGGGATGACGCGAATCCCTTGGTCCTGGGTTCGAATCCCAGCGGGCCCACACCCTTCCGGGCATCCCCCGGCCGGTCGTTGCGCCGGCACGACTCGCGCTTGGACTTGCGGGAATTTCCCTTTACGGAGAAACTCCTGCGTACAACACGCCCGCGGGAACGGGCACAACCAGGGGCAGGAACATGAACAAGCAAATCCGGCCGCGTCCGGCTTCACTCGTGGCAGCTGCAGTCGCCCTCGCCATCGCCAATGCAGCGCAGGCGCAGACGGTGCTCGGCGAAGTGCAGGTGACGGCCCGCAAGCGCGCCGAGGCGATCTCGGACGTGCCGTTCGCAGTCAGCGCGCGCAGCGGCGAAGACCTGACGGCCAGCGGCGCCACCAACATCGAGGACGTATCGCGCAACGTCGCCGGCTTCGCAGTGCTGAACCTCGGCCCGGGCCAGAGCCAGGTCGGCATGCGAGGCATCTCCGCCGGCAAGACCGACCGCGACCTGCCGGGAGTCAAGGAGCAGGTCGGCGTGTATCTCGACGAGTCCGTGATCTCGCTGTCGCTGTTCACGCCGGACCTCGACCTGTTCGACCTCGATCGCGTGGAGGTGCTGCGCGGCCCGCAGGGCACGCTGTTCGGGTCCGGCTCGCTGTCCGGCACGGTGCGCTACATCACCAACCAGCCGGACCTGAGTGACGACTACGGCGCCGTCGAAGTCGGCGCGAGCGCCGTCGACGGCGGCGACTACGGCTACAGCGCCCGCGGCATGGTCAATATGGCGATGGGCGACAGCGCGGCGATGCGCTTCGTCGGCTACCACAGCCAGATCCCGGGCTTCATCGACGCGATCCGGCCGGGCGGCTCCATCGACCAGGACGTCAACGACGGCATCCGCCAGGGCGCGCGCATCGCGTTCCGGTTCCGGCCGACCGACAACATTTCCATTACGCCGCGCGTGATCTATCAGGAAGTGGACATGGACGGCTACAACCGCCAGGACGTCTGGAACATCCTGGCGAACCCGTACACGACCTCGGAGCAGCCGATCACGATCGGCGAGCGCCAGCAGTACGTGCAACTGCAGGAGAAGTTCACCGACGACTTCCTGCTCGGCGACCTGACCATGAGCTTCGACCTGGGCGGCGTGGTGCTGACCTCCATCAGCTCCTACACCGACCGCGACATCCAGGTGATCCGCGACGCCTCGCAGCTGACCGGCAGCGTGACGTTCGACCTCGGCGGCACCGGCGCGCAGGTGCGCCTGAACTCGCCACTGTTCGATGACACGACCGTCGAGGTGTTCACGCAGGAATTGCGGCTCTCGTCCGACACCGACAGCCGCTTCCAGTGGGTGATCGGCGGCTTCTACAGCGACATCCAGCGCGACTACGGCCAGACCCTGCCGACGCCGGGCTACGACGCCCTCATGATCGACCTGCTGTGCGGCGGCCCGCCGAACTGCGGCGTCACGAGCGCGGACCTCGGCTCGCCGACCGACACGCCGTTCTTCTCGCGCATCCCGTACGACTTCAAGCAGACCGCGGCATTCGCGGAAGCCTCGGTGGACGTCACCGACCGATTCAACGTGACGGTCGGCGGGCGCTACTACGACTTCTCCGAGGACCGCGTGTTGTACTTCGGCGGCCTGTTCGCGGACAGCGACGGCCTGCCGACCGAACCGACCAACGGCCCGGGCTCGACCGACGACGACGGCTTCCTGCCGCGCGTGCTGTTCTCGTACGACGTCACCGACAACCTGCAGCTCAACGCGCAGGCCGCGCAGGGCTTCCGCCTCGGCGGCATCAACGACCCGCTCAACGTGCCGCTGTGCTCCGCGAGCGACCTGCTGACCTACAGCGGCTTCGACAGCTTCGACAGCGAGACGCTGTGGAACTACGAGCTGGGCGCCAAGATCGGCTTCGCGGGCGGCCGCGGCCAGTTCAACGTCGCGGTCTTCCAGGCCGAGATCGACGACCTCCAGCTGCCGGTGGTCGCGGGCACCTGCTCGTCGCGCATCCTGTTGAACGTGCCGCGGGCGAGTTCGACCGGCGTCGAGTTCGAGTTGCTGGCGCAACCGAGCGACCGCTTCGACTTCGGCATCTCGGCGAGCTACACCGACTCCAAGCTCGACAGCAGCCTGATCCTGCCGGTCGGCGGCGTGCCGACCGTGATCGCGGGCATCCTCGAGGGCAACCGCCTGCCGGCGGTGCCCGAGTTCCAGATGTCGGCGAACGCGACCTACACCTGGCCGTTCACCGAATCCCTCGAGGGCTTCATCACGGGCAGCTACCAGCACGTCGGCAGCCGCTACACGCAGAACGCGGACCAGAACCCCGGCTTCGGGACGTTCGCGATCCGCAGTTACGGCGCGCCGACGATCTCGTCATTCACGTTCGACCCGCTGCTGCCGGCCTACGACATCGGCAACATCCGCTTCGGCGTGCGCGGCGAGGACTGGGAGGCGGCCCTCTACATCAACAACGTCGGCGACGAGAACGCCCGGCTCGCCCTCGACCAGGAGCGCGGGCGCGTCGCGCGCGTCGGATTCCTGACGAACCAGCCACGTACCATCGGCCTGAGCTTCCACAAGCACTTCGGCGGAGCGGAGCCGGTGCCGGCACCGGCGCCGGTGCAGGCCGCGCCGCCTCCGCCGCCTCCGCCGCCGCCGCCGCCGCCGCCCCCGCCGCCCCCGCCCCCGGGCGACGCTGACAAGGACGGCGTGACCGACGACAAGGACCGCTGCCCGAACACGCCGGCCGGCACCAAGGTCGACGCGATCGGCTGCTTCCAGGAGATCACGCTGCGCGGCGTGCTGTTCGACGTGAACTCGGCGGAGCTGACGGCCGCGGCGCGCGGCCAGCTCGACACCGTGATCGCGGATCTCAAGAGCCTGCCGGCCGACGTGGCGGCGGGTTTCCGCATCACGATCGAGGGCCACACGGACAGCAGCGGCGCGGACGCCTACAACCTCGACCTGTCGAACCGCCGTTCCGGTTCCGTGCGCGACTACTTGGTCGCGGGCGGGATCCCGGCGTCCATCCTGACGGCGACCGGCAAGGGCGAGGCCGAGCCGGTGGACAGCAATGCGACGGCCGAGGGACGCGCCAACAACCGGCGCGTGATCATCCGCGGCTCGCGCTGACCTGAAAGCCTGAAACCGGGGCCGGTCCCGCGAGGGGCCGGCCCTTTTCTTGTCCGTGGCCGGCGTCTTGCCATATTTTTGCGCCCCCCGTCACGGCCCCGGGGCGTGCGCTTTGTCACTGTTCACGGTACCGAGAACCGGCCCCGGGTTGCGCCCATCCAAGTCATGAATACCGCGATGCCACAGGCCGCCAGCCGCGCCGGCTACGCGGACTGCCTCGAGGCGATCCGCAGCCGCCTGGCCGCGCGCGGCAGCCGGCTCTACGGCATCGCGGTGCTCGTCGTCTACGTCCACGAGCTCGAGCGCCTGGTCGCGGCAACGGGCCCCGTGAATGCCGCGCGCATGCTCGACGAACTGCGCAACCGCCTGTCGCAGGTCGCGAAAGGCGGCGACTACTTCGTGCGCCTCGGTGAGCGCAAGTTCGTCTTCGTGCTGTCGAACCTGCGCAACGAAGGCCACGCCATGCTGGCGGCGACCAAGATCCTGCGCACCGGCGCGGAACCGCTCGCCGCGGGTGGCGAACAGGCGACCGTTCGGCTCTCCGTCGGCATCGCCATGTTTCCCGCGCATGCGCGCACGCCGGAGTCGCTCATGCAGTGCGCCGAAGTCGCGCTGCTCGAGGCCTGGAAGACATCGCAGCCGACGGTCGTCTACCGGACGCGCCAGGCCGAGGAGCTCGCGTCCGGCTGGGACCTCGAGACCCAGCTCGCATCCGCGCTCGAGCACGGGGACCTCGTGCTTGCCTACCAGCCGAAGCTCTCGCTGCCGGACCTGCGCGTGGTCGGCGCCGAGGCGCTGATGCGCTGGAACCGGCCCGACGGCGGCAACGTGCCGCCCGGCATCTTCATCGACCTCGCCGAGATGACCGGCCAGATCGATCCCCTGACGCGCTTCTCGTTCCAGCGCGCGATGTGCCAGCTCGCCGAATGGCCGAAGCTGGTCGGCAACATTTCCGTGGCAGTGAACGTCACGCCGTCCATGATCTGCAACCCGGGGCTCGTGGAGATGATCCGCAATGCCGCCGGTGCCTGCTCGGTGGACCCGTCCCGCCTCACGGTCGAGGTGACCGAGAACGCGCTGATGACGGATCGTGAGCTGAGCCATCGCGTGCTGGAGGAGCTGCGCGAGCTCGGCGTGCGGGTCTCGATCGACGACTTCGGCGTTGGCTACACCTCGCTCTCGTACCTGAGGCAGATCCCGGCCGACGAGCTCAAGATCGACCGCTCGTTCGTGACGAACATGCAGGGCGGCAAGTCCGACCGCAAGGTGGTCGAGCAGGCGATCGCGCTCGGCCACGCCTTCGGCCTGGAGGTCGTCGCCGAGGGCGTCGAGGACGAGAACGTGGCGCAGGACCTGGTCTCGATGGGCTGCGACTACGCGCAGGGCTTCCTCTTCACGCGCCCGCTGCCGCCGGACGACTTCACCGCCTGGCTGCAGGCCTGGCGCAGCTCCCCCAAGGAATAAAAAGGCAGCCCGTTGGGCAGTCCGCTAGACTTGCCGCCGTGAATACCCGGCGGAAAACCACCGCGTTCCGCGAACTGCTGCAGAGCCCGCAGCTCGAGTTCCTGCTCGAGGCGCACAACGGCATCAGCGCGCGCATCGGCGAGGAGGCCGGTTTCCGGGCGCTGTGGGCCGGCGGCCTGTGCTTGTCGGCTCAGTACGGCGTGCGCGACAACAACGAGGCGAGCTGGACCCAGGTCCTCGAGATGCTGGAGTTCATGGCGGACGCCACCACCGTCCCGATCCTGCTGGATGGCGACACCGGCTACGGCAACTTCAACAACGTGCGCCGCCTGGTGCGCAAGCTCGAGGACCGCGGCATTGCCGGCGTCTGCATCGAGGACAAGCTGTTCCCGAAGACGAACAGCTTCATCGATGGTGACAAGCAGCAGCTCTCGGACATCGACGAATTCTGCAGCCGCATCAAGGCCGGCAAGGACGCGCAGCGCGACGACGACTTCTGCCTGGTCACGCGCATCGAGGCCTTCATCGCTGGCTGGGGCCTGGACGAGGCGCTCAAGCGCGCCGAGGCCTACCACGCCGCGGGCTCCGACGGCATCCTGATCCACAGCGCGCTGTCGCGCCCGACCGAGGTGCTGGCGTTCAAGAAGGAATGGGGCGACCGCTCACCGGTCGTGATCGTGCCGACCAAGTACCACTCGACACCTACCGAGGTGTTCCGCGAGGCCGGGTTCTCGCTCGCGATCTGGGCCAACCACCTGCTGCGCGCCGCGGTCACCGCCATGCAGGAAACCGCGGCGACGATCGCGCGCGAGCAGAACCTGCGCTCGGTCGAGGACCGCATCGCGCCGGTCAAGGAAATCTTCCGGCTGCAGGGCGCTTCCGAGCTGCAGGAGGCCGAGGAGCGCTACCTGCCGAGGAAGCAGGCGCGCTGCCGCGCGCTGATCCTGGCCGCCTCGCGCGGCGCAGAGCTCGGCGAGCTGACCGAGCTCAAGCCGAAGACCATGGTGAAGGTGCGCGGCCGGCCGCTGCTGTCGCACATCGTCTCGGCCTACAACGCCGCCGGCGTCAAGCGCATCGGCGTGGTGCGCGGGTACCACGCGGAAGCGATCGACCTGCCCACGCTCGCCTACGCCGACAACCCGGATTACGCCGACAGCGGTGAGCTGCTGTCGCTGGCGCGCGGCCTCGACTCGGATCCCGACGATTCGATGGACCTGTTCGTCTCCTACGGCGACGTGATCTTCAACCACTACATCCTGGACGCGCTCACTGAGGCTGGCGAGGAGTTCGCGATTGCGGTGGACACCGACTGGCGCGAGTCGGCGAACCGCGGCCGCGCGGCCGACTACGTCGCCTGCTCGCAGGCGCATTCGCGCCGCAACTTCTACCAGCAGGTGTACCTCGAGTCGGTGGGCGAGGCCCTGCCGGAAGAGCGCATCCACGGCGAGTGGATGGGATTCCTGCGCGTCGCCTCGGCGGCGCTGCCGCGCCTGCGCGACGTGGTGCGCAAGCTCGCCGCGGACCCGGCCAACCGCCAGGCCAAGATGCAGGCGGTGCTCGCCGAGCTCATGCGCCGCGGCGACAGGGTCCGCGTGATCTACACCACGGGGCACTGGCTCGACGTGGACAGCCTCGACGACGTGCTGGCGGCGAGCGAGTTCGGATGATCGAGGCCCCGGCGTTCATCGCGGCCGCCACCGCGCGCGGCTTCGGCCTGTACACGGGCGTGCCCTGTTCCTACCTCACGCCCTTCATCAATTACGTGATCGGCGCGCCCGGACTGCGCTACGTCGGCGCCGCGAATGAGGGCGACGCGGTCGCGATCGCGGCAGGCAGCACGCTCGCCGGGACGCCGGCCGTCGCCATGTTCCAGAACTCGGGTCTCGGCAATGCCGTCAGCCCGTTGACGTCGCTCACGCACACCTTCCGCATCCCGGTGCTCGTCATCGTGACCTGGCGCGGCGAGCCGGGCGGCGCCCCCGACGAGCCCCAGCACGCACTGATGGGGCAGGTGACGCCGCGCATGCTGGAGCTCATGGAGATTCCCTGGGCGCCGTTCCCGCGCGAAGCCGCGGGCATCGCCCCCGCGCTCGATGCGGCGCTCGTGCATTTCCGCGAGGCGCGGCGTCCCTACGCGCTCGTGATGCAGAAGGGCAGCGTCGCCGGGTCGGCGCTCCGGGCCGGCGCCGCGCCGCCGCCGCGCGCCGTGCCCGCCGCGGTCCCGGCCGCCCGCGCGCGCGCGACGCGGCGCGACATCCTCGCCGCGATCCGCGGCGCGGCCCCGGACGACGTGCTCATCGCGACCACCGGTTTCGCCGGCCGCCAGCTGTATGCGCTGGGCGACACGCCGAACCAGCTCTACATGGTGGGCTCGATGGGCTGCGCGGTGAGTGTTGCGCTCGGCATCGCGCTCGCGCAGCCGCGCCGGCGCGTGATCGCGATCGATGGCGACGGCGCGCTCCTGATGCGCATGGGCGCGCTCGCGACGGTCGGCTGGGAGCGGCCGGCGAACCTCGTGCATGTCCTGCTCGACAACGGCCTGCACGAGTCCACGGGCGGCCAGGCGACCGTCTCCCCGGGCGTCGACTTCTGCGCGCTCGCCGGCGGGTCCGGCTACCCGTCTGTGGCCGCCGTCGCCGAGCCCATGGCGCTGGCCGCCGCGCTCGCCGATCGCGGCCCCGGGCCGCGCTTCATCCACGTGCCCATCCTGCCGGGCGTGCCGGACGGGCTGCCGCGCCCGACGGTCACGCCGCCCGAAGTGGCCGCCCGGTTCGCTGCCTTCCTCGCCGCATGATCCTGCTCAATCCCGGTCCCGTGACGCTCTCGGCGCGCGTGCGCGCGGCACTCGTGCGCGGCGACTGGTGCCACCGCGAGCCCGAGTTCGCGAAGCTGATGCAGGAGAGCAACGCGCGGCTTGCGGCGGTGTACCCCGCGCTGGCCGGGTTCTCCGCCGCGACGATTGCCGCATCGGGCACCGGCGCGGTCGAGGCCATGCTCGCCGCCTTCGCGCCGGCGGGCGGCGCAACGCTCGTCGTCGCGAACGGCGTCTACGGCGAGCGCATGGCGCGCATGCTCGCGGCGCTCGGGCGGCCGCATCGTGTGCTGCCGCACGACTGGACCGCGCCGGTGGACGTCGCGGCGCTCGACGCAACGCTCGGCAGTGATCCCGCGATCACGCATGTCGCCGTGGTGCAGCACGAGACCACGACGGGCCGTCTGAACGACCTGGACGCCATCGGAGCGGTGTGCCGCAGGCGCAACGTGACGCTCCTGCTCGATGCGGTGAGTTCCTTCGGCGCCGAACGCATCGAGGCCGCCGAATGGAACCTGGGCGCGGTCGCGGGCACGGCGAACAAGTGCCTGCACGGTGCGCCGGGACTGTCGTTCGTGCTGGCATCCGCGGAATTGTGGCGTCGCCCGCCGGCGGCAACGGGCAGCCTGTACCTGGATCTCCGCCCCTATCACGCCGGGCAGCACGGCGATGGCTACTCGCCGTTCACGCTGCCGGTGCAGATCGCCTTTGCGCTCTCCGAGGCGCTCGCCGAGCACGCGGAGCAGGGCGGCGCGCCCGCGCGGCTCGCGCTCTTCCGCTCGCGCGCGGAACGCATCGCCGAGGCGCTCACCGCGGCCGGGGCAGAGACGCTCCTCGACCCGGCGGACTGTTCATCCGTACTCTGGTCGTGGCGGTTGCCCCAGGGCGTGACTTACGCCGCACTGCACGATGCGCTGAAGGCCGAGGGCTACGTGATCTACGCGGGACAGGGGAAGCTCGGCGCTTCGATCTTCCGCATCGCACACATGGGCGACATCACTCGCGCGCAGATCGACGGCCTCTGCGCCGCGCTCACGCGCATCGTGGGCCGCGGCGCATGAGCATCCGCGTCAATGGCCGCGCGCGGCGCGCACGGCCGGGATC
>Ga0114938_1002831_pt1 | contig 10666 bp, 10 predicted proteins | sample AshMeaBigSpring_FD_88675 | JGI IMG/M metagenome (GOLD analysis project Ga0114938, IMG submission 88675) | Groundwater microbial communities from Big Spring, Nevada to study Microbial Dark Matter (Phase II) - Ash Meadows Big Spring | ecosystem: Environmental > Aquatic > Deep subsurface >...
GAGGAGGGCGGCTCGCTGACGATCATCGCGACCGCGCTGATCGACACCGGCTCGCGCATGGACGACGTGATCTACGAGGAGTTCAAGGGCACCGGCAACAGCGAGATCCACCTCGACCGGCGCATCTCCGAGAAACGCGTCTACCCGGCCTTCAACATCAACCGCTCGGGTACCCGCAAGGAAGAGCTGATTACCGCCCCGGACGAGCTCGCCAAGATCTGGATCCTGCGCAAGCTCCTGCACCCGATGGACGAGCTGGCGGCGGTCGAGTTCCTGCTCGACAAGATGAAGGACACCAAGACCAACTCGGACTTCTTCGAGTCGATGAAGCGCGGATGAGCGAGGCACTGCGCCACCTGCGCCGGGTGGACCCGGTGATGGCGCAGCTGATCCGCCGCGCCGAGCCCTGCGCCATCGCCCCGGTCCGCGGGCGCAGCCCCTTCGAGGCGCTGGTGCTCGCGGTCGCGCACCAGCAGCTCACCGGCAAGGCGGCCCAGACCATCCTGGGGCGTTTCTACGCGTCGTACGGGCTCGACTGCTGCCCGGGGCCCGAATGGCTGGCCGCCACGCCCGACGAGCAGCTGCGCGGCTGCGGCTTCTCGCGCGCCAAGGCGGCCGCGCTCAAGGACATCGCCGCAAAGGCGCTCGACGGGACCATCCCGCCGCGGCGCGCGCTCGCGCGGATGCGGGACGAGGCCATCATCGAACGGCTGGTCGAGGCCCGGGGCGTCGGCCGCTGGACGGTCGAGATGTTCCTCATGTTCACGCTCGGCCGGCCGGACGTGCTGCCGGTGGACGACTACGGCATCCGGCTCGGCTACAAGTTCGCGTACGGCAAGCGGTCGCTGCCGAAGCCGAGGTCGCTCGCGCGCTACGGTGAGCGCTGGGCTCCGTACCGGACGACCGCGGCGTGGTATCTCTGGCGCGCCGTGGACCTCGAGCGCGACATGCGCAAGGCCGCGAAGGGCTGACCGGCGCTCAGCGCCTGCCTTACTCGACCGGCGGCAGCGTCCGCAGGTAGGCCCAGATCGCCCGGACTTCCGTGTCGCTCATGCGGGTGTAGGCCTGCCAGGGCATGTACGGCGGGAGTTCGCGCCCGTCCGGGCGCTTGCCTGTCTGCAGGGCGCGGATGAAATCCGCCTCGGTCCAGTCCGTGAGGCCCGTGGCAGCCGCGGCACACCTGCGCGAGGTGCCCGCCGAACTCCACGTTGCCGGCCGCGGCCGGCGGTTCGGCCGCGTGCGGCTTCATGTGGTCCACGCTGAAGGCCAGCAGCGGACTCTTGTCGAGCGCGAGCAGGATTATGAATACCGGACCGAGCACCACCTTGCCGGGATCGCGGTCCACCGGCGGCATGCTCCGGATGCAAGCCACGATGTCGGAGAGTTCACGGTCGGACAGGTTGACGAAATCGACGGAAGGCATCGTGGACGTGCGGCCGTTGTGGCGCAGGCCGTGCCGCACTGCATGGTCCCTGCCGGATGCGGTGTATTCGGTCGTCACGCTGCCCTTGCCCATCGTGACGTTCGGCGCAATCCAGCGGCCGAACATCGGCTCGTCGACGACGGCGCCGCCGCCGAAGTCCGGACGGTGGCAGACCGCGCAACCGACGCGGCTGCCGATCAACTGCTTGCCGCGCGCGATGGCGCGCTCGAGCGCCACGGCCTGCAGGTCCGTGCCGGCGAGCGGATCTCCGGCCGCCGCGCCTGCGGCGACGCGTTCTTCGCTGAGCGCCTTGACCTCGGCGTCGGTCAGCGGAAAGGGCATGGGGAAGGTGGCGTCGTGGGCTGTACACTTATGGTTGTAGCGGCTGTGGGTCACCCAGAATGCGAGCGCGTAGCGCATGACGGCGACCACCACGATCGACCCGAGCACCCAACCCAGTAGTCGCAGGAACTTCTTCATGGTTCATCGTCCCCCCCGGCGGCGGACTACATACGAGAACTCACGAGATCCGGCGTCAACGTGGCGCTCCGCTTCGAGGCACGGGCGTGGTAGCGTAACCGGGCGGCGGCTGAAGGGAGGGATCCATGGGAAGGAAGCCCTGGGCGCTCGTGGGCGCGGCGTGCGGTGCTGTGTTCGCGGGTGGCGTGGCGGCGGCATCGGGGGGCGAAACCGACCGTGCGGCTGCCCCCTCGACCGACCTGGCCAGGGCCACCATCGAGTGCCATGCGAATTACGGCCGCGGCGGTCCGCTCACCGGTGAAGTCGAGATCGAAGTCAGCGTCGGCGCCAATGGCCGTGCGACATCTGTTTCAACGCCCGCCGGCACGCCTGACCGCCTGGCCGCCGCTGCGCAATGCGTCGGCGTACGGCTGAAATACCAGCCAGCCTCGCACGAGGGACAGCCGGTGGCCGACAGGCTCGCGCTGCGGGTCGAATTCCCGACGTTGCCCGAAATCCGGGGTGACCTGCGCCGCGTCGTGGACTATTGCCACGCGCCGTGGACCTGGGAGGACCTGAAGGAAGGGAGCGTCAACATGGTCGCCCGCGTCGGCACCGACGGCAGGATCAAGGAGCACCGGCTGCCGGCCGGCATGCTGCCGTGGATGACGGACGCCACGAAGTGCGTCGCCGAGCGGCTCGAGTTCTACCCGGCGCGGCTGCGCACGACGCTGGTCGAGTCCTGGGTGCTGGTGCCGCTCGAATTCAACCTGTCCTACAACAAGCACTACGACGCCGAGGTCGAGCCGCCGCGCCCGCGATCCAACGAGGCCGCGATCCTCGCCGCCTACCGCAAGTGCTACCCGGCGGACCAGACCGCGATGGTGACCATCCTGTACCGCATCACGGTGGCGAGGACCGGGCGCGCGCGCAAGGTGGAACTGGTGGAGTCGAGCGGCAACGCGGCGCTCGACGAGGCGGGCATCTGCATCCTGCGCAACCTGTCGTTCGCGCCCGCCCGCCGCAATGGCATCAACGTCGAGTCGACGCTGAACTGGCCGCTCGTGGTGCGCCCGGCCGGCTAGGCGTTCGCCTCGGGGAATTCCTCGTCCAGGACGCGGACGATCTCCTCGTCCACGCGGTCGCGGAACAGCGCGAGCAGGAAACCGAGCGTCGCTTCCACGACGATCTCGTCCTTGCCGACGGTGATCGTGCCATTCACGTTCGGGTGCTCGATCGAGAGCACGTTGCCGTCCCAGTTGCACTCGGCCTCGAACTTCTTCCCGAGCGCGTTTGCCACGCGCTCGACGCGCTCGCGCGCGGCCTTGGGCGTGAGGTCGTGCGGGCGGCGCAGGTGGATCCGGCTCATGGCGAAATTATAGCGGCGCGCCGCGCGGCGCGACGGCGCGCCAGCCGATGTCGCGGCGGAACTGCATCCCTTTCCAGCGCAGCCGGTCCACGATCGCATACGCGGCAGCGCGCGCTTCCGCCACGCCGTCGCCGAGGCTGACCGCGCACAGCACGCGCCCGCCCGCGGTGACAACGCGCACGCCGTCCCGTTTCGTCCCGGCGTGGAACACCTTGCCCGGCAGGGTGGCGGCGTCGTCGAGTCCCGCGATCGGATCGCCGAGGCGCGGCGCATCCGGATAGCCTTCCGCCGCCAGCACGACGCCGAGCGCCGGGCGCGGGTCCCACTCGGCACGTACCGCATCCAGCCGGCCCTCGAGCGCGGCCTCGCAGAGCTCGACGAGGTCGCTCTGCAGGCGCGCCAGGATCGGCTGTGTCTCCGGATCGCCGAAGCGGCAGTTGAACTCGAGCACGTTCGGCGTCCCGTCTGGCGCGATCATGAGCCCGGCATAGAGGAAGCCCGTGTAAGGCATGCCCTCGGCGGCGAGGCCGGCGAGCGTCGGCTCGATGACCTCGCGCATGATGCGCGCGTGCAATGCGGGCGTCACGACGGGCGCCGGCGAGCAGGCCCCCATGCCGCCCGTATTCGGTCCCCGGTCGCCATCCAGCAGCCGCTTGTGGTCCTGGGAGGTCGCGAGCGGCAACGCGTGGGCGCCGTCGGCCATGACGATGAAGCTCGCTTCCTCGCCTACCAGGAATTCCTCGACGACCACGGTCCGGCCGGCGTCGCCGAAGGCGCCGGCGAACATCTGCTCCGCGGTGCGAATCGCCTGCTCCGCGGACTCCGCGATGACGACGCCCTTGCCCGCGGCGAGACCATCGGCCTTGACGACGATCGGCGGGCGCTGCGCGCGGATCGCGGCGGGATCGAAATCCTCGCGCGTGAATGCGGCGTAGCGCGCGGTCGGGATGCGATGGCGGGCGAGGAACTCCTTGGTGAAGCGCTTGCTGCCCTCGAGCCGCGCGGCCGCCTTCTTCGGCCCGAAGCAGGGAAGCCCCGCGGCATCGAAGGCGTCCACGACGCCCGCGACCAGCGGCCCCTCCGGGCCGACCACCGTGAGGCGGACGCCCTCGGTGCGCGCGAGCGCGACGAGGGCGGCGACGTCCATGGCCGGGATGTCCACGTTGCGGCACTTCGGTTCCGCGGCCGTCCCGGCGTTGCCGGGCGCGACCAGCACCGCGCTGACCCGCGGGGACTGCGCCAGCTTCCAGGCCAGCGCGTGCTCGCGGCCGCCGCCGCCGATCACCAGGACCTTCATCGCCCGCTCAATGCCGGAAGTGCCGCATGCCCGTGAAGACCATGGCGACGCCGCGCTCGTCGGCCGCGGCGATCACCTCGGCGTCGCGCATCGAGCCGCCCGGCTGGATCACGGCGCGGATCCCGTGCTCGAGCGCGGCATCGAGGCCGTCGCGGAACGGGAAGAACGCGTCCGACGCCATCACGCTGCCCTGGACCTCGAGCTTCGCGTCGGCCGCCTTCATCGCCGCGATGCGCGTCGAGACCACGCGGCTCGTCTGCCCTGCGCCGATGCCGACCGTGCGGCCGTCGCGCGCGAACACGATGGCATTCGACTTGACGTACTTGCAGACGCGCCAGGCGAACATCAGGTCCGCGGTCTCGTGCGCGGCAGGGGCGCGCTTCGTCACGACCTTGAGCGCATCCGGGACGACCATGCCGTCGTCCCGCATCTGCGCGAGCAGACCGCCGGCGACGGACTTGTACTCGATGCCCGGCGACGAGCCGCCGGCGAGCGGGCCGGTCTTCAGCACGCGCACGTTTTGCTTCGCCGCGAAAATCCCGAGCGCATCCGGCGCGTAACCGGGCGCCACGACCACCTCGACGAACTGCCGCTCGACGATCGCGGAGGCGGTCGCGGCGTCGACGTCGCGGTTGAAGGCGATGATCCCGCCGAAGGCCGAAGTCGGGTCGGGTTCGTACGCCCCGAGGTAGGCATCCTGCGGCGACGCCGCGAGCGCCACGCCGCAGGGGTTGGCGTGCTTCACGATCACGCAGGCGGTGCGGTCGAACTGGCGCACGCACTCGAGTGCGGTGTCGGCGTCCGCGATGTTGTTGTAGGACAGCTCCTTGCCCCGCAGCTGCACGGCCGTCGCGATGGAGGGCGCGGTGCACGCCGGGTCGGCATAGAACGCGGCCCGCTGGTGGGGATTCTCGCCGTAGCGCAGCTCCTGGAGCTTGCGGAGCCCGATGACGAACGAGTCCGGCCAGCCATGGGGCGATGATTGCTCGCGCAGCCAGCCCGTGACGGCGGCGTCGTAGAGCGCCGTATGCGCGTAGGCCTTCGCCGCGAGGCGGCGGCGAGTCGCCACGGACGTGTCGACGCCCGCGAGCTCCGCGAGCACCGCCGCGTAGTCGGCCGGGTCCACCACGACGGTCACGCGCGCGTGGTTCTTGGCGCCGGCGCGCAGCATCGCCGGGCCGCCGATGTCGATGTTCTCGACGCCGTCCTCGTAGCGGCAGCCGGGTTTCGTCACGGTCTGCACGAAGGGATAGAGGTTGACGACCAGCAGGTCGATCGCCCGGATGCCGTGTTCGCGCATGACGGCGTCGTCCACGCCCGCGCGCCCGAGCAGCGCGCCGTGCACCTTCGGGTGCAGCGTCTTGACGCGCCCGTCCATGATCTCTGGAAAGCCGGTCTCCGCGGAGACCTCGGTGACAGCCAGGCCCGCGGCCGCGAGGGCCCTCGCCGTGCCGCCCGTCGAGAGCAGCTCGAAGCCGAGGCCAACGAGTTCGCGTGCGAATTCGACGATGCCGGTCTTGTCGGAAACCGAAAGCAGCGCCCGGCGGGCGCGCGGGGCCGTCATCGGCTCAGGCGGACAGGCCGTATTCGCGCAATTTCTTGCGCAGGGTGCCCCGATTGATGCCGAGGATGTTCGCGGCGCGGCTCTGGTTGCCGTGCGCGTAGTCCATGACCGCCTGGAACAGCGGCATTTCGACCTCGCGCATGACGAGCTCGTAGAGGCGCCCCGGCCGGTGGCCGTTCAGGCTGTCGAAATAGGTGTTGAGGGCCTGCTCGGTGTGGTCGCGCAGCGGGATATCGCGTGCATGCCCGTTGATCGGGCGGGAATATTGCGGACGGCGCGGTACCGGCGCCCTGGTCTTCGCGATCATGCCAACTGTTCCCCGCCTGTCGCCCTGACTGCATCGCTCAGGCCGCACATGCCGCCGGCCCCGCGAGACCCGAAAGGAAAGCGCTGACCTGCGACAGCTGCTCCGTCGCGCTCTCCGTCGTCAACAGCCCGGCGGGCAGTCTGCCGATTTCCGGATGGAAGCGGCAATACCAGCCGAGATGTTTGCGCGCCACGCGGACACCTTGCGACTCGCCGTAGAACGAGTAGAGGGCCTCGAGATGCGAAGTCATGATATCACGGACCTCGCCGAGTAAAGGCGATGCAACTTCCGTTCCCGCGAGTCCCGCACGCAGTTCGCGGAAGATCCACGGCCGTCCCTGCGCGGCGCGACCGATCATCACGCCGTCGGCGCCGCTTTGTTCCAGCGCCTTCAAGGCCTTGCCGACGGAATCGATGTCGCCATTCACGAAGACGGGAATCCCGACGCCCTGCTTGACAGCGCCCACGGTCTCGTATTCAGCCTCGCCCGAGAAAAAATCCTCGCGCGTGCGTCCGTGCACCGCGAGCGCGGCGACGCCTTCGCCTTCGGCGATGCGCGCGATGGCCACGGCGTTGCGGTTGGCGCGGACCCAGCCGGTGCGCATCTTGAGCGTCACCGGCACGCGCACCGCCCGGACGACCGCCGCGAGGATGTCGCGCACCAGGCCTTCGTCCCGCATGAGCGCAGAGCCCGCCGCGCGGTTGCACACTTTCTTCGCCGGACAGCCAAAGTTGATGTCGATGACCTGGGCGCCCTTCGCGACATTCCGGGACGCCGCATCCGCCATCATCGCGGGGTCAAAGCCTGCGATCTGGACGACGCGCGGCTCCGGCTCGCCCTCGTGGTCCATGCGCAACCGCGACTTGGACGTATTCCACAGCCGCACATCGGCCGTGACCATCTCGGACGCCGCGATGCCCGCGCCCATGCGCCGGCACAGCTGCCGGAACGGCCGGTCGGTGACGCCCGCCATCGGCGCGAGCGCGAGCGGCGCCGCCAGCGAAAAGGGCCCGATCTTCACTGGGCGGCGGTCGTGATCTGGTTGGCGCAGCGGACGCCGCCGTCCACCGGGAGGCAGACGTCCATTTCGAAGCCGACCGCCTCCTGTCCCGGGTCCACGATGCGGATCTCCGCGTCCGCGCGCTCGCCGGGGCCGAGCAGCTTCGAAGAGGATTCGCCAGGAAGGTAGTCCCCCGGCTCGATGTCGCGCACGCCGAGCGTCGCGCCGAAGCGGTCCTGCAGCGCGAGCCGCAGCAGCGGGAAGGGCTGGGCGAATGCCGCACGGTTGACGATGCTCGCGCGCAGCAGTAGCCGGCCCTGCTGGCCCGGGTCGCTGGCCGCGCCCCACTGGCGCAGCTCATAGGCCGCTAGGTCCGTCGGCGGACTGAGGGTCAGGCCCAGGAAGCCGTAGGCCTGCGCCAGCAGCGGGCCGATGCCGGGGCGCTGCGCGAGCGACAGCCGCTCGCTGTGCACGACCTGCGCGGCGAAGACGACGAGCAGCGCCGCGGCGGCCGCGACCCAGGGCCAGCGCGGGCCACCGGCCGCAGTCTCCTGCGGCCCGAAGTCCGGTACCGCCGTCGTGCGCACGGTCGCCTCCTGCGCGAGGCGCTGGCGCATCTCCTCGGGAATCAGGATGCGCGGCGCCGTGTACGCGCTCGTCGGCAAGTCCTGCGCGTCAGGCGGCCCGGATTCCAGCACGACTTCCTCGGCCACCGGCCCGTCGGGCTCGTCGCGCTCCTCGAGCACGATGATGGGATATTCGTCGGTGCGCTCGAGGTCGTCGTCGGCGTGCGCGCCCAGCGGTTCGTCATTGGCCACCGGGCCGCCTGCGGCCATCAGCTGGGCTGCGACCGTGGCGGGATCGAACTCCGCGATGGTTCCCTCCTCGACCACGAACAAGCGGTCGAGATCGCCGGCGTCGCCGTGGAACTCGAGCGACCCCTCCTGCGCCGCCGGGTGCCCGGGTGCACCGGGTTTCACCGGACGCTCCTCCGCGGCATCGCCCGGCAGCGGCTCGGAGAGCGCCTGGATCTCGTTCGCCGAGGACAGCTCGATGTCCTCGCCGCCGGGGAGCTCCTCGACCGTCATGGAATCTTCCGCGCGCGGCGCATCCGCAGGCCCGGCTTCGGCCTGGAACGGCTCCTCGCTCAGGTTCTCGAGCGCATTGAAACTGTGCGCGCAAACGCCGCAGCGCACCTTGCCCTGGGCCGCGCGCAGGACTTCTGCGGTGACGCGAAAGACCGTCGTGCAGTCAGGACACTGCGTATACACGGCTACTCCCCACGCCGGCGGCCGGCGAGCATCGTCCAGCCGTCGCGGCGCGCCGCGGGTCCGATATCAAACCACGGTCCATAGGCCTGCGCCACTTCCGGCGCCTGCGCATCGAGGATTCCCGCGAGTGCGATGTCGCCGCCGGGGGCGCAGTGGCGGGCGAGCGCGGGCGCGAGCCCCACGAGCGGCCCGGCCAGGATGTTGGCGAGCGCGACGTCGAAGGGACCGCAGATCGAAGCCGTGTCCGCGGCGATCGTGAGCCCGCCCTCCAGGCGGTTGCGCTTCGCGTTCTCGCGCGTCGCCAGCAGCGCCTGCGCGTCGATGTCGAAGGCGGTCGCCGCGAACGCCCCCAGCCTCAGTGCGGCAAGCGCGAGGATGCCGGAGCCGCAGCCATAGTCGAGCACACTCCGGCCGGCGAGCGTCAGTCCATCCAGCCATTCGAGGCAGAGTGCCGTGGTGGCATGGGTGCCGGTGCCGAAAGCGAGTCCCGGGTCGAGTTCCAGTACGACCGCATCCGCTGCCGGCGCGCCTTGGCCGCCCGGGCAGACCCACAAGCGCCGGCCGAACCGCATCGGCCTGAAGTCCTTGAGCCACTCGCGCTCCCAGGGGCGGTCCGCCAGCTCCTCGACCCGGATCGAGCGCTCCGGCAGGCCGAGCACCGCCGTCAGCACGGCCGCCAGCATGCGTGGATCCGTGGCCTGCCCGAAGAGCGCGAGCAGCCGCAGTTCGGGCCAGAGCGGCATCTCGCCGGGTCCCGGTTCCAGCACCGGGTGGTCGCCGCCGTCGGTCAGCGAGACGGCGATCGCGCCCAGGGCCAGGCAGGCCTGCTCCGCCGGGCCGGGATCCGCGCGGCCGAGGTCGATCACGAGCTGGTGGAACGGCACGCTACTTGAGGCCGAGCCGGCGCTCCAGGTAATGGATGTCGAGCCCACCCTGGCGGAACGCGGAGTGGCCGAAGATCTCCTGGTGCAGCGGCGCATTGGTCTTGATGCCTTCGACCACCATCTCGGACAGCGCGTTTTTCATGCGCGCGAGGGCGGCTTCGCGGTTCTCGCCCCAGGTGATGAGCTTGGCGACCAGCGAGTCGTAGAAGGGCGGCACGTTGTAGCCGGAGTACAGGTGGCTGTCCACGCGCACACCCGGGCCGCCCGGCGCGTGCCAGAGCCGCACGGGGCCGGGCGAGGGCGTGAAGGTCTTCGGATCCTCGGCGTTGATGCGGCATTCCATCGCACAGCCCCGCAACACGATGTCCTGCTGCTTGAACGGCAGCGGCTCGCCGGCGCCGATGCGCAGCTGCAGCTTGACGAGATCCACGCCCGTGACGAGCTCGGTGACCGGGTGCTCGACCTGCACGCGCGTGTTCATCTCGATGAAGTAGAAGTTGCCGTCCTCGAACAGGAACTCGAGCGTGCCGGCGCTCCGGTAGCCGACCGCGGCGCAGGCGGCGACAAGCTTCTCGCCCATCTCGGTCCGCTGTTTCGCAGTGATGCCGGGCGCCGGCGATTCCTCGATGATCTTCTGCCGGCGGCGCTGCAGCGAGCAGTCGCGTTCGCCGAGCGATACGACGTTGCCGTAATGGTCGCCGATCACCTGGAACTCGATGTGGCGCGGCTTCTCGAGGAATTTCTCCATGTAGACCATGTCGTTGCCGAACGCGGCCTGGGCCTCGGCTTTGGCCACGTTGATCGCGTTCACGAGTGTCGCGTCGCTGTGCACCACGCGCATGCCGCGGCCGCCGCCGCCACCCGAGGCCTTGATGATCACGGGATAGCCGATGTGCCGGGCGAGGCGGAAGCACTCGTCGGTGTCCGCCGGCAGCGGGCCGTCCGAGCCGGGCACGCAGGGCACGCCGTGCTCCTTCATGACGCGGATCGCCGAGACCTTGTCGCCCATCAGGCGGATGGTCTCGGCTTTCGGCCCGATGAAGGTGAATCCGCTCTGTTCGACGCGCTCGGCAAAATCGGCGTTTTCCGACA
>Ga0114938_1002832_pt1 | contig 10665 bp, 14 predicted proteins | sample AshMeaBigSpring_FD_88675 | JGI IMG/M metagenome (GOLD analysis project Ga0114938, IMG submission 88675) | Groundwater microbial communities from Big Spring, Nevada to study Microbial Dark Matter (Phase II) - Ash Meadows Big Spring | ecosystem: Environmental > Aquatic > Deep subsurface >...
GGAAAAAAATGACCCGGCCTTTTTGGGCCGGGGTCTGTCCCAAAAGAAAGTTTTCTTTTTGGGAGATTTCTTTCTTTTTGGGGAAAATCTTTCTTTTGGCTTTATTGGGTGGACACGGAGGTGGACACGGAAAAGAAAAAAGGGTCCCAAAAGAAAAATCACAAGAAAAAGCCCGCTTTCCCTCTATTTATCAGGGAAGAGCGGACTTTCGAGAGAATGGGCAGGCTTGGATTCGAACCAAGGAAGGCGTAAGCCAGCGGATTTACAGGCCGCAGGTTTTACGATAGAAAACAAAACCCGTGGAAAGACGTGGAAAGAAAACTTTTCTTTTTCTCCCATATTTAATAAATCGGGGGAGAAAATAAATGCCAAGCTTACCCAAACTCCCGCTAGGCTGCTCGATCTACCGCGACACGAACGGGCACAAGAGGAAAAGAAAAGGAAACCGGACAGCGACGCACTGGCGGGCGCGGCTGGGCTGCACGATCACCGCAGGCCCGCAGGTAAAGCGATCATTCCCGACGCAGGCAGCAGCGCTTGAATGGATCAGGGGGGAGCTACGCCGACGGAAAATAGCCCGGCCGGACCCGGCGGAAATCAAAGCGGCGGGCATGGATGCAGCTGCGATAATCGACGCAAAGCACGCCCGGCTTTTACTGGCCGGACGGGCAACACTCACCGCCGCCGCAGCGGCATGGCTTAAAGCGCAGGAAGCAGAGGAAGAGGAAAAGAAGAAATCCGCAGCGCCGACCGTGGCCGCAGCGATCGCCGCCTTGCAGGAGCAGAAGAAAACAGAAGGGCAGGGAGAACGGCACCGCAGGGAGATAGGAGCAAAGCTAACCCGGTTTTTTCTCGGGCATGAAAAGAAGAAAATAGACGCGCTCACGCTGAAAGAAATGGAAGCCGCCCGCGATGCGGACGACGCGAAGGGGCTGCCGCCATCGGACTCGCAGAAGCGCAAGCGGATCCGCTACGCATCAATTCTCATAAACTGGGCGGAAGAAAAGGGCTGGATTTCCCGAGATGCAAACCCGCTGCGGGGGATAGCTCGCCCGAAGGAAAAGCCGCAAGAAATCAGCTACCTTTCTCCGAAGGAAGCGGCTGCGATGCTCATCGCCGCCCGGACCGCAGCGCCCGAATACCTCGCCGCGCTGGCCGTTAAACTTTTCTCGGGCGTGCGAAATCAGGAGCTCTACGGGATGCGATGGGAATGGATCTCAGCCGAAGGGATACGGATCCCGGCGGCCCACACAAAAACAGGAAAAGCCCGCTTGATTTCAATCCTCGAACCGCTCCCCGACTGGCTCCCAACGGAACCCGCTGCGGGGCTGCTCATGGCGGCCCGGCAGGAAGTGAAAGACAGAGAAGCGGTATGGCTCGAAGCGCTGCAAACCATCCGCAAGGGGGCCGGGCTGGAACACTGGGAACAGAACGCATTACGGCACACATTCGGAAGCTACCATTACGCCCTTAAACGCGACATAGGGGCAACCAGCAAGGAGCTGGGGAACAGCCAGGCGGTGGCATTGAAGCACTACGCAGCCCTCGCGATCGACGGGGCAGACTGCCGACTTTACTGGGCGCTTTCCCCCGCCGTGGCCGAAGTGGCCGCCGTGGATCCGAAAAAAGCGACTGCGGCCCTCGAAGCGCAGGAGGCTGGCAACCTTGAACGGGAAGCCGCAGCCGCAAAGATCAAAGCCGCAGACGAAGCCGCAAAGATCGCCGAGGCGCTCGACCGGCGGCAGGAAAACAAGGCGCGGAGATCAGAACGGGAAGCCGAAGCAGCAAAGATCGCATCAGGCCGCTTTCAAAAACTGCTAAAAACAGAAAACAGATGAAGCGAGTAAAAAACGGGTGGACGAAAATGGAAAGGGGACCCATGAAATGGCATGACAAACACCGACCCCGACAAGCTCGCCAGAAGCCTAAAATCCGCACTCAAACGAATTTCCCTGCTCGAAGATGCAGCAATAGCCTCCGCACTCCGTGAAGCCGCAGCATGGGATGCCGTGCGCGAAATTGGCAGAATATTGAAACGCATCGGGCTGCTTTCCGGCGACCCCTCCGACCTCATGCTAGTGGGGCCGGGCAACAAGCTCCGCCCGCTCCCGCTCGGCGAAACAACGGAAACCGCGCCCGGAATTTGGACCCTCACGCTCGGGCTACTCACGCCGGAAGAACGCGAGGAAATCCTACGCATCCAATCCGCCGCGGCAACGATCCGGCTCGACGCTGCGGAGCGGAAAGCGACAGAAGAAAGGAAAGCGAAAGAGAAAGCGGAGCGGGCAGCCGGCAGCATTCTGGGCGTGGCCCGCAGGCCGGAAGCAGGACCGGGGGGGCTATAAAAATGGCTCGCGATTTAACAGCAGATGTGGCCCGGCATGACGACGCGACAAGCGACCAGCACGAACGGGACAAACGCGAAAAAAAGGCGCGGGAATTGACGGAATACACCGCAGGCCCGGCGCTCGTTCGTAGGGCGGGAAGTGGGATAGTGGAGGGGTTTACCTCGCCCGTCGCTGGCTTTTGTTTTAGGATGGAAAACGGGAAACCAGCGAGGCAGGCAGACGCAGACGCATACACCAGCGAGGCGATCAAAATGGCGAAGGAGCGGGCGCATTACTTCCGGCTGCGGGAACGGGAGGACGGGAGCACAAGGAAAGAAAACGGGAAGTATAAAACCGGGGCCGTTTCTTTACTCATCACATTGGCACCGTGGGCCGTGCCGACCGTCGGCAGGCTCAAACCGGAGGCGCGGGATAACATCATGATGCACCTCGCAAGCGTGCAAGCCGCCAAGATCAAAGAAGTAAGCGGCCGGGAAACGTGGGGCGGCGCCGTGCACTGGGATACCGCGATACCGCACGCGAATTTACACATCCCGAAGACCGCACCAGCGGGGCAGGATGGAAAGCCCGGCATGGCGCACGCCAAGAGCCGCTTTCTCACCGCAGGAAGCTGGACGACAGGGGCCGACCGGATCACCCGAAAATTTCCGGGACTGCTCGCCCCGCAGCAGGCCGAACTGCTCGCCGACAATCTGGGCCGCAAAGACGTGGCCCATTTGGTGGACGTGCAATCATCGCGGGCGACAGATGCAGCATTGGAGGAATGGATCAAACAGGCCGGGCTCTGGGCCGCATACGAAAAGGACTGCGAAGAATACGAGCGGAGGAAGAGGAAGGAAATGGCTGCGGAGAAGCATCGCAGGCTTATGCAGGCGAGCCTTTCGCACTTTCACACCTCAGGAATATGGCCGCTCACGCTCTCCGCCATGCGGCTTAACATGTGGCGGATGCTCCCCCGCGAAATCAGGGGGCCGATCGCGCTCGCAATCCGGGCACAGCAATTTATTAAACAGCCAGTGAAAAGCGCCTTAAAGATGGCGATGGAACTGCCAGCGCTCGAACCCCGCACGCGATTGAAGGAAATGGCGGGGCCGGGGATGCAGTAGCGAGGGGGAAGCGCTCGCTTTCCGCATTTAACTGGGGAACGAAAAGGGGGGAGAAATCAGGGGGGGGGAGGGGAAGGGGGCTAGATCCAAAAAACGCGGCTGGGCCGGTTTTTTGCGGGGATTTCACCCCGACTCTAGGCCTTGCAGGCGGCTCCCCCCTTTATTTACCCCCTCTATCCCCCCTCGAAATCAGGCACTTACATTAATTCTAAAAAAAGATTAAAATAAAGCTTGCCATGCGAAGCAAAACGGCCTAAAACAATGCCAGATAGGGAAACCTATTGGCAGGCTGGGATTAAACCAGCGGCGAACCGAGCGTAGCATTGCGACAGCCGGGATCACTCGATCCCGGCCTTTTTTTTTGGCCGGGCGGGTGGAAAGCGACGGAACAACAAACCCAACACCAACCCAACAATGAAAACTCAACTCGAAAATGAAATCGCAGCGCTTAACTCCCAGATGGAAAAAGCGGGCGAAGATGAAAGCCTTGCAGGACACCTCCTGTGGCTCCGGGATCAGGCAGAAGCGGAGCTGGCAGCGCTCCCGGCGGAGCCCTCCGAACTGGCGGCAGAAATCGCACGGCTAGAAAAGCAGATTGAAAAGGCGTGGAGCAGCGCATTCTACGGGACAAAAGTATTCGTAGCGCCCGGCTCATACACAGCCGAGGAAGTGGCAGAAATCCGGGCGCAAAATCAGGCGCTAAAGCGGGAAGCCTGCGCGGCAGCAGAAGCCGCAATGCGCCCGGCTAAAATCCGGCTCGCAGCTCTCAAAGCCCGGCTTGCAACCGCAGAGCTCGGCAAGGATGCGGACGAGGATCAGGCAGGAGAGGAGAAGCCCGCCGAACTGGCGCTAGAATTGGCATCAGAGCCGGAGCCCTGCGAACTCTCAGAGCTGGCAGCAGAGCTGGCAGCAGAGCCCGACGAATCGGAGGAATCCCCCTACTCATGCCGCGAAGAGTGGCTAGGGCTCTACGCATAGAAAACTTTCGGGGGCAATCATCGGCAAATGCAAAGCCCCCGGCCGCTCCGCCGGACTCCCGGCGGGGCGGTAAATCCAACAACAACCAACCCAACCCAACACCATGAAAATCACCTCGACAGAAATCAGGAAGCCCGCGCTTTTCCTCGAATCAAAACTCTCCGCCCTGCTCATCAAAGACGGGCCGACAACAGCAGCAGAACTACACGCCGACTTGCTCTCGCACTTCGACATGATGACGCACAACGGCTGGCCCTCGCCGGAATATATCGCCGTAGAAGCCGACATCGACAAGCTCCGGCACCTGCTGGCCGACCCGGCCGCAGCGGCTGCAGCTCTCACCGCATAAACCAACCGCAGAAACCAGAAACCAGAAAAATGAAAATCCTACACCTCAGCAGCAACGACGGAACCGGGAGGCTGCTTTATACCTCGCAGCGCGTCGGCCGGAACGTGGCGGCCAAGCTGGCCGACACAGCCCCAACGCTTGAAACAGAGCAACTCGCCAGCGGCTTTCTATATGTCGCCGGAGCCCCCGCAGACTGGCCGGAATGGCTCCGCAAGCGCACAGCCTGCGCACTCTAACAACCAACCGCAGAAACCAACCGCAGAAACCAACCGCAGAACATCATGAAGACAATCGAAATCAAACTCAGCCAGCCGCAAACACCCGGAGGCGTTCCCGAAACCGTTGAATTATTTCTAGACGGCCGACGCGTGGCGACGATCCCCGCGCCCGGCTTTCTCCGGAATATGGCAGTAAGCCCGGAGGCTTTCGCCTTACACACGGCCCGCGAACTGGAGCAGGCGGGCCGGGCTCGCCGTGGGGAAATCAACATTAAAGCCCTCGTGCAGAAAATGCAGGCCGCCGAGGGAGCGCTCTACAGGAAAGCGGGCACAACCCTAGCCGGAGCGGGATGGCGCTAACCCAACAACCGCAGAAACCAACAACCGCAGAAATTATGAAAATCACAAAACTCATCGGAGGCCGCGAGGCATACAACGCAGCGATAGACGCCGCATATTCTGGAAGCCAAAACGCGGCGGTATACGACAGGCGCACGGGCTGGGAAAACTACCCGCCAGCCTGCGGACCCCGAAAGCTCTCCCCGTTCGGAAGACCCGAGGCGGACAGCGACGGCCGGATATGGATCGCCTGCAATTGGCGGGCGAGCACGGGGAAGCGCTGGGCTCCCGCATACGCCGAGGCCCGGCGGGAAATTCTGGAAATCCTCAACGACGAACCATGAAAGCCCCAACGCTCCGCCCCATCACCGCCAACGGCACCAGCTACACCGAGAAGCAGGCCCGGCTGCAGCTGGCCCGGAAAATCAGGGCGCTCCACAACGCGAAGACCGCAAAGCGGGCGCGGCAGCTGGGCGACTCACTGGCCGCACTCGCTCATGCGATCCTCAACCATGAGGGAACGCGGGCGAGCTGGGCGACCGGCTCGGCCGGGCTCGTAATCCTCGACTCTCTCCGGCTGCAGCGGGAAGCCGCCGGAGATCAACAACAAGGAGGCGCGGGAGGCTGCAACCCCCCGCGCCCTTGAAACCCCGAACCCAACAACAACGAAAGGAACGAAGTATGAAAACGATAAATGAAAAAAATAAAAAGGAAATCAATGCGGTAATCCATCCGGCGACCGGGCGGCTCGTAGCGACAGCGACAGAAATAGCGGGAGCGTGGGGAATGCAGGCGGGCAGCATCGCCCATCTTGTCCGGCTGGGAAAAATCCGGCGATATGGGATATGGCACGACCTCGCAGACGCGGAAGCCGCGCTATCGAACCGCAGGCCGCCAGGGAGGCCGCGAAAGGCGAAGCCCGGAACGTGCAGCCGCTGCGGATGCACGGAAGACCGCGCATGCGAGCACCCGGACAGCGGAGACGCTTGCAGCTGGACCGACGACAGCCGGACGCTATGCGACGCATGCGAGGCGGAGAAAGGAGCAGAATAATGAAACCGCCCCAAATCATGGCCGGGCTCGAAGACGAGGCAACCGAACGGCTGCGGGAGGCGACACGCCGGGCGCAGGCGGCAAGCGGCTCGCTCGAATTATCGAAATTTCTCGCAGGCGAAAAGGAGAAGAAAAAGAAAAGGGGAGACTGGGAGGCAACGCGCAGGGCTGCCGACGCCCTCGCCTTTATTGAAGCAGAGGCGAAGGCGGGCCGGGGCGAACGGCTGCTAGAATTTATCAGGCAGAAGGGCGAAGGAAGCCCGGAGGAAAAGGCAGCGTCGCGCATGCCGGAAAAACTCAACATATTTGAGGCGCTCACGACCGACCCCGCCCCGCTAGATTTTTGTCTTCCGGGCCTATTGGCCGGAACAGTGGGGGCACTGGTAAGCTCGGGCGGGCTCGGTAAAAGCTGCCTCATGCTCGAAATTTCCGCGATGCTGGCGGCTCGCGTGGATCCGCTGGGGATCGGTGGAGAATGGGCGATCGAACCGGCCGGGGCATTGAAATGCGGAGCCGTTTTATACCTCCCAGCAGAAGACCCGCTAGAAATCATCAAACACCGGCTGCGGGCACTAGCACTGGCGATGAAACTCACGCAGGATCAATGCCGGGCGATGGATAAAAATCTTACCATTTACCCGATGATAGGCCGGGGGGCCAATCTAGGAGAAGCAGGCTGGCGGGACCTACTGGCCCGCGAATCGGAGGGGAAACGGCTGGCAATTTATGACACGCTTCGGCGATACCACAAAGCCGACGAGAAGGACGGCGGGGCGATGGGTGTGATACTGGAGGCGATGGAATCCGCCGCCCTCAAAACCGGGGCCGCTCACATCTTCGCGCATCACGTGAATAAAGCGGCCGTGCTATCTGGCAAGGCCGACGAACAGCAGGCAATCCGGGGCGCGTCGGACCTTTCCGATAACAGCCGCTGGCAAGCCAATTTATCGGGGATCACCGAAGCCGAAGCCAAGGCGCGGGGGATCAACGAAGACCGCAGAAAGCACTACGTGAAATTGGACATTCCCAAGAAAAATTACGGGCCGGTGGCCGCGCCCGTTCTTCTGGAGCGACAAGAAGGCGGCTGGCTCCGGCTGGCTCCGGCTGGCACAGAGAAGCGCCCGGCTGCGAACAAGGTAAAAGGACAATGGGCACCGCCGAACTTGATGCCATGAGCGACGAAACACCGCACGCACCGCACGCGCTGGAATACGCGAAGCACCAGCCGGATCACATCCTAACAGACGGGCTTTTCACAACACGCTGGAAGATCCAAAAGGTAAAAGAAGACGACCTTGCGGCCGGGTTATTCCGCACGCTCCGCCGGGGCGACCGGGAACGGGAAAAGCTCGATATCACCCGCGAAAATGGCAAGGGGCAAAAAATCCGATTTATCGGCTTTGAGCCGCTCGACCCCTCAGATATGAGAATATTAACTGGGCTCATCGCAATGGCGGGCGTGGCCGGGAAGCCCCTCGACACCGTGCAAGCGATGGAGCTGAACCCCCTCGCTTGCTCCGACGACGAGGCGAAAGGCTGGGCGGCAATCACCGCAGCTTGCCCGCTCGCCGCCCTGCTGCGGGGAATCGGGCTAGAACCATCGGGCAACGCATACACGCGGGCGATAGAATCCCTCACCCGGCTTGAAAATGTCACCGTGATTTTTTCCGATCCGCCGGGGCCGGGGCAACCGGCTGGGCGACGATCATCCTTTAACCTGCTAAAATTCGCTTACACCCCGAAGCAGCGGAGCGACCTGCGATTTACCCTCAACCCGCTTCTAACCAGAGCCATTTACGCAAAGAATGGGGGATACCTCCGGCTCGAATTGGCGGAGATGCGAGCGATCAAACGCGACGGGGCATTGAAACTCTGGCACCGGCTATGTGCCAGCGTGAACGCCGGTGACACAGTGAGGCGAAACATCGAAACGCTGGCCGGATATATTTACCCTGAATACGAGGAAGCCGACGACACGAACCGCCGGAAATACCGGGCACGGGCACGGGAGGCGCTGCGGGAGATCACCAAGGCGACAGCATGGAAATCCAGCGAATACGCCGCAGGCAAATACCTCATCAGCAGGCCCGAGGGGAAGGGGAACGCTCTCCCGCCCCTCGCTCTCATGCCTGCCGCCGTGCCAGCCGTGCCAGCCGTGGCCGCTTGAAAGGCCCGGCCAATCGTCTTATCTGGCACGCCTTTCGTCTTATCTGGCACGATCCTCGTCTTATCTGGCACGCCCCTATTTTACAAGCTGATGATTTACAAGACTTTACGCTTAAAATTAAAATCGTTCTAGAATATCCTAAGATATTCTAACGCTCCCGCCCCTTTGGGGGGGCGGGGCGCGTGAAGAAAGAAGAAGAATTATAAACGAAAATCTTATTTCCTTTATATTTATGAACTTTACAAGGCGGAAAGGCTACGCCTTTCCGCTGGAAGGGCGGAATTTGATGCCCCGGCGGCAGGGGGCGGGATGCAAAGCATCCCGCGCCAGACCGCCGGGGGATGCCGCCAAAGGCGCAACCCTGCGGGAGATCAGGGCCCCTAACGGGAGCCCCTTGCAAAGAAGAACCAAGCCGAGCCGAGCGGGAGCCGGACCCGCTGCGGACCCGCGAAATGCACAGCACGGCGGCACCTCCGGCCCGGCTGGAACCGGCTTTCTGGCTCCTGCTGCTGCTCACGCATAGAAAATTTTATACCTACAGAGAGGGCGCGGATGGGAAACCCGGAGAGCTCAACCCCCCGTCGGAAGGACCCAAAAAGCTGCCAAAAAGCCGGGCGTGCAACAGTTGCACGGAAGCGCTCAACCTGAATTTTAGCGGGCGCATAGGAAAACGCCGCGAGGGCATGGAACAGCAAGGACAAAAAGCGTTCAAAGAGATGCCTTACCCGCCCCCGGGGGGAGCCCCTGGCCGACCCGTGGCCGACCCGTGGCCGACCATTGGATGGGGATAAATATCACCCGGAAATTATTTCTACCCCGAACGCGTGGGCGGGCCGCCGGTGGGGAAACCCGGCTTGAAACTTTAGCCGCAGGAGACCCCTTAAGGGGGGCCGCCAGCATGACAAGCAAGGACAGAAGACAGGGGCCGTGGACATGCCCGCCGCACTCATCACCCTGCCGGAGAAACAGGCGGCTTTCTACGCGATCACCTGCAAGCAAGAAGCGCCCTTGCCCGATGGAACCTCAGCGCCCGAACGCATCGGACAGGGACAACGGGGACAATGGACAGGGAGCCCGGACACCGGACACGCTCGAACGACGCTAGGGCATGGAACAGGCAGAATCAGACCACCCCCAAAAAGATTCCTTATGCGCCCCCGACCATCCACCGGCGGAAGGTTAGGCGCCGAAATCCTGCACCCACATGGTTCCCCAGATGCCTACGCCGATCGTCTTTGCTTCTTTGCGGAGGATGTTTGCGCGGTGTCCGGGGGAGCGCATCCAGGAATCCATGGCTTGTTCAGGGGAGCGTTGGCCCAGCGCGATGTTTTCTCCTCGCCCTTTTTCGGTGAACATCTGGATTCGGGTGATGCATTTGATCGGGCCGGTTTTTGTTTTTGAGTCGTGTTCGAAGTAACGGTTTGCGACCATGTGGGCTGCGTGGTAGCGGGCGGCCCTTGCTAGGTCTTCGTCCCAGACCAGCGGGGGAATGCCCCTGCTGGTTCGTTCTTTGTTTACCAAATCCAAAACGCGTTTTTCTGCGGCTGGCCAGGTGGAGGGGATATTTTCCTTACCCGTCGGGCGGTCGCTGATTTCTGGCGCGGGCCTGCTGAATGAGGCGGAGATTCTTGCGGCTTCTGCTTGGGCTTCTTGGGCCTTTTGGGCAACGAACGCTGGCGTTTCCCCTGTGATTTCCACCTCATTTGCGTCGATCCAGTTCGTCCCGCTCGCTGTCTCCACTTCCGATTTTCCGTCCACGGTTCTCAGCACCACGACCGGAGATCCGGCCGGCATGGTGGCTTTCCCCACCGCGTTTCCGTTCATGTAGAGCGGCACTTGCAATGGGGCTTTCAATTTTCCCCCTTCGGATGCCCTGCCCGCGATCACGACTGCAAGCACAGAGAGCAAGGCCGGAAGCAAGGATCGGCGTGTAAATCTCGACTTCACATTCTCACTCCACCGCATTGGACTCGATTAATTCAGCTGCCAAAGTCCAGACACCACATATGGCCTACTTTGCCGACACCGATGTATTTATTCTCGGGACGCTGGATTTCGGTTTCACCGGCTGTTGCTTTTGGCACAGCAAGCGTTTTTCTGCACTGCA
>Ga0114938_1002834_pt1 | contig 10660 bp, 7 predicted proteins | sample AshMeaBigSpring_FD_88675 | JGI IMG/M metagenome (GOLD analysis project Ga0114938, IMG submission 88675) | Groundwater microbial communities from Big Spring, Nevada to study Microbial Dark Matter (Phase II) - Ash Meadows Big Spring | ecosystem: Environmental > Aquatic > Deep subsurface >...
ATAATCAAGTATTTAAACCAGAATTGTTATTGATAGAATAAGATAAGATGTAACATTTAATTCAAATCCAAACTTCAAGGAAGATAGCTAAGAATAATGTAGTTGATCTTCCTTGTTTCTTTTGTGACTTTGAATATTACTTCCAAAAGCAAAATCGATTCGAGAGCAAATCAGTTGCTTCATTCCTCAGCAAACCAACAATACAATCATCTTTTAAATCATCGTATTTTAGCAAAAGTATATGACACAAATTGGTATTCTTTCAGACACACACAGCTATTTAGACGAAGCCGTATTTCATCATTTTAAAAATTGCGACGAAATATGGCATATTGGCGACTTTGGCAATGAACACGTTGCAACACAACTCAGCAATTTTAAACCATTAAAAGGTGTTTACGGAAATATAGATGCCCAAGATATTAGAAGCATTTATCCATTATACCAGTTTTTTCATTGCGAAAATGTTCCTGTTTTAATGACACATATTGGTGGCTATCCACCCAAATACAATGCTGCAAGCAAGGCTTTAATAAAACAATACCAACCTAAAATATTTTTAAGTGGCCATTCACACATCTTAAAAATTATGTACGACAATGCAGTAGATTGTTTGCATATTAATCCAGGTGCTGCCGGCAAACATGGATGGCATCGTGTAAGAACATTGGTGAAAATTCAAATCAACGACATACAAATTAGCAACTGCGAAATCATTGAATTAGGAAATAGATAATCGAATATTTCAAGTATTGAATCAACACTGCAAACATTATTCTTCTACAAAGTTCAAATCTTTATTAAATGTTTCTGTTGTAAAATAAGCAGCCGTAATAGCAATAGCCATGCAAACTGCACCTGTAATAATGCCACCAGTAATTTCGTTAGTAATTTCTCGTAAATACTTAAATAATATAATTATTAAAGGCAAAGCACCTCTTACAACGTTTGGAATAGTTGTAGCAGCTGTAGCTCTTAAGTTGGTTCCAAAATGTTCGGCTCCAATGGTTACAAAAATGGCCCAAAAGCCTGTTGCAAAACCCAATCCACCACATATTAAATACATAGTATTGGCAGTTCCTCCATCTTGCATAAAATACAATGCCATAAATACAATGGTTAAAGCATAAAATACATACAGTGCTTTTTTTCTACTTTGTAAATATTGGCTGAGAAAACCTATTAATATATCTCCAGCAGAAATACCAGCATAAGCAAACATAATAGCTCTGCCTGGATCGATGGGTTCTTCAATGTGAAACGCTTTGGCAAAATTGTTCGAAAAACTAACCAATACACCAATTACATACCAAGTAGGTACACCAATAGCTACACATTTTAAATACCTAAAAAATCTTTCTTTTTTATTAAACAACATCAAAAAATTTCCTCTTTTAATATCCATTTGTTTAGTAGCTTCAAAAGTGCCACTTTCAAAAACAGATACACGTAAAAACAACAACATAAAGCCCATTCCTCCTCCAATAAAATAACATATACGCCAATCAAATTGCTGTTTAATAAAGTAAGCCACAACAGCACCTGTAAGTCCAATTCCTGCTACCATGCTCGTTCCTATTCCTCTTTTTTCTTTAGGCAACAATTCACTTACCAAGGTTATTCCTGCACCTAATTCTCCTGCCAATCCTATTCCTGCAATAAATCTACACCAAGCATATTGGTTTACTGTTTGTACAAATCCATTGGCAATATTGGCAACAGAATACAATAAAATAGAGCCAAACAAAACACTTAATCTTCCTTTTTTGTCACCCATAATTCCCCATACAAAACCACCGATTAATAAGCCAATCATTTGTACGCTAATAATCATTTCACCATCGGTTCTTACAGCTTCAGGTGAAAGTCCAAATGATACCAAACTAGGTACACGTATAATTCCAAAAAGCAATAAATCGTAAATATCTACAAAATAACCAAGTGCAGCTACTAAAACGGCTACGCTAAAAATAGAAGATTGTTGTTTCATGTATAGGTTAAAATGGTGATTGTTTATTCTTCAACAAAATTTAAATCTTTACCAAAAGTTTCTTTAGTAAACAAAACGGCAACAAAGCCAGCTAACAATACCAACACACCTGTTATCCAAGCTGCTGTTACATAATTTTTGAAAAACTTTTCGCTCCTTAATAATTGAAAAAGAGCTAGGATAATGGGTAAAAACCCTCTCACCAAATTGGGGATTGAAATAGCTGCTGTTGCTCTTAAGTTGGTGCCAAATTGCTCTGCACTCATGGTAATGTATAAAACAGAAATACCAGAACCAAACCCTAAACCCATACATAACAAATACAAACTAGCAGTTGAACCTCCGCCTTTTGTAATAAAGAACAGAGCAATAAAAATGGATATAATTCCATAGTAAATCAGCAAAGTCTTTTTTCTACTTTTAATATAATTGCTAAAAATACCAGCAGCCATATCACCAAAAGCAAGTGCAACATATTGCAACATCAGTGCCTTAGGTTGATCAAAATTGGCAATACCAAATTGCTTTGCAAACTCATCTGAAAAACTAATTAAAACTCCAATAACATACCAAACGGGCAACCCAATAAGTATAGAACGTAGATATCTAAAAAAACGTTCTTTATTGCTAATCAACATCCAAAAGCTACCCATTTTAAGTTGCTTGTTTTTTGCTGCATCGTACATATTACTTTCCAAAACACTTACCCTTAATAACAGTAGAGAAATACCCATTCCACCTCCAATAAAATAACACAAACGCCAATCTTCGTTGCTCAGTGTATGAATGAAATAGGCAGTAATAGTACCCATTACACCACTTGTAGCAATAATTGCTGCCGCTATTCCTCTTTTTTCTTTGGGTAATAATTCGCTTGTTAATGTAATACTAGCACCTAATTCTCCGGCCAAACCCAATCCTGCTATAAAACGTAGAATAGTATATTGTTCTACAGTAGTTACCAACCCATTGGCTATGGTAGCCAATGAATACAAAAGTATAGAACCAAATAGCACACTTTTTCTTCCTTTTTTATCACCCAACATACCCCACAAAATGCCACCAATCGTTAATCCAAACATTTGCCAACTAACAATGCTTTCACCAAAATTTTTCAATTCGTTTGATGCAACGCCTAAATCGGTAAGACTAGATTTTCGAACAATACTAAACAATAACAAATCGTAGATATCCACAAAAAAACCCAAAGCACCTACAATTACTGGCAATGAGAATATACCATTTTGCTTTTGATTCATGGCAGTTAGTTATTTTTCAAATGGCATTAAAAGAAAAAATACAATGATGAATCAATTGTTTATGATTCCTTTCTTGGCTTTGCTTTACCAAATATAAGTTTCACCAATACGGGTGCAGTTGTAATAAATACAATCACCAACACAATGATTTCTAAATGCTTTTTAATATCGAAATGATAGTGTTCTAAGAAAAATTTATCTAAATAATGACCAGCGGCTAACATACTGCCTACCCAAGCAATACAGCCTGTAATGTTAAAAAAAGTAAACTTCTTTTTATCCATTTCTACAATACCTGCTACAATTGGAGCGAATGTTCTCACAATAGGAATAAACCTTGCAAAAACAACAGCACCACCTCCATGTTTTTCATAAAAATCATGTGCTTGATGCAAATATTTTTTCTTAAATAAAAAATTATCTTTCCAATGAAACATGGTTGGCCCAATTCTTCTTCCAAACCAATAACCAGTTGCATTACCAGCAATACCTGCAATGGTAATAAGAACCGTAATCAACAAAAGATTTAAAAAGCTATTACCTGTATCGTATAATGAAGCAGCTAAATTGTTACTAAAAATTCCGGCTACAAAAAGCAACGAATCACCAGGAAGAAAAAATCCTACAAATAATCCCGTTTCTGCGAAAATAATAAACAACAGTAACCACAAACCACCATTTAAAATGTAGAACATGGGGGTAAGCAAATCTTTCCAAGTAAAGTTTTTATGGATGGTAATTACCGTTTTAGATTGAATAGCTTGATAAGCAATAGTATCTGATTGATAATGATCTTTTTGAATAACAAAAATATCGGTAGATAAAGCGGTTATTTCTGCAATTCCTCTATTGTTTGTAGTGAACTTTTTATCGCTATTTAAAATAGAAATAGTTGCCTCAGGCACTTCTGCTTGGTATTGATTTTCTAGTTTTAGTGTATACTTCACCGTTTGGGCTAACAGAAAATTAGCAACCAACAAACAAGCAATAAAAAATACTATTTTATGTTTCATTTTTCTACAAATACTTCTTTAGTTTATAATATGTTCAACCTTAATCTTTTAATGATTTACGATTTAGCTTTTTTCTAAAGCTCCCTCCCATTTACTTACCACAGTAGTTGCCAAAGCATTGCCTAAAACATTCGTTGCACTTCTAAACATATCACAAAAATGATCGATTGGCAAAATAATAGCTACCCCTTCTGGCGGAATTTTAAACATTGCACATGTTGCCAATACAACTACCAAACTAGCCCTTGGCACACCAGCAATTCCTTTACTGGTAAGCATTAACACCAATAACATGGTTATTTGTGTTCCATAATCTAATTGTACACCATAAGCCTGAGCAATGGCAATACTTGCAAAAGTCATATACATCATACTTCCATCTAGGTTAAATGAATAACCTAGTGGTAAAATAAAAGCAACTATTTTATTGTTACACCCAAAACGTTCTAATTCTTCTGTTAATTTTGGAAAAACGGCCTCACTACTCGTTGTACTAAATGCAATTAATAACGGATTTCCAATACGTTTAAAAAGTACTTTCATTCTACTCCCTAGAATTAGATATCCTATCAAAATCAACACTATCCACAAAACGGCAATGCCCACTAAAAAGGCAGCAAAATATTTTATGTAAAAATTAAAAATACCCAATCCTTTTACGGCAACAACTGCTGCAAGTGCACCAAAAACACCCAATGGAGCTACATTCATAATGTATCCTACCATTTTTAAAATGATATGAGATACGGTGTCTAAAGCTTTTACCAATCCTTTTGATTTTTCTCCCATTGCTGCTGCAGCTACACCAAACAAAATAGAAAACACTACAATTTGTAAAATTTCATTCGTAGCCATCGCTTCTACAAACGACTTTGGAATAATATGTGTAATAAAATTATCAATCGAAAAACCTTCTACTTTTCCCATTAAATCTTTCACTCCATCTTTATCAGCTAATTCTAATTTGATAGATAATCCTGGTTTGAAAAAATTCACCAACAACATTCCTATAAACAAACTCATAATAGAGGCTGTAATAAACCAAAGCATTGCTTTTCCGCCAATTCTGCCCACCGTTTTTAAATCACCTAGTTTTGCAATTCCTACTACTAATGTGGCAAACACAAGCGGAGCAATAATCATTTGAACCAAACGAATAAAAATGGTACTTAGTAGTTTAATATTCTTCGAAAAGTTTTTAATGGTTTCTGGAGAAGCATTCTCATGAATAATGTATCCTAATGAAATACCTAACACCATCGATAGTAAAATGTACAACGTAAGTTTGTTTGCTTTCATGTGTGCATGTTCAATTTTAATACTACAGATTCATTTTTTAAAAAAGCTAGCTTTTGTTAACTATCCATAAAAACATCTGAAGCAAATTAGTTTGGCAATATAAGAATTAAAACCATCACAAAACCGTACTTCGGTTTTTGTTGTAAAGAATAGCATTTGCAACCAAACTAAGTGCCTTTAATAAAAGAAATGTAATAGTAATAGTAGAAATGATTATTTTGCCAACATAAATTTCACTAAAACTTAATTCCCCTTTATGAGTTTATTTGTAAAGAAACCTTTGAATGTGTTATTAGCCGAAGCTAGCGATGGCGAAAAAGGATTGAAGAAAACACTTGGTGCAGGTTCACTCGTTGCACTAGGCATTGGTGCAGTAATTGGTGCTGGATTATTTTCTATCACAGGTGGTGCAGCAGCTAATCAAGCTGGCCCAGCTATTACCATTTCTTTTATTGTTGCAGCTTTTGGATGTGCTTTTGCTGGATTATGCTATGCAGAATTTTCTAGTATGATTCCTGTTGCTGGTAGTGCTTACACCTATAGTTATGCAACTATGGGAGAATTTGTTGCTTGGATTATTGGATGGGATTTGGTATTAGAATATGCAGTGGGTGCAGCAACTGTAAGTATTAGTTGGAGCAGATATTTGGTAAAATTTTGCGATGGTTTGGGTTATCATTTACCCGAAATGCTCGTTGCAGGGCCATGGGATGGTGGCTATGTAAATTTACCAGCCGTGTTTATTGTAATTTTAATGAGCCTTTTACTAATGAAAGGAACTCAAGAAAGTGCATTGGTAAATGCAATCATTGTGGGTTTAAAAGTTGCTGTTGTAATTATATTTATTGTTTTAGGATGGCAATATATTAGAACAGAAAACTATACACCATATATTCCTGAAAATTCTGGCACTTTTGGCGAATACGGATTTAGTGGAATTATACGTGCAGCTGCTATTGTATTCTTTGCTTACATTGGTTTTGATGCCGTTTCTACAGCAGCACAAGAAGCTAAAAATCCGAAGAGAGATATGCCAATTGGTATTTTGGGTTCTTTAGCTATTTGTACCGTTTTATATATATTGTTTGCCCATGTAATGACTGGTGTTACAAGCTACACCAGTTTTAAAGGAAAAGATGGTATAGCACCTGTTGCTGTTGCTATTGAAAATATGGGAAAAGCAGATGCCGCTGGCGTAATTCATCCAGATTATCCGTGGTTAAATAGAGCCATTGTTGTTGCCATTTTAGCAGGATATGCATCGGTAATATTAGTAATGTTAATGGGGCAAACTCGTGTTTTCTTTAGCATGAGTAAAGATGGTTTATTACCAAAAGTATTCAGTGATATTCATCCAAAATACAGAACTCCCGCAAAAAGCAATTTCTTATTTATGGGTTTTGTGAGCTTATTTGCTGCTTTTGTACCAGCAAGAGTTGTCGGTGAAATGACAAGTATTGGTACTTTATTTGCCTTTATATTGGTATGTATAGGTGTAATGGTTTTACGTAAAACAGAGCCAAATGCTCCAAGAGCATTTAAAACACCATTAGTTCCATTGGTTCCAATTTTAGGTATTGCCACTTGTTTATTTATGATGGTATTTTTACCACCAGATACTTGGATCCGTTTAATTGTTTGGATGCTAATAGGTTTTGATATCTATTTAGCATATGGCTTAAAGAAAAGTGTGTTAGGTGCTGGTAGCGATAACAGAACTGGTATTGGATTTTTAAGCATTACAAGTATTATACTATGTTTACTATTAGTAGGTTCTGGCTTTTGGCATCAAGCTACAGCAGGTTTTGATGAGGATAAAACCTTATTGATTATCTCAATAATCATAGCTGCAATTCATGCCGCTGTATTCTTAAGAAAATTGGTTTTTAAGAAAAATTCGTAATTATTATAGTCGTTTTAATTGAAAAAGGCTGCCTAATTAAGGTGGCCTTTTTTGTTAGCAGGACAAAAAATTATTTCATTACAGAATAAAAATTTTGTTCTAAAAATAATCACCTAATACAAATTAAAAAAATTACACTATCGTAAATAATTAGCTATAAATACCAATTTATTCATTAGCAAAATTTTATTAATATTTTTTTACACAACAAAGCTATTGATATTAAATTTAATCTATATTGCAATAGCAAATTATGTTTTGATGAAAGCAACCATTTTAGCTGCAATTTTTGTTTTTTTAACGACAAATATCTTTGCACAGTGCCCTCCAAATATGGATTTTGAACTTGGAGATTTTGCAAACTGGCAATGTTTTACAGGGAGTACTTCTTCAAGTATGAATACAAACTCGATTCGATTAAATTCCAGTAATCCAACTGCGGGGAGGCATACAATTATGTCTTCTAAATCTGATAAAGATTACTATGGAGGTTTTCCCGTTTTATGTCCTTTTGGTGGTAATTATTCTGTAAAGTTAGGTAATGATAATGTTAATGCTGAGGCCGAAGGAATATCATTTACATTTAGTGTACCCGCAAATATTGATACTTTTACTTTCACCTATTTTTACGCAGTTGTATTGGAAGATCCTCAACACGCAAGTTGGGATCAACCCAGATTTTCTGTCACTGCTTATGAAGTATCATCAGGAAAAGTAATCGATTGTGCAGCATTTAATTATGTTGCAAATGGTGCTTTACCTGGCTTTGTGCAATCTTCAAAAGCTAGGCAAGTATGGTATAAAGATTGGACTCCTGTTTCATTACAGTTTTATGGTCTTAACAATAAGCAAGTAAGGCTAGAATTTAAAAATGCTGATTGCACTTTAGGTGGTCATTTTGGCTATTCTTATTTAGATGTTGCAAGCGGTTGTTCAAATATTATTGCAACAGCTCCGTATTGTATTGAAAGCAATAGTTTAAACTTAAATGCCCCATACGGTTTTAAAGATTATATTTGGTATGATAGTACTTTTACTAATGTCTTAGGAACTACTCAAAACATTACACTTAGTCCAGCACCAATAACTTCTGGAAGCTTTTATGTAGCTGTAAGCCCTTATCCTGGATACGGTTGTAAAGATACTTTTCAAGCAATTATCAAACCGCTTTCTATTCCACCACCTCCAAGCATACAAACAGATTACTATTTTTGCCAATTCCAGTCCAATGCAATACTAAATGTAACAACAGACAGTGGCAATGTAATAATTTGGTATGGAAAAGATACACTGCAATCAGGCAGTGAAACCCCACCAATAATTAATACAAGTAAAATAGGCGATATAGAATTATATATTGCTCAAAAACAGCTTTTTGGCTGTGAAGGATATAAGAAAAAAATAGTCGTCCATATAATAGGCTTTAGCAATTCAGAAATATCTGTTAATAGGTCAACGCAATGTTTTTCTGTAAATAATTTTAGCTTTCAGAGTATTGCTAGTACAAAATCGAACATAAATTACACTTGGAGTTTTGGAGATGGGGACACACTTAGTACAAATACAGATACCAGTGTATTTCACAAATACCAAAGACCAGGAACATTTTATGTAAATCTACTGGCAAATTATTTTAATCAGTGTACCTCAAGAAAAATTGTAACTGTTCTAGTAATTCCATCACCAATTTCAGTTTTCACATCTACAAGTCCGATTTGTGAAAATCAAACAACTGTAAACTTTACTGATGTGTCAAGACTAACAGATGGATCAAGAATTACAGGGTGGTGGTGGAATATCAATGGAAAAATAGATACTACAAGGCAAACAAGCTACTTTCCTATTGCTGATACCGTTATTAATGTTAAATTTTTAATTAAAACTTCGGATGGTTGTCCAAGTGATACGTCAATAAGATCATTAACTGTACAACAAAAGCCAATACCAAAATTTGAATTTAGAGAAAAATTACTTTGCTCTGAAGAAAACTTATTACTAATAAATCAATCATTTTTTGTTAGAAAAAATACAAATGAAGTAGTAAATAAATGGAATTGGCAAATTAATACAAATAAAAATTATAATACAAAAGATATAAACAACGTATTTAAGTCTGGCTTAAATCAAGTAAAACTAAAAATTGAAAGCAATTTCGGTTGTCAAAGTAATACACTAGATACAACGTTTATGGTTTACCAAAAACCATACTTGGATCTGTCTATAAGCGATTCCTGTATCAATAAAAGAGTTACCTATCTTATAGTTGATACAACAAAAACAGTAATCAATAATTGGCAATGGAATTTTGGCAATGGCTTTTATAAAGCAAATCACACCTTCACAACATTTTATCCAAAAACACAAAATATTCCTATCAACATTATTGGTACAACTCCTGTAGGATGTACCGATACAATCATACGAAACTTTAAAATATATGACAATATTGCCAGTGCAGGAAATGATACAATTGCCGCCTTTGAACAACCAGTGCAACTAGATGCAAATGGTTATCCTAACCAACGATATATTTGGACACCAAGTTTTGGTTTATCAAATGATACAATCGTAAACCCAATAGCTTTAAATAAAATAGAAACAACATATTATCTGTATAGTATAACTAAAGAAGGTTGTGAAAAAAATAGTAAAGTAAATATTAAACGATATACTGGTCCAGCTTTATATATACCAAATGCATTTACCCCAAACGATGATCATATAAATGATGTAGTACACGTTTTCCCTGTAGGAATCAAAAAGTTTATTCATTTTTCGATATACAATAGATGGGGAAATTTAGTATTTAGAACCACAAATCCATATAAAGGTTGGGATGGAAAATATAAAGGAGTCTTACAAAGTAATAACGTATTTATAGCAGTATCAGAAGCTATAGATTACCGAGGCAATTCGCTAAAATATAAAGGCACAATATCTGTTCTTAAATAAATTAAATAATGTTTAAAATAGGGCTAAAGTTTATACAGATAATTATAAAATTACTTCAAAATACAAGAATTTAAAATCTTATCAAAAACATTTTTATTCTGTTAAAATAATTTATCTCTTGATTACGACAAACGAATTATATTACCAAATCATTGATTAAATAAGTGATAAAAGAGTTTGGATATTATTAGTGTGGTAATATGATAGAAGTAATTGTGGAAAATATAATGTTTAGCGTAGTGTA